>Ga0194126_10005381_pt1 | contig 18848 bp, 21 predicted proteins | sample TA2KigC150mmetaG_FD_148641 | JGI IMG/M metagenome (GOLD analysis project Ga0194126, IMG submission 148641) | Freshwater microbial communities from Lake Tanganyika, Tanzania - TA2015035 Kigoma Deep Cast 150m | ecosystem: Environmental > Aquatic > Freshwater > Lake | place: Tanzania: Lake... | reverse complement strand
TCGGAATGGCATAGACGCCGATGGCATGTCCGGTTTCGCGCGAGAGGACTGGGATTCCGAAGTAGGGTTTCCTGGTCGCCAACGCCTGTTGAAACCACTCACGGTCGGCAACCGTGCCGCCGCGATTCTGCCACTTGTCCATCAGTCCACTCGCCCAGCCGATTCCTTTGGCATCGTAGACGGAAACACTGTCAAAACGCGCATCAATCTGCAGGAATTGCGCGAGATGCATTTCCGCTTCCGCCAAGTCGTTTTCAAGCACGGCGCGAATGAAAAGGGGGCGCGCGGCAAACTGGCGCAGGTTCGTCTCCGCGCCCTCGACGTAATTTGCTGCGAACGTGGCAGCCAGATCGGCGGCGGCGAGATTGCTCTCAAGAATGTCCTCGCGCATGGCGCTACGACTGTTCTGGATCAGCACTGCGCCGACCAGTCCACCGGCGACCAGCGCAGTCAGCACCACCAGACCGATGAGCCGCGGCCCCAATCTCCATGGCAGTCGTTCACGGATTGATTGTTTTGTCTCCATATTCTAATTCTATTCCTCCTGTTATGGGTTTCGCTGCCGGCTCTCGACAAACGAAAGATCATACGGCGGCGCCTGGCCCAATGCTTCTGCCAGCGCGTTGACCTGGCGCTTGAGTTCGATCATGCGTTGCTCGCGCCCCACGGCCAAACGATTGAAGCGTTCCAGTTCGGCATTGATACGCTCCAGTTCTTCTGCCCGCCGTCTCAGTTCCTCCTCCGCCTGCTTGCGCTCGGTGATGTCACGGAAATTGACGACGATGGCTTGTACGCCCGGCTCAGCCAGCAGGTTATTAGCGACCCCCTCGATCCAATGCCACGAACCGTCCCCGTGCCGAATGCGGGTTGGCGGCACGCCAACCTGACCTGATAGTACTTAAGTACTTTTTTTCTGCGGCTCCAGCGGTCTCAGGGGCATTGTCACCGTGACGATGGTCCCTACGCCGACCTGGCTGGCAACCTGAATCGTGCCGCCGAGCAAATCCACAGCGTGTTTAGCGATCGCCAGCCCCAGCCCTGAACCGGAGATATTGCCGACGTTGTTGGCCCGGTGAAAGGTCTCAAACAGCCGGCTTTGGTCTTCCGCCGGCATGCCGATCCCCTGGTCGCTGACCCGGAAGGTCGCCACGCCAGCGCGGCAACAGAGATCGAAGCGGATTACGCTGTCCAAAGGCGAGTATTTGACGGCATTAGAGAGGAGGTTGGTCAGAACCTGATGCAGAAGCCTTTCGTCGGTATAAGCGCCGGCATATTCGTCCTCGCTGGCGAAGACGATCTTGTGCCTGGCGCCGGTCGTGAGTTGCAGTTCCTCTGCCAGTTCCTGGCTGAAGGCCACCAGGTCAAGAAACACCGGCTTGAACGCTAGCCTGCCCGCCTCGGCCTTGCCGACGGTCAGCACGTCCTCCAGCAGATCGGCCATCTGCTTGACGGCTGTCTGGATGCGCCGGAGGTGGGCGTTGCTTTTCTCCGCATCGAATTGGGCGCTGTGTTCTTCCAGTAGTTGCGCCGAAGACAAAATCAAGCTCAGCGGGGTGCGGAACTCGTGGGATACCATCGCGATGAAGCGAGATTTCAGCAGGCTCAGTTCCCGTTCCTTCTCCAGGGCCTTCTGGATTTCTGCTTCTGCCCGCTTGCGTCTGGCGATCTCATTCTCCAATTCACGATTGGCTGCCGTCAGTTGGGCAGTGCGTTCGACGACGCGGTGTTCCAGGTCCCGGTTGAGCCGGCGGATTTCTTCTTGCGCCCGCCGACTGTCGGTAATATCCATGCCAATGAAGACGGCTGCCTGGCCCCCTTGATATTTTCTGGCGACCACCAGATATTGTCGGACAGCGCCGTTCACTTCCGATTTGATTTCGCGCACGGCCTGTTGCGCCGGGCAGGCAAAAAAGCCCCGTGCGAACTCAGCCAGATCCGGGCTGGTGTGCCGAAAGCCGACATTCTGGCCCACGATGGCTTCAGCCGGCAGACGGAGCATCTCGGCCAGGTGTTTGTGACCCCCTGGTATTTCAGATCTGAGCCGATCCAGGAGACGGCGGTCGGTATGGCATCGAGGATGGCTTGCAGTTGATCCCTGGTCTGGCGCAGTGCGTTCGCAGTGTGCGACTGTTCGGCCATATGCAGCGCGGCCTGGGGTTCCAGCATGGAATCCGCCTCGTGCAACGTGACCGACCGCCTGTTTTCTAAGACCGGTGGATCATCGTCGGCTGCGCGAGTTAGCAAGCGGTCGGGCAGAGCGTTGTTCACGGCCGTTCTCCACAGAGGGCGTATTGGGTGGGCAGGAAGCGATCCAGCTGGAGCCTGGGCAGTGGTCTGCCATTCGTGCACACTCCGTTGCGAAAGGAATGCAACTACAATCAGCCGCTCTTTGTGTAGGGCTGGATGGTTTGCACCCCTGGGATGAAGCTATAGTGTCTCTGGTTGAACGTATGCAGCGGCACGCCCAAAGCAACAGCGGTTTGGCCTATCAGCACATCCAATACCCCCGCATTGTGGCTGAAGCGATACGTCGCAAAGACATCCAGGGCCTGGTCACAGTCCGTTGAAGAGAGCCAGACCACTCCATAAGTCGCTAACTCGCGCTGCACTCTATCCTGTTCCGCTTTGTTCCGACAGCCTTGAATCAGCTCCATCACGACGTATCCAGACACCGCCAATTCTTCGTCCTCATGCAACGCATCAAACCAGGCCACTGCCGGGATATTTGCGCAGCAAATCAACCAGCACATCACTATCGAGGAAAATCATAGTGGACGTCTCCGCGCCTCTGGGCTTGCTCACGCAGTTGGCGTGCATAAGCTGCGCTATCGCCGATATCATCTCGATCTTGCCACATGCCGATCAACCCTGACCGGCGGAGATGGCGGACGGTCAGACGAGCGCGCGGCGAAGGCGTTGTGGGTTGCAGGAACACGATGATCTGAACAGTTTCTCCCTTCCTGTAAGGTAAGCCAGTGATCAAGACTTCCCCTTCTTTGGCAATGATTTGTCGCACCGCTACTGCTTCCATATCACCACACTCCCTGATCTGCTTCTTCAACCGGTCGAACGATCGAGCGCTCAGCCGCGCCCCTGGTGCGTTCGCACCATCGGTAAGCCTGGTTCCGTGTTTACGTGGTTCGGGCCTCGGTCTTCGCTCTCAAGCCAAATCCGTTCGCGAATCGTCATGCTCCGATTATACCCCAGGCTCTGCCCGCCGACAAGCGACAATTCGCCAACAACGCCGGGCGTTTGCACTGGTTTCACAGCTCCACATCATCTATCGCGTTCTGCGCTGCGAAGGCCCCGGCCTCTGCCACGGTGTCGAACTCCCTTGCCACTTCGTATGCGTACCAGACGCGCTGTCCGTCCCTGTTCAAGGCGATCAAACGGCGCTGCGCCGTCCCTTCATCCGGCGGCCACAGCTCCAGCAGGCAGATCGCAGAGTCGCTGGCTTCCCTGCACTTCGCGCAGCGGCTGGGCCCTTTCTTGCAGTGCGCCGTGCGCACCCTGCGGATGATCTGGCGCGGCATCCGTAATCTCCTCCATCCCTCGTTGACCCGCCCGCGGTCACTCCCCTGTCGCCAGTGCAAAGCTGAACCCGGCTGTGCGGTTGGAGCTGGCCGGCGTGCGGCCGGCCTTGTTCAGGCTGCGGACGACGTAGGCGTAGTTCCGGCTGACATCGTCGAGCGCGCCGGTGTGGATATGATGCAGGATGCCGGTCGCCGGCTCGACCTCCGCCTGTTGCGACCCGGCCGCGGCCGGCTCAAAATAGGGCGCCTGGCTCCACCAGACCTGGTAGGCCGCGCTGTTGGCCGCGTTGTGGGTCCAGGACAAACGGATGTCGCTGCCGCTGCGCTCGATCGTCACGATCACAGGTGCAGGCAGCGAATACTCATCCGCGCCGATGTCGGGCCAGGCATCGCGCGGCTCAGCGTCGAAATCGTCAGCCGTCGCGCCCGGCGTCTGGCCCACATTGATCGCCGGGCTGCCGGCCACAAGATAGGCGTCGAAGGCGTCAATGGCGGTGTTGGTCAGGCCAGGCGGCCGGTCGCAGATGTCGTGGCTGCCGGGGCAGGCGTCGTGCTTCACGTCCGCGATCACTGAGTAGTCCACGTCGAAGGGGTTGGCCGGGAAGGTCTCTTCGTAGACCAGGCAGGTCTGCTCCCAGAGCTGCGTGAAGTCGGTCTGGCCCTGGAAGATGTTGTTGCGGAGCAGCACGCGCTCGGCGCCGGTGCAGCCGCCGGTGCACTCGGCCGTCACCAGGCAATCCCCCTCGCTGGTGAGGGTGTTGTTTACCACTGTGGCCGCATCTCCTGGCCCCAGGTCCAACGAGAGCGCCGTGCCCAACGCACGGCAGTTGTCCACGTGATACGTGAACGGCTGGCCGTCGAAATAGCCGCAGTTGCCCACGATGATCGAGTTCTCGACCGTCACCTGGCCTGTGGTCTTGATCTGGTTGCCGGCGTTGCCCTCGGCGCGGGTGCGGCGGATTTCGATGCGCGCATCGGGCCGGCGGGTGTAGAGCAGATCGAGGCCGTCCGATGTGTTGTAGAGGAACGCCGAATCCTCGATGATCCAGCGGCCGCCTGTCTCGCCGGTTCCCACGCCGTCGCCGTAGCCGCCCGCGGTCTGCGCCCAACAGCCGGTGGGTTGCCCGGCCGGATAGGTCTCGCCGCAGCCGTTCCATTCGACCGTCCACCGGGAGAAGCGCAGCACGCCGGTGTTCGAGTCATCGCCGTCAATGTCGCCATCCCAGCCGACCAGCCCGTTGCCCGCGATGCGCACGTCCTCCACCAGCCAGTCGGTCAGACGGCCGGCCCGAATCCCAGCGCTCGCCAGACCGTGGATGTTCAGATCGTGCAGGTAGACGTTGGCGGAGTCCTCGGCATAGAGGCCGGTGGCGGCCCAGGGGCCGAATGGATAGGCTTCGCGCTCGCAGGTCAGCGCGGAGCCGCCGAAGGCGTGCGCATGGAATTCGACGCACGAGGAATGATCGGTGATCTCCAGGCAACCGATCTCGACATGGCTGCTGTCGGTCAGGTTCAGCAGTTGGTCGGCGCGCTCAGTTCCCCAGAGCTCCGGCGGATTCGCGCATCCCGTGTCCCAACCCGCGCCCAGGATGCGCGTCCGCTGGCTCGCGTTCGGCCCGGATGGGATGGGGGGCATGGTGCAGCCCCACGGCCAATCGCTCTCGCACGCGTCCGCGCCTGGCGCGCCATAACCCAACATGTAGCTGCCCGCTGCGATGATCAGCGTGTCGCCGCCCGCGATGCGCGGCGCGCCCTCCGGCGGCAGCGCCTGGAAAGGATGATTCCACGCGCAGGGCTGGCCCACGCCGCTGCCGCCATAGGGAGCGTTGACCGCGCCAGTGCAGGCTGTGGCCGAACCGCCATCCGGCCGGACGTAGTAGGTCGCGGCGGCCAGCCCTGATCCGGCAGCGCGCAGGCGCGGCGTGAGCCCGGTGAAGTCAGGCAACTCCACCGCGCACAGGATTTGCCACGCGCTGGCAAGCGCCAGGAGCAGATGCACTATACGAGTGGGCGACACGGCGACCTCTCAAACCCATGCAGACGACCGCCGCCGATCGTCGATACCCTGGATCATTGAGAAAACCCGCGGGTCATTATCGCGCCGAACGCGCCGCGTGTACAGTGGGATACGAGTACCTGTTCTGAAAATCGCCGCCCGCCGCTCCGGTCTCGAGGCTGTGCGAAGCCTCCTTTAGGATTAGCCGGTCTCTGCCGCTGACCACCAAACCGGCTAGAGCCTCGAATCCAGCCCGCCTGTTTTTCATGCGCCGTCCCACAGGGAGGCTTGCCACCACTGCACAGCCGATCCTTCGGCAAGCTCAGGACAGGCTCGGCGTCGGCTGGCTCTCGTCGCCGCAGGGCGCCTTCGCCAGCGTTGCAGCGACCGTTCGGCTGAGCTCACGACGAAGCCTCGGTCGCCCGTGGCGGATGACTTGACCGGTGTTCTAGCGCGCCTGCATCAGTTCGCCGGAGCATCGCCCGTGTTCGATATTCACAGCCTTCCTTGCTTACCTTCGCGGCTGCGATCAGCAGCCAATCGCCAGTCGCGTGCGGCCTGGGCCAGGATCGGTCGGCTGGTCGTGTGTTGCACGCTGACCGCGCTTCTCGCGGGTGTGCTGGCCGCCATCCCGGCCAGTGGGGGCCGGGATGAAACCCACCAAGCGTCTGGCGCTTGGTGGGCCGATGCCGCGCCTCCGCCCTTTGTGGCCGGCGAAATCCTGGTCAGTTGGCGACCCGATTCGCTGGGCGTAGGCGTGGGAAAGCCGCAGGCCGCGGCGCGTTCACGCCAGACCCCTTTCGGAAGCGACCGCAGCGATCCCGCCTGGCAGGCGACCACCGCCGCCGTGAGCGAGCGGACCGGCCTGACCGTGCTGGATGCTCAACTGAGCTGCGGGTTTGCCACCGTGGCCGTCGCTCCTGGCCGCGAGGAAGAGGAGATCGCGCATTTGAGGAGCCTGGCGTGGGTCGCGCACGCCGAGCCGAACTACCTGGCGTGGGCCGCGGCGGGTTCTCGATATGCTGGGGCCGCGCCTGCGGGCCAGGCTGACCTGGCCGATGCCCCGGCGCGCGACGCCGAGATCCGGTCGAGCGCATCTTACCCCAACGATCCCGCCATCGGCGACCAGTGGAATCTGCGGCGGGTCAATGCGCCGGCCGCCTGGGACCTGACGTTGGGCAGCTATTCGTTCGTGGTAGCCGTGCTGGATTCCGGCATAGACCTGGCGCACGGGGAGTTCGCTGGCCGGCTGGTTCCGGGCTACGACTACGCCAACAACGACGCCGTCCCCGACGACGACTTCGGGCACGGTACGCACGTGGCGGGCATTCTGGCCGCGACCGCCAACAACCGCGTGGGCATCTCGGGCCTGGCGCCGAACGTGAAGCTCATGCCGCTGAAGGTGCTCGACCGCAACGGCTTCGGCGCTTACAGCGCCATCGCCACGGCCATCTGCGATGCGGCCGATCGCGCGGCCCAGGTGATCAACCTGAGCCTGGGTGGGACGAGCTCCAGCGAGGTGCTGCGCAGCGCGATCAACTACGCGCTCAGCCGAAACGCCCTGGTCGTCGCGGCGGCCGGCAACTGCGCGCAGCCTGGCGCGTGCGGCGGCGCGACCAACCCCGACTTCTACCCGGCCGCCTACGGAGGCGTGCTGGCCACAGGCGCCAGCGATCATTACGATAATTGGGCGACCTACTCGGGCTACAAATCCTACATCGGGCTTGCCGCGCCGGGCGGCGTCGGGGCCGATCCCATCTTCAGCACCGCGCCGGCCGGCTATGGGTATCAGCACGGCACGTCCATGGCGACGCCGCACGTCTCTGCGGCCGCCGCGCTCGTGTGGACGTTGACGCCGGCCGCAACCGCCGGCGAGGTAGCCGGCGTCTTGCGCGACACCGCGGATCAGGTCGGCGTCAACCCGTTGACCGGGCAGGAGCTGGCCTATGCCGGCGGTCGCAACGACTACTTCGGCGCGGGCCGGCTGAACGTCGGCCGCGCGGTGCGCCGCGCTTACCCATCGGCCATCACGCCGATCACCGAGACCCAGCGCTTCTTGCTGGGCGGCGCGACCACACAGCAAACCATCCGCCTGCCGATGAGCAATCCCAGCGATCAAATGGCGCTGTGGCGGGCGACGGTGACGCAGGGCGCGGGCTGGCTGACAGCCTACCCATCCGAGGGGGCTACGACGTACAGCTCGCCTGGCGTTCTCTCTCTGCAGGCCGGGCCGGCGGTCCTGGCGCAGGGCGTCTACACGGCCGCGGTGCAGGTGCAGCGGCTCTACGTCCCGGCCGAGCCCTTCACGATTCCGGTGCGGCTCCAGGCAGCCGCGGCCCTCACCCGGACCTATGCGCCCCTGGTCCAAAGCCAGCGCATGAGCGCGGCCTGGATAGACCCGCTGCCCGACGGCCAGGCCCTCAGCATCAGCGACAACAGCTATCGCCCGCTGACGCTGCCCTTCTCTTTCCCGTTCTATGGCCAGCCCTACACCAGCGTTTGGGTTTCCGACAATGGCTTCGTGTCGTTCGGCGCGGCGCCGGCCGGCGCGTCCCCCACATCTGCAACTTGCCTGCCCACGGCCGCGACGCCCAACAACGCAGCCTATGTGCTGTGGCGCGACTGGAATCCGGCCCTCGGCGGCCAGGTCTACGCGCATCAGCCCAGCGCGGATCAATTCGTGATCACGTGGCGGCAGGTCGTTCTGGCCGGGGGTGGGCCGGCGCACTCGTTCCAGTTGGTCCTGATGCGCAACGGACGTCTGCTCTTCCAGTACCAGGAGATTCAGTCTCCTCCCTGGAGCACGATCGGCCTGGAAAACTACGACGGGACGGTCGCTACGCAGGTGCGTTGCGGCGGCCGCGGCCGCTCAATCGCGAGCGGCGAGGCGCTCGCGCTGACCGCGGATTTGCCGTGGAAATAGAACGCGGGGGACTATACCAGCGTCACGATCGCCACGACCATCGGTTTGCGCCGCGTCTCCTCGTAGAAGAAACGCCGCAGCGCATCCTGGGTTCTTTCGATGATGGCCGGCTGCTTCTTGCTGCCCAGGCTGCGCACCGCCTGCCAGGCGCGCTCGGCCGCACGCTCCAGCAGGTCGCCGCTCTCCGGCAGATAGACGAAGCCGCGCGATACCAGCTCTGGCTTGCCGCTCACCTCGCCGGTGGCCAGACTGACCGGTACCACAGCGATCACGAAGCCATCGTGCGCCAGCACTTCGCGTTCGTGCATCACCACCGGGCCGACGTCGCCCACGCCTGCGCCATCCACGAAGACAGTGCCGCTCGGCAGCCGTTCGACGACGCGGCCTCCTTCGGCGGTCAACTCCAGCACCTGGCCGTTCTCCAACAGAAAGATGTTCTCTTGCGCCACGCCGAGCTGCCGCGCCAGCCGCGCGTGCGCGTGCAGATGGCGCAGCTCACCGTGGATCGGCACGAAGAAACGCGGCCGGGTCAGAGCCAGCATCAGCTTCTGCTCCTCCTGGCTGGCATGACCCGAGACGTGCACCGACGCCAGCGGCGGGTAGATGACGTTGGCCCCACGCGCAAACAGCCGGTTGATCACCCGCGCAACGTCTTCTTCGTTGCCAGGGATCGGCGTCGAAGAGAGGACGATGGTATCGCCCGGCACGATCTCGATCTGCCGATGTGTGCCGTCGGCCATGCGCGCCAGCGCGGCCTCGGGCTGCCCCTGGCTGCCGGTGGTCACCAGCGCCACACGCTCGCGCGGCAGGCGCTGCGCCTCGCCCAGATCAACCAGCAGGCCCTTCGGCGCATCCAGATGGCCCAGGTTGCGGCCGATCTCAACCGTCTTGAGCATCGAGTAGCCCGCCAACGCCACCACGCGGCCGTGCGCCTGCGCCGCGTTGAACACCTGCTGCACACGGCTGAGCAGCGATGCAAAGGTGGCCACGATGACGCGTCCCGGCGCCTCGCGGAAGATGGCATCAAGCGCCGGCGCGATCACCTGTTCCGATGGCGTGTAGCCCGCGCGCTCGGCGCCTGTGGAATCGGAGAGGAGCGCCAACACGCCTTGCGCGCCGAGCTGACCCAGCCGCGTGAAGCCCGGCCCGCCCCCGCGCACCGGTGTATAGTCGAACTTGAAGTCGCCGGTGTGGATGATGCGGCCCAGGTCGGTGGTGATGCACAGCCCCACGCCGTCGGGGATCGAGTGGGTGATCGCCAGGAACTCCGCCTCGAACGGCCCGGCGCGGAAGCCCTCGCCGGGCGCGATGCGCCGGAGGTTGGCCCGGCCGCGATTGGGCGTTTCGGCCAGCCGCGCTTCGATCAACCCACACGCCAGCCGCGTGGCATAGATCGGCGTATCGAGCGCCACCACATCGCGCAACAGATAGGGCAGCGCGCCGATGTGGTCTTCGTGGCCGTGTGTGATGACGATGGCGCGCACATCGCCGGCCCGTTCGCGCAGATAGCCGAAGTCGGGGATGACGACGTCAATGCCCCACATGTTGTGTTCGGGGAACATGATCCCGGCATCCACGATCAGAATGTCGCGGCCATGCTCGAAGAGCAACATGTTCTTGCCGACTTCCCCCAGGCCGCCGAGGGGGATGAGACGTAGTGTGGAGTTCATACGGTTGTCCTTTGGCGAAGCAGGCGCGGTCATCAATCCTCGACCGCCAGTGTGAACGCTTCCACCCCTTCGGCGCGATCTTCCACGCGCGCCATTACGAAGAGCAGCGACGATAGCCGGTTGAGATACTTGAGGGGGGTGTCATCGCGTAACTCGCCGTTATGCGTCAGGCGGGCCACCAGGCGTTCGGCGCGGCGCACGACGGTGCGCGCCACCTCTAGCCTGGCCCCGCCCAGGCTATCGCCCGGCACGATGAACGCGCGCGGCATCTCCACGCGCTTGCCCAGGGCGTCGGTCTTCTGTTCGAGCCATGTCAGGCGGTCGGCCGACAGCCAGGCCGGCCGGGTGGCGGTTTCGGGCAGGGTGGCAAGATCGGCCATCATCTTGTGCAGGTCGCGCTGGATGGCCAGTAGCAACTGGCGCACCTGCTTGTCGTGGGCCTGGACGCGCGCCAGCCCCAAAAGAGCCGAGGCCTCATCTACCGTGCCGCAAGCCGCGGGACGGTCGGCGTACTTGGGCACGCGTTCGCGGCCGAGCACGCCGGTATAGCCATCATCGCCAACGCCGGTATACCATTTGGTGTCCATAGGACCTCAGGGGGCAGGTGGCAGGAGTCAGGGGTCAGCCCTCGGGCCGCCGCCCTTCCGTCACCTGCTACTTGCCATTTGCAGTTTGCTATCTGCCATGTGCCGCCTATCGCACTCCCACACCCAACCCGTAGACCAACTGCCCGCCCAGCCCCGCGGCAATCAGCGTCAGGACTGCGGCCAGGAGGAGCAATCCCAGATAGGCCCATCGCCGCCGCGTGCCAAAGAGCAGCTTCTTGTCTCGCAGCGGCCAATAGAGCGCCAGTCCAAGCGCGACGAGCAGCGCGATGCCAGCGGTGATGTGCTGGTTGATCGTCCGCGTCACGATCTCGGTGGCCGGCGCGCGCGACTGGTCTAGCAACCCGGCGAGTGCGGCGACCGCGGCCCCGATCCACCCCAGAAGCAAGCTGAAGCGACCGCAAGCGATCCACTGCGGCCGCCGCCACAGAACGCCTGCGGCCACGACGCCCACCCCGACCAGCGTCAGGCCGATCGGGAAGTGGACGAGGCGCGGATGAAAGGGAAAGAATGCGTCCATGTCATTGCTCATAGTTGGCGGCCAGGAGCCGCTCGGCGAAGTGCTTGCCCCGCGGCATACCGCTCTTGCGCATGCGCTTAGCGGTCGCGTCGGCGTCATACGCCACGCGATGATGCTCGACGCTCCAGGCCGCGGCGGTGCAGGTCATGATCGCGTACACCGCGCGCCGATCGCGGCCCATCGGCAGCCCCGCGCTGGCGATATCGGCCAGCAGCCGGCCGCGCCACATCCGGCAGAAGGGCACGTGCAGATGCCCGAACGCCAGGGCCATCCAATCGGCCGCCGGGCCGGCCAACAGCAGCTCAGCCAGTTCCGCGTCGCTCATGTCGGGCAGAATGGCGCGCTCGAGATCCACGGGGTTGGCGTGGACGACCAGGAGATCGCAGCCAGGGCCAGGCGAGATGTGCGTCGAGAACGGCAGGCTGGTCAGATACGCCGTGCGCTCGGCGCCGAGCTGTGCGGTCACCCACGCCAACTGTTCGGCAAAGCGATCGTCGCGCTTGCCGGCGGGCGTCTCTGCGGGCTGGCGGGCCAGGAACGCGTCGGTGTTGCCCTGGATCACGAGCGCGTCCAGGCCCCGGATGCGATCCACCACCTCGGCCGGCCACGGCCCGGCCCAAACCAGGTCGCCGGCCACCGCCACCTGGTCATAGGGGCCGCGGCGGGTCATATCGGCCAGCACTGCCTCCAGCGCTGGCAGATTACCGTGGATATCGGATAGCAGGGCAACGCGCATGAGAAACGCGCCTTTCTAGCGCCGTGACGACCGCGGGCCTTCACGCGGCGAGTCGAGACAAGGCCACGACGCCTATTATACCATCCGGCGCAGCAAGCACAATCGGACGCGCGAAGGATGCGCTCGACGGCGATGTGGAGCACGGGTGATAGTCAACCCCGTGGAGAATCGGCTATCGGTGGATTTCGACGGGCGGGTGGTCGGGTACGTTGTCTGGGGCTCTATGTTGTCTCGGGAAACCCTCGAACCCGTTACGCAAGTTCGCGCGGAATGCCTGGGCAACCATTGTATCGCCGAAAAGTTGAAACGAGCGGCTGCGGTAATGGGCATTCAGCGCATCATCAGCCGTTGCAGATCCACATAGTCGTTCACTGAGCCTTCGTTCATGCCCAGGAAGGGGTAGAGCTTGCCGTTCAGCATGTGCAGGTCGTGATCCCAGCCGCGCGCTTGGAAATAGGGCAAATGCTGCTGATACAGCGCGGTGGACGGCACGGGCGAAAAGAGCATCGGGATGATGGAGCCGACGATTTCGGAGACAAACATGATGCTCTTTACCACGTCGTCAATGCGTTCGCCGGGCAAGCCGTAAAGTATGAACGAGTTGACCTCCATGTGGCGCAGGCTGAAACCGGCGCGTTCGCACATACGCACCGCATCCACAAAGTTACGCAGGTTGACGTGCCGGCGGCCGAGCTGCGCCAGATAGGTGTCGTCAATGCTCTCACACGGCAGGTAGACCTTCTGGAAGTTGGCCGCCTTGAGCAGGTCTACCAACCGTTGCGATTGGCTCAGGAACCGGGTGTCGAACCCCTCCGGCGCGTAGAGCCGATAGAACCGCCGCTCGGAGCTATGGGCTTGCAAAGGCCGACATCGCATCCCAGGTGCGGCCTTCCAGCAGCCGACCGGCGCGCTTCTTGCGGACGCCACCCCCCTGTGTGAAAGTGGCGTTCATTTCACAAGCTGCATTTCCTGCTCTATCTCATCGAGGAAAACCAGGAGACGATTCTGCACGAAGCTTCTGTCAAACGAAACGCACTCGTAGCGCGCCTGGCGGCTCTGGAATTCCAGTTCCTTGTAGCGCGGCCACACGATCCGCCGCAATTCTTTCACCTTGCTGAGCCAGTCATCGCGCTGGGTATGATCGCCAAAGTGTAGCCCTTTGTCGGCAAACCAGGCTTCGATCCGATGTAACGCCGCGTAAAAAGCGGCTGTGACCACCCAATCCAGAAAGCGTGTGCTGGCCGGGTCGAGCGCGGTGATCAGATCACGATTGTGCTGAACCTGTTGGAGATGCGCTTGTATGGTCGGCATTGGTTAGACTCTCCGCAGCGGAACCATCGCATCATACGGCTCGAGGCTCGCAATCTCCGATAGCGGGCGACTCTGGCGATCAATCAAGTGAAATTTGAAGCCGTTGTCCGGCGCTGACTCCATGATTTGCCACTCGAAGTCATATAGCCGAAACCTTTCGTCCTCGCTGCTGTTGTTGGCGACCAGCCAGCATTCGAACCCCCACTGTTTTGCGCTGACGTAGACCGCTTCCAACGAGCCGATCTGGCGTGCGTAGCGAACAACCTTCTCGGCCACTGCCGGCGCGTCGAGGGGTGGGGCGATCGTTGTCGGCAGCGCATGGCGAAGGTTGCTGGCAGGAATGGGGCGATCTACAGTACGCGTCAGAGTTCTCTCTCCAATCGTCATGATTACGCCTCCAGAAGCTCGATGAAACACTCGGCCTACGGGCACATTATACCACGTTGGCTGACGATCAACAACGCGCCTGAGCGAATTGCGCAGAGCGAAATCGTGTGCAGGTGCAGCTCGGGACCGCCGTCGCCACAGCGGAGGCGTCCGCGTTCAGGTCGAGATAGTTGCCCTGTCCCGCCAGGAAGATCGCCGGGTTGATCCAGAGCAGCGCCGTGACCCCGCGGATGGAGGCGAGCAGCGACCCCGTGATGCCCGGCAGCAGGACGACCGGCGCGCGTGGGCCGATGGCCGCGCGGGCTGGCGCGGCCCGCATCGCGGCCACGTCCGTTGCGCCGTACATCTTGCGCGCCGCCCGCGCGCCCGCCGGCGTCGCCAGCAGCGCCTCGATCTCGTCGAGGGAGAAGGTGGCCCATTGGGTCAGGGTATCGGTGGTTTTCATGGAAGGTTCCGCCTTTCAGTCTGGTTGGGATGCGTTTTCGTTGCCGGCAATTGCTGGCTTGAACTCCTGCACGAACCCCTCGAAACCATTGCGCATGTTGCTGCGGAAAGCTTGTGCGACCATCGTGTCCCCGAAAAGCTGGAATGATCGGCTGCGATAATGCGCGTTGAGGGCGTACATCAACCGTTGCAGGTCAACATAGTCGTTCACGGAGCCTTCATTCATGCTCAGAAACGGATAGAGCTTCCCGTTCAGCATGTGCAGATCACGATCCCAGCCGCGCTCCTGGAAATAGGGCAGGTATTGGCGATACAGTGCCGTGGATGGCACGGGCGAGAAGAGCATCGGGATGATGGAACCGACCATCTCGGAGACGAACATGATGCTCTTTACCACATCATCAATGCGCTCGCCGGGTAGGCCATAAAGCACAAACGAGTTGACCTCCATGTGGCGCAGGCTGAAACCGGCCCGCTCGCACATGTGCACCGCATCCACAAAGTTACGCAGGTTGACGTGCCGGCGGTTGAGTTGCGCCAGGTAAGAATCGTCTATGCTTTCGCAGGGCAGGTACATCTTTTGGAAATTGGACGCTTTTAGCAGATCAACCAATTTCTGCGACTGGCTCAGGAACCGGGTGTCAAAGCCTTCAGGCGCGTACAGGCGGTAGAAACGCCGCTGCGAGCTGGGCGCTTTGGTTTCGGCCACCAGCGCCTCAAGGAGCGGCTGGAAGTTACGCTCGTGATCCCACAGCAGAAAATCGGCGTAGAAAGCAAAGTCCTTGATTCCGTAGCGGTCCTGCGCGTCGTGCATCTCGGCCAGGATGTCGGCCGCCGGCCGGTAACGCACTCGGCGTTGACCGCCGTTGATGGTCAACTGCGCGCAGTGGGCGCAGTTGAAGGGGCAGCCGCGCGCCGGGGTGATGATCGCATAGCTGGGCGGCGTCTCGTAGAGCGACAGGTCGGGCCAGAGGTCGTTGGCCGCCGCGACCTCGCCCGCGACCACGATATCGGGTTGAACGTATTGTGCCGCGTGTTCCGGCGCGATGCTGGGATAGATGCCGCCGAGCAAGATCAGCGGCATCTTCGGCCCCCAACGGCGGCGCAGCCGGCCCACCAGGTCGCGCGCCGATTCCCACCAGTAGCTCATGGTCGCGCCGATCCATACTTCGTCGGGCGGATTGGCCGCCGTGAAGTCGCGTTCATCCAGCCACGCGTCGAATTCATCCCAACTCTTGCCGAAGTGATATTTCCACAGTTCCAGCGATTGACCGGCCTTCTCGATCCGGTAAGGCGGCGATTTGGGGTCAGGCGTGTCCTTCTCCACGAACGATTCGCCGGGCGCGATGCGGCGTTGCGCGACCTTGCGCCGCGCAGCGTCGCCGGGCGCTGCCATGAAGTCGAACAGCTCGCGACGCTTGTAGCCGAGCTTCTTCAACAGGTGGGCAATGCGCAGCAGGCCATACGGCTGCGACCACTCCGCCCAGTATTGCATGTCGTAGACAGGCGGATTGATCAGCAGGGCGGTCTTCTGTTGAGGATCGCCGGGGAGATCAAGAGTGCTGAAGACCTGGCCCGTGGTGTGCGTCATCGGCCCTCAGATCCGAAGAATTGCAGCAGCTTTTCCCTGTTACTCCATGTCACAACTTCAGACAAAGCTTCGAGCTGATCAAACCATTCCGATCTCCAGACATCGTTGGAGTCATCGACAATCGAAAGGTATCCAAATCGCCCATCGGCCCGATGAATATCATGCCAGGTACGCACGACGCGACTTACAAGTGAGTTGGCATATCCTCGAGACTGGCTTGATAACGTGTCTACAAGCCAAGAACGCCTGGGGCTAGACACAAAGAAGTCCACTGTATACTGCTCTCCCGAAGCTCCTATAACGATATAGTCTAGCTCGTATGAAACGCGAGACTCGATCCAGTACTCTTCAACCTCTTCCCTGAAGCTAGCCAGGGCACTCAATCTGAGACTGTAGACTAAGTCGCTGACTTGGACGGCGGCCTGGCTCAACCTGGTCATGTGCCACGCCATCTCGTGGCCATCCAAGACCCGAACGCGTAGTTCTCCGCGAAATAGCTCGGCACCCTGGGTGAGGAGAATGTCGTTGATTACTTTGTTGCGTTTAGGAGACTGCTTGAGGCTAATCCCGTAGTCCGACAGATAGCCAAGAGTCTCGCCAAGGTCGGTTAGGTACAGCTCATCGTCGGTTTCTACCAGATACAGATCGATATAGTCACCGTCCGGGTACAAATACGGAGTTGTCAGCTTCAAATAGCTATCTTCTTGTTCACAAGAGAACAGAATGGGCAGGCTACTTAGGGCAAGTTCTCTCACTTGGTCGCAGTTCATATCAGCCTCCTTTGCCCATATCCCGGTGGATTCACGAATCGCGCTTCGAGTTCTGTCCTGCACTCAGAAAGAAAGGCCCTGAAAACCCCATCCAACAACGCGGAGGAATCGACGTCAGATGGCACGTAGGCCCATTTGTCATGGTATCGGTCCGTCCATCTGTGCTTATGTACAGCCCCAACATTGTCACACTCGGGGTTATGGTGTATTTTCCCAACGTCCAACCGCCGCAGATTCGTCCTGCCATGAAACAGAATGAACGTGTAGTTTCCGGTCCGGGGATTGTAGCGCCCATACAGGCGGAGGGACATCTGTTCACTAGCCTCCACGGGCACTTCCATGAACCAATTCCTATCGTCCCCTTGCTTCCATTGGTTGTTTTCCCGGATCCGTTTTGGAAGATCAAGGATGCGGTCGGCTTCGGCCTCATCGACTCTTATGTCAGGCATGTCATGCTCCTGCGTAGACTGTCAAGAAAGCTCTGGCTTCTGGTAATTCGTCCCAGGTTCGGCCCTCCAATAGGCGTCCGGCGCGTTTTTTGCGGACTCCGCCCCACTGCTTGAAGAAGAACGGCACGCGAGCGACTTGGCACTCACCCCTGACCTCCAGCACCCATTCCTCCTTGAGAGGTCGTGCGCCGGGGCCGGATTCACCGCCGACGATGATCCAGTGAATACCGGACAAATCCAGGTGTGGTAAGGGGCCAAGTAGCGGCTCCAACGACAGGAACTTGACGCGGGCGCCGGTCTGCCTCAGATGATCGATCCGGTGCACGTAGTCCTGGTTTTCGACGCTGACTCCCATCCAGACGTTGTCCGGCCACTCGATACGTTGTCCGGCCACTCGATCTGCGGGCTGAGTTCGCGCAGGCGCTCGGAGCGTTTGGTGAGCACCTGAAACGTGTGCCATGACGCGCGGCGCATGATCGAGAATGCCTGCTGGATGAATTCAATCGGCACGTCGCGGTGGAAAAGGTCGCTCATCGAGTTGACGAAGATCACTTGGGGCTTCTTCCAGGCAAGCGGCGCTTCCAGGGCGTGTTCATGCAAAGTGAGCTTGAAGCCGTTGGCATAATTGGGCTGGCCCATCGCCTGCAATCGCCGCGCCATGCGCTCGGCATAGCAATGCTTGCACCCTGGGCTGATCTTGGTGCAACCGGTCAGGGGGTTCCAGGTGGATTCGGTCCACTCAATGCTCGAACGGGTGCTCATGGGAATGCCTCTGGGACAGATGTGACTTCATGATTACATAGTAGCACAAACGTTCAGTATTGTAAAGGGGTTTCTCGAAAGAGCAGTTGTTGACCGTGTATGTCCCTACGAGTAACAGCGGTCCAGAACTTGTGGCCGAGCGGGTGCTTGCTGGCAAATAGCAGGCGGTACAGTGGGGCATTCTTCTCGACGTTCCGCATGAGTGGTTCATCACCGACTTCATCCGCACGCAGGACTTCTTTGTAGCCCACAGCTTGCAGTCGACTTTCGTAAAATTCGATTAGCCGCCAGTGGAGATTGGGTTCGCCTTGGGCTTGACTCTCTTGGTAGGCCACACGCCACCCGCGATCCCCGAAGAACTCGTCCACGGCTGTCTGCCCTGGTGAATTCATGGCTCGACCGAGGAAGCGATTCAGACCGCCTTCTGGATAGTTGATGATCAAGTCCATCCGCTGGACACTCGCCAGCCTGGCGACAGTAGCCCATTTAGGTTCAAGGCCTTCTGGATCAAGAAACGCCAGGTTAAGCGAGCGATGCTCATCGCGCTTAATCTCGGTAACGATCTGGTCTACCATGATGTTGCAGTCACCTGTGCGGATATCCACCTGCTGGCATTGCGGCGAAGCTGAGCACCGCTGAGCCAAAGCCTGAGTATTCTCCGATGCGAGATCAACAAAAAAGTATCCCGTGAAAGGATGGGATGTCGTCAGGGCCAAAAGCGGTGAGCCAAGAAGCACCTCGTCGGTCTCGCGCACCTTGTTCTTGCCCGGGCCGGCCTGCAGATCAACGTAATTTCGAATAGCCCCAACGCTGTCGCATAGATGTCTCGAAGACACCGATGTAACGAGCCAGATAGTCGAGTTTCGCTTTAGCCCACAGACCGGCTGAGCGCATCGGCAGACCGTCGTCAACCGGGAACAGATAGTCTTCCATAAGGTCATTCTCCATCACGAAGGCGTTTACCCCAACTCCGCCAAACTCTCCTGGATCTCCCGCAGCTCCGCATCCGTCAACCCCCACAACTGCGCGGCCAGCCGATCCACCGCCGCCTCGAGCTATGGGCTTGCAAAGGCCGACATCGCATCCCAGGTGCGGCCTTCCAGCAGCCGACCGGCGCGCTTCTTGCGGACGCCACCCCCCTGTGTGAAAGT
>Ga0194126_10005373_pt1 | contig 18861 bp, 17 predicted proteins | sample TA2KigC150mmetaG_FD_148641 | JGI IMG/M metagenome (GOLD analysis project Ga0194126, IMG submission 148641) | Freshwater microbial communities from Lake Tanganyika, Tanzania - TA2015035 Kigoma Deep Cast 150m | ecosystem: Environmental > Aquatic > Freshwater > Lake | place: Tanzania: Lake... | reverse complement strand
GACGCGTAGCTCAACGCAAAAACGATGCGACTCAAATCTTCCGCACCCAGCGACGCCAAGTCGATCGTGTCGGAAATTGGAGCGCAAGCGGTCAGGCAAGTGCATGCTAGATTATAGAGCACTTCCAGATGGCCAGGCGATGACGCTAGTGCTCTTTGATAAAACACGAGCGCTTCGTCAAAGCGCTCCTGATCGCGAAACAAGTTGCCGAGCCATAAGAGCGCTTGGGTGTGATTCGGGTCTAACTGCAAACACGTCCGGAACGTCTTCTCGGCGTCGGTTCGCAATCCTAACTCGACAAGCAGATGGCCCAGCAGGTTTAACAGTTCTAAGTCCGGCTTAATCGCGGTCGCCGCTCGAAGGTGCCGAACAGCATCTTCCAGCCGAAGGGCCGAGGCATGCTGACGGCCGAGCATGCTGTGCGCTTCATAGTTTTGCGGATCGATTTCGAGGACGGCTTCGAAGCACGAATCCGCTTCGGCCGCACGGCCCAACTCGGCGAGTGTGAAGGCCTTTTCCAAGATTGCTTCCGGCGTTGTGCGGTCAAGAATCAGCAGATTCTCGAGAAGTTTGAGAGCCATTTCTGGTTGGCCAGCGAGGCGGGCGATACGAGCCATAAGAAATCGCGCCTCGACGTTGTTGGGTTCTTCCCGCAAATAATCCTTGAGCAGCGAAGAGGCCTCGATGAGTCGCTGTTCTTCCAAACGCTGGCGAACCAAAGCTAGAAGGTGGTTCTTGCTTGGCATAAGGATGGAATTAGGCGGGCTGGCCTGTCACAACGGCTTTCCGGAGACTTTCAAGACGCGTCCGGTCCGTGGCGACTTAACAGTTCTGCAAGATGCCGCGCGGCTTCGTCGATTACGCTGCTCCAATCTCCAGGTCGTGGCTGCCTGAACAAAGTGATCGTCGGGTAAAATGGGCTGTCTTTTCGCTTCAATAACCAACGCCAATCTGCCGCGAAAGGAAGCAGCACCCAAACGGAATGTCCCAAGCCTCCGGCCAAATGGGCTACGGATGTATCAACCGTTATGACGAGGTTAAGTTGCCGAATGGCTGCGGCGGTTTCAGCGAAATCCGAAAAACGAGGGTGCAAATCGTGCATGTGCGGGCGTTCGCGCATGAATTCTACCGCTGCCGGATTAGGATCGATTTGGAGGCTGAAAAACTCACAGCCGGGAATGTCCAGGATGGGCGCCCAACGTTGCAGGTCCAATGACTTCTCCGAGAAGACCGGATGCTGCGGGTTGCTTGCCCAAACCAACCCGACCTTGAAGCTGCTTTCCTTATGTGGGGGAAGCTGCCAGTGCAGGCCATGTGCCAGCCGCAAGTAAGGCTCCCATCTATAATCTGCGTCCAGGATCGCTCCAAAAATGCGCGGCAAACTCATGAGGGGCGCCTGTAGCTGAAATTCGGGCAAAGGTTCGCCTTGGCTCACAACTTGGGCAACCTCAGGCATCGCAGCCAGGAGCCGCTGGAGAGGAGGTTGACATTCCACGATTACTCGGCCATTGCGCCGTGCGACTAGCGGTGCATAACGGATGAACATCAGAGTGTCTCCAAACCCTTGCTCTGCAAATAGTAGGATCGTGCGGCCACGCAAGTCGCTGCCGTCCCATTCGGGTTGCGAGAATTTCGGTTTGGGCTTGTGCTTGACCTGCCAACGCCATTCGTACTCGTGCCAGCCGGTTTCGTAATCGCCAGCCAGAAGCGACGCAATAGCGAAATTCCAGTGGAGAATTGGATGATGCGGATTGAGCTGAATCGCCTGCTTATAACAATGAATGGCTTCTTTGACCTGGTGGCGCTCCTGCAGCACCACACCTAAGTTTACTGCTGCATCAGCACAGTTCGGGTTGATCTCTAACTCGCGGCGCAGACTGGCTTCAGCGGATGCCAGATCACCCAACTGCCGGTACGCATTAGCCATCGCAAAATGCGCCAAAGTCTGCGTGGGATCGAGAGCAAGAGATTCCTTGAACGAGGCGATGGCCTCCTGTGGCCGGCCTTGCTTTAGTCGAGTTACTCCCAGATTGAAACGGAGTTCTGGCGAATCCATTCCCAGCCTCAAAACTTTCAGGTACGCTTTCTCGGCCAATTGAAAATCACCGGCTTCTTGCCAGCAGAGACCGAAATTCTGAAATAGGGTGGCGTCGTTGGGATTCTGAGAAAACAATTGCGCGTAATGCTGGGCGGCCTCGCGCCAATGCCCTGCGGCTTGGAGAAGATCAGCCAGAGTGCGTCGTGCTGCCACGTGAGCAGGGTCTGCGGCCAACGCCTGCTGCAGGTTTTTCACCGCGTCTTGCGGCTTTTGACATGCGAGCCAGACTAGCGCTAGCTCGTGATGAGCGTCCGCACATTTGGGGTTGAGCTCCAAAGAACTCCGCAGCCAGACAGCTGCTTGCGGGATGCGACCTTGTTGCCGACAGATCTGGCCAAGACGCAAGCGAGCTTGTGCCGCGTGTTCGCCCTGCGCTGAGCATTGGATGAACTGAATCTCAGCTTCCGGTAATTGTCCGGCCGAGAATAATGTCTCAGCTTCTTGGAACTGATTTGTTTTTGAGTTCACAAGTGACGCGTTCGATTACTTCACGCCAGTTTCCGGGGCTCGGTTGCCGGAAAAGCCGCATGCTAGGGTACCAGACCGAGTCTTCCCGATCGAGCATCCAGCGCCAATCTGGTGAATAGGGAAGCAATATCCACGCTGGTTTTCCCAATGCCCCCGTCAAGTGGGCCGCTGCCGTATCAATGCTAATCATCAAATCCAATTGCTCGATTACGGCAGCAGTCCGCGCAAAATCGCTTAATTGGGAACTCAGATCAATCACATTCCCTGCATTCTGCATTAATCGTAATTCATCCGCCGACGCGCCAATTTGCAGGCTATAGAAGGCAACTTTGCTGGTTGATAACAATGGCAGGAGTTCTTCCAAGGGCAATGGACGCTGGTCATTGTTTTGACTCCGGGATCCGCGCCAGACCAAGCCGACCGTTAACCCACTGTTGTTGGATAGAACAATGCTGTCATCCGGGTTGATTGGGGACCGCAGATAGGGCGTTTGCCTTGGAATAGACTCCAATGTCGTGTGGAAAATACTGGGAAGGCTCAGAAGCGGAGCGTGAACGTCAAATGGCGGCGTCGGCTCTCCGAAGGAAATAACGGTATCAACACCACGGACGGCGCCGACAAGCGATTTCAAGGCGGGCTGACATTCAACCACAACTTTTCCCCCGCGTTGAGCGATTAGCGGAGCATACCGAACAAACTGCAGCGTATCACCAAAACCTTGTTCGGCATAAAGCAGAATCGTCCGGCCTTCAAGGTTCTCACCTTGCCAACGTGGTTGTAAGAAAGAGCGCGGTTGGCAGCACGTTAGCTTGCTGCGCCAGCGTGATTCATAATGTTCCCAACCTTTTTCGAACTTCCCAACCAATAACTCGGCGATGGCCAGGTTGATCAGAGCATCGGGATTGTCTGGTCTGGCAAGTAGCGCCTTCTCCAAATGATCGATTGCTTCGAAGGGGCGCCGCTGACGCGAACGGACGACTCCCAGGCAGACAAGCGCAGCGACGTTCGTTGGATCTAGCTGAAGAATAGTTTCGCATTGCTCGCCAGCATCGTCCAATTTGCCTTCCAGCAAAAAGATTTCTGCCAAATTCACATGAGCTGGCACGCAGTTGCCGAAGAGCTGCAGGGCCTGCCGTGATGCTGAGATGGCTTCTTCAAGACGATTTACTTTGATCAGGAGCGCCCCCAGGTACGCATGCACCTGCGGATCGACTGGAGCGACGCTGATGGCTGCCCGGGCTTGGGCTTCAGCCTCCGATGGCTTGCCTTGCTCATCCAGGACAATGGCGAGATTTAGGTGAGCTAACGCATTACTCGGCTCTCGCAGGATTGCTTCTCGGAAACTCGCTTCAGCGTCTGATAATTGTCCTTGTTGCTGCCGTACAAGGCCAAGATTTAGCCAGGCTTCGGGGTAGTCACTTTTAATCTCCAAAGCTTTTGCAAAGCACTTGGCTGCCTGGGCATATTGGGCGAGACACTTGTGGCAAAGGCCAAGGTTTAGAAGAGCTTCTGGATAATCTGGGTGCTGCTTGAGCGCCTCTTCGTAATGTCGGACGGCATTGCTAAAATCGCTCTTTTCTTGCTCAATTAGACCAAGGTTATAATGGCCTTCGGCCAGATCGGGTTGATGCTGAACTGCCTGCAGATAGCATGCAGCTGCCCTCTCGGTCTGCCCCAGTCCATAATAGGCGTTGCCCAAATTATAATGCGCTTCAGCAAAGTCTGGTTGGATTATAAGCGCTTGATCATAAGAAAGTATGGCGCGCTCACGAAATCCTAAATCGGACCAGACCAAGCCCATTTGATGGTGCGTGTCGGCTGAAGTCGGATTCACGGCGCAAGCAAGTTGGAGACGTTCAAGGGCTAATTCCAATTGCCCCTGTTGACGGGCCAGCAAGCCGAGTAACCGCAGAGCGTCAAACTGTTGCGGTTGTTCAACTAAGACTTGCTTGTAAAGCGACTCTGCCTCCGCCAACTGACCTTCCTGATGCCGAGCAAGACCCAGTCGTAGCAATTGGCGCCAATGAGTTGAAAGCTGTCCGGTCATTAGTCCACTAACGTCGCTAGTGTAGTCTCATAGCAGAGAACAAGGGGCTTGAATACCTAAAAGCTGGTTTAGTGGTTTAGTGAGGATAGATAGATAGTGTCTGGGAGATACTCACGCGAGAAAACAAAAGAGGCGGCACTTATATCGCGCCGCCTCTTGCTATTGCGCTGGTCTGTGCCAGCTTGAGCCGAATTAACCGCCGAGCAACCGCAAGGCCGATTGCGGCAGCAAGTTCGCTTGCGCCAACATCGCCGTGCCAGATTGGACGAGGATGTTGTACCGCGCATACTGCGTGCTTTCGTCAGCCACATCGACATCCTTGATCCGGCTGTTGGCCGCCGAGAGATTCTCGTTGAGAATCGTCAACTGTTCGCTCGTAAAGTTGAGCCGTTGGATGTTGGCGCCCACGTTGGCCCGCATATTGGCCAGGGTTTGAATCGCTGTCTTGATGTTGGACAGGGCCGTGGCAGCCGCTGTCGTGCTCGAGACCGAGATGCCGCTGTAGGCGTTGAGCACGCCGGTGCCCGTTGCCGACGAGAGACCCGCTGAGTTCATCGCGAAGGTAGCGGCGTCGCTATCGATTGTGATGTGCAGCCCGGCCTCTACCCCAAACAAGCTGACACCATTGAAGGTCTTTTGGGTAATATCGCTAATGTAAGCCGACAGCTGGCTGAACTCTGCCGTGTAGTTGGAAAGATCGGCAGCCGTTTTGGTCGGGTCTTGCGAAAGCACCGAAAGTTCGCTCATGCGGTCGAGCGCCTTTTGCACTTTGTTCAAAAAGCCAGCTTGAGTCTGACTGAAAGAGATGGCGTTTTGAACGTTCGTATTCGAGGCTGCGTTCCGGTTGATCTGAGCGTCAAACTTAATTGCTTGCGCCAGCCCTGCCGCATCGTCTTCAGGGGAGATAATTTTCGAACCGGAAGATAACCGGGACAGGGATTTAGTGAGTTTGTTGGTGGATTCGCCGAGCAGACGAGCTGAAGCCGTCGCCGGTATGTTAGTATTGATGACCATAAGACAAGTCCGTTTGTCTAGCTGTTAAACCGACATCCATGTCGGTGGAAAACTTTGGCTCAGGCGTTTTCCGGTTTCCTGTGCGATAAGTTAGGTTTACCGCGACCTGCACATATAGTCGGCAGACAGTTGAGGGGCTTTAGGACAAAATTCTAAGAAAGTTTGGGAACGAATTCATTTGCCAAAAACGCCTAATTCGGATGTGTTAACACGGCCAAACTTTGGCAGTGCTACGATGGATCGACAATCTGCACCAAGTAAATGGTTCGGAATTAACTGGCAAATTAGCCTGAACTGCGGTTGGGGTATTCTCGGATTCAACTTAGCTGCAGCATTGGAAAGGGATGGCCGGTTCGCGCCCGTCCCGTTGGTGCCCACGATTCACGTCGAGCATTTCCCGGAAAACTGCAAGCAGCTCATGGAAAAGGTCTTGGCTCGCGAACGGATTGCTTGCCAAAAACTGGAGGAACAGAAAGAAGGCATCATTCTGAAGTTTACGGCATCGGAATCAAAGACACTCGCCAGTTTATAAATGGGGGGAAGACGCAAGACGAATTCAGGCAATTCATTTTGCGCTCGAAGTATAACGCGCGCGAGGTCGGTCACATCGACTCGGATGTCGGCATGTCCGACCGCGAGATCGATGACTACTCGGTCACCCGGGCGCTTCTTCGCTTATCTTCCGGCAAGCCCCTGGACGGCCTTGAGGCTGAAGCGTCGAATGCGTTGGCCAAAAAGATTCGCCGCGAGCCGCAGGAATCTTTCATCCCTCAGGAAGTCACGCGTCGCAGCTTCTCGACGCGTGGACTGAATGCCACCACGCCGAGCGCTGGCGGTTATGTCATCGGCACCGAAACACTCGGCAGCAGCATGATTGAATTGTTGCGCAATCGCACGATCGTAACGGCGATGGGCGCGCGCACGCTCGGCGGTCTGGTCGGTGACATCGCGATCCCGACGCACAAGGGCGGCGCTACGGCTTATTGGCTCAGTGAATTAGCCGAAGTGACATCCGCTCAGCAAAACTTTGGCCAGATTTTACTTTCGCGGCATCGCTTGTGCGCGAACACGGCGTTTAGCAAGCAGCTTCTCACGCAGGCTTCCATCGAGGTCGAGGGGTTCGTCCGAATGGACCTGAGGGTGATCATTGCGATCGAGAAGGATCGCGCGTGCATCAACGGCAGCGGAGTGCAGGGCGAACCGCCCGGTATCCTGAATACGAGCGGGATTAACTCGCTCACGTTCGGCGCTGCGCCGACGTGGGCTAAGGTGGTTGATTTTGAAAAAGAAATAGATTCTGACAACGCGTTGCAGGGTTCGCTCGGCTACGTCTCAACGCCGACGACAAAGGCGAAATGGAAAACTACGGTCAAAGTCACCAACCAAGCTGTGTTCCTTTTGCAGGATGGCAAGGCCAACGATTATCGATTCGAAAGCTCCAAACAAATTCCGAGTGATCGCGTCATCTTTGGAGATTGGAGCCAGGCGATCATTGGCGATTGGGCCGGGATTGAGATCGTGGTTGATCCATATTCGAGAAAGAAGACGGCCGAAGTGGAAGTAACCGTCAACGTGATGACGGACTTCGCGTTGCGCCATGTCGAAGCGTTTTGCGCATCGACCGATTCCGGAGCTCAGTAAATGAAAACCGCAACTTACCAAGCCGGGGCGCGTTTCCCGGACTGCTACGCAAGGCTGATTGAGATCTGGTATTTGCTTGAACACGTGCGCAAATCCATTTCGGGCGAATGTTCAGGAACGGCTGACGAGGTTTATATCGAAATCTTGGCGCAAGCCGATGACGACGTAGCAGCGGCGCAAAGGCTCTTGCGGCGGGCCACCGAGAGAATCCTGAAACACCACCAATAATTTCGGGTGCGCTAAAGGGCGAGCTTTCATGTCGCGGCTCGCCTTTCCTTTTTCTCCAGTCCCCGCGCTCGCGTGTCAGCCGAGGCAATGGGAACGGCAGCGCTTTGGCATCGCCCTGCAACGCTTCCGCCGGGGCCGCTACCCTAATGCCCCCCAAATCGTCCTGAGGCATTTTAGAGAGAAAACCTTTCCACTAACGCCAACCGCACGACTGAGCCCTGAACTGCTGGCCGAGCTTCCCGCTGAGGACTTCGAGAAGATCAGGGGCGTTGCCCGACGCAAAACGGTCCCCAACACCGTTGGGAATTGCCAACAATTGCCGACAGATTTCGTGTCAGAAATAGTGTCGGGACCTGCCGACTCGGCAAGACGAGAGACATGCACGACACCATTTATAACATTGGTTGTTCTGAGGTTTCTGGGGAAAAGTTGGGACGGCGTTGCAACGGTTTTGAAGACTGCGATGGCCACCAGGCACCCATCACTCTCCGAAAATCATACCCCTCCAACCCAATGCCGAACAACATCAGGGACGGAGTGGAATCCGTCCTTGCCAGATGCATTTGTGAAACGAGAATTGCTGCGCTTCCATTTAGTGTCTTGCTCGAACCGCCTTAACGATGGCCTCCGGTTCAGGAAACTGTCCGGTTTGGATTTTCGAAAAAATCTTTTGTCCATTCACGCTGACCTCAAAGACACCGCCGCTCGAAGGAACCAGCTTCAACGAACGAATGTGTTGTTTGAGCTTCAAAAGTTTCTCCGCCAAACTGACGGCATGCGGCTCGTAATTTCAAGCCGCGCAATACTCAATTGTGATTTCGAGACTCATCGTTTGCGATGGTCGTCACAGTAGGGGACAAGTATTGCTACGTCAAGGAACCCCCAATCCGGATAGGACGGGTGGCTGGTAAGGCGATTCCTTCGTAGTCGCGCTAGCTGTCTCAATGGCCTGCTTGTGAAAATAGAACTTCAAAGGCTGGAAAATGGTCGCCGCGATGATCAGGCCGATGACCGTGCCGCTTATCGCGGCTCCAAACTTCAGTGCGAGAAACCTGGCGTCCCCATCCCATCCATCCAATGTGATAAAGGCGCCCAAAAGCGTTGCGGCCACGCCTCCCAAAATCCCCAAGCAAGACCCGCTTTCGCAGATTTTAATATTGACTTGGATTCGGTCTAAGGAGTGGCGCCTTCCCACCAAAGCATCGAACAGCATCCCGAAAGGCCGCACCAAACCGAAGGCCGTTATCAATCCGCCGATCAGGATTGCGCCGATCACTACAACTTCGGCCGGGTGAAACAAAGGCGAAAGACGTCCACCACCGATTGTAAAGCCTGCGAGAGTGCCCAGAGCCGCAATCAGCACGCCGAAGAAAATGCGAATCATAAGGGTTCCTTCCTGCTAAGAGTTCACTTGTGCCGCTGTAGTGGCCGCAGTCGCCAAAAGAAGAGCGCTTCCCGCAAGTCTATTCCGGGGATGAGGTCCCACGATCCACATTCTGCGATTATATTATGGGCCAATCGTAGCGGCGGGCATCCTGCCGCCCGAAGGGATGCTTGAAACTCGGTGTTTGTGTTCTTTGATCCGACGCGTCATCCGCTGGGCAGGATGCCCAGCTTTACGGCAGGCAGGATGCCCGTCGCTACCGTCGAAACCGAACTTTCGGTGCCCGATTTTGGCAGCGTGCTATAGTTTCGCGAATGAAATATTTGCGTTGCGTTCTCTTTCTCAGTTTCTCGATGTTCGAGAGATGCACAGACTGTCTAGCCGCAGACCCAGCCCTCATTCTTGATGACCAAGTGTATCACCTGCGGTCGGGCGGGCACGTGGAGTGGACGCATTTCCAAAACGGAACGCCTCACGATAAACGGCCGATCTCGTCCAACTGAAGCAACGTTTTCCCTAACATCGTTAGTTCGGTTGGAACAAACAAACCCGTTCGCCCGGCATTTCGTCCGAGACTCAGCAATGTTTTGCCGATCTGAAGTTCGCCGAGGGAATTGTCCTTCTGCTCCGCGACAACTGTATTAATGCGCGTACGAAAGCTTGGTTCATCGAAGTCATCGCAAACTCGAACAGGAAGCCCCGAGGATCAAAGCGGAAGCCGAACATGCCGCGCCGAGAATTGAAGCTCTCAAGGAAAACCCACCAACGCCCGCTGAGCAGCCGCGGTGGGCGAAGTCTTCTTAGCTAAAGCTGCCGTGGAGAATTTGTCGCCAGCTCGGACCAACCTTCTGGATAGGCAAGGCAAGCCTGCTGGATTGCCCGGAGCGCAGCAGCACTTGCCTATCTATCGGCAATCTGTTTTGAGACACGCTATAACCGACTAATTCCATGAATGCTGCATCACTGCTTAACGCTGCCTTAATGTCTGTTCGCGTAAAGTGGCCTCATGAAAAACCAAACCGATTACCAATTGTCACCCACGATTCTGGCGCTGGCAGCGCTTGCTGCTATCAGCGTGAGCACACCAGCCAAAGACCCGCTCCTGGATTCGTGGTTTACTCAGCATTCCGGCAAGTATGCCCGCCTCTACGCGACGACATCTGACTTAAGCTCTGGCAACGCGAAGACAACGTGGAGCCGCGGGGCTGTTAACCAAAGTTTGCCCGCCTATAGCGGCGTGCAGGAAATCTATTCCTCGGCGGACTGGATTTACATCCGAACTTCGGGCTTGGGCAGCCATGTGATGGGACCGTGGTATCTCAACGCGGCGAAAACGCAGCTCTTTCCCAACCTGCCTAGAAACAAGAAGGCGCTTTATCGGATTCCGCGCCGACCGGTAGTGGCAACCACCAAGACGCTCACGGGTCTTGGAGTTATTGGCTATTTCGTTGATGGCGTGGCCATGTTTGACGGCCAAGATGGCTTTTCTTGGAATGGATCGAGTGAATCTGGCGGGATGGGTGGCGGCGGGATTTGGAATCGCGACGCCTACGTGAATGAAGGAATCACGTTTGATCCAGCGAACGCGCACCAGGAACAGTCGGGCACCTATCATTACCATGCGAATCCAATCGCGCTGCGGCATTTGTTGGGTGACCACGTCGATTATGATGTTGCGACCAAGGTGTACCGCGAGAATCCGTCGAACCTGCACCACTCGCCGATTCTTGGCTGGGTCCGGGATGGCTTTCCCATTTACGGGCCCTACGGATACTCCGATCCCAAGAATCCAGCGAGCGGTGTGCGTCGGATGATTTCGGGATTTGTCCTGCGAAACGGCGCCAATGGAACTCTGAATCTGGCTGCTAATGGGCGCACGACGCTGCCCGCATGGGCCGCACGCGCGCAGAACCGTTCCACGGCTCTAACGGCCAGCCAGTATGGCCCAGCCGTTTCTACGCAATATTCACTCGGCCGTTACTTGCAGGACAATGATTACCTTGGTGATCTCGGCAAGGTCCAAGGTGTGGACTTCGACTTGGACGAATACAACGGCCGTTTCACGGTGACGCCGGAGTTTCCGAATGGAAGTTACGCCTATTTTGTAAGCATCAACGCCAATGGCACACCTGTCTTTCCGTATAACATTGGCCGAAGCTTCTGCGGCACTCCGACTGGCAGTGCCGTCCAAAACATTTCGGAAACGGTCACGACAAACTTCGTCGGCGGCGCTAATTCGACATTACGAATGGCCACTCCGGCAGCGGCCAGTTATTCAAGCGATGTCACGATTACTTGGAGTGCTGTGGAAGGAGGCGCCTATGTCGTGCGAGCTTCCAGCGATCTCGCCAATTGGACACAGATCGCCGGACCGATCACCGCCTCGGGAGCATCAGCGCAGGCGTCCATCGCACGCAACCAGTCAGAGATTCGGTTTTTTCATGTCAATCGGACGGCTCTCGCTAATTACGATGGCGCGCCCGCGAACGCTAACGTAGCGCAAAACGCCTCAGCCTCTTCTGATAGTTCTACAACCACTCGCTAATCCTAAGTCCAATGCCTCACGCACCGAAGCTGTCGGCCGGTGCGAATGAATGCAGGTAAAGGAAACTCGTCGAGCGATGAATGCAAAGAAGGATTCAGAGAGGACCGTTCGGAGGCCAAAGAACGGAGTAAGTGGCATGATCGAGATTTGGAAAAGGCGTCACGGATTGAGCCCGTCGCTTTGGTCTTGCGCGCTCCTTCTTCTGCTTTTCCGTCCGCCCTTTCAGACAGAGGGTCGCGAACAATCTTTGCTAATCGAGATCGTTCCGCGATTTCAGAACGAGCCCCTTGTCTTTGACCGGGTCCATTATCAAACGTCATCAGGTCAGTTTGTGTCAGTCACTCGTCTGGATTTTCTCATCTCGACAATCGCGTTGCGTCGTGCAGATGGGACTTGGCTGACGGCTACGAATTGGCAAGCGTATATCAGCGCGCGGGAAGGCCGAACAAGTTTTCAAGTGCCTGATCTCCCGCTGGGACGTTATGATCGGTTGCGCTTTCGCGTTGGGTTGTTGCCGGAGATCAATCACCAAGACCCAGCCAATTATCCCGCCGATCATCCGCTCAATCCAAACCTGAACGGATTGCATTGGGGTTGGATGGGTGGATACGTCTTCCTGGCGATTGAAGGCCGCTGGAGTGGACGGATGTTGGGTGATAAGGAGAGCGATGGCAGAGGCTATTCCTTTCACCTGGCGACGGATCGCCAGCTCATGACTGTTGAATTAGACGTGGATCTGGAAGCGCCTAACGATCGCAGATTGGATTTGGTCTTGAACGTGGATCGCATCTTCGACCAGCCCAATCGGATCGTATTGAGTGAAGCTGCCCTCTCCACGCATTCGCGGGGAGAGGATGCGTTGGCCAGCCAGCTTCGCATTAACATCGAAGGCGCATTTTCGGTGGCCCGGACTCATTCATCCGGTCCGGTTGAAAACGTTGTCAGTTCAAAAATGATCGAGATGGCGCCCAACGCAACGCCTTATAAGTTGACGATTTCGCGTTTCTTTCCGCGTCCCGATTTGCCCACCGATAATCCTCTGACGGAGGAAGGCGTTGCGCTCGGCCGTCGATTGTTTTTTGACCCGCTCTTGTCCGCAAATAACTCGCAGGCGTGTGCCTCGTGCCATCAAGCAGATGCTGCGTTTGTCGATGCCGGAAAAGCTGTCAGCGTTGGCGTCGAAGGAAAGCCTGGTGCACGCAACGCCATGCCACTGCTTAATCTTGCTTGGAAGTCATCTTACTTCTGGGATGGCCGCACGAAAACGCTCCGTGAGCAAGTTCTGCAGCCGATTGAGAATCCCATCGAGATGCACGAGACAATGACGAATGTTGTCGCCAAGCTTGGCCGAGCGCGGAGCAGGGGACGTGAGGAGGTTCACGCCTTCCCAATCGACTCGCGACGCACGGGCTTCGAAGTCGATAAGAGCCTCCTTGCATCCGCTGCTCCAAAGAGCAACTCGGATTACGCGGTTTTCTTTCGGCAGGCTTTCGGCACGCCAGAGATTTCTGCAGACCGCGTCGCCCGGGCCCTGGAACAGTTTCTTCTGACTCTGGTTTCGTACGACTCGAAATTCGATCGCGTTCTAGATGGGCGGGCTGAATTTACCGAACAAGAACAGCGCGGCTTTGAGTTGTTCCACACCGAGTACGATCCGCGTCGAGGTCAATTTGGCGCCGATTGTTTTCATTGCCATGGCGGACCATTGTTTCAAAGCCAAAGCTTCGGGAATAATGGCCTCGATTCCGGATTCCGAGACTTAGGACGGTTTCTGATTACGAAGAAGGAAGGCGACAAAGGGAGGTTCGCCGTGCCATCGCTGCGCAACGTCGCAGCAACTGGACCTTACATGCACGATGGCCGATTCAAGACTTTGGACGACGTCATCGAGCACTACGCTTCTGGGGTGAAACGGTCGCCCACGTTGGATCCGAACCTCGCCAAGCATCCGGACGGTGGCGTGCCCTTAAGCGATTCCGATAAGAAAGCGCTGATCGCATTTCTGAAGTGCCTCACGGATGAGTCGCTGCCACCGAGCCTTAAGAGGCCACGTAGCGAGTGAAGATGCGAGCGCCTTTTAAGCGGGACATTCTTATCCGGACAGTGCGCTGCTGGAACGCGCGGAGAGTTCGTTCCTGTGGTGCAGTTCGAAGACCGATCAGCGCTGAACTCTGAAAAGACGAGCCGCGGCCCGGCCTTATCCATCTTGCTTCAAATTGGGCTTCTAGGGATTTTTGACACATGATTATCATCATCGCGCTCGCCTGCGTCGTTTGGGCAACGTTTCAAACTCATACCGCCTTTCCCAACGACTGGACAGCGGTCGCGCCGCGTGAGGAGATTCGCCCCCAATTTCAACGAACGGAAATCGGCGGCAAGTCCGGACACGGTGTCTTCGCTATCCACGCGGACGGACGCGAAGGTCTGCATGGCTAGTGGCAAAAGACTTTTCCGGTGGCCGATGGACAGCATTACCGCTTTTCAGCATGGCGACGCACGGAGAACGTTGCCGTGCCGCGGCGCAGTGTCCTGGCGCGGATCGTCTGGAGCGATGCCGCAGGAAACTCAGTATCACGCCATGAGGGTGTGCTGACGAACTTTGCAAAGAATGTAGTGGCAGCGGCCGAACCGGAATATCCAGGGGAGATAGCCGCGAAGAGCGTGAACCACAATGGCTGGATTGAAGTCTCCGGCGTTTACCGGGCGCCTCCGGGCGCAACCCAGGCGCGGGTTGAATTACATCTGTTGTGGGCCCCGAACGGCCGAGTCCAGTGGAGCGACATTGTCTTCCAACACACCGAATCGCCGACGCCACGCAAAGTTCGCCTCGCCGCCGTGCATTATCGTCCGCGCGGCGCAAAAACGCTCATGGACGCTTGCCGACAATTCGCGCCCCTCGTTGAGGAAGCCGCCCACCGCAAAGCCGGCTTGGTTGTGCTAGGCGAAACATTGACCTGCGCCGGCGCCGGCTCGAACTACGCGGATTGCGCCGAGCCGATTCCTGGTCCTTCGACGGATTACTTCGGTGAACTGGCGAAGAAAGATCAGCTGCATATTGTGGCCGGCCTCATCGAACGTGACCGGCATCAACTCTTCAACGTCGCCGTGCTCATTGCACCAGACGGCAAGCTCATCGGCAAATATCGCAAAGTCTGCTTGCCAGACGGCGAATACGACAAAGGGATGTCGCCGGGGACCGATTATCCGGTCTTCGAGACACGCCTGGGCAAGATCGGCATGATGATCTGTTACGACGGATTCTTTCCTGAAGTTGCGCGCGAGAATGGGGAACCGTCTGCGTCGCCGAAGTGGACCTGAACCAGCGCACGCTTTGGCCGTGGCTTGGCGATTTCAAAGCGCAAATTCCTCGGCAACGTCCGGTGATACACGGCGAGTAGTAGCGCGGGCGTCCTCGCCTGCGAGTGCATGGGCGTCTCGCCCCCTGGGCTTGGGAGGGGCGAAGAGATGAAAAGACAGAGAGACGGCCGCTATCCGCGAATCCGGCTGTCTTTTGGCTAAGCTAAATCAAAACAACCCCCATAGGGACAGTGCTTCGCACGCGTGCTTGGGACTTGACAAAAGGAAACGAAGGTAACGAAGAAGGAATAAGGCGGTTCATCTTTGTTTCCTTTGCCTTCTGGTGCAATCTTCTGTGCTTCGATGCAAGCGTCGTTAAGCGATTTCGCAGTAGTCACAGGGCAGGGCGGCTTCGTTTTGGAAGTAAACTGGACGAGCAATCCATGGCTGGACTTGGAGCCATCGTGAGAGTTGAATTGAACCCCGCATGAGAATCCCAGCAACCATCCTTGCCTCGCCTTTGAAAGCTTCCGTCACGCTCGTCGCACTGCTGTTCGCTGCGCTGACGATGTCCGCTGCCGTGGCGGCGCCCGCGAAAAACACAAGGCCCAACATCCTGTTCATCATCGCCGATGACCAATCGCCATTTGACCTTAAGATCTACAATCCGAAATCGACATTGCACACACCCAATATCGACCGCCTCGCAGCCGAAGGCATGACGTTTGATGGCGCTTATCACATGGGCGCGTTCATCAGCGCCGTTTGCACGCCGTCGCGCCATATGATCAAGAGTGGTCGCACGCTGTGGCATCTGTCGATCGCGCCGGAGGCGTCGAAGCATTGCCCACCGAATCTCGAGCAGAACACGATTGCCGCTGTGTTCAATCGCGCCGGCTGCGCCACGCTGCGCACTGGCAAGCCTGGGAACAGTTATGAGGCTGCGAAGAAACTGTTCACGGTGAACAAGGAATCCAAAGGGCGCAGCGGCACCGACCCGACTGGCAGCGCCTGGCATGGGCAACAAGTCTTGGATTACCTTGATGAACGCGCTGCGGCCAAGGATCGCACTCCGTTCCTGATCTACTTCGGCTTTTCGCACCCGCACGATCCACGCAACGGGACGGACGAACTCTTGGCGAAGTACGGCGCCGTCAATCACACGGATACAAACAGCCTTCCACCTGGTAACTCGAAACAGCCGAGATTGCCGGCGAATTATCTCCCGGCACATCCCTTCAAGACGACCCTTCCTCCCGATCAGCGCGACGAAACGCAGGTCAGCGGCGTGTGGAAAAACCGCGACGAACGCACCATCCGCAATGAGATTGGCCGCTACTTTGCCTGCAGCGAGAGCATCGACATCCAGATCGGTCGGGTTTTGCAAAAGCTCGAAGCGATGGGCGAACTCGACAACACATGGATCTTCTACACATCCGACCACGGCATCGCCATCGGCCGTCATGGTTTGCAGGGAAAACAGAACCTGTACCAACACACGTGGCGCGTGCCGTTCATCGTCAAGGGGCCTGGCATCAAGCCGGGTTCGCGCGTGGATGGAAACATTTACTTGCTCGATGTCCTCGCGACGCTTTGCGACATCGCGGGCATTGCCGCGCCGGAAACGAACGAGGGGCTCAGCTTCAAACCCGTGCTCGAAGGACGTCAACGCGCAGTTCGCGAGATTCTCTACGGCGTTCATTCCGGCGGCACGAAACCCGGCATGCGTTGCGTGAAGAAGGGCGATTGGAAGCTCATCAAATACGACGGCGACAACGGTGCGGTCCACGAGACACAACTCTTCAATCTGGCCGAGAATCCGGACGAGTTCCTCCTGCAACACCATGATCCAACCGTGACCGCCCTCACCGGCATCACACCCGCGGCCTATCAGACCAATCTGGCGAATGATCCCAAATTTGCAGCCAAGCTCGCGGAAATGGAGACTCTTCTCCTCGCGGAGATGCGTCGCCTGCATGACCCCTACCGATTGTGGAACCAACCCACCGACGGCCTGACGCCGCCGCCCGAACCTGAGCGCGGAAAGCGTTGAGCGTGACCAACCCGGAACCAAACGGTAGGGCTTGGCTCGCGGCGAGGCTCCCACCGAGCCGTGATTTCGCCGGAGCATCTTTGCTTTGTAACTCGCACGAGCGAACGCCACAGCTTGCGAAAAAATGACAGGTGACCGTCTCGGATGACATCCATGACATCCATACGGAGGCAATCCGAGGCAGAAGGCGTCCCGGATTGGGTCACAAAGCAAAAATCTTGTTCATGCGCTGCGCCAGGTCGCGGGCGGTTTCGACGTCAGCCGCTTGGTTGCCGGGTTGCTCGGAAATTCCCCAGCCCTGGTAGCCGGCGTTGTCCAGTGCCTTCATTACCGCGGGCCAGTTGGTTCCGCCGTCCATTATAATTTCGGCCGGTCGCCTCTCGCGCCTGTCGTGGGCGGCGTGGCGGCGAAATCCTTGACGTGGATTCTTACGATGCGTTTGCCGAGCACCTGAATCCAGCGCTCGGCCGGACCGTAATTGCGGCCCACGTTGCCAATGTCGAAATGCCAGCCTACCGACGCGCTGTTGATCGCGTCGAGGTAAGCCACCGCCTGCTCCGGTTTCGTGATGAAATTGTTCCCAACATTCTCGATGGAGATTTTGACGCCAAGATCCTTGGCCACGGGAATCGCCTTTTTGATTTCCACGATGGAGCGCTCCCAGCATTCTTCGCAGGTGGAGTCGCCGCGGCCAATCGCGCCACCCCGGACAACGCCTGGCACAAGCAGCACGCTATCCGCGCCATAAGCGTGGGCGTCCTGCAAGCTGAGTATAAGTCCATCCAATCCCAGCTTGCGGGCCCCTTCGTCTGGAGCGGACAACGTCTTTACCCAGTGGATGTGGTCGCAAACGCTGGCGGCTCTCAGCCCGGTTTCCTTGAACGCCGCGAGCACCTCCTCGCGATTCATGGCGCCCATCGGTTCCACGCCTTCGAGCCCGGCCTCTTTCATGGCGCGAAATTTCTCGAGCACGGTGCCTTTCACACCGATCGTGGAATACATGATCGCCTTGCGCAGATTGCGAGCCGGCAGTGGAATCGCGTGGACATGGACAAGAAGAACGGGCGCATCGGTGAGCACAGCGGCACGAGCTGCTACCTGCTTTACTCGCCGCACCAAAAGACGGATTGGGCGATTGATGCTGAGTTTTTGAAAACAACGGCGGCGAAAGATGCGAACAATCGGTTGGTGGTTTACGCCGAGAAAATCTGGTTGCATCGCAGCACACTACGCGAGTGGAAACCGCACACGGAAATACGGTGCGCACGATGATCGTGCCGTTCAATCTGCGGTGAGTGAGGTCGGGAATGAGCGTTCGATGTTTCCAATGCCCTACAGAAGTCCGCGAGGTTTTGGACTGCGCCAGTCCTCTGGCGCTTTTGGAACCGCAAAACGATTGATTGAACTCCACTGGACCTGAAACGTTATCAAGAGCGGGTCGTGAAGGAAGTTGACGCCTACTTGCAGGCGTTGGCGAAGTTCAAGGATGAGCGTTATCCGGCGCAAACGGCGTGGGATGAGATCGGCGCACTGGGCGGATACACACCGCGCCTCAACGGTCTGCACAAAGACCTGCCCACGTTCTGCATCAAAGTTCCCGCCGGCTGCGGCAAGACGCTGCTCGCCACGCAAGTTCTCGGTTTGATTTACAAAACCATTTTGAAGGAGCGCGTCTTTGCATCGAGAAACCGTGTTCCTCGTTCATCTGTGGCTGAAATTCTCGTGCCCTGCTTTTTGCGTTGAAACTGTTCGTCGAGTTGGCGCGACACAGCAATCGCGCTGGCCTCATGGATCAGCGCTAATTTAGCCACCCTCGCCTGGGCAAAAGTGCAGTGCGTGAACACGGCGATGTGGTATGCAATCAACCGCAGCGGTAGTCTCCTGACCGAGCAAGGCGTTCATGCGCCGGATATTAATGTCAGTCACGGTTTCTCGGCCACGACTTTGCCGTCGCGCCAGAAATAAACCGGCGTGCCGTGGAGGCGGGCTGTTTTGCGGGCCACGCGGGCGGCGCGACGCAAGGCGCGGCCAGCCGGCGTAAGCCGCTGTTTCGGGCGCGTCAAAGGCTTGAGATGTTTCATGGTCC
>Ga0194126_10005369_pt1 | contig 18869 bp, 13 predicted proteins | sample TA2KigC150mmetaG_FD_148641 | JGI IMG/M metagenome (GOLD analysis project Ga0194126, IMG submission 148641) | Freshwater microbial communities from Lake Tanganyika, Tanzania - TA2015035 Kigoma Deep Cast 150m | ecosystem: Environmental > Aquatic > Freshwater > Lake | place: Tanzania: Lake... | reverse complement strand
AAATTGAACCTGACTTTTTAGGTTTACCCGTAAATTTATATCTAGATAAACTGATAGGAGTAAAAATACAGGGATCTATTAGTGGAGTGGTTGCAGGAATTACTAATACTGCAATTAATGAGGATACGGGAAATATAATTCTTTATATAAATTATGAGAGTGCTGGTACAGACTTCGGTGTAGTTAAATTTGTTGATGGGGAAAATTTAGTTACTTTATCTAATATTACCTTTGGTATTTCAAATATTATTTCTTCTGGACAAAATTTTGCAAAAACAATAAATTCCGGATCTACAAGCACCGGATCAGCAGCATTTATCGGAGAAGGTGTATATTTTATAAGAGGTTATTTTGTAAGAGTTCCTTCACAGACTCTGGTTCTTGATAATTTTTCAAGTTCTCCAACTTATAGAATTGGATTATTTGTAAACGAAGAAATAATAACTGCAGATCAAGATGAGTCTTTATATGATAACTCTAGAGGATTTTCGAATTACTCTGCTCCGGGAGCAGATAGATTAAAAATTTCAACAACTTTAATCAAAAAACCTATTGATGACTTTGACGATCAAAACTTCATTGAACTATTAAGAATTGATGATGGATCACCACAGAAATTTGTAACTAAAACTCAATATAGTGTAATTGCAGAAGAACTAGCAAGAAGAACTTATGATGAATCCGGTGATTATTACATCACACCATTCACTATTATTCCAAAAAATTCATTAAATGACCGACTTGGAAATAATGGTTTATTTTTTGAAAATGAACTCACTCCGAATGGAAATAAGGCATCAGATGATTTGATGGTATATAAAATTTCTCCAGGGAAAGCTTATGTTAGAGGATTTGAAGTTGTTAAAGACGGTCAAACTTTAATAGATATTGATAAACCAAGAACAACTAATAGTATATCAAACGAAGGTGTTGCATTTAAAGCTGGTGGTTCTGTTTATGTAAACAATGTTTATGGTCAACCTAAAGTTGGTTTGGGAACAACTGCCTATCTGAGTCTTAGAGATAGTAGAATTGGTAACACTAGATCTACATCTGCGGGAGAAGAAATCGGAGTTGCTAGAGCTTATGACTTCAGAAATATAAATGCTACGGGAATTACAACAAACTGGGAATTAAGCTTTTTTGATGTAGAAACTTTTACAAAGATAGGATTAAGCACGAACATCACTTTATCGACTCCAATTTTAATAGAGGGAACTTCAAGTGGAGCTAAAGGATATTTGAGGTCTAATGTTTCCGGAGCAGACCAACTTACCCTATGTGATGTTAATGGAAAATTTGTAAAAAATGAAGGTATTGTTGTAAATGGAATAGGAACTTTTGGACATATTATTAGATCTGTAAATGATTATACATTGGGGAATGTTTATTCAGTTTATCAAAGTGATGGATCTTCAACTTTTAATGCGGATCTTTTACTTGATGTTGATGTATCACCAAATATTAACATTAAAACATCTGCAGCAAAGGTTCCCATTCCATCATATACAATTTCTGCCAAAGATGCAACTGGAATTTCTACTTTAACTTCTTCAGATGTTAATTTTATTGGCATTGTTACTGTAGGTAATGTTGTTAGTTATAACAGAACATCTGTTGCTGGTTTTACTACTGTTACCTTCAATAAAGTTTCTTCTATATCTTCAAGTGGAAGATTAGTACAATTATCTCCAGTAACAACTGTAAATGGTATCTGTAATGGAGAAACGCCAGATGCAAACATTACTATTAATGATCTGACAATAAAAACATCAAAAAGATATAATGTTTCAGATTCAACTTACACTGTAAAATTGACACAAAAAAATATTAAGTCCGTTGATTCTAAGAATTCGGAGATAACCTTAAAGAGACAGTATAATATTGCAAGTTTTTCTGGAAATAATATAACTGGACCAGACTTAAGTAATACAGATTACATTTATACTGGATATGAATCTGATGGTTATTGTTTATCGTATAGTGATGGAACTATTGAACCTTTGGTTTCGTCTCAATTTTCATTCCTTAGTGGAATGAAGCAACTTGAAATAAAAAATTTAAGCAAAGCAAGTGGAAGTAATGCTACTTTAATTATTACTATTAAAAAATCAAATTTAACTCCTAAAATAAAGAAACTTAATCGAGTTAATTCTTTAATTATTAGTAGATCAAATAGAAAAGAATCTGGAACTGGATCATCAACTTTAAATGATGGTCTCACTTACAGTGAAGTTTACGGAACTAGAGTACAAGATGAAGAAATTTCTTTAAATGTTCCAGACGTAGTGAAAGTATTATCTATTTTTGAATCTGATGATACAAATGATCCAACGTTGCCAACAATGTCATTTACACTTGGATCTTTAAGTGGACTTAACAAAATTACAACAGATTTATTAATTGGTGAAAAATTCGTGGGCCAAAGTAGTGGTGCTGTTGGAATAGTAGTTTCCATCCCAACAAATTCAATTGTTGAATTTGTTTATTTAAACACATCACAGTTTTCTTCTGGAGAAACTGTAGCATTTGTAGATTCGAAAATAACTGGAATTTGTGATGTTCTTACTTTGAGTGATAAAAATATCACCACAAGATATGAATTAGATGATGGTTATAAAAATAATTATTATGATTACTCCAGACTTATTAAAAAAGATGATAGGTTTAGTCCTACTAGAAAAATAAAAGTTATTTTCCAAAACTATTATATTGAATCAAGTGATACTGGAGATATCGTAACTGTAGATAGTTACCCTGTAGAAGAATATGGTAATTTACCTTTTATCAATGCAGATAGGGCATCTGACAGACTTGATATCAGACCAAGAGTTTCTCCTTATGATATGAATTCAAATTATTCTCCATTTGAATTCGCATCTAGAAACTTCTCTGGTCAAGGACAATCAAATCAGTATTACATTGCTCCAGACAAAAGTTTCTTTGTAAGTTTTTCCTATTATTTACCAAGAATAGACAAAATTTTCTTAAGTAAAGAAGGAAATATTCAAGTTGTCAAAGGAATTCCATCTATCAATCCATTGCCACCAAAAAGTGTCGATGATATGTTGGAAATTGCTACTGTAAATATTCCAGCATATCTATATAAAATTGATGATGCTGTTATATCTTTAGCCACACACAAAAGATATAGAATGCAAGATATTTCGAGACTTGAAGGTAGAATTAAAAATCTCGAATATTACACTCAACTATCTTTACTTGAAGTTGCAGCGGATACTTTAACAGTAAAAACAAATGGACTTGATAGATTTAAGTCTGGATTTTTTGTTGATAATTTTAAATCTCATGTCGCTCATGATGACAAAAATCCAATCTTTAAAGCAAGTATTGACAAAGGAAAAGGTTACTTAAGGCCATCATATAATATTGCTAATTTAGACTTAATTGGTCAATCTGCAGCTATCGGAGTATCTGGAACCAAAGATAGCTCAGTAGACTATAAGTATGAAGAGTCTGGTCAAGATGAAAATTATAAAAAACATGAAAATAATATTATAACTTTAAAATATACACATAAAGAACTTCTTAAAAATGAATTTGCAACAAGGGTAGAAAATGTAACACCTTTTCTAGTTACATCTTATACAGGGATTCTTGAACTTAGTCCATCATCAGATACTTGGTTTGATTCCGAAAAACTTGCAACTAATAAAGTAACGGTTGAAGGTAGTTATCAATCTACTATTAAGCAGTTAGATGTAAATCCAAAGACCGGATTTAGTCCTATACAATACGGCGTTTGGCAAACTGATTGGATTGGTGTTGATGTTAGAAGTAATGTCTCTAAGAATGCAAGTCAAACTATTAATAGTGAAAAGGGATCACCAAATCCAAACAAGAAGGGAACCGTAACAGATAAGCTTCAGGTTGAACTGACAATGAAGCAATCAAGAGAAGATGTTGTATGGGAAGTATCTGAAGATATCGACTCAGTAAATCTTGGTTCCAGGATTGTTAATACAGAAACTCTCAAATATATGAGAGAAAGAAATGTCGAGTTTGTCGCTAAAAAATTAAAACCAAATACTCGATTTTATCCTTTCTTTGATAATGTAAAGGTTGCATCTTATTGTTTACCAAAACTTATAGAAATATTAATGATCAATGTTTCTGGAAACAGACCATTTAAAGTCGGAGAAACTGTTAGGTGTGAAAATAACTCAGGAAAAATTATTGGTAGATTTAGAGTTGCAGAATCAAATCATAAATACGGACCTTATAATGCCCCAACAGAAACGTATACGACAAATCCCTACAGTGAGACGGGAGAGAGGTTACAGGGTGCATATAGTCTGTCTAGCACTGTTTTAAACATAGATACTGCATCTCTAGCAGAATCTTCCAATGGAGAATTTTTCGGTCAAATTAGAGATAATTGCGAGTTGATTGGAGAAGACTCTCTTGCAAGTGCAGTTGTTACCAAAGTAGCATTAATTTCAGATGAAGTTGGAACACTTATAGGTTCTTTCTATGTTCCGAATAATAATGAAAGAAAATTTGAGACTGGTATCAGACAATTTAGATTAAGTGACTCCAAAGATGATAATGCGATTAGTGGTGGAGTAAGTTCTTTTGCTCAAGATGATTTCTTTGCCCAAGGTTTCTTACAGAATTCTCAAGATACTGTTCTTGGAGTAAGAAATGCAAAAGTTCGCAAAGAAACTTATAACACAACACGAGAAAAGAGTTCTGTTGATTCCGCTTTAATTTCAGATTCTAGTTTTGTCAACTCATTAACAAAAATAGTAGAAACAGGCACATTACCCAAAAAAGAATCTTGCTATGCCGATCCTTTAGCTCAGAGTTTTGCAATTTCAGAACCAAATGGTGTTTTTGTGACTAAAGTAGATCTTTATTTTTACAAAAAAGATACTAACGTTTATGCCATTAATGGGCAGGAAATCAAGAAACCGGTCATCGTTCAAATAAGAACAGTTGAAAATGGAGTTCCGACATCAACTGTTTTATCAAAAGATGCAGAAGTCATAATTAATCCATCTCAAATTGATCCATCTGAAGATGCATCTAAAGCAACAGAAGTATCTTTCAAATCTCCAGTATATCTGGAAAATGAAAAAGAATATGCTTTAGTTCTTCTATCAGATTCTACGGAATATCAAGTTTGGATTTCTAGAATGGGAGAAGAAGATGTTTCAACTAGAGATTTGCCCGAGTCTGCAAAAAGAATTGTTTCTCAACAACCAACTCTAGGATCTTTATTCAAATCTCAAAATGGATCAACTTGGGAGCCTAGTGGATACGAAGACTTGAAATTTACATTATATAGAGCTGTGTTTAGCAAAGATCCTGCTACATTCTCATTCTATAATCCAATTCCAGGAAAAGCGGAGGAAGACAGTGAAAGAAAATTAAATGATACTAGAATTTCTTTAAGTCCCAGTTCATTAAATTCCCTTTCAAATAAATTCACATTGGGGTTATCAACATATATTTCTACTACTCCTTTATCTTTTGGTGTAAGTATTGGGGTTACTGATACCAATTTAAGTGGAAAATTAGTTGGACTTGCAGGATCAGTAAGCATTTCTCCAGTTGGATTGACAACTATAAATGTTGGAAGTGGTTATTCGAATACATCAATTAATAATGTTCCGTTAGAAACGGTAACAGGAGATGGTGAAGGATTGACTGCAAATCTTACATTCAGTTCCAATGGTCTTGGAATATCGACAGTCGTTAATGGAGGATTTGGATATCGTGTTGGAGATATAGTATCGGTTGCAAGTACAATTATTAATTCTACTCAAGCACAACTATCAGTCAATTCTTTAGGTTCTGTAAACACATTATTCTTAGATAATGTTCAAGGTAATACCAGTTCTTCTCTTCTTGGAAAACTTGCTACATTTGTTACCAGTTCGGGTATTACAAGTGCAATTGGAGTTGCTACAGTCTCATATCGTAAACAAAATGCTACAAATGATGGACTTCATTTTAAAATTACAAATCCAAGTCACGGAATGTATTCCACAAATAACTTGGTTTTAATCAGAGGCGTTAAATCCAACATTAAACCAGTTATTCTCTCAGCAACATATTCATCTAATGCAACTACTCCCATTGAAGTTTCTTCAGTTGGAATCTTCACCACGTTTGAAAACGTAAGTGTTTCGAGTACAAATCCAGGTTACGTTAAAATCGAAAAAGAAGTTATAAAATATACTGGAGTTAATGACTCTAATAATACCCTTACAGGTATTACGAGAGGTATTGATTCTGGTTCGTTCAAAGAACTGCAAGCAACACAACATGAAAAAGATGATTATGTTTATAAGTATGAATTTAATGGAGTATCTTTAAGAAGAATTAATAGAGTTCATAATATGTCTTCTCCATTAGCTACAGTTCCAACTCCTATCAATCATGACAATTATTATATTAAAATTGATATGATTGATACTGATTATGGCATCAATAGATCTGGAAATTCAGATTTTTATTTCCCAGATTTATACTTTAACGAAACTAAAAATGGTTCAAGTCCAAATTATAATATAGAAGGGTTGGATACTTTTACAGCATCTCAAAATATTGTATTTTCATCAATTACTCCAAACGTAAACATTTTTACACCAAAAGGAACTGGAATATCTTCTAGAATTAGAACTATTAGTGCCACTAGTGTTGATGGAAGTGAAATTTCTTTCCAAGATGAAGGGTTTGAGTCAGTAACTTTAAATGATATCAATGACCTTACTACTCTTAGAATGGTCGCTTCACCGGAAAATGAAGATGCTCAATTGACTGATTTACCCGGCAATAAATCACTTACTCTTGTGATTGATATGTTTACTGGAGATGATAGAGTTTCTCCTGTAATTGATGCAGAAAGAGTTAGCATGATCTTAACATCAAATAAAATTGATGCCCCTGTTGATAATTGGACTGCAAATACAGAAAGACTCCGTAGTACAAGAAGTCCCATAAATGATATTCACTCTGCTGTATATGTTTCTAATGATGTTAAACTAGCAAATCCGGCAATATCATTAAAAGTCTTATTTAGTGCTTATAGACCAGAAACTTCCGACATAAAAGTTTTATATAGAATTTTTAGAGATGATAGCACTGCAACTTCACCATCATACGAACCATTCCCAGGTTATGAAAATCTTGATACAAATGGTCAGATCATAGATTCGTCTAAAAATACAGCGAGTTCTGACGTAAAAATCAATCCAAATAATAAAGATAACCAATTTTCTGAATATGAATATAGTATTGACAATCTTGCTCCATTTAGTAAGTTTTCAATTAAGATTATTATGACAGGAACCGATCAAGCAAATGTTCCTTTAATTAAGGAACTAAGAGCAATTGCTTTAGCTTGATATGGATAACTTAATACCAGTTGAAGGAAGAATAAATCTCTACAGAGATGCTAATTCTGGAGCTATTATAAACACTGATCACAATTCATATCATCAATATCTTAAACATATGGAAAATGTAAAAAATGAAAAAATGAGACTTCAAAAATTAGAAGAAGATTTTGACATCATTAAAGATGATATAATGGAGATAAAAAACTTACTTGTTAAACTAACTAATAATCCATAAATACCTCTATAAGGGTAAAATTATAATGGCTCAACCATCTACAAGGCAAGAACTTATAGAATATTGCAAAAGAAAACTGGGTTATCCAGTTTTAGAAATTAATGTTGCCGATGAGCAAATTGAAGATCTTGTTGATGATGCCGTACAATACTTTCAGGAAAGGCATTTTGATGGTGTAATGCAAATGTATTTGAAATACAAAGTAACTCAAGAAGATATTGATAGAGGAAGGGCAAGAACAACTACTTCATCTGGAATCACAACAACATCAGCAAGTTCTACAATAGTAGGATCTGCTACTACATTTTCATATGAAGAAACTTCAAATTATATACAAATTCCTCCAGCAGTAATCGGAGTTAATAAAATTTTTAAGGTAGATGGAAGTAATACAATATCACAGGGAATGTTTAATATTCAGTATCAATTGATGCTTAATGATGTATATTATTTTAACACGATAGAACTTTTAAGCTACACAATGGTAAAAAGATATTTGGAAGATATTAGTTGGTTATTAAATCCAGAAAAGATGATCAGATTCAATAAAAGGCAAGATAGACTTTATATTGATATGGATTGGGCATCAGTAAAAGTTGGACAATACTTAATTATTGATTGTTATAGAGTTTTAGATCCTGCAGATGCTCCTAGAGTTTGGAATGACTCTTTCTTAAAACCATATTTAACTTATTTAATTAAAAAACAATGGGGACAAAACTTAATTAAATTTAGAGGAGTTAAATTACCTGGTGGTGTTGAATTAAATGGCAGAGAAATATATGAAGATGCAATCAACGAATTAGAAGATATTAAAAAACGTATGATGACAGAGTTCGAACTTCCACCTCTGGATATGATTGGATAATGTTAAACCCCTTTTTTTTACAAGGTTCTTCTGGAGAACAAGGATTAATACAAGATTTAATTAATGAACATTTAAGAATGTTTGGAGTAGAAATACATTATCTACCAAGAAAATATATAACCGAAAAAACAATTATAAAAGAAGTTATAGAGTCTAGTTTTGATAATGCATATCCATTAGAAGCATACGTAGCCAATTATGAAGGATACGCAGAAAATACTGATGTTTTAACTAAGTTTGGGATAACGGTATCCGATGAACTGACATTAATAGTTTCTGCGGAACGATTTGATTTGTATATCAGAAATTTAATCAAAGATCAGGATAATATAAAATCATCAGTAAGACCAAATGAGGGAGATTTAATATTTTTTCCTTTGGGAGATAAGTTATTTGAAGTTAAATTTGTAGAGAGAGAAAAACCATTTTATCAACTAGGTAAAAATTATGTTTATGAATTAAGATGCGAATTATTTGAATATCAGGATGAGGATATTGATACCGGAATCGAAATTGTTGATAATGTTATTAAAGATCAAGGATACATAGCAACTCTTATACTTGCAGGAATTGGTTCAACAGCAACAGCAGTTACATCTTATGTAACAGGTGGAGTGCAAAAAATAACTCTTATAAATGATGGGCAAGGATATACTTCGGCCCCTAGAGTTGCAATATCACCTCCGATTTCTGGAACAACTGCCACTGCAACTGCAATCATGACTGCAAGGTCTGGTTTAACAAAGGCATATTCAATAGATAAAGTTTTAATAACAAATCCAGGTTACGGATATACAGAAGTTCCTCAAATATATTTTATCGGTGGTGGTGGAATTGGTGCAAAAGCAGTTGTTGGAATTGCAACTAGCTCTGCATCAACAGGTATAGTTACAATTACTAATGGGGGAAGTAAATACACAACTTCTCCAAGTGTCACTTTTTCTTCTCCCTCCAATGTTTCTTATGCTGTTACCGCAACCGGAGTTGCTGTTGTTTCGGCAGCAGGAACTATCTCCGAAATAAGACTAACAAATTCTGGAATTGGTTATACCATTTCTCCCATTATTACAATTTCAAATCCATCTTCAGTTGGAACTGGAACTTACACATATAATGAAACTGTAATTGGATCTGCAACATCTACAACCGCAATTGTTAGAGAATGGAATGCGACAACAGGAAAATTGGAAGTATCAATAATCGATGGATCTTTCGTAATAGGAGAAACTTTAACAGGTTTAGGATCTTCTGCTATTTACACTATTTCAGCAGTTAATACAGATAATCTAGTTGATCCGTATGCACAAAATGATTTATTTGAAACTGAAGGAGACTCGATTACAGACTTCAGTGAAAGAAATCCATTTGGAGAAGTTTAATTGTTAAATATAAGTAAAGGATTATACTAAAATGTTTGGTCATTTTTATCACGAAATTTTTAGAAAAACTATTATTGCATTTGGAAACATTTTCAATAATATTGAAATTCATCACACAAACAATTCCGATCAAACGATTAGTATCGTAAAAGTTCCTTTGGCATATGGACCAATTCAAAAGTTTTTAGCTAGAATTGAACAGGATCCAACTGCTTTAAAACCAGTAAAGTTAACTTTACCAAGAATGTCTTTTGAGTTTACTGGTTTAAACTATGATGCTAGCAGAAAGGTATCTACTACTCAAAGTTTTGTATCTGGAACTGGAAAAAAAGTTTATATGCCAGTTCCATATAATATGCAGTTTGAATTGAATATTATTACAAAATTAAATGATGATGCTTTGCAAATTGTAGAGCAAATATTACCTTATTTTCAACCCAGTTTCAATTTAACTGTTAATTTGGTAGAACCAATTAACGAGAAGAAAGATATTCCAGTTATTTTAGATAGTGTTTCTTTTACTGATGATTATGAAGGAGATTTTACTAAGAGAAGATCTTTAGTCTATACTTTAAGATTTACCGCAAAAACTTATCTGTTTGGTCCAATTCCATCTTCTTCTACAGGTATCATCAAAAAAGTTACTCTGGATTATATGTCCGGAACAGAAACTAAAAAAAGAGAAATGCGTTATGTTGTTACTCCTAGAGCAACAAAAGACTATAATGATGACGCTACAACTACACTTGCAGACGATATTGATGAAACGACTAAATATATCACTGTTGGTGATGCAGCATCAATTTCTTCTGGAACAAGAATATATTTAGATAATGAATTAATGTATGTAGAATCTAAAAATTCAAATAAATTAGTTGTTACAAGAGGATATGAAAATAGCTTAATTGAAGGCCATGTTGCAGGAACACCGGTTAATTTAGTGACGGTAGCAGATGACTCTCTCATCGAATATGGTGATGATTTTGGATTTAATGAAGAAACAACATTCTTCCAGGATTTTAAAGAATATAGTCCATCACAAAATACTGACTTATGATCATGAAAGAAAAATTTGAAAAATTAAATGAAACTTTTGACATTGAACAATCTTCACAAAATGACGATACAATAATTTCGGCAGAGGTCACTTCAACAGAAATTCAGATTTCAAAATCAGATGATGATATAACAAAGGATTATGAATATACAAGAGGTAATTTATATTCTCTCATAGAAAAAGGTCAAGAAGCAATAAATTCTATTTTAGAACTAGCCCAGGAAACAGATCAACCAAGAGCTTATGAAGTTGCTGGCCAGTTGATTAAAAATGTTGCCGATGCAACAGATAAATTATTAGATTTACAAAAAAAGTTAAAAGATATAGACGAAAACAAAAATTCCAAAGGACCCACAAATGTTACTAATGCTTTATTTGTAGGTTCTACTGCTGAGTTAGCAAAGTTACTTAAAAGTCACAAAACATCCTAAAATAAATAGTTAAAAAAACATATGGCATCCAATCCAGTTATTAACCTATCAATACCTCAGGGTGCTGACTTTTCAGAAACTTTTGTTTCAACTGAAAGTGATGGATCCCTTTCTAATTTATCCGGTTATACAGGAGCAGCAAAATTAAAAAAGCATTCAGCATCTACTACTTCAACTTCTTTTTCAGTAACAATAACAAGTGGAACTGGTGAAGTTGGGATTGCAATGACATCTGGAGTAACTGTTGGATTAACACCGGGAAGATATTATTATGATGTTAAGTTATCTTCACCTTTCGGAAACGTATCCAGATTAGTTGAAGGTATGGCAATTGTAACTGCAGGAGTTACCACTTAAAAATATGTTTAACGTAAGAAAAAAAATCCAAACTAAAAAATCTGTACAATCTATTAGATCTCCATCTATTCTTTCCGAGTTGGGTGATGTTAATTTTGGAACTTTAGATGCAACAAAAGACGGGTTAATTGTGACATATGATAATGCAACGGATAAATTTGTTTTGATTTCTCCCGACCAGTTGCTTTCCATATCTGCAGAAGATAATGATATTCCAGATGATTTTGTTACTGCTTTAGAAAATGAAATTAACTTAGGAGATATAGAAATTGGAAATGTTGATGGAGGAACTTTCTAATGCCATCAAGACTTAGAGACTTTCCAGACAGTAACTTTGGAACTTTAAATCAATCAAAAAATAAAAAAATAATGCGATATAATGCTTTGGAAGGAAAGTTTGATTTGGTTGATATAGATTCAGTTTTAGGAATTATTACATCAATACCAAATAATTTTATACAAACAGTTGAACAAGAAATAGACATTGTTAATATTGGACTTAATGGTATAGATGCTGGACTATTTTAATTATATCTAAATAATATTATAAAATTAGTATAATAAAAATGGCATCCCCTGTAATTCAGTTTAAGAGAGGTATTCTTGCAAATTTGCCTGGATTGCAGGCGGGTGAACCCGGATTTACGACAGATAGTTACGACCTCTATGTTGGTATTGATAGTACTACCAACAACAATAGATTTGTTGGTTCACATAGATATTGGACGAAAAATACTGCATCTACAGGTAGTGGGGTAAACCTGGTAGAAGGAACAACGAACGGAACGTCTTTTATTACACTCAAGGCACCGGATTCACTTGCTGGTATTACAACCTTTACACTTCCTGGTGCTGATGGCAGTTCTGGTCAGTTTCTAAAGACGAATGGATCAGGTGTTCTTTCTTTTGATACAGTTTCCACAACATTAAGTATTGCTGGTGGAACTGGAACTGATACAGTTACTGTTGGCACTGATACTCTTACATTTGCTGGAACTGCAAGTGAAATTGAGACAACAGTTACAAATAATCAGGTTCAGATCGGTCTCCCTGATAATGTAGTTGTTGGTGGTGCATTAACTGTTAGTGGAAATACTACTTTAGGTGATTCGGGATCAGATCGTATTACTGTTGTTGGTGTTGCAACTTTCACAACAAGTAATGTCTTCATTGATAATCAACTTTTTGTAGGTGGACTTCAGGTAACTGGTTCTCAAACAGTTATTGGTGATGATATTACAACCAGAAACTTCAAAGCAACTGGTGTATCAACCTTCGTAGGTGCAGTCACATTTGAAGGTGGTACAATTACTCTTGGTGATGCAACGACTGATAATGTTGTTTTCACCGCAGATGTAAACTCAAATATCACACCAAACACTGATGCAACTTTTGATTTTGGTAATGGTTCTCAGAGATGGAGAAATGGTAGTTTCTCTGGTATTGTAACTGCCACAACATTTAGTGGTGATCTTGCTCTTGCAAATATCACTGGTCTTGGCGCAAACGTCTCTACATTCCTTGCAACTCCTTCATCAGCAAACCTTGCATCTGCAGTTACCGACGAAACTGGTACTGGAGCACTTGTATTCGCTAATACTCCAACACTGGTAACTCCTGTTCTTGGAACTCCTACATCAGGCACTCTTACTAACTGTACTGGTCTTCCAATCTCAACTGGTGTTTCTGGTCTTGCTGCTAACATTGCAACATTCCTCGCAACTCCTTCATCAGCAAACTTAGTTGCTGCACTGACTGACGAAACTGGAAGCGGCGCATTAGTCTTTGCAACCTCACCAACTCTGGTAACTCCAGTTTTGGGAAATGCAAGTGCTTCAAGTCTTAATATCTCTGGTATCACAACTACTGGTACTTTAGTTCTTAACGGAACTCCTGGTGTTGCAATTACTGCAATTTCTTCAAGCACAACACTTGCAGAAAACAGCAATGCATATCTACCAACACAAGCAGCAGTTAAGGCATATATTGATGCAATTGATGTAGATGATGATCTTGGAATTGCTGGTGATAGTGGTACAGGAACAATTAACCTAGACTCACAATCACTCACTGTTGCTGGTACTGCAGGAGAGATTGAAACATCAGCATCAGGTCAAACAATCACCGTTGGACTACCTGATACTGTTATCGTTGGCACTGCATTAAGTGCTCCAACACTAAAAACTGCAACTCTACAGCACAGAAACGGCACACAGGCTGCAACAATTGATACCTCAGGTAACATCACTGCGTCCCAGAACCTGACGATTACTGGAAATCTTTACGTTAATGGCTCCACAACTCAAGTCAATACTGCTGAAATTACAGTAGAAGACAGAACTATAGAACTTGGTGTTGTTGATGGTTCTGCTCCATCTTCTACAACCACCTGGGACCTTGGTGTTCTCTTCAACTACTACGATGGTTCTGCAAAGAAATCAGCACTCGTCTGGGAGCAAGGTGATGCAAGATTTAAGTTAGGTTCAGTAGTCACTGATGGTGGTGGAACTGGTTCAACTAATCCACAAATCACTTTCTCAACTTTTGCGGCACTTGAAATTGGTTCACTCTGGATCAATGATTGTGCAGGACAATCACAAGTTATTTCTTGCTCTGCTGGAGTAAGAAAATTAGAAAATATCACAATTGACGGTGGTTCTTTCTAAGATTAAACCGATAATCTAAATAGAGGGAGTTCATATCTCCCTCTATTTTTATGTCTGAAGATGATTTAAAATCGGTTCTTGCAAAATATCAACAAAAAGCATTTGAATTATACAATCAAAATATTGTATTAGAAACTCAAGTTGAAAAACTCAATGCTATTGTAAATTCTTTAAATCAAGAAATTGAAAGGTTAAAACGAACAAAAAAAAGTTTAAAGCAGGAAGAAGATTTTGCATAAATAATAAAAACACCGGATATATATTCGGTTCTTATGGTATATACCGACAATGAGAGGATTGAATGTCTGACCCTATAATTAGGATTAAACGATCTTCTGTTCCCGGAAAGCAACCGACAGTAAATGATTTGCTTTTGGGGGAACTTGGTCTCAATACTTATGATGCAGAACTTTATATTCAAAGGAACCGTGCAGGTATTGGTTCCGATGTTGTAAGAGTTAGTTCTGGAACCACTGTTACAAATATTTTTTATGTCACACCAGACGGAATCGACACCAATACAGGAAGAAAACTTGGAGACGCAAAAAGAACAATTGGAGCAGCACTCACAGAAGCAACAGCAGGATCAGTTGTTAAAGTTTCTGCTGGAACTTATATAGAAAATAACCCAGTATCAATTCCAGCACAAGTTTCTATTGTAGGTGAAAGTTTAAGAGAAGTTTCTGTTCAGTGTCAAAATCCAGGAAATCTTTTTCACGTTAGTAATGGTAATTACATTGCTGAAATGTCTTTTACTGGAGTTGCTAATACTGGTGGAGCAATATTTGCATTCAATCCATCAGGTGCTGGTGTAATTAATCAATCACCATATATTCAAAATTGCACTAATTTCATACCAAACAGCATTGGTATGAAAGTAGATGGAAACCATGCTTCAGGTGATACTAAAAGTATGGTTTTGGACTCTTATACGCAGTACAATCCAAGTGGTATTGGAGTTTCAATCACAAATGAGGGATATGCACAATTAGTTTCTCTATTCACTATTTGCTGCGATACTGCAGTTTACTGTGGTTCTGGAGGTGCTTGTGATTTAACCAATAGTAACTCTTCTTTTGGCAACTATGGGTTGGTTGCTGATGGGGTAAGTCAAATTAAATATACGGGAATTATTACTTCTGCAGCAGAAGCTGGGGCAACAACTTTTACAATTTCTGGTGTTGGAACAAATAGACCATATGATGGTCAAGTAGTTTACTTTGATCAACTTTATTATGAAATTGATTCTGTAACAGTGAGTGCTGGGGGAACTGGTTATACAAATCAACCAACAGTTACAGTTAATGACCCACCAACTTCTTGGGGAATACCAGCTCAAGTAGTTGCAACAGTAGAAAATGGATCTGTTTCTGAATTGACGATTGTTTCTAATGGAAGAGGATACACTTCAGCACCAACAATAACAATTGCTGCACCTGATGTTGGAATTAATACAGCAACTGCTTCTATAACATTAAAACCAAAATACTACTCTATTGAAAGTGCAACAGCACCTTCATCTGGAATTTCAACAATTACAATTAATGAACAACTTCCATATGCTGTTGGCGTAGGAACTACTGTTCCAATTTTTAGGCAAAGTAGAATTCTTGCCTCTGGACATTCTTTTGAATACATTGGATCTGGAGCAGAAATTGCAACTGCTCTTCCTCAAACTGGAGGAATTGCTATTCAAGAAAATGAAGTTGATACTCGTAATGGCGGATTAGTTGTTTACACTAGTACAGATCAATCAGGTAATTTTAGAATTGGTGATGGTGTTGTAATTAATCAACAAACAGGAACTATTTCTGGAAACTTTTATTCCAAAAGTTTATTCGCAAATGTTACACCATTCATTCTCGCACTAGGAGGTTAATATAAAATGGCATTAGCACTCAACGTATATAAAACTATTACTTCAGTTGCTTCAACAAGTTCAGTTGGCATCTATACAGCACCAGTCGGATATGCCGGAGTTGTTCTTTTGGCTCAAGTAGCAAACATTGGATCACAAACACATACTGTTACAGTTTCTCATCAAAGATCTGTTTCTGGTATTGCTGTTACTACAGAAATAGTTAAAGATTATACAGTACCGGCAAATGATTCTGTAAGTGTTTTAGATGGAAGATTAATTATGGAGTCGAATGATGTTCTAGTTCTATCTGCTAATAATGCAACCAACTTGAAATTTATTGGAAGTATTTTGGAGACACTGAAGTAATATGGCAAAACTTCTAAGTGGAAGAGTAAAAACATTTAATGTAGGAATAACCTCTTATACAGAGAGTAATATTTCTCTGCGTGTTATTGGAATAACTTCCACAAGAAGTTTAACGGTTACAAATTCAGCATCTATTAATGGATTAACTTATCCAACGTCTGACGGAAGTGCCAATCAAATAATAAAAACTGACGGAAGTGGAAATTTATCTTTTGTATCAGTTTCATCTCTAACAGGATTTGATTGGGAGGCAGACACTGATTTAGGATTAATTACTGATGCAGTAACTTTAACAAGTGATTCCGGATTAATAACTGATAGTGTTGACAGTTCTTATGATCTTGAATTACTTGTAACATCAGGAATTTTATATCCAGATCAATTTGTACTTCCCTCATTTACAATTTCTACATTGCCAGGTGCAAATCCAGCAGGACAAATGCTATTTGTCACAGATGAAACAGGAGGTTCCATTCCAGCTTTCTCCGATGGAACAAACTGGAGAAGAATTACAGACGCTCAAATTGTATCTTAAACAAATTAAAGGAGAAAGTAAATGGCAACACAAGTTCAATTTAGAAGAGGAACATCAGCACAACATAATGCTTTTACTGGTGCAACTGCAGAACTGACAGTAAACACAACTAATAAATCAGTTCATGTTCATGATGGAACAACTCAAGGTGGTTTTGAAGTTGCTCGTGCAGATTTAAGTAATGCGAGTGGACTATCACTTGCTGGACTTACTACAGTAGCAAACCTAAAAGTTTCAAATGACCTCTATGTTTCTGGAGTATCAACTTTTGTTGGGGCAGTAACATTTCAGGGCGGAACTATAACCTTAGGTGATGCCAATACTGATAATGTTGTTTTTACCGCAGATGTAAACTCAAATATTATTCCAAATACTGATGCAACTTATGATTTTGGTTCAAGTTCTCAAAGATGGAGAAATGCAATTTTCTCCGGTGTTGTCACTGCTACTACATTTGCTGGTGCTGTAACTGGTAATGTAACTGGTAATGTAACTGGTAATGTAACTGGTAATGCAACGGGTCTTTCTGGAACTCCTAACATTACCGTTGGGACTATAGGTGCTACAAGTCTAAATGCCTCTGGTATTGTTACAGCATCATCATTCAGTGGAGCTGGCACAGGTCTTACGAGTATTCCTGCTGGACAACTCACGGGAGCACTTCCTGCTCTTGATGGTTCCGCACTTCAAAATATTACTGCAGGGCAGATATCTGGAAGTGGTATTGTAATCAAAGACGAAGGCACAACTGTCGGGACAGCAACAACAATTAACTTTGTTGGTGATGGTATATCTGCCACTTTTGCCTCTAGTGTTGCAACTGTAACATCTAATGCAACAAATGCAAATACTGCTTCTACATTAGTTTTCAGAGATAGTTCAGGAAATTTCATTGCTGGTGTTATTACAGCCACAACATTTTCAGGTGCTCAGTTTGAAACTGGTGCTTCTGGACAAGCAATTGGTATTAATACCAATACGATTTCTGGTCCTGCAACCATTACTCTTGATCCTGCTGGCGTTGGCGACAATACTGGTTTAGTTATAATTAAAGGTGATTTACAGATTGATGGTACAACCACAACTGTAAACTCAACCACAGTTACCGTAGATGATAAGAATATTCTTCTTGCATCTGGTGCTGCTAACGATGCTGCTGCTGATGGTGGCGGTATTACCGTTGAGTCTGGAGATGGTAACAAGACTTGGAGTTGGGTAGATTCTACTGATTCATGGACTTCATCTGAGCATATTGATCTTGCTTCAGGTAAAGTTTATAAAATCAACGGAACTCAAGTTTTAAGTTCCACAACTCTTGGAAGTGGAGTTGTTAATTCTTCACTCACTTCTGTTGGAACACTAACCCAACTGAACGTTGGCAACGTTAACTCAACTGGTATCGTAACAGCATCTAGTTTTGATGGATATCAAACACTTGTAGGGACGGCGAGTTCTACTACAAAAACTTTTACGGTCACAGTCGCATCAAAAACATCTAATCATAGGTATTTTGGAACTGGTTCTGGATATGCATATTTTATTGATGGTGTAGAATCTCCCTTTATAACATTACTTCCAGGAAAAACCTATCGCTTTGATCAAGCAGACGGTACTAATGGTTCTCATCCACTTCGTTTTTACCTGGAAGCAAATAGAACAACTCAATACACTACTAATGTAATAACAAACGGAACTGCTGGTATTGCTGGTGCATATACTGAAATCACTATCGTAGATACCACAC
>Ga0194126_10005365_pt1 | contig 18881 bp, 16 predicted proteins | sample TA2KigC150mmetaG_FD_148641 | JGI IMG/M metagenome (GOLD analysis project Ga0194126, IMG submission 148641) | Freshwater microbial communities from Lake Tanganyika, Tanzania - TA2015035 Kigoma Deep Cast 150m | ecosystem: Environmental > Aquatic > Freshwater > Lake | place: Tanzania: Lake... | reverse complement strand
AAAGGGGCGTAAAACTGTAACTCGTCCCCGCAGTCGTCAAACAATACGCCCCGCTCTCCCCGCAGCCTCCGCCCGCCGGATACAGTTCCAGGTAATAACTGTCTGCCAATGCCACCGCCGACCAGGAAACCTTTGCCTGGGAGCCTTCGCTGACCGTAACCGACCCGCCATTAACCGGGTTCAGCGCTGGCGCCGCCGGATTGCCGCTGTCGCTGTTCGAACAAGTCCCCCCGCAGCCGTCCGCCTGCCCGCACGCCGGCGAACACGACGGCGCGCAACTGACACACTCCGGCCGGTCCACGCACCAGCAATCATTGTAACTGCTGGTTCCGTTGAAACAACTCCGGCACCTCAGCATCTTTTCTGGTGCGCATCCCCCTGCCCCGCAGCCGCCGTCAACCGCAACCGTGGTACAGCAGCCGCCTGAATAAATACAGGTGCATTTGCCGATGCTCGGGCAGATGTCCTGGCTCAAACTGCACGTCCCGCCCGAATAATTGCAACCTACCTGATAAGGCACCATTGCCCCGCAATTACACGTCCACACTGTTGTACTCCGTTTCAAACAATAGACCGGCGGTGGCGCTGGTATCTCGCAAGCCCAAACTATTTCACCACACTCTACAGTGGCATTGGTACAGCTTTGCGCCCGAACCGCCTGAAAAAATCCGAATACCCCGATTACCGCCAATGTCAGACCTAACAACAACTTCTTCAGCATGGTTTAAGTGTACACAATCTATTTTTCCGCCGCAACAAACCTCAAGCCGATCCTGGCTAATTCTGCCAACGACCAATCCATAGCTTCAGCGGTTGGCCGTAAATTTTCCTCAAATGACTTATAAGGATCAGCCACCCCTTGCGCCAAGGCTTGAGCAATCAATGCCCCATGATATTTCTGTGGAAATTCCCATAAACCGGCATGTTCTGGCGAAAATATCATACAAATCACATCGTTGTTTTTTTCCGGCAACCAGGCAGTTAACAATCTAAGAGGAGTATCCGATATGCCCATCACTACAATCGTCTGGCCGTCGATCTTCAGCTCGCTCGAATCCGTATCCCAGTCGCCCAGCGTGGCGTTCACCACCACCAGGTTCCCGTTGTTTTCCAGCCGTTCCTTCGCCGCTGCGTACAGCACCCGCTCCGTATAATCCTGCACGAACTGTTCGGCTTCCTGCCCGGTGATCCGACTGAAATCGTAAAAGCCGTTATAGTCGGGCGCGAACAGCGCCGTCAGCCTGCCGATCCGCTGTTCGATCATCACCCTTTCCGTCACGCCTTCATCGAAAAAATCGTACGCCACCAGTCGCGCTTGCGTACCTTCGCTCGTCCAAACCTTCCCGCCTGTCTCTGCGTCAATCCCTTCCGTCCAGTCCTGCCCCAAACGCCTGAATTCGGCCGGCAGGTCATCCGGATCCACCTGGGCAAACGCCGTGCTCTCCATTACCGCCACTTCTTCGGCGCTCAAGCGCGGGATCGCCACCCACTGCTTCGTCTCCAAATCAAATTGCAGCAGGGCCTTCTCCGTCCCCGCCTGGCCGGCCAGCCACTGCCCGTCTTCGTCCTGCCAGATTAAATTACTTTGGTTGGCTTCCGGCAATAACGCCGCCAAGACATTGGTGTTGACAGCCCATTCGCCTTTTTGAAAATCGAAATATTCCAGATAATACTGGGCGCCGTCTGCCAGCGTCGCCACATTCTTGACGATCGCCGCCTTCTCCCCGAACGTTAAGGCATCATCCGGCCCGGAAGCGTCGCCGGTGAAAATTACCGCCGCCTCTTTCGAGTCCGGGATGACGCCGAATTCCTGTTCCAACCTTACCTGTAACACGCCGTTTACATAAACCCAGTCGATGGGATACTCGTTAAAGCCAGGCCCGCCATTGATTTGGGACCAGACGATCTCGCCGTTGTTGTTCCGGGAATAAGTCGCGAACCGGGTTAGGTCATCCCTGCCGGTATTTTCATAACTGGCTCCATTCCAGGCCGTATGGAAGGTGTACGACGCTGGCATCCTTAACCTGGCCTGGTCTTCGAAAATTCCCATCTGGATGGAAATTCCCTCAGGAACGCTCCCGCCCCCGCCGGCCCGGGCCTGTTCCGCAGACGGCAACTCCCACTCCGTCGTCTGGGCAGCCGCCCCCATGCCGGCGATGATGGAGATGTCCGGTAACGCAGGCGCGGGCGTCAAGGCGGGAGGCGCGGGCGGCGTTGTGGGCGCGCTGCACCCGGAGAGGAGAAACATGAACAATATAATCAAAATTATTCGTTTGTCCATCATTATTCCCACCTTCCACGTCGAACCATAAGAAGTTCGCGCATCATCCTGGAAGGAAGGCCTATTCCACCCTGGGATTATCCAACCGCACACCGTGCCCGCGCACGGTGGCGATGAAGGCATGATGCGGGTCGAGCGCCGCCAGCCGTTCGCGCAGGCGGCGGACGAGGGCATCCAGCGCCTGGTCGGTGACGCCAATTGCCTGTTCGTCCCCCCAGGCCGAGGAGACCAGTTCCTGGCGCGAGACCACCTGCCCCTGGTGATCGTAGAGGATCTGCAGGATGTGGAATTGCATCGCCGAAAGGGACGGGACGAGCAACTGGTTGTTGACCCATACCCGGCGGGAGCGGGTATCCAGCCGCAGTTTCCCGCTGCGCTCATTCTGTTCCGCCAGCGGCATGGTGGCGTCCGAGGCAAAGAAGATGAACGACTGGACCAGGGAGATCTGTAAAACATCGCCGTCGGTCAACACGACCGGGTTGACGATGGCATTCCCGTTATGGAGGGTGCCGTTCTTGCTCCCCAGGTCTTCCAGGATGATGCCTTCCGTGGACGGAGTCAGGCGGGCGTGGTAACGTGAGACCTGGCGGTCGTCCACGATGATATCGCAATGCGCCTCCCGTCCGATCACGATCGGCTGGCCGAGGGCCCAGCGCTTCCCCGCCAGGGGCCCGGTCTGCGCCACCAACAGCGGGAATTCTTCCAGATTATCCATCGCCTGCTCCTGTGCAATTGGCTGGCAGTAAGTATGCCTTCGAGGGACAATGCGAACGCCAAAAGACGTTTATAATATAGCAGAAAATCTGAATTCTGTGCAGAACAGTTCAGGCCGCAAGGCCAACGCCGAAAGAAGACTGCCTGCACGCCAAGACGGAGACGGCATTTGCCCCTAGCGCTCAAGACCGGGGAGGTCCTGCGGGCGCGTTACTGCATCCGTGAGCGCATCGGCCAGGGCGGGATGGGCAACATCTACCTGGCCGACGACCTGCGTCTGGAAGGACGCCGTTGTGCGCTCAAGGAAGTCGAGCATGACCGCAGCATTTCCCCAAAACTGGTACGCGAGGCCCGCGAGCAGTTCATGCGCGAGGCGACTGTCCTGGCGCGCCTCGACCATCCCAACCTTCCCAAGGTGTCCGATTTTTTCTCGGCCGCCCGCCGCGACTACCTGGTGATGGACTACGTGCCGGGCCGGGACCTGCGCCAGTTACTGCAGCGCGCCCGCCAGCAGGACATCTTCCTGACCGAGGAGGATGTGCTCGGTTGGGCGAGCCAGTTGGCCGACGCGCTGACCTACCTCCACCGCCAGGAACCCCCGCTGGTGCACCGCGATATCAAACCCAGCAACCTCAAGATCACTCCCAACGGCATCGTTAAACTGGTGGATTTCGGCCTGGTGAAAGTCCTGGCGCCCGAGGAAATGACGGTGACCGTCATCCAGGGGCGCGGCACGGCGCTCTATACCCCGCTGGAGCAATACGGAGACGACGGCCGCCATACGGATGCCCGCAGCGACCTCTACGCCTTTGGCGCGACCCTCTACCACCTGCTGACCAACCAGCCGCCCACCGATGCCCGGCAGCGCTTCCTGCACCCTGAAGGGCTGGCGCTCCCGCGCAGGATCAACCCGGCCATCAGTTCCCGCACAGAACGCGCCATCCTGTGGGCGATGCAACTGCACCCTGAAGACCGGCCGGAGAGTGTGAGTTTATGGAAAGAAGCCCTGCTTGGGCAAAAAGATATCCCGGCCCATTCCCACCTGGCGGCAATCCCGGGGAAATCCTATAAACCTTTCGTCATGCGCCCGGTCGAACAGACCCTGGCCTGGGTCTCCGGCGCGCTGCTATTCGTCAGTCTTATCGTGTCGCTTTCCCGTTGATGCCTGGTACCATGCCAGACCGGCGGCGAACCCGAGCGCCGCGCCGAGCGTCACCACCCCCACGATCCCCAGGAAACCATAGGCTGCGATCCAGGTCGCGCTGCCTGCCAGGCCGAAAGCCAGGTAGTCATAGGCTGCCAGTCCGCCTAGCGAGAGGGTCAGCGCCCAGCGGATGCCCCAGCGCAGCGATACCACCTGCCTGCCAAGCCAGAAAGCCAGGCTGCCCATGCCGGCCAGGACGGCGACCATCGCCAGCCACCCGCCTGCGCCCGGGACGCCGCGTTCGAGATCGGTCGGTTCGACCGGATGCGGTGTGGCCGTCGCTTCGACCGGCATTACCGTCATTGCCGGGGTGGGCGGCACCACCGTTACTGCAAAACCCTGCCCGGTGATGTCCAATTGCAGGATGACCGAGGTGACCGCCGGTTCGCTGACCGCGCGGACCTCCATCAGGCCAGGCTGCTGGATGACGAGTGTCGTGCGGGCTATACCATCCGTTGTCGCTGCATCCACCTGGCCGGTGAGGGGGACTTCGCCGCTGGTGGCGTACAGGAACCGCACCTGGGTGCCGTCCGGCACCGGTCTGTGGTTTTTATCCAGGATCACCCCCGTGCGGAGCGTAATCGTCTCGCCCACCTGGATGCCCAGGGTGGGGGTCGGCCCCGGGGTGGCCTCCGCCTCAGGCGTGGGGACGGCCGGCAGGTCCAGGTGGAGTTCGATCACCTGCTGCGGATCGGGAGCCGTGGCAGAGAGCAGGTCGTAGCCGATCCCCGGCACCGAGACCGGCAACGAGCCGGGCGGGGAAATCTCCTGGAACAACAGCCGGGCTGCCACATCAACGAACGGCTGGGATTTACTGTACAACCCGTAATAGGCGGTCAGTTTCGAAATATCGGTCGCGTCGAGGTAATACGGGGCATTGAATGCGAACAGGATCACATTCTTGCCGCGCAGCAGGGCCTGGCGCTCGGTCAGGAAGCGTTGCACGGTCCCACCCTGGGGGCGGGAGGAATCCATATCCAGCATGGAGATGACGATCCAGTCGGCCTGCAGCAAGGCGTTTTCCAGGTCCGTCAGGCCGCTCCCACCCGAAAGGATCTGGGCCAGGTCGGTCAGGGAATAGGCCGAAAGGCGGTTGCTGTTCACCTGGCCGCCGGTCAGCGGACCGTAGAGGCGGAGGATGGCCTGCGGCAGGCTCTCCACCTGCAGCACGGACTGGTCGAGGCAGGCGCTGCACTGGGTCGCCGGCCGGGTATCCGTCAGGAATACCAGCCAGTCGTCCTGGTCGGGCGGGGAGGGAAGGATTTCGTCCAGGTCTTCCAGGTCGGGGTTGATGAGCGTGGCCGCCTGGCGGGCGACATCGAACGTTACCAGGTTGCCCTGCCCGAGCGCAGCCAGGCCGTCCTCGGGCGTGAGGACCGTCTCGAGGGCGAACCCGCCGTACAACTCGAACTTGGCGGTCAGGATGCGCAGGACGGCCGCGTCCACCAGGTCGGCGAATGTGACATCCTCTTCATATTTCTGGACGAAATACTCCAACATGCGCAGGACGGTGGTGTAGTTATCCGGCGCGTCGCTCGAGACGATGTTCCCCAGGAAGAGCAGGTCGTTCCCAGCCAGCAGGGCATCGCGCGCCACCAGGCGCGCCGAAAAGGACTGGCCGGACGGGTCGTAGAAGCGGCGCACGGCCTGGCTGCCGAGGTCGTCGCTGACGATCAAACCGCCGGATTCATGCCAGGATGAAAACTCAGTAAGGGACATGATCTGCGACAGGGCGCCGGCGTCCAGACTGACCGGGCGGGTGATGGCGCGGATGTTGCCCTGGATTCCCTGGTAACGGATGTGCGAAAGCAGCAGGCCGTCGGTGGCAGCCGCCGCCGAGGGCGCATTGCCGGTGACGGCGAAGAAAGGCGCCAGTTCGATCTGCTTCAACTGTTCGAGCGATTTCCGCACCGTGGCTGCTTCCTCGCCGGAGGGCCGATCGGCGCTGCCGCGCCCGGGGAAATACTTGGCGATCGCCAGCATCCGCCCCTGGCTTCCAGCATGCAGGCCGGCGATGTACTCCTGGCCCATCCGGCCCACCCAGTAGGGGTCGCCGCCAAAAGTTCGCACCCCCAGGCCGGGGCCGGTGGTTGTGGCGGGATCTTCGAGCACATCCAACGAGGGGCCGAAGAACAGGTTGAAACCGAGGGCGGAGAGTTCCATCCCCGCCACCTGGCCAACCTGCCTGGAGAGGTCCGGGTCCCAGGCAGCGCCAATTGCCATCTGGCTCGGCAGGACGGTCAGGCCGGAGAGCAGCTGGTCGTTCGGGGCGGAATCCCCTTCCTGGGAAATACCGATGAACAATGGGATATAGGCGCGGGTGGACTCCTGGCCGGTGGCTGGATCGGCCAGCGGTTGCGCGCCCTGCCATTCGAGTTGCTGGAGGCGGACGATCAGTTGATAGGCATCCGTGACGGTGGACGGTTCGGCAGTGAAGTTGTTGTTGCCAGCCTGCAGGACGACGCCGCCGACGTGGTGGTTCAGGACCAGGTCGTAGACCTGGGTGGTCTCCCCGGCCGAACTGCCTGTAAACGTCACCAGCGCCAGCTGGCCGACCCGTTCCTCGGGCGTCATCTGTTCGAGCAGCGCCTGAGCCTGGTCCGAGGCCTGCCCGCCCTGGGCGCGGACAGGGTCGGCCAGCCCATTCGCAGAGAAGGCAAGGGCAGCCAGCAGCAGCGCGTTCGTCCAGCGGACGGATTTCATCGCACCTCCGGGTACCTGGCGCAAATTTCCCGGTGGAGTTCGGGCTGGATGTTCCCGCCGGAGACGATCGCCAGCGCCGGCGCCCGTACTTTCCCGGAGAGCATGGCAGCCAGCGTCACTGCGCCGGAGCCTTCGATCACTTCATGGTGGACATGCCAGGCATAAGCGATGGCGTGGGCGATCTCCTGCTCGGTGACGAGCAGCAGCTGGTCGACATAGCGCCGGACAAGCGGGAGGGTGACCGAAGCGGCTTCGACTTCCCCGGTCAGGCCGTCGGCCAGCGAGGGCAGGTCGGGGACGCCCTCCTGGCTGTTCCGGGTGAACAGGGCATGCATGAAGGGCGAAGCCTCCGCCTGGACGCCCACCAGTCGCGCCGCCGGGAAACGTTCCTTGAGGGCGACCGCCACCCCGGCGATCAACCCGCCGCCGCTGACCGGCGCCAGCCAGGTCATGCCGCCCGAAGCCGGCATCTGCTGCAAGACCTCCAGGCCGCAGGTTCCCTGCCCGGCAACCACCTGGCCGTCGTTATAAGGCGATACCCAGGTCGTATGGCTGGCAGCCGCGAATTCCATCCCGGCCAATTCCGCCTCATGGTACCCGCCCGGCGCCAGGCGCACCTCCGCTCCCAGGGAACGGATGGCGTCCAGTTTCACCGGCGCGGCAGTTTCGGAGGCGAAGATCGTGACCGGCGCCCCGCTGAGTTTCCCGGCCAGGGCCAGACCCTGGCCGTGGTTGCCGGCCGAGGCGGCCACCAGGCCGGCCTGCCGTTCCCACGGTTCCAGCGCCAGCGCTTTATTCAAGGCGCCGCGCGCCTTGAAGGAACCGGTCACCTGGCGGTTCTCCCATTTGATGTATGCCCCGAGGCGGGGGTCATGACCGAGCGGGGTCTGCCGGATGTGCGGGCTGATCCGCCGGGCGGCTTGTTCCAGCCATTCGGACGGGATCATGCATGGCCCCCCAGGGTCTGCAATGCCAGCGCCGGGTCGTCGGTGAAGATGCCGTCCACGCCGAGGCCGGCCAGGCGTTCGATCTCATCCGGCGCGTTGACCGTCCAGACATGGATACGCCGCCCGGCGGCATGGACGCGGCGCACCAGGCCGGGAGTCAAATTGCTGGTATGCGGGTGCAGGGCAAGGTACACATCGCTGCGGAAGGCAAATGCCCGCGCCGACCAGCCCATCCAGCCGGCCCAGGCCAGCAGACCGCGCGGCGTTGCAGGCAGGAGTTTTGCCGCTTTGACCAGGTTATGTGGAAAAAAAGAGGAGAACAGGACGCGCTTTTCCAACCCGAACTTTTTCACCAGTTCCACCACCTTCGGCGCCAGGCGGTCGAGCGGGGTGGCGTAATTGGTCAGTTCGACGTTCATAAACAGGTCCCCGCCAAAACGGGCGAAGACCTCTTCCAGGGTCGGGATGCGCTCGCCGGCGAAGGCCGCCCCGAACCAGGTCCCGGCGTCGCAACGGCGCAATTCCTCCAGGGACAATTCACTGACTTTCCCATGCCCGTCGGTGGTGCGGTCGACCGTCTGGTCGTGGATGACAACCACCTGCCCATCGGCGCTCAGTTTGACGTCGAACTCGACCGCCTTCGCCCCGCGGCGCAGGGCTTCCTGGAAGGCGGCCAGGGTATTCTCCGGAGCGTGCGCCGAAGCGCCGCGGTGGGCAAAGACGACCGGGAGGGGCAGGTCAGGCCAGATCGAAGGGTTCATAGTTCGACGAAATAGGATTGGGCGGCTCGCTCCAGCAATTCCTTGCTCATGACCGGGTCGGTGGCAAGGTAGCGGGCGATGTCGATGACCTGGTCGCACAGGTCGCGCGGGTGGGAGGCGCGCATCTTGCGGTTACGCTTGATGTACCATTCCTGCAACAGGTAAGCCAGCCCCTGGTCGGAATACTCGACGCCTTTCTGCTGGGCGACGCGCTTGAAGATCTCGCGGTATTCCTCGTAGGATGGATCGCCGATCTCGATCTTGTGGCGCAGGCGGCGCATGAACGCCTCGTCCACCAGGTCTTTCGGCGGCAGGTTGGTCGAAAAGACGATCAGCACATCGAACGGCACTTCGAGTTTCCGCCCGGTGTGGAGGGTCATGAAGTCCACCCGGTTTTCGAGCGGGACGATCCAGCGGTTGAGCAGGTCGCGCGGGCGCACCTGCTGCCGGCCGAAATCGTCCACCAGCAGGATGCCGCCATTGGCCTTGAGTTGGAAGGGCGCTTCATAGAAACGGTGGGTATCGTCGAAGACCAGGTCGAGGCCTTCCAGGGTCAACTCGCCGCCGACCATGATGAACGGGCGGCGGATCTTGACCCAGCGCGGGTCGCGCCTGGAACTGGTGCGCAGCGACCCGGTCCCGCGCGGGGTGGCATCCGGTTCGTTCGCCAGTTGGTGGTTGACCGAATCGTACAGTTTGACGACCAGGCCGTCCAGGTAGAGGGCGTACGGGATGTACATGGACTGGCTGAGGATCAGGTTGCCGAAGGCGCGCGCCACACTGGTCTTACCGTTGCCGGGAGGCCCATAGAGGAAGATGGATGTGCCGGAGTTCAAGGCCGGGCCGAGACGCTGGAAGGTGGTCTCCGATAGCACCAGTTGGGAAAGGATCTGGCGCATGGCGCGGCTGGTGACGACCATCCGCCCGCGGCTCTGGCGGCGGATGGCATCGTTATAGACCTCGATCGGGACCGGGGCCGGGCCGGCGTACTGGCTGCGTTCCATCGCCTCGCGCGCTTTCAAGACCCCCGCCCCGGTGATGGCGTACTGGTAGGTGCCCTCGCCCAAGCCCTGCGAGGCCTTCACTTCGACGAGTTTTTCACGCTTGAGCGCTTCCAGGATCTGGTCCACGATCCCCGTGAACGGGAGCGCCATCGATTCGGCGATCCGCACCCCGGACAGATAGCCTTCGAAATACAGGACCTTGAGGGCCAGGTCTTGCAGCCAGAGTTGCGAAAGCCCCGTATCTTCCAATTTGGCGATGGGCGGCGGCAGGAACATCTGCCCGGTGCCGCCCGGTTTTTGTGGAGTTTCCATGTCCATCTCCCGGCGGATTATTTTCTCTCATTATAGCACGCTCACATGACCGCTATCGTTTATAATCCGGCTCATGAAACTGAGCATCGTGATCCCTGTATATAACGAAGCCCGTAGCATCGCCGAACTGGTCCGGCGCGTCCGGGACACCGGTCTGGCGGACGAGATCATCGTCGTGGACGACGGCTCCAGCGACGGGACGCGCGACATCCTGGCCGGGATGGATGGAAAGGCCGGGCTGCGCGTCATCCTCCATGAAAAGAATGCCGGGAAAGGCGCGGCGGTGCGCACCGGGCTGGCGGCCGCCACCGGCGACCTGATCCTGATCCAGGATGCCGACCTGGAGTACGATCCGCGCGACTACCCGGCGCTGCTCAAGCCGCTCGAGGAAGGGATCGCGGACGTGGTCTACGGCTCGCGCTTCTTGGGCGGGCCGCGGCGCGCCACCATGTTCTGGCACATGATCGCCAACAAACTGCTGACCTTTGCCACCAACCTGCTCTACAACACCATCCTGACCGACATGGAAACCGGGTATAAGGTTTTCAGGCGCCGGGTGCTGGATGGGATGTCCCTGCATGCCCGGCGTTTCGATTTCGAGCCGGAGTTCACCGCCAAGGCGCTGAAACGGCATTACCGCATTTACGAGGTCCCGATCTCGTTCAACCCGCGCGACTATTCGGAAGGCAAGAAGATCAAACTCAAGGACGCCTTCGAAGCCATCTGGACCCTGCTGAAATACAGGATCGTCGAGTAGGCAAAAAGTACAAGGGCAAAGCCCCACCAGTGAATCGGTGGGGCTTGTTCCTTGTTGGGCGCCATCGGATCGCAACCCGGTTCCGGGGGTTCAATCCGGCGCACCGGCCGGCTTGACATCCTTCAGGTTCAACTGGAGGCTGGTGCGGCCGTTGTACTCGTTGGTTTCGAAGGTGAACATCAGGTCCACCCGGGCCGGCAGGTCGGGCAGTAAATGGCCGAAACGGAAACCGATGGCGTCCAGTTGTGCCTTGCCATCCGAGACGGTCATCTTCAGGTGCCTGGCATCCGAGCCGACCGTCCGGGCATTGACCACCCGCACATTGCGGGCAACGAAGACGGGTTCGGGGTTGCCGTAGCCGGTCGGCTCGAGGGTGTCGAGTTGACGCAGCAGTTCCTGTTTCAGGTGTGTCAGTTGCACCTCGGCGTCGGCCACCAGGGTCGGGCGCAGTTGCAACCCGGCCAGTTCCCGCCCGGCAATGGATTTCAAGCGCGCTTGTAGCGCACCCAGGCGCTCGTTGGGGACGGTGAACCCGGCCGCGGCAGCGTGACCGCCGTGGCGCACCAGCAGGTCGGCGCATTCGTCGAGGGCTTTCGTGATATGGAACTCCGGGATCGAGCGGCAGGAGCAGCGCGTATTCTGCCCGTCGTAATGACCGACCACCGCCGGGCGGTAGTGGGTCTCGGTCAGGCGCGCCGCCGCCAGTCCGACCACGCCGGGATTGAAATCGGGAGAGACTGCGAACAGGATGAGCGGGTTCGACTCTTCCGCCAGCGCCATCAGTTCCGCATTCTCCTGGATATCACGCGTCAGGCGCTGGCGTTCACGGTTCTGCACATCCAGTTGCTGCGCGAGTTGTCCGGCTTCGAAAACATCGGTCGTGGTCAGGACCTTGAAGGAAGCCAGCGCCGATTCCATCCGCCCGGAGGCGTTCAGGCGCGGGCCAAGGCCAAAGCCGATATTGACAGCGGTCACTTTCGAAAGCGTGATCCCGGCCACATTGGCCAGCGCAAACACTCCCTGCCGGCGAGCCAGGCGCAACTGGCGCAACCCGCCGCGCACCAGGACGCGGTTCTCACCAGTCAGCGGGGCCAAATCAGCAACCGTGCCGAGGGCGACGAGGTCAAGAAAGGAATCAAGGCTGGAAGAGGATGGCTGGAGGCTGAAAAGCGCCTGGGCCATCTTGTAGGCGATCCCCACCCCGGCCAGGTATTTCTCCGGGTAGGCATCCCCCGCCTGCTTGGGGTTGATGACCGCCAGCGCCTGCGGCAGGTCGCCGGCCGGTTCGTGATGGTCGGTGATGATCAGGTCCAGGCCGATGGCACGGGCATGGGCTGCCTCGGCCGGCGAGCGGATGCCGCAATCCACGGTGATGACCAGGCGCACACCCCCGGCCTTGAGGCTGTCGAGCGCATCGGTGTTCAGGCCATAACCCTCGTCGAAGCGGTTGGGGATGTACTCCCGCACCTTACCGCCCAACGAATGCAGGGTCTCCACCAGAAGGGCAGTGGCGGTCACGCCATCCACATCGTAATCACCGTAGATGGCGACCGGTTCGGAATTGGCAAGCGCCTGCTGGATACGGTCCACCGCCGCCTGCATCCCGGACATCAGGAAGGGGTCGGTATCCGCGGCAGGTTCCGCCTTGAGGAAGGCGCGCGCCTCGGCATCGGTGGCATAACCGCGGTTGAACAATATCTGGCGCAGGATGAGCGGGAAGGCTGCCAGGTTTTCATTTGCTTCATGGGTAAGCGGAGGGGGGATAAGCCAGCGTTTGGTGTGTGTCATTGGACAGGGAGTATAAACCGGGAATGGGCAACGGGCAAGGCTGGCGGGGGAGGGAGTGGCAATAGTCGGGCGGATAGTATTCGCCCACGAGATTCGCCGCGTCCCTGGGGAAGATGGCGGGAACGGAAAATGCCTCTGTTGTATAATGGTGGCGAAAGGGACACGCCGATGAACGTCTACAACCCCATCCTCTCCATCGCCACCGCCACATTGGAGATCGCCGCCGCCGGTTGGGCCTTCCATGGGCCGGGACGCAAGCCCGTCGTCCGCACCGCCGCCGCCATCCTCCTCTTCCTTGCCGGTTACCAGGTTGTGGAAGCCATCCTGTGCACGGGACTGTTGAATGACAGCGGGTCGCTCCTGCCCCGCCTGGCCTTCATGGTCGTGGCCTGGCTGCCGCCAACCGGCCTGCTGCTGGTCGCCCGTCTCTATCCCACTCAGACGCGTAACATCCACCGTTTCGCCTACGCCATGTACCTGTTCTGCCTGGCGCTGGTGATCGGGATCGCCATCGAGCCCACATTTGTGACCGCCTCGGTCTGCCTGGTCGTCTTCGCACGTTATGCCAACCCGACCCCGCTCTACGGCCTGTACGGCATCTTCTACCAGTCCGGCCTGATGAGCATGCTGTTACTCTCGGCCTATGGCGTGACCGTCTGCGACGACCGCCGCCAGCGGCTGCTGCTGGGACAAGTACTGCTCGGCTCCATCGCCTTCGTCTTCCCTGCGCTGGTGACGGTGGCCGTCATCCCGGTCGCCGACCAGGCCCTGCCATCCATCATGTGCCATTACGCGCTGCTGCTGGCGCTCTTCCTCGTACGCCTGATCGTGATCGAACGCAAGACCAGCCTGGAGCAGCGCTTCGGAGACCAACTCCCGGTCGAAACGATGCAAGCCGGAGCCATTTAAACCTGGAAGGAAGTTCGATCCGTATGGACAACCCTGGGACAATCCCCGCTGCGCCTCCCCCGCAGCCCCTGCCCGAAACCACCCTGGAAAGGCTGCCTCACGCCCTGCGCCAGGCGGCTGCCCGCACCGGCTGGGACTCGCTCGTCCCGGTACAGGCGCGCGCCATCCCCTACCTGCTGGCCGGGCGAAATATGATGATCCAGGCCCGCACCGGCAGCGGCAAGACCGGAGCCTTCCTGCTGCCGATGCTGGAACGCCTCGACCCGGCCAAACCCGCCTGCCAGGCGCTGATCCTCGTCCCCACCCGGGAACTGGCGCGCCAGGTCTGGCAGGAGGCCGAAAAGATCTGCGGCGCAGAAGGACTGCGTGCAACCGCCGTCTATGGCGGCGTGGGTTACGGGGCCCAGATCGAAGCGCTCAGGAAGGGCGCCCAGGTCGTCGTCGGCACGCCGGGACGGGCGCTCGACCACCTGCTCAAACGCGCCCTCTCACTCGAGAATCTCAAGATGCTGGTCTACGACGAGGCCGACCGCATGCTTTCTATGGGCTTCTACCCGGATATGCAGGCGCTCCAGCGTTACCTGCCCAGGCGGCCGATCCACACCTGCATGTTTTCCGCCACTTTCCCGGACTCGGTCCTATATACGGCGCGGCAGTTCATCCAGTCGCCGGAATTCATCAGCCTGAGCGCCGACCACCTGCACGTCAGCGAGACCGAGCACGTCTTCTACGTTGTCCCCGGGATGGACAAGGACCGCTGCCTGGTGCGGTTGATCGAAACCGAAAACCCGGCTTCGGCGCTCATCTTCTGCAATACCAAGACCCGCGTCCATTACGTGGCAGTAGTCCTGCAACGTTTCGGTTATGACGCCGACGAACTCTCGGCCGACCTGTCACAGTCCGAGCGGGAAAGGGCGCTGGAACGGGTGCGAGGCGGGACCTTGCGCCTGCTGGTTGCCACCGACGTGGCGGCGCGCGGCCTCGACATCCCATCCCTCTCGCATGTCTTCCTGTACGAACCGCCCGAGGAGGCGGAGGCCTACATCCACCGCGCCGGGCGCACCGGGCGCGCCGGGGCCAGCGGGGTGGCCATCTCGCTGGTGAACAAGGTGGAAAAGTTCGCCCTCGAAAAGATCGGCCGGGACTTCAAGATCCCCTTCGAGGAACGCCCCATCCCCACCGATGAAGATGTAGCGGCGCTGGTGGCAGAGCGCATGACGGCCCTGCTCGAAGCCCGCCTGCGCCAACGCGACAAACTCCAGACCGAACGTTCACGGCGCTTCACATCCCTGGCCCGCAGCCTGGCCGAGAGCGAAGACGAACTCCCGATCATCACCATGCTGTTGGACGAATCCTACCAGCAGAGCCTGCACGCCCCGGTGGTGGTCCAGGCCGAGGGCGAAAAGCCTGCCGCAGAAAGACCGAAACCAGCAGGCCGCAAATGGGGCCGCGGGCGGCGGAGGCGGTAACGAAAGGCCCATCGCCCGGCGGAAGGCGCGGCTTATTGTATAATTGAACTGCGAGGTGAAAGATGACAGTCGCAGAAATCCTCAGTCACGTCAAATTCGTGGTCAATCCCAAGGGGAATAAATCCGCCGTGGTGCTGGATATGGACATCTGGGAGCAGATCCTCACCTTGCTCGAAGATGCCGAAGACGCCGATGAGATGAGAAAAGCGTTTGCAGTCAAGGAGGAAATAATTCCCTGGAATGTGGCAAAGGAAGAACTGAAGTTGGGGGAATAGTGATGTACAAAATTGAGTTGCGCCGCGCAGCATACAAGGATTTGGGCGATTTACCCGCCGAGTATGCCCGCCTGATTGCCAGACACATTGACACGCTGGAACAAAACCCGCGTCCGCCTGATGCGAAGAAACTCAAAGGCGGAGCGGGTTATTCGTTGCGGATTGGCGCATACCGTGTGCTTTACGGTCTTGATGATAAAGCCCGGACCGTGACGATTTACCGCGTTAAGCACCGCCGCGAGGCGTATCGCTGATGTTTAGAGAAAAGGAGTCAAAATGACCACCGGACAAAAAACCACTCGCTTCATTATCTGGCTCATGGTTGCCATCCTTCAACTAATCAGCACGCAGGCGGCGACCTTCCTGGTTTCCCTGCTTGCCCCTGGCATGGAAAATTTCCCGCAGACCCAGCCTGTGTTGTTCGTCGTCATCCTCGGCATCACCTTCACAGCCGGCGTCTTCCTGGTCGGCTGGCTGGCGTTGAAACTGCGCTGGTTGAAGATGAAGCCGAAACCCGCCGCCCGGCTGGTTGGCGCGCTCGTCGGCGCGTACCTGCCGCTGGTCATCGCGCTGTTCCTATACCATCCGCTCGAACCGGGCAACCCGTTCTTCTTCATCGCCATGCTGGTGAGCGTGGCGGGGTTTTACATCGGGGGGCTGGCAGGATAGGCTGTTTCCGCTATAAGCAGATGTGTCATCGCGATAACCGGGAATAATCTACCATGACCTCCTTGTGCAAGGAAAAAGAAAAATGTTTTATATGCGGGAAGACGAGTGAATTTACGGGCGTCATGTCCACGAGTTCTTCCGATTTGCCCGACCTGGATACTCGCCCCTCCGAGATGAAACGCTCGACTCTCCAATACTGGATACGCCGCTGCCCCTCCTGCGGGTACTGCGCCGATCAAATATCACATGGGGATGGCAAGACCGCTGCAATCGTCAAAGGGGAAGTCTATCACCAGCAACTGGCGGACCCGGCTTACCCGGAACTCGCCAACTCCTTTTTATGCCGGGCGATGATTCAAGCAGACGTCGGCAACCATGCCGAAGCAGGCTGGGCGGCTCTTCATGCAGCCTGGGTTTGCGATGATCACAAGCCGGGCATGGCATCCGCCTGCCGGAGCAAAGCCATCCAACTCTTTCAGGGCGCAATGGAAACAGGCGAGACGATCTCCGAAGAAACCGGCGTTGCCGAAGCGGTGATGGCCGACCTTTATAGAAGAACCGGCCAATTCGAGAAAGCGCAAATGGTGTGTCTATCCGCCTTGTTCAAGCCGCTGCCGGAATTGATCACCCAGGTTCTTACTTATCAGAAGGCTCTCACAGAGAGGCAAGATATGAAAGGTCACACAGTCAGCCAGGCTGTTGAATATGCCAAAATCTCTGAAAGCCGTAAGCCTCATTCTTGATAAATCTCGAAAGGTCACCCTATGACATCACCCGATTTTGAACCCCATGCTCGCAACATTGAGGCTCTGGTTGCAAACTTCACCCAGGGATTTTTGTTTGTTCGTCAAATCATTGATCTGAAAATCTCATCAAACAGCGATATGGATAAATTGCTTGCAGCCAAGTTGACAGAAAATGCTGCCAATAAACGTTTAATGGACATGTATGATTATGACAGTCTGCTAAATGTCAAGAGCGTGTTCGATAATCTACTCATATCGATACCAGTCGGTGTTGCGCTCGACGAGGTCATATCTCGAGACCCTGCAATCTTGGACAAACATTCTGCAGATATTTTGAGATTTGGGCAGGAATATTTAGCGCTTGGCGATACACCTGCTGCTGGCATACTTCTATCCGCAGTAATTAGAAATAATAGTACTGCTGTTACAAAAGACCAAATTCTGACATTTCTCGAAGCATTGAAAGGGACCGATTTGGATTCGGTCTATCTGATGACATCATCTGCAATAGTTTCGCACGTTGAAGGTATTGACGCACAAAACGTCCGATCCTGGGTGGAAGCTTTCGTAATTGATGTCCCACAAGGCAAACCCGGCAGGTGGGACCTGTACCACAAACTGGCGCTGGCGGTCGTTCATGCACGGCAGGTGGACGAGAACGGGCGCTTGCTCAAACAAGCGATCCCCGGCATCCCGGAGGCCGAGGAAGCCCGCCTGATAGACGACTGGTACACCAAACTCGATTTGGCTGGCGAGTCTGCGCTGGCCCTGGACCTGTATTGGGCGGCATACCAGAAGGCCGTGACAGGCACGACCGTGGAAGGCGTGCAAGCATACATCGAAGCTGCCCTCGGTCAAAGCGGAGGCGGCTTCGTACAGACGGGCTATGGGGCGGGGACAGAAGTCAAGGGGGAGGTCAAACCGGACCTGGCAATCGAGATCGCGGCTGCCTTCATCCAAAAACATGGCGACTTGTTGACGCCGGATACCATTTTTGAGTGGAATGATCAAACCACAGTCAAAGTGGCATCCATTACGAATAGCGAGAAGATCATCGTCGCCGCGTTGCAGAACGAAGCGCTGAGGAAGAGGTTGAACCTTGCAAAGCTCGCCTCCGTTGTCCAGGGCTGTATTGACCTGGCCGTGGCACGCCGGACCCCCGCTTTCTATGTGGAAGCCGCGCGGGTCGCTGCCGCCGCAGTCGAGACCGGGTTCGCCGGGAAAGACCAGGCAAACGCATGGGTCGCAGAACACAAAGAATACGGCGCACTCTGCGAGGCGCAGCCCTTGTTGCTTGCCATGTGGCAGAGACGCCAGGAATTCAATCTCCCCCCGACTCTCTTGCAGGTAGAGATGAAAGAATTTATATCAAAGGGAAACTATGACGGCGCGCTCAAGTTTGCGCAAGCCGCGCTCGCACAGGGAGCGCCGCTGGAACGCGCCAGCATCCTCGACCTTGCCGCCAGGATCGGCGCAGGGAACCCGGTCAAAGCCGTCGAACTGTGTCTCTCCGCCCGGGATTTCGGGGTGGATGTGCCGGAGGAGATGATCCAACAGTGGCACAGCGCATGCTACGACGGCAAGCCGCCGGAGGAGGCTGCCAACAACGCCATCGCCCTCCTCGAGGTATACCGCAGCCGCCCCCTGGTGCAGCGCATGACCGAAGCCGAACGCGCCGCGCTGGAGCAGGAGATCAGGGACTCTTTCGCCAAAGTCATGCAACACAGGGAGGCGCTCGGAATCACCGTCTCAACACCTTATGCCGAGGCCGTGGAGAAGATCGCAACTCTCTTGTATCCCGGTGCATAGCAGAACAAGCGCAACCCTCCCGCAGGGCTTGTCCTGGGGCGCAGTTGTTCGATCGGCAGAGGAAGCACACATACAACCCTCTCGCAGGTCTTGGACCCGCGGGAGGATAGGTCGAAAGGAGCGCCGAATGAAACTGATCCGCTTCTTGGTTATCCTCCTGACCCCGGCATTGGCCGTTCTGATTTCTTCCTGTTGCGGGACGTGGCAGCCGGACGATGCACCCAGGCCCACACCCACCTCCGAACTGCAACCCACTGAGACCGCCAGGCCAACCCCGACCGGCGATTATTGCGATGACGCCACCTCCGCCGGGGCGCGGACCCGCTACACCTTCGAGGAAATCGTCCCCTGCCTGGACACCATCGAAAAGGTCAGCCTGTTCATGTCCAACAATATGATGTATGACAACGCCTGGGACACGCGCGAACGCGGCGGGAATGAGTACGTCCCGGCCCGGCTGGTCTACGAACGCGGCGTGGACGACTGCGACGGTCACGCCATCCTGCAATGCTACTTCCTCGAGATGAACGGGC
>Ga0194126_10005353_pt1 | contig 18906 bp, 12 predicted proteins | sample TA2KigC150mmetaG_FD_148641 | JGI IMG/M metagenome (GOLD analysis project Ga0194126, IMG submission 148641) | Freshwater microbial communities from Lake Tanganyika, Tanzania - TA2015035 Kigoma Deep Cast 150m | ecosystem: Environmental > Aquatic > Freshwater > Lake | place: Tanzania: Lake... | reverse complement strand
CCGCCCGCGGTACACTATGAACGGCCGTCACAAAAGCCATGCCAGACCCCGGAGGCTTGCGACGGCGGATGCTCTTCACCGCCCCTACCCTCATTACACCCGCGGAGAGCCCATGCCGGTCAAACAAGTCCTGCTGAATCAAAAGGCGCCCGTCAAAATCTGGACGGAGGATATCGACGACCGCTCGAAAGAGCAGTTATCCAACATAGCCAGCTTGCCTTTCATTCATCACCATGTGGCCGCCATGCCCGACGTGCATCTCGGTATCGGCGCCACCATCGGGTCGGTGATTGCCACCCACAAGGCCATCATCCCGGCGGCGGTGGGCGTCGACATCGGCTGCGGCATGGTGGCCGCGCGACTCTCCCTCACCGCGAACGCCATCGATGAAAAATCCCTGAAGAAGGTGTTCGACCAGATCACCCGGGATGTACCGGTAGGCCGCGGACAGCATCCGGACGACCGGGTCCTGATCGAAGCCACGCGCCCCTTTGAAGCCGGATTGAAGGCGCTGACCGAACGGCATCCGCAACTCCTGAAAGCCTTTGGCAAGTTTTCCAAGTGGGTGAACCAGATGGGCACCCTGGGCGGCGGCAACCATTTCATCGAGGTGTGTCTCGATGAGGTCAACCAGGTCTGGGTCATGCTGCACTCCGGCAGCCGCGGGATCGGCAATGCGATGGCCGACTATTTCATCCAGTTGGCCAGACAGGACATGGAGCGCTGGATGATTCACCTGCCCGATCGCGATCTGGCCTACTTCCCGGAGGGAACCGAACACTTCGCCGACTATGTGGAAGCCGTGCACTGGGCGCAGGATTACGCCCTGCAAAATCGCCAATCCATGCTGGAGCTGGTCCTGGCCGCTCTACGGCGTCATCTGCCACCCTTCACCGTGACATCGGAAATCGTCAACTGCCACCACAATTATGTAGCCCGGGAGCATCATTACCAAGCCAATGTCTGGGTCACCCGCAAGGGAGCCATCCGGGCGCGAGAGGGTGACCTCGGCATCGTGCCCGGCAGCATGGGCGCCAGGAGCTACATCGTGCGCGGCAAGGGCAATGCCGAAAGTTTTTGCTCCAGCGCGCACGGCGCCGGCCGGCGGATGAGCCGAACCGCCGCCGAACACTGTTTCACCGAAGCGGATCTGGCCGAGCAAACCCGAGGGGTCATTTGCCGCAAGGACAAGGGCGTGCTGGACGAAATACCCGGCGCGTACAAGGACATCGACGTCGTGATGGAAAATCAGCGCGACTTGACCGAAATCGTCCACACCCTGAAACAGGTCGTGTGCGTCAAAGGCTGAAGACTCTGCCGGGACGGCTATGGATCAACGAACAGGTAAAGATGCATCCACTCCCTCTCCCACCGCGCATAAGCCTCCACACACAAGCAAGTCATTGATTTCATTCCCCTCTCCAGGAGGGAGAGGGGTTAGGGGTGAGGGTAGGGACCTACGTCATATCAAGAGGCTGGCCCACACGCTAAAGCCTTCCGCGGGTTCTGCCCTCTGGAGAAGGACTTGTGTAGATACTTATGCCCACCGGGAAAGGGCTGGGGTGAGGGAGTTTCAAATGAATTTTTACCCGCTCATTCATCCATACGTCATCATCCTCCCCCAAACGCCTACCCAAGGCAGGACCCGGTTTCAGCCGAGCGGCCCCGTACTGTTCCGGATGAGCGGCCAAAACCCGGGGGCGCGGACCCCTGCCCCGCCGCGCGGACGGGACGCCAGCGCTCCCGGGGCGGAACATCGATGTGACCCACCACCCCGGACGGGATGGGCAGCCTGAAACCCCGAACAACATGAGCTCCACCCTCGTCGTTCTCGACTTCGAAACCACCGGAATATCGCCCCAGCATGGCGCCCGACCCACCGAAGTCGCCGCCGTGCGGATCGAGAACGGGCGCATCGCCGAACGCTACCAAAGCCTGATGTATGCCGGAGTCTCTGTCCCGGCCTTCATTACCGAACTGACCGGCATCACCAACGCGATGGTACGGGCGGCTCCCCCGGCCAATCGGGTGATGCGGGAGCTTCATGCCTTCGTCGATGGCCAGCCAATCATCGCCCACAATGCGAGTTTCGACCGGAAATTCCTGGAGGCCGAATGGCGGCGTCTGCGCTTACCCATGCCCTCGACCGTGCTCTGCTCCCTGCTCGTCTCCCGCCGGCTGTACCCGGAGATGACCCGCCACACGCTCGGCGCCCTGGTCCATCACCTGGATCTGCCCCGGGCCGGACGCTACCACCGAGCCCTGGCCGACGCCGAAATGACGGCGCATCTGTGGTTGCGCATGACCGCCGATATCGCCGACCGCTTTGGCTACCGGACCGTGCCTTTGGCCCTAATGGAGCAAATCCAGACGATTGCCAAACATCGGGCCGCCGACTACCTGGAATCCTATCGGGACCGACACGGCTTAAGATGATCCCGCCTTCTCCAGGCGACCCGGAACAGGATATCCTTGGACACCCGGGCTACCCGGCGACATCGACTCAGGCTTATGGATAAACCAGCAGGTAAAGATGCATCAACTCCCTACGCCACTAGGCATAAGTATCCACATACCAGCAAGTCATTGATTTCATTCTCCTCTCCAGGAGGGAGAGGGGTCAGGGGTGAGGGTAGGAACCTACGTCATATCATGAGGTTAGCCCACACGCTAAAGCTTTCTGCTTTCTGGAGAAGGACTTGTGTAGATACTTATGCCCACCGGGCGGAGGGCCTGGGTGAGTGGGGATTCAAATGAATCTCTATCAGCTCATCCATCCATATCACCGTCACCCTTCTCAACACGCGGCATGAACTGGACTCAACTCAAATGCTTGCTGGTCTTCGGCGTTTTCGCCGCCATCGGGTTTGGCCCGGTCTCGCCCGGCTGTCTGATCGGCCTGTATTCGGTGGTGGTCCGACCCCCGTGGATGTTGCGGGCCGTGCGCAATCTCTATCACCGTCAGGGACAGCCGCTATATCCGGCGCCAACCCCGGAACCGCAATCAACCGGACAAACCCGCATCAAGGCCTTCCTGAGCTTTCTGACCTTGTTCCTGATCGACATCGCCCCCTACCCGGTCACGCCCAGCATCGCGATTCCCCTCATCCTGATCCGCCCGCGCTGGCTCCTTGAGTGGGTAGAGCAACTCTACGCGAAATGAACGCTTTGACCGATGCAGCGCAGCCCCCATCCGGAACAAGCCGTAACATCGCCGGGCGCATGTGTCCGGAGTCGATCGCCATCAAACCGGCCAACGTGAGCCCCCCTGTCAGCGTCGCCACGCGGCGGCTGCCATGGCACCGGTCCAAGAGGCTAACCCCGGCTTTTCGACAAAGCGTTTACGGTTTTGAAGCGTTATTGGACGGTGGATTTGGCCAAGGGGACATTTCGCTTACGCAGGTAGATATGATCTACCGACAATTCGTAAGATATTAGCTTAAACCCTACTGAATAAGTATTGAGCGCTAATTGATCGGTAATACCATATTGTGAGCTAGGAGATTTAATTGGTTTTGAAAAATAAAATACCTGTTATCGATCTATTTGCTGGTCCTGGAGGGCTTGGTGAAGGATTTTCTTGTTTTCAAGAAGATGGGTATCGACAGTTTGATGTACGACTATCCATAGAGAAAGATTTGCGAGCTATTGAGACCTTAAGTTTAAGGGCGTTTTTTCGGGCATTTGGCAAAGACTTAGCCCCTGACTTATATTATGATTATATTTGTGGTTCTATAGATAAAAGAATTCTGCAGAACACCAAATGCGTTAAATCGGAGTGGGAAAAGGCGAATGTAGAAGTTCGTAAAGCAACTCTAGGGGACATTGAGCCGGTTGTTGTTGATGCTTGGCTTGGTGAATCATTGAAAAATGAGGCAGACTGGGTTTTGATTGGTGGCCCACCCTGTCAAGCATATTCAATGGTTGGAAGATCGCGAATGCGCGGATCGAATCCGATTGCTTTTGAGAGAGATAAGAGACACTTTCTGTATAGAGAGTATCTAAGGATAATTCAAAAATTCCAGCCAACTGTATTTGTGATGGAAAATGTGAAGGGGATCCTGACATCAATGCATGGGGGGTCATTAATATTTGACAGAATTCGGGATGATCTTTCCCGTCCATCGGATGATCTTGAATATGAAATTCGCTCTTTGGTTATGGAGGGTGCGAATATACAGCCCAAACAATTCATTATCGAATCTGAGAAATACGGCATTCCTCAGGCGAGGCATAGAGTTATATTACTGGGAGTTCGCAGAAGTCATTCACATATCAAGAACGACACTCTTCTGGAAAGAGATAAAGTAACGGTAAAGGATGTTATCTCTTTGCTTCCGAGAATAAGGAGTCGGCTCTCCAATAAATATGGCAGGGTAGACAACTTTATTAGTTGGCAGTCAGTACTTGAATCAGCATTGGGAAATATTGACAACTGGAGGGATGATTCAAGAGATCTGATTCTGGAGATGATGAAAACAGCGATACAGGATTCACGGAAACATGAGTCGGCAGGTGGCCTGTTTATTCCTCAGGTCGATCAGTCTGACTCTTTGATTAAGCCAAAAAGACTTGCTGAGTTTATTTTGGATCAGAGGGTAGGTGGTGTTACCTTGCATGAGTCCAGAAGCCACATGCCAAGCGATCTACACCGTTATCTTTTCGCAGCATGTTATGGTGAACTGCATCATCAATCCCCAAAGCTACGAAACTTTCCAAGCATGCTTTGGCCAGACCACAAAAATCTTGATGGTTCTCTGAGGACATCGGAAGTTCCTTTTGAAGATCGTTTCAGGGTTCAGCCGTGGAATTCACCATCGACAACAATAATGTCACATATGGCCAAAGATGGTCACTATTTCATTCATCCAGATCCTAGCCAATGCCGCAGCTTCACCGTTAGAGAAGCTGCCCGCCTGCAGACTTTTCCTGATAACTATTTCTTCGAGGGCAATAGGACAGAACAATACGTGCAGGTTGGCAATGCAGTTCCCCCGTTCCTGGCTTTACAGATTGCCAAGGTGGTCTCCAATATTCTGAAATTGCGACCATAAATTGAATTTCAGAAAAGCCCATCAGAGGTGGGTTCATAGCGCTAGGTACCCCCTTTTCGTAAAGGGTTCACCAAAATTCTTAGTTGAGTAAAACATTGACCTGCAATGGGCTTTTTATCTTGCTTAAAGTATAGCAATACTTCATAGGGTATTTAACTTGCTGCGTCTTGTGGTCAGTGTACATTTATTCCCGATCAATTTGAAAATTGAGTAAGGATGATGATTCAGGATCTTTCTGGCTAAAGATGCCTGTTATCTCCCCAAAATATGCATCGCCAGTAACCCATTGCTCTAAAATCTTGACCAATTCTTCCCTGATGTTTTTTTTGCGAATGGCGCATTCCCACACTATCAGAACCCTCCATCCGGTGGATAGAAGTGCCTCGAGTGCTCTGCGGTCGCGCTCGACGTTGGCCTCGAGTTTGGCTTCCCAGAACTCCCTACGCGTAGCGGGCGTCCTGGCGTAGCGGCAGCCCGAATGGGCGTGCCAGAAACAGCCGTGGACGAACAGGGCGACGCGACGCCCCGGGAGGACCACGTCGGGACGTCCCGGCAAATCTTTCCGATGGAGGCGGAATCGGAACCCCGCCGCGAAGAGGGCCTTGCGAACCAGGATTTCCGGTTTCGTGTTCCGTCCTCCGATACCGGACATCATCCGGCTTCTCGTCGCCGAATCAACGACGTCGGTCACGGATCAGCCCCGACGGGCCTCTGGAACGTCCACGGTCGGCGGAGAGAACGGCCGCGCGAACATCGCCTCCTTGCACTCCGGTCGCTTGGCCCACTCGGAGATCATCTTGCCGTTGGCCGTCTCGTGCAGACGCTTGTTCACCTCGCGGGCCCAGATCTTGACCTGCTCCAGGAACTGGGACGAAACGCCCTGATCGAGCCAGACCTTTTCCAGATCGAAGGAACCCTTATAGGAGTCAGCCACGACCGCCACAGTATAGGCCGCAACATTCGCCAAGAAGGCAGAGACGAGCGGACGAGCAGTCTTGTGAACCGCCTTGAATACCAGTGCCTTGGCGACGAGTGCCTTGAAGAAGGCAGGATCGGGGACAATAGGTGTACCTACAGCCTCGGCATCGCCCAGAGCCATCATGAAACGATCGAAGCACTTTTGCGTTCCGAGGCTGACGGCATCCGGCCTGACGTCCCAAGCCATGAGGTACTTTGCCAACTCTGTCTTGGTGATCTTGCGGGAGGCCGGCACGGACTCCTTCAGCACCTTCAGGCGAGCCGGGGTCGTTCCCTCGCGCGACAGAAGGGTGTTGTAGCTTCCCGCCGCCCGCTCGTAGAACCAGCGACCCACCCCGTCGGGACAGAAGATGGTCAGGGACAGCCGTTCGACGTCAACGTGGAAGGGCTTGTTCGCTGACAGATCCGACTGCCGCACCGCGTTCTGAGAGTTCGCGAAGCGCGAGATGTCGGAAACCAGAGCCTCCTCCTTCGCCGGGTCCTCCTCCTTCATGACGATGATTTTCGCAGGCACGCGGACCTTGCTCAGGTCGGTCTCGGGATACTTCTTCTTCGCGAAGTAGATCGAGGCGGTGGTCTGCCCCCCATTCACGATCTGCATCCCGCGAAGCCAGACAACGCCAGGTGATCCCTCCTCGTCCCGGGCGAGTCTCATCTCGTCGGCCACCAGGACGATGCCATTGTTGAAAGCCATGAACCGTTCGGGGGCCAAGCGCAGGGTGCCCTGGATGCCGGCATTCACTCCCTTGCCTTTCACGCTGAGGAAGGAGCGGACGTTGGCCTCAAGGAGTCTGGGACCGAACTTCTCGTAGACGAGACGCAGGGCCTCGCCGGGGATAGCGGTCAGGGCGTAGTCATAGTCCCCGGTCTCTCCGGGAACGAAGACGCAGGGCAGAGGCGAGCCGGAAACATCGTTGAAGTTGACGACGAGTTCGTCGCGCGGCTTGCCCTCGGAGCGGTGACGGAACAGGCGCTCGATATCCATGACTTCAAGGCGGACAGACTTTCCACCCACCTCGCGAGACGTGAAACTCTTCGACTTGGCGACACCGTCAGAGAGGACGAAGACACGTATCTGCTCAAGCTTGTCGTATATCTCATGTATTGTAAGGGCCAGTGAGTACACATCGCTCGAAGGGTCAAGCCTGTCGGCCAGACGCCCCGACGCACAAAGTTCAAGGAAACGGACGCACTGCTGGGCCGCAGTCTTCGAGTCCTGATCCTGTATGGGCGTCGGGGTCTCGAAACCCTCGTAGAGGCTGACGAAGAGGTCGAGTTGATCAACGTCGTCGGAGATGGCATAGCCGCTGAGTCTCAGGTTGGCGTTGCCGACTTTCCCCTGGAAATGGCAGATGACGGGTTCAAAGGTCATGCCGACGTCGACGAGATGCTGCATTACCACCTCGCAGAACACCAGTTCCGCAAAGGGAGAGCCTTCGTTCATCTGGGCCGCTATCTCGGCCCGCGTCTCAGCGAGAAATTCGTCGACGGTCATTGGGTCGCTCCTAGTTGCGAGAGGACCTCGTCGAAGTTGCACAGAAATTTACCGGCGTGGTCCAGATTGATTTCGTAGAGGGCGCGAGTTACGCCTGCTGGAACGACCCCTGGCGTCAGTCGAGGAAAGCCCTCGGTTACGGAGAGAACCCGCCTTTCCTTCGGCTTGAATCTCCGAGAATACTGGCCCGCATGGGCGTCAGAGTAGCCTGCGACCATGAGCCGCTCCCGTAGAAGGTCGATATCTCCCGGCTCGTCCGCCAGACGCCGCTCGACCTCGGCGACCATCTCGGGAAGCGTCGCCCCGCCCTCTCCCCCGGCGAATCTGACGGCAGCGAGGAATAGTGTTGAGGCCATGGCGTCATCCAATTGCTCCAACGAGCCGATCTTTACCGGGAAGCCCGACGAGGACATCGTCGCCTTCACTTCAATTGCTCCGTCGCCGAGGAGGAAGTCCTGCGGAGCGTCGTCCGGCCCGATCCAGCTTCTCAGGACGCTTTCGGGCGAGACTCCGGCGTCTAGAAACAGCGCCATGAAGTAGAGCTCTCCCGCGAGACCAAGCTCCGCCTCGGGACTGAGAGGCCCTGCCCCCCGTGACATGAACTGCTGCCAAGCACGCACCCGTCCGACGAAAACCTTCAAAAGCTTGGATTCCGAAGCCCCGTCCACTGCCGCGTCATCTATCGCGCCAACGACGTCGCAGGCCATCGCGGCGAACAGTTCCGTGCTGCCAGCCGCCTGACGTGTCAGCGCCAATCGGAGGCCGTCATGTCCGGTCAAGTCCGCTCTCTCTACCAAGAACCCCTTGCCCTCCGGCAATCGTTCGGAGCTAGGCAGACTCACAGTGGGGAAGCAGAAAAGCACCGCCTCCGCATTGTCCGGGGAACACCGGCCCACCTGCACCTCGACGGGACCGGCCGACGGAAGGTCAATGGCCTGCCAACCGGGAGCTCCGTCGTCGCAGAACAGCGACGACCAAGCCAGAACGAATTCTTCACTCGGACGGGCCATATTCCTGCATCCAGTAGAGAAGGTTTACTTCGTACTCCACCTTGATCGCCCTGTCACTTGCTGGGAATGCGATTGCGAAGGCCATGACTGGTTTGCTCCAACCGGGGACGATCAGCCTCTCGGGCTTCTTGTTTTTGTAGAAATAAGGCGAGAGGGGATATAGCAGGAGCAATCCACGGTCAGCTTCGCCGCCGAGCTTGCCGCGCGTCTCACGAATCCCTTTGCCACTGGGAAAGCTAGGTTGATTGACGCGCCCACGAGCGGGATCAGGCTTCCACGCGGCGCGAGTCAATGCGAGGGCCTTACGCCAGATGTCGTCGCCGATGTCGATGCCTTCGTCTTTCGGGTCGGTCAGCACCCCGATGGCGAAGTTTTTCGGATCGATTCTATCCGGGTCTTCCAAATCTTCGGTTTTACGGATGAAATAGCTGCTCGAGGGAGGACATCCCGGAAAAATGTGCTCATCCCCTGCCCCATTGCCGCCGCCCAGCAGGGCGACGCTCCATTTGTTCAGTTGCCCGGTCGCGACCATCTTCGAAACGAACTCATACAGCACGGCGGCTTTAGCGCTTGTAGCATTCGGATGCGTGGCATAAGCGCCGAGAAACGCGAGAACTCTGGTGGAGTCAACGTTCCTCCAGAGGCGTGCGCCAGGCCATGAGTCAGGCTCTCCGTCGCGCTCGTATCTCAGCGACTCCTCCCACGCGCCTCCGAGCGACGAGACCAAGGCGTCCGTGGCGTCGAGATTCTGCTGCTGTATCCTGGCATCGCGGTGGAAAAGGATAGTTTGAGGCCGGGTGTCGCTGTAAGTGAGAGAAAGCGTCTGCGCGTTTCGCATCTTCAATGGCGACGTCACGGTCAGCACCTCGTGCGACATCACCTTGAGACCGTATTGCTCTGGAGTGAGGTTGGCCTCGGCCATGAAGTCGAACTCCTCCCGCAACTCCTCGGAAGCATCGGCGATATGCCCAAACCACTTCACCAGATCGGGAGAGGTATACAACCGGCACAAGTCCAGGTAGCCAGGACGATAGCCGAACCACCTGCCCATCTGCATAAGCGTGTCGTACATTTTGGTCGTGCGCACGAAATAGCTCACGCAAAGGCCTTCGAGCGTAAGCCCCCGGGCGAGCTTGTCGCCACCCACCGCAATCACTTTCAGCGCCGCGCCTGGCTTCGCATAATCCAGCGCGTCCTTGGCCGTTCCGTTGATGGAGCGAACCTCCATATCCTCGAGGACGTCCGGTAGAACGGCAAGAACCTCCTTCCAGTAAGGCATTGGCGGAGGCCGCTCTTCTTCCGGCGAGAGTTCTGCAACCTGGTCGCGAACGGGCAGAAAGTCGGCCTCCCAAAGTTCGCGCAATTGGTCTAGTGTTTCCTCCGCGCCTATTCCACGCGAGATTCGCTGTCGCATGCGCCGCACCGTTTTCTCTACCTGCTCGCGCACGTGCTTCTGTACGTCAACGAATCGGGTCACGTGAATCAGCATGGAGCTATGCTGATTTCCTTGGCCTCTCAATTCGCGGGTTGCGCACGCGAGAACGAACGAGCAGATAGCCTCACGCAACGACGGCGGAATCTCATCCTCGCCCTCGTAGGTAGGTTGATGGATCTTCTTATGCTTGGGTGGCATCCAGCCTGAATCAGACTCTTGGTCGTATTGATCAAGAATGTTCCTCGCGAGCGGGAGAGCCCCCGTTCGACCTTCCTTCGTCATCCTGCCGAACATCCGGGCAGGGCCAATATAGTTGGACGGAGCGGCCAGATTGATGATGAAGGACCGAGGAAAAAGGTCTGCCCCCTCCTTGGCTGTGGCTCCCTTGTGATGGATGAAAATATTGGCGAAAGGCGTGGCGGTGTAGCCGACATATGCCTTTCTGGTGAACGCATGAAGAATCTGACGAATGAGGCTGTTGATGGTCTTCGGCTGATGCTCCTCGTCAGGCGTGCCGTCATCTTTAAATATTTGCTCTCCCGTATCGACGGAGGCGTTATCTGCTTCGTCGTCGATCATTAGAAGAGGTAGTTTCGTAACGAGGTTTCGACCGTCGTTCGCGTCGGCACTGTCTGCCACCCGAGTGTTAATCCATTGCAGAAGAGCCGTGAGGACGGTTCTCTGTTTCTTGACGACGAAAAGCCACGGGCGCTCCTCGGGAGAGATGCCGTGAAAGTGTCTTGCGATAGCTTTGCTGAAATCGCCGTTCTCGGCGCGGGTGGTCGCGGAGTTGGTTTTCAAATCGTCGCCAAACTCGGCAACTCCGATCGGCATGCCAGGATCGCGATCGACGGTCGTCTCGTAACCGAGAAAGCTTTCTTCTAACCGCATCTGCGTTTGCGAGCGCAAGTTGTTGTGCATGCCCGCGAGAACGATGATGATCTTGTAGCCGGCATCGGCGGCCTTGCAGATGAGGCCGGAGTAGTTGCTGGTCTTTCCCGACTGAACGTGTCCGACGACTAGGCCACGACGATCCCACGGATCCGTTCTTTTTGGGTCCTCAAGTAGTTTCAGGATGCCCTCGGTGGCTTCGTCGATTCCTTCCACCACTACGTCGGAGAGCTTGGATTCCAAGTAATCCCGATACCGTCGCCAGTAGTGCCAATCACGCTTGCGAGACGCAAAAAGCCATTCCACGTGATCCGTGTCATTCTTCATCGTGGTGGATTTGCCGATTCTATGGCTGAAACGCTGAATCAGGATTCCGACAGCCTGGCTCTGGTCCACCAAGTGAGGCGCGTCGCCGGCAAACGTCATGGTCGCAAGGCTGACCTTCTCCGCGATAAACGCCGGGGTGATCTTGGATTTATCTTTTTCTGCCTTCACCAGCCGCTGAGCGGTGGCGACAACATCCTCCAAGAGTTCCGCCTGAGCGCCTGCGTCTTCTTTTTCGTTCATTCACTTCTCCCTAGATTTGCGATCAGCGAGGGGTATTTCTGGAACGGCTCGGTTCTTAGCATCGCTTTTCGTGCCTCCTCCACGTTCAGACCTTTACGCGAGATCAGATCGTCGAATAGAACGGTTGCGACCTCTATCACGACCTCATTCGGCTCTCCATCGAACCCGGTTCTCGGTGTGTCCTTGTTCTCGGCGGTGTCGAGCCAGATGCGCTGAACCGGTACGGTCACCTCGATAACCCGCAGCATCGCCCTGACGAGGTCCCTCCGATTCCCGCAGGCCTCGATGACGGCCGCGACGGCCGGATGTCCCTCGTGAATGCGGTATCGGACGCCGCTTCGAAGATGCTCGACCCGCCACGCCTGCTCGATCGGCGCGCCGCCCGACCCAGGCGTGGGCGAGCCGCGGAAGGCGAAGACCTTTCGGGCCTTCTCGCGCGTGTTCTCCGCCAGACCGGTCAGCCATGAGCGGACGAAGACCGGCGGCCGGGCCGTGGACTTCCTCACGTCGATCTTCCAGTCGGCGTCGGCGGAATTCGGGATGTCCACCCTGATTCGCGCCAGACGGTGCGACTCCTCGCGATTCCACGCCCTTCCCCTGCCGAGTCCGAGCCATCCTCCCGCCAGCAGCAGGCGCTTGTTGCGATAAACGTAGAAGCCCTGCTGCGACGTCCACCCCTCCGGGCCACCGGCCTTCGCGAAGTCATCATCGGACAGCTTGTCCTTGTGGGGAAGCACGTGGCACTGCGCCTCGACCGAGCCGGAGGGGGTCGAGACCCGGGCGACCGGCGACTCCCAGGGCTTGGCAGGGTGACCCTTCATGAACGGATCCCACGGAGAAACTGGCTTGCCGTTGATGAAAAGTCCGAAGTCCGGCCGATGCCCTTCGAGAAAACGATGAAAGATCATCCCCAGACGGCATTCGACGTCGTCAACTAGATCGGCGAAGTGGTCAAGGTTCGAGCCCGGCGTGACCACCCGGTCCATCCGCTCCCAGAGGACAAGTGACCCCGAGCGCAGGGCGGATAGAGGATCCAGGAACCGCTCGGAGCCGAAAGCCGGCCCCTCGAACATGCGCCAGCCGCCCGCCGGTTCGATCGCGATGGCGTCGAGGTCCCAGCGCAGGCAGACGATCTCATGTCCCTCTCGCTTCGACGCGACAGTGAGGCTGCGACACTGGGAGAAGGATGCAGTCTTCAGCCCAAGACCGAAGCGTCCCAAGTCTGTCGGCGCTCTCTCGTCGTGAGGATTGATCGTTCCGAGCGTCATGGCAGCTTCGAGTTCGGGGTCGCTCATGCCACGCCCGTCGTCCAGAATCGAGATTCGGGTGTCGGGGCCATCCCAGTCGAAGATTAGCTTGACCTCGAAGGCTCCTGCGGAGATGGAGTTGTCAATGACATCGGCCAAGGCAGCGGCGGTCGAGTAGCCAAGACCTCTGAGTGCCTCCATCATAGCGCAGGCCTTAGGGGGAGCGTGTCTCGCTTTTTGTGTCATTCGAGAAACGTTCTAAGTTTGCCCGAGCGCTCAGGATAGCGCAGCTTTTTCAAGGATTTTGCTTCAATCTGGCGAATGCGCTCACGAGTCACATCAAACTTCTTGCCAACTTCCTCGAGCGTGTGGTCGGTGTCCATGTCAATACCAAAGCGCATTCGTAACACTTTGGCTTCCCGGGGTTTAAGACCGGAGAGAGCCTCTTGCATGGTCTCTTTTAAGTTTATTAGGACGGCCATATCAATGGGCGACTCGTTGTAAGAACCCTCGACAAAGTCGCCCAAACATAAGTCTTCTTTGTCGCTAACGGGGGTTTCCATCGAGATGGTCGTTAATTTATCAACCATCTGCAATTTGCGAATCCTGTCCTCCGGCATGTCCAGTCGTTTGTGCAATTCATTCACTGTCGGTTTGCGTCCCATTTCATGCAGCATTAGCGCTGAGAAGCGCTTCATCTTGTTTATAGCTTCAATCATGTGTACTGGAATGCGGATTTCACGCGTATGATCGGCAATAAATCGGGTGACTTGCTGACGTATCCACCAAGTCGCGTAAGTCGAAAAGCGAAAGCCCTTTCGCCAGTCGTACCGCTCAACCGCTTTTATGAGGCCAATGTTCGCCTCCTGAACGAGGTCGTCGATTGGAAAACCTGACCAGAGATGTTTCTTGGCGATAGAGAGAGCTAGACGTAGATTGCTCAGAATCATGCGATCCCGTGCAGCGGACTGCCGCCCGAGAGCCTCGGAGAAGTCGCGTTCGGCTTCGTTCCTTCTGGTACGGTTTGCAAGTTTGAGAAGAAACCCGCGCGTCAGCCGAGCGTCTATCAAGGCCTCAGTCATTCGCCGAACGTCCCCCCGCGCCATCTTGATGGCCCCAACAGCAGTCACGAAGAAGGAGGCCACCTCGTCTAGTCCCGAGTCCTCGTCGTCCGGAATATTACCCCTTGAAGACGAAATGTCTTCGGAACAGGGCTCGGGGCCGGCGCTGAATGGCTCCGCGTCGGACTCACCCCGGGCCACCCTGTCAGCAGCATCGAATAATAGGGATAGTCCCTCGGGCCATCGCGCCAAGGCAGCCAGCGCGGCAAGTCCAGCCTGCTCCATCTCGCGTCCCAAAGCCCTTTCTTCCTCTGCATCGAGAAGGTTGCCGCGCATGTCCTTTGAGTAGAACCTGAACGGTTCGTTGTAGCCAGAAGCGAACTCTTTTGCGAACACTATGGCGTCATCCAGCAGGCACACTTCTTCATGAGAGGGTTCTTCCATGTGAGGACTCTCATCCCCGTCCCATTCAACTATGATTGCCCCAAGTTCGCCGGCCACCATCGCCAGTAGCCTCATGTCTTGGTCGTTGGGCACCCCGTCAGCGCCTGAGCTGGCTTTGGCCAAAGATTGCTCCGAGACCACTCCCTCACGCAGGGCAGCGAGAAGGAACTGAAAGATAACCGCGTCGTCCTCATTCCCCTTTAAGGGAGCAGCCCTTTCCGGCAGATCAAGATCAACATCGGTCCAGTCTTCGTAGTTGTCAACGGCCCTATGTCTTGCGATTGTTTCATGAATCCGGCAAGCAACCTCAATGACTGAATCGTCACCCTCTGGTGGGGCCGGCACGACTTCCTCCTCCCAGTCACTCGCAAAATCCGGGTACAAGGGCGCGACATCCAACTCCAAAATCGAAGCGTCTGGTGTTTGTGTCTTATCGATCAGTACTGAGATCACCGATTCAGCCGTCTCATTCATCACGGTAGGCGGCTGCCAAACGGTCAAGGAAGTATCAATATGGCTAGTGACTGAAGATTCGATAGACTGAAAGTTTCTCAGAGTCTTTGTAGCTGACTTTAGAGTCGATTCATCATCAATGGTAATTGTCTCAACACCATGAAGTCTGCGCTCCTTGGTCATCTCCACTTTATCAATAATGCCTGGTTTAATGCGTTCGAGCGCATCAAACAAACAGGCAACGGTATCTGAACAGCCTGCCTCAGCGGCGAAATAAACGGCATCCCGCCCGTTCGAGTCGGTGAGTAGGGGGTTTGCACCTGCATCCAATAGAAGCCGCACAACCCCCTTTTTTTTCCTTGCTGCGGCAAGCATCAAAGGAGTTAAGCCGTCCCGATCTCTGGCATTAATATCATCACCCCGATGAATGTGAAGCTGTATGGCTGTTTCCGCGCCGGAAATTGCCGCAAGCCGAAGCAAAGGATTAAGTTTTTTCACGATACTGTTCAAAGCACCGAACTACCTCGGCGCTAGTGATCATTGGGAATAAGTACTCCCACAAAAGAATTTCGGCATATGGTGCCATGTAAATCAACATGTTACGCGACTTCTATGCTTGAACACTTATGCCCAAGTACTTACACGTCACCTACTCTACAAACAGCATTTCCTAGCCTTGCCGATGCTGGTAGAGTTTGGTTTACGCCGATGGATGTTTGTTTCCGCAGAAAGCGCATTGTTCGGTTATATCAGTTTCTTCGATTAATAGGTTTGTTTTTCAATGGTTGGCATGTAAACCATGACGAACTCTGAACATGTAATCAGCAAGCAATAGGTTATTGCTATACCGGTTAACCCAGCCCATTACCCACAAATCGACGGATGGCGTAAGCTGTTGAATTTGCTATCTCATGGCTTGGGCAATGGAAGAATTCTCGGGGGCGGCGCTGGGCGATCCGCGATTGACGAAACGGCTGATTCGCTTGGTGGACGATCTGTCCGCCCGTCCGACGCAGAGCCTCCCGCTGGCCTGCGGGGGGTGGGCCGAGACCAAGGCCGCCTATCGCCTGCTGGACAATGAGGCGGTGGAGTGGCGGGCGGTGTTGGCAGCGCATGGCGAGCCGACGGTGGCGCGGATGGGCCGGGAAAACCGGGTGCTGTGCGTGCAGGACACCACCGAGCTGGATTTCACGAGCCAGCCGGGGATCGCGGGTCTGGGGCGCCTGAGCTATGAACGGCAGCACGGGATGTACTTGCATCCGACCCTGGCGGTGAGCGAGAGCGGGGTCGCGCTGGGCGTGTTGGACGCCTGGATGTGGGCGCGGCAACCGAAGGGCGAGCCCGCGATGACGGAAAGCCGGCGCTGGACGGAAGGCTACGAGCGGATCGCCGAACTGGCGGAGCGGTTGCCGCACACCCGCCTGGTGTATGTCGCGGACCGGGAAAGCGACCTGCGCGAACTGGTGGACCGCGCGGCGGAACTGGGCCATCCGGCGGATTACCTGCTCCGGGCCAAGCATGATCGAGTCCTGGCCGATGGCGGAAAACTGCGCGCCGAAGTGGAGCGCCAAGCGATCCTGGGCGAGGTGGAATTCGCCGTGCCGGCGGCGCCGGGACGCACCGCCCGGACCGTCGTCCAGACGGTGCGAGCGGCCCGCGTCACGCTGGCCCGCCACGCCGGGAAGACCCGCGAGGTCACGGTCATCCTGGCCCGTGAGGAGACGCCGCCCACCGGTGAGAAGCCCGTGGAATGGCTGCTCCTGACCAACGAGCCCATCACGACCCTGGACGAGGCCGTGCGGCGGATCGGCTGGTATCGGCGGCGCTGGCTGGCGGAAATTTTTTTCAGAATCATCAAAAGCGGCTGCCGGGTGGAAGCCCTGCAACTCGCCACCGTGGAACGGCTGGAACGGGCCTTGGTGATTTACCTCGTCATCGCCTGGCGGATTCTGTACCTGATGACCCTGGGTCGGGATTGTCCCGATCTGCCGTGCGAGGTCGCCTTCAGCGCCGAGGAATGGCGGGCCGCCTGGCTGATGGCGAAACGCCAGCCGCCACCTGATGCGCCGCCCCCCCTCGGCGTGATGATTCGCCTGGTGGCCGGCTTCGGCGGCTTCCTCGACCGCAAGGGCGACGGGCACCCCGGTCCCAAGGCCCTCTGGGAGGGCCTGATGAAACTCATGGTTTATGTCGAGGCGTTGCAAACGGTTCATGCGGTCTACGGCACCGGGACGACTTGTGGGTAATGGGGTGCAGTTAAGGCTCGAGAGCAGCAGTACGGATTGTGTTTATCTTTGCCCCATAAGGTCTATATCAGGGAGTTCTACCAGGTGTTCGGCCTATACTTGTGCTAATTGTTGATTGACCCATTAATATCGAATAAGGAAGAATGTCATGAAAACCTTGAAGTTAGCATTTGCACTGACCATCGGCGCCGCGTTGTCAACAGGCGCCATGGCCGCAACCGAAAACAAGCTCATGTGCATCAAGAAAAACGGTCAAATCCGTGTTTCGAAGAAGGCCACATGCAAGAAGAAGGAAACCGCCGCCGTGGTGGCCACCGCGCCGTTGGGGTCCTCGCCAGGTGGGCAATCCGTCAAGGATGCCAATGGGCAGGATCTGGGGGTTCTGTTTTACGGTTTAGACACCAGCGTCTCCGTCTACAACAAGGCCTCTAACACCCTCACCCGGCTCTATCCCGACCCCTATGATTCTTCGCTGCTAAGACCCGACACTTGGAGTACATACGCTTATCGCTACCTAAGCGGGGATTGCTCCGGCGCTCCTGTGCGAGTCTTCCATGTCTCCGGCGATGGTTCCATTACGCCGAATGGCTTGGCTTTAGCGGTGAGCGGGAAATCTTCACCATTATTTGGGCAGAAACCACTTGGAACGAAGCTGCTCAGAAAAGTGACCTCACGGGTAAGTATTTGACCTTGGGCGGCCTGATCGACAAACAGGTTAACGCCGATGAAAAGAAAGGGGCTGACGCAACGAATGCAATTGTAAATAGCCGATTGGGCTCTTACACTTGGGTTGAAGATAACAATGAATATTATGGTGGTTATTGGAAATGGCAGACATCGGGCTGCACGCCATGGACAGAAAAGACCGCACCTCAATCACCACAGTACAATTCTATTGATGGCACCTATACCTACAAGGGGGTTGCTTACCCTGATTATAAAAGCGCTGCGAAACCATACAATTATGATTGGAGAAATTATGACGATTTCCGAGGTTATAATTATGTAAGCAGTAAATCAACACGCTGGGTATTCAATTACGCTAACACCTCCGCACCGCTGGCACCCGTCAAGCTGCCCTTGCAATTCCAGTAAGCAGCATTTGGCGATGTTGAGATAACATTGCATCGATCACTAAACAGGCCGGTTTTACCGGCCTGTTTTTTTGGGACTTCGCCATCAAAACACTTCATAAACCCATCGACAAGGCCGCCGGGCTGCTTCTAAGTCGTGGCTTCACACATACTGCCCCCGCAACAGTTCAGCGGCGCTTTCGTCCAGCAGTTCCTTGCGGCGGACGTTTTCGAACATGGCCAGCAGGTCATCCACCCGCAGGCGGCGCTTTTCCCGGGCATCGAAGTCGTGCAGAACCTGGCCTTTGTGCATCATGACGATGCGGTCGCCCAGATTCACGGCTTGCTGCATGGAATGGGTCACCATCAGCGTGGTCAACTGCTCGCGGCGCACGATCTGATCGGTAAGGGCAATGACCTGATCCGCGCTCTTGGGGTCCAGCGCGGCGGTGTGTTCGTCGAGCAGCAGCAGACGGGGCTTCAGCCAGGTGGCCATGAGCAGGGTCAGGGCCTGACGCTGCCCGCCGGAGAGACTGCCAATCGCGGTATCCAGGCGGTTTTCCAGCCCCATTCTCAGTTCCCGCACCCGATCACGCAGTTCCTCCATCCGCTGGCGGGAGGTAGCCCAGGTGAGCCCACGAAACCGGCCACGTCGGGTGGCCAAAGCGAAATTCTCGGCGATGGTCATGTTGGGCGCGGTTCCCGAGAAGGGATTCTGGAACACTCGCCCGATCAGCGCGGCGCGGCGATGTTCCGGCCAGGCGGTGACATCCTGGCCGTCCAGTTCGATGCGCCCGCTGTCCAGCGGGAAGCTGCCGGCGATGGCATTGAGCAGGGTGGATTTGCCGGAGCCATTGCCGCCCAGGACGATGACGAAGCCGCCCTCGGTGATCTCCAGATCCACCGCTTGCAGAGGCCGAACTTCATTGACCGTGCCGGCGTGGAAAGTCTT
>Ga0194126_10005351_pt1 | contig 18912 bp, 39 predicted proteins | sample TA2KigC150mmetaG_FD_148641 | JGI IMG/M metagenome (GOLD analysis project Ga0194126, IMG submission 148641) | Freshwater microbial communities from Lake Tanganyika, Tanzania - TA2015035 Kigoma Deep Cast 150m | ecosystem: Environmental > Aquatic > Freshwater > Lake | place: Tanzania: Lake... | reverse complement strand
CTGTGTCTATCCAACATAAGTTTATCCAGTTTTTGACTTTCTCCCTGTTAAAACCAAAGCCAGAAACAAGAGTTTCATTGACAACAATGTCAAGGGCAACGTTGGCTACGCTTTTGTTTGGAAGAAATGAACTACGATACCCATGATGAAGAACAATATGAAGCATTTCATGGGCTAGAATAAATGTTCTTGTATATTCGTCATTTTTTCTCCAGAAATCTGGGTTAAAGACGAAGTTAATAACTTCTCCGCTTTCGTCGTATAAAACAGCTGCAGTTTCTAGTCTAAAGTCTGGTAATGGAATTCCCATTTCCCAAAGACGATAGAAAATTGAATGATGTAATTCCAACTCCCGAGAGTACTTTCTAAATTCGTCTTTCGAAATTAGCCACTCCTTCGGTGGAATCCAATCTTTAACTACAAGATCTTTATCTTTTTTAGAGAGAGTTTCAGCCATTATATTGCCTTCTGTACTTCTGGAAGAAGTGCGTCGAAAATCTCCTTGTGCTCCTTAAGTTTTTCTAGAGCCGGTGTAAATGCAATATCAGCCTTTATGATCGAAGAAATTGGATTTCCAACTGCTTCAAAGTTCTTTAAAATCAAGTTTATAGTCTCTGCCAAACCATCAAAAGACTTGATAGTAACGGGAGAAGAGAACTTAATCAATGTAAGAACAAACATTAATCCATGTGCTGTTACATCAAATGAATTACCTGCGACTATCGTTTTCTTGAAATCATTGAATAATTGCACACGCTCAGTAGCATTTTTGGTTGACTGAAGCTCATCAATCCAACCCTTTGGATTAATATGGGTTCCCTTTAAGAGTCGAATAACTAAATTCTTATCAACTCCGTGGTAGTGATCAACCAAATTAATAATCTTTTCTTCTAACTTTTGATTTCCCATCTTAAACTTTTGAACAAGAATTTCCTTGAAATCTGGAACCGCTCTAACCTTTTCCACCATCTTGGCTAATGCCAAGTCTTCTGTCGAAGCAAGCGAAGAAAGCTTCTCAAGTGGGAAGAATGGAAGAAATGCTTCCCTCCATAGATCATTCTTAATAACATAAGAAGATGCAGAAGCATAATTATTTTCATTCAAGAAAAACTTTTTAGCTTCTTTGGCATCCAAGTTTTCATACATGGTTTCAAGTCGTTTCCTCATCGGTCCTTCTGTAAAAGCAGTTAGAAGCTTGGAGATATTGCAAGAATGAGGAATTATATCTCGAAGATCTCCACCAATCTTATAAAGATCGAGGGCATAATCCAATCTTCTCGGAGAGATCAGTTCCTTGGCTTCTTCTGGAAGTTCACCCCACCAATCAATTGCTGCAGCTGCAACTTCCGGGTGCTTTATAGAAAAATAAACTGGACATGGTTTGTAGGGTACAACGATATGAATGTGAAAACGATCTTTTTGTGCTGGGTCAATGCTTTCAACATCATACTTTTCTTCATCATCAGGGTTGATCGCCGCCCATACAACTCGAAGTTTTTTGAAAGGCCTTCCATTAATAGTCTTAAACTGCATGAGTTCCATGAGAGCATTACGAACCTTCTTTGGAGTTCTGTTAAACTCATCAACAAAGATTGCTTCAATTTCATCGTTTTGAAATTCAACTGGACGAATTAGATCAAGAACTGTCTGCCCAGTTGAAGTATCAATAACTGGTCTTGGCACACCGATAAAATCAACCCAAGGATCAAGGGTAGCCCCAGAAAAATACTTTGCCTTAAGCTTAGCCCTATCAAATACCTGCTTAACAACGGCGGTCTTTCCAACTCCATGACCACCTTCTATAAGAACATTCTGATTGTTTTGAAGAAAGAAGTCTAATTTATCCTGATTAATAAGAGCTTTCAATTTCATTCCTCTTTATAGTTAAAGTATTGACTATAAATACATTATACTATATCTCTAATTACTTGTAAATAGCCTGTTTGATCTTCTTTGCAAGAGAAGCTGGATCAGTATTGTAATCAGAATCAATTCGTTCTCCGGCCATTTCAAGCATAAGATTTACTTCGCCCCCCACAAATTCTGCCATTTTTCTAAAATCTGTTCTATAATAGAAGATTGGAATACCTTTTGAAAAGGCATATCCAACTTCAAAGCAAGTACCAGAATCTGGATCAGGTTGATCTAGATTGGCAACAAGAATTTGACAAAGATTAAGGCTATCTATATTCATTAAGAATATAGATTTTGCGTTTGCTTCTCTTTCTTCATGTTCTTGTGGAAGATAAACAAATTCTCCAAGTTTTTCAAGACTTCGCGCTAAATCTCTATTCCAACGTCTTTCATATGAAGTAAATAATGGCCCAGCCAAATAAATTCTCATTTAATTAGATTCTTATTCGTCTTAAACCAATTTAGACGCCCTTCAATAATATGTTTGCAATCAGACTGCTGCTTTAGCTTAATCTTCCATGATTGGCATGTACAAGAATATCTGCCGGAGTCGAAAGTAACAGTATGAACTGTTTTTCCATTTGATGATAAAAGTCTAGCTTCAAGTCTCATTTTCACATAACCTCAATGTTAACTTCCTTGTCTTTAAGAAATTGTATCACATCTTCTTCTGAAAGAAGACGTATCCACCTCGCGTCATGTTTTTTAAAATAGAATGTTCGGCATTTTTCTGGAATATCCTGATCATCAGGCATAATAATAAACTGGCCATCAATTTTAACATGCAGAATATCTCCGGATGCGCCGAGGATTTTGAGATTTTGATGGCAATTACAGCCAACAAAGGATCCTTGTATAATTTGAATTAATGCCATTTAATTAATAACACACTCTTTTTCCAGTATTTTTTTCGACTCGCACCGCTTTATCATCCCACAATTCAATCATTGACATGGTTTTAACATTTGTTACTGGCAACTCCTGGCCTATATGTTTTAGACACCACTCTTGGATAATTCTTACTGCAAATTCTCTATTTCCATCATCGAGCCTCGCCGTAAAAACTTTAACTTCAATTCCACTTGAAATCCAATCTTTAACTCTTTCTACCATAAGAGGAATTGGTTCACCAGTATGATGAATTCCCCTCCAATAATCATACATTGCCAATGTTCCATCAAAATCAACTCCAATCCAACCCATACATCCTCCTCATATCTGCACATTTCCTTTCGAGCATATAGCCCAATTCTAGTTTCACTACAATTTTATAATCCAGACTTTTTTTAAAAAAATTGTTTTCCAAAAAAAGACCTAGGGATCAGACTTTTTTTTAAAAAAATTGTTTTCCAAAAAAAGACCTAGGGAGCTCATAAAGAATACCTAAATTGCCTATGCGAAAACATCGTCCCTACACTTCTCCATGTTCTCCATATCAGAAAGTTGATGACTCAATCTCCAAGCCGTGGCCCAGAGTCTAAGTCTAAAATCAAAGCGAATTCGACGATAAAAAATCCTCAGATAATCCTGGGCTGCCAATACTGCAATAATAACACTAGCAGGTAGTAGAACGGATATAGACTATAAGGTACAATAGAATCCATATAGATATATATATTATAACATATAAAACTTATTTAGGGCCTATTACAATTCTACTGGTGGTCCTGCCCTCCTAACAGCCTCTTTTCACTATATAAGGTATTAAAGAGCTGATTATACTCCATTAATGGGATTTAGTATAGTTAATTCCTGTCCAGACATACTGGACACTAACAATTAGGCTAAATTTTAGAGCCGCCGGAAACAAATTCAAAATCGGATATTATTAGAAATAGAACTCGGACAAAGAAACTAAAAGAGGATAATGGATAACGTTAATACTGGGAATTTTCATTCCCATGTATCATGTGACCGGTAGAATTTTCATCATCCTCCTCCCAGAGGGAGGAGGAGTTCTACTACCATACTTTTGCTACTTTGTAAACTGTTTTACTTTCCTTATAAACGTGATATAATGGTTTTACCAATAAATCGGTTATTGGTAAACGGGCCACACGAAAAGCCCACAGGAGGTTCTCGATGGTCTCCATTATGTCTACTCGCTGCTACACTTGTTCAAAATCTCGTAGCCACATGTCTGCTGATCCAAGGGTCGTGTATTGTGGACAGTGTCGACAGCACTCTCTACAAAGGCTTTATCTGCAATGGAATGCTCTCAAGTCTATTGGTGCAAGCCCCGAAATTCTCAAAGACTGGCGTATTATGATCAAAGACCTTGAAACATGGTGTGATGCTTTAGGCTACGGAGTACCACAATTTTCAATCAATAAAAGTTAGTTAGAGTGCACGGGGGGAATGAAAATTCCCCCCGTGTCTCAACCCGTAGAACCCGAACAGAACCCCCTCCCGAAGGGAGGGGGAAGTTCTACTATCATACTTTCTCTCTTTTGTACACTGGTTTACTTTTCCATTCCGACCATATATAATGATTTCACCAATAAAAAACGAGTATTGGTAAACCGAGCTACCTGTCTTACGAAGGAGTTAGGTCTATGACATTACGACATATCGTCACGAAGTTTCGTGGAACGTGCTCAGGCATCTGTAAGAATAAGATCTCTGTTGGAGAGTATGTCATATGGGATCCTGACTCTAGAGAGATCTGGCATTCAGGATGCAGAACAGCTGGTGTTAATCCCGCTCTCGATCAGGAATCTGCAGAGGGAGTTCGGGAAGTCGAGCGCTACCAAGCAAATCTAAAGTTTTTCGGTGAAGAGTATGCAGCAGCCGAGGAAAGAATATGGGAGGGGCGTCTCGGATACGACTAGTCCAAAATGATGAAATCCACGGGGGAATGAAAATTCCCCCGTGTCTCAACCCGTAGAACCTGAACAGAACCCCCTCCCGAAGGGAGGGGGAAGTTCTACTATCACACTTTCTCTCCTTTGTACACTTGTTTACTTTTCCATTCCGACCATATATAATGGTCTTACCAATAAAAAACGAGTATTGGTAAACCAATCCATTAAGGAAAGGAAACAAATGACTGATACTGTCATATGCATCGTATGTGGCCAACCGCCCATCATTGGACGCTTCATGATCAAGATTGATAGGGGTTGGATTCATGTGGATACCTGCATCGCTAGCTGGCCTCAATACCCCTTCATAATGCGTTCTTCAGGCTGGAAGCCGTAACACACAAACAAGTCGGGAGGGTAGGAACAAACCTATCCTCCCGAAGTGGAAGAAGGGGTAGAACCCGAACAGAACCCCCTCCCGAAGGGAGGGGAAATTCTACTACCACACTTTTGCTCTCCTGTACACTGGTTTACTTCTCTTTCTAAACCGTATATAATGATCTCATCAATAAAAACGGTTATTGGTAAAACAACCACAAGGAAAGGAATTGTCATGAAGCAATCGTATTACAACCTTTGGGAAAACACTTGGAAGGAGTGGGACCCCGACAAGGGTGGTACATTCATTGCAGTTCATTCCGTATCAAATGCTTCGAGCAGACCACAGCACGATTTACAGAAAATAGTTGCAGAACTCGCGTGGGAGGTCTCTCGAGATCCCAGCTGGATGAACGCGAAGATCTATAAGGTACCATGCATCTTCTCTCGTCATGACTCTTGGATCGAGCAAACGTACGAACTGCCACTCGATCTTGTGGAGAGGCGAAAAGTATGTCATGGGAATGGCAGAAGGAAGTTTTTGAACGTAGCCACGGTTTAGTTGGGTTCTGGAGGTAGGCGCTTCATAGGACATCACATGGGGGGAATGAAAATTCCCCCCGTGTCTCAACCCGTAGAACCCGAACAGAACCCCCTCCCGAAGGGAGGGGGAAGTTCTACTATCACACTTTTGTCCCTTTGTACACTGGTTTACTTTTCCATTCCGACCATATATAATGGTCCTACCAATAAAAATGGTTATTGGAAGGGGGTACAGACGATGGATTTGGGAATGCACAGGCACGGATGGGCCAGAAACATCCAAGAGAGCCACCCCAAGTGGGAGTGGAAAAACTACACGGTAACCGTTTCGTGGGAGTGCCGCTGTGGAGCGCGCGTCATCCAGGCCCAAACCTTCCGCGAGCCGAGTAAAGAGTCAGAGCAGCCCGAAGTCGAAGTGATTTACGCAGACGAGACGGCCTGAAGAACGAGCTCGCGGCGAGCGAGCCATAGAGAGTAGCGGGGCGTCTTGACCGACGCCCCAGGAGGGCGAAGTGATCACCGACACAAGAATGGAAGGAGTTAAGCCCATGCGGAAGTCTAGCGGCACTGTTCATTGCCTTCGTTGTAGAGTCCTGTACGATCTGGTCTCGTATCCCGCAGGCACTACGACCACCGCCTGTTACAAGTGCAGGAATCGCCAGGATATCAAGGGGACATCGATCCTGAAGTTTCCTGATGGTCGGATTGGATAGCCGACATCTCACCAATAAAAACGTTTATTGACACAACAACAGCAAGGAAAGGAGGAATGATCATGAAGCTAGAAATAAATATAGACAATGACCAGATTAAGGTCCTTGTTGATTGCGCAGTAGCAATTGATGCAATTGCATTGGCATTCGCAGATCTAGGTATCAAAGCTCCAGAAGAAATTGAGGCTATGAGAGCGACATCTAAGGAGCTGAGACGACTACATCTCGTGCACTACGTGTGGGCGGCTCTTAGGAATCCCGGCGTGGTCTAAACGGTTATTGGTAAAACAACCACAAGGAAAGGAAGGGAGTTTTTGAACGTAGCCACGGTTTAGTTGGGTTCTGGCGGTAGGCGCTTCATAGGACATCACATGGTGGGAATGAAAATTTCCCCCATGTTCAACCCGTAGAACCCGAACAGAACCCCCTCCCGAAGGGAGGGGGGGTTCTACTGTTCTACTACCACACTTTTGCTCCGTTGTACACCCCTATTTACGAACGTAATTTTTTAATATATAATTAATTCGTTAATTAAATTAATTAATTAATTAATTTAATTAATTTATTCGAATAAACGGTATTCGAATAAAAATATTAGGGGGTGACCCCTAAAAGGAGTACGGCCATGCAACCTGAACTCTTTAAGGCCTTGGATGCAGCCATATGGCTTGCAGCTACAAAGCTCAATCGACAGGACGTCATTGAGTGGCTCCAAGATCTCCAGATGAAGGAAGACAATGACTTCGCCGTTATGAACGGCAGACCACATGAGCACACCTTTCATCTGCAGAAGGATCTCGGTCTTATCTGGAAAGCTCTCATGAACCCACAGATGGTAATCTGTGATGGAACAGAGACATGCCCAGTAGGTGACTTCCACCTGATCGAATCCTAATCGATCGCACGGGGGGGACTCCATCCCCCCCGTGCCCCCTCCCCGTAGAACTTCTCTTCTTACTCTCTTCTTATTCTCTTCTTATTCTCTTCTTACTCTTACCCCCCTCCCGAAGGGAGGGGGGGGTTCTACTGTTCTACTACCACACTTTCTCTCCTTTGTACACTGGTTTACTTCTCCATTCCAACCGTATATAATGGTCTTACCAATAAAAACGAGTATTGGTAAAACGACCCCTAAGGAGACAAGTATGAAGAACCGGCTAGACACAGCGACAGAGATCAAATGGCTTGGGGAAGCGAAACTGCTTATAATCGACCTCTCCCATCGCAACGATGGACAGATCATGAGCCTGATCAGGCACTGCGACATCATGGGTACCCAACGTGAGTACTCTGGCCTCCCATCCAGCGACGTTCGATTCTTCCGAGAGTTGGCCATGAAGCTCCGCATGATGATCGGGGCCGAGGATTACCCAGAGTATCCCCTGGCCACCGACAACCCCACCAAATTCACCCAGAAGTGGAAGGACCGATGGGGAACTAAGTACCCAATCAATCTCGAAGAGGCACAGTAGGCCTCCACACGGGGGGAATGAAAATTCCCCCCGTGTCTCAACCCGTAGAACCTGAACAGAACCCCCTCCCGAAGGGAGGGGGGGGTTCTACTGTTCTACTACCACACTTTTGTTCCTTTGTAAACTGGTTTACTTCTCCCCTCAAACCATATATAATGGTCTTACCAATAAAAAACGGTTATTGGTAAAACGACCCCCTCAGAAAGGGAAACCGATATGGTTTGCGTAAAGTGCAATCGCCCCTACATCATGGGGCACTTCATGATTAAGACCGCCGAGGGTTGGAAGCATCTGGCGTGGTCAGTGCTTGGTGGTGGTTGCCCACGTTAGCTCAAATTAGTTGAGGATTAATCCTCAAGGAGCGTGAATCATGGCACGGGTCGAGGTTGACCAGTGCGTGAGCTGTGGTCGCAAGCGTGGCGAGCGTCACGTTGCGACGATGGCCATGCCGGATATTGAGGAATTGTGGGACTCGGTGGTTCCCGCCACGGATGGTTGCGAAGTGGAACCCGACGGTGTGTGTGAGCATGGCCACAATTCTTGGCTGAAAGTGTTAGGCGTTATGTAAGGCGGCGAAGTAGTTGAGGATTAATCCTCAAAGGAGATGTGTTATGCCACGTCGCAAGCGCAACATGTGGGCCAGGTTTACGCAAGCTGTAACCGACTTCTGGTTCAAGGTCAAGTTTACCCGCGTCACGTTCCGTGTGTACCTGAGGGAAGACGACTACCTGGACCACAAGTACGAACGCGGCGTCGCCCGGCGCGCTCGCTACTACGCCCGGCGTGCCGAAGCATATCGACGCTCCGTGTCCGAGCAGGACATGGCGGAGCGAGCGTCGGAAGTGGCAGAGCAGCAGTGAACACAGAGCACGGGGGGAATGAAAATTCCCCCCGTGTCTCAACCCGTAGAACCTGAACAGAACCCCCTCCCGAAGGGAGGGGGAAGTTCTACTGTTCTACTATCACACTTTCTCTCCTTTGTAAACCGGTTTACTTTTCCCTTCCGACCATATATAATGGTCCTACCAATAAAAAACGGTTATTGGTAAATCAACCCCCTCAGAAAGGGAAACCGATTATGAAGAACGGGTTTTTAGAGGTATTTTATTCTGGCCTAGAGTCTATGGCGGAGGAGCTCAAGCGTAATGATCTCCTCGATTGGATCTACGAAATCAAGATGATGACTGACGACGGCCTGAAAGATAAACACTTCACTAATCCAACGGAGGAAATAGACAAAATTTGGAAAGCTCTCAGGGATCCCAGCTTGACAGTCTGCAATGGATCATCATGCGGCGGTAGTTGGCACCTGGTAAACTGGCTTTCCTAGATCCTCACACGGGGGGGAATGAAAATTCCCCCCGTGACATAATCCGTAGAACTTCCCATCCCATGGGAAGTTCTACGGATCTTCATTATACCACACTTTCTCTCCTTTGTACACCTGTTTATTTTTCCCTTCTGACCGTATATAATGATTTCACCAATAAAAACGGTTATTGGTAAATCACCCTCATCAGAAAGGGAAACCGATTATGAAGAACGGGTCTAATGTTGATGATCAGATTAAAATGATATATTTAACAATGAATAGCATCGATGCCATCGTCAACTACGTATGGAAGAACGAAACGAACGAAGATTCCTACATGAAGGACCTTGGCCAGAAAATCGGGATAGCTCTAAAGGTCTGGAATAACTCTCTGGAGAAGCCACACGATCTTGGGTGGGTGCTCAAGAAGGCCAAGGACTCGATAGTAATGAGAGATCAGATAATCCCAGCAATGAACATAGAGTGTGGTTTCCCGGCCGACTACAGGCCTTAATTCACCGCACGGGGGGGAATTTTCATTCCCCCCCGTGACATAATCCGTAGAACTTCCCATCCCATGGGAAGTTCTACGGATCTTCATTATACCATACTTTTGCTCCTTTGTACACTGGTTTACTTTTCCTCCTAAACCGTATATAATGGTCCTACCAATAAAAACGATTATTGGTAAACCAAGGAGTACGTCTATGGGTAACTATCCCCCCGGTTCTTTTTACGATCCAAGGGCTCCATGGAATCAAGAAGATCATCACCCCAGATGCCTGGCCAGCGATAACGCACCAGAATTCATTCCCAATCCTGATGACTTGCTTGACTCTGTCAATAACGTTATATACGATTGGAGACGGCAATCCTATCTCAAGCAGGAAATCCCTGGTAACAACGTGAACGACTTAGTAAGTCGGTCTTTGCTGATAAAACTTGAGCAAGTCGCAAAGCCACAGTGTACTTGCGACGAGAATGCAAGAGAAGACTACTACAGTCAAGACGATTACGACCCCGACCCATTCCGTGGCAGAGACGCAGAAGCCGATTCCGATGTACTCCGCAGTGCTGGTCTCGGAACTGACGAAGACTATGGGCTTTACCAAGAAGTAGTATAAAGGAGTGCTTCACACGAGGGGGATAAAAATCCCCCTCGTGACATAATCCGTAGAACTTCCCATCCCATGGGAAGTTCTACGGATCTTCATTATATCATACTTTTACTCTCCTGTACACTGGTTTACTTCTCCCCTTTGACAGTATATAATGGTCTTACCAATAAAAACGGTTATTGGTAAAACAAATAACGGAGGTCCGACATGATAGGCTACACGCCTAAGTACCCGGAAATCACGGTCCAACTAGTAGGCGAAGATGGCAACGCGTTCTCTATTCTTGGTCGGGTAACTCGAGCCTTGCGACGTGGTGGTGCAACTATAGACGACATCAATGAATTCCAACGCGAGGCAACTAGCGGTGACTACGATAACCTTCTCCGAACCGTCTGTAAATATGTAGACGCTAGCTAAAACAAGACGAGGTTGAACCAAATCCTCCCCTCTCGAAAGAGAGGGGAGGAGGAAAAAGGAAACAACAATGTCACAAGTAAAAACCATCGAAGCTTCAGAACTCAGATTACCTCCTGGGATCTGGCCAAAAAAATTGCTTGCTGGGCGTTATGGCATAGTTTTCCGCACAAATATAGTTCGTAACTCCTTCACTAATGAGATTGAGCATGTAGACTACTTTGTAGATAGTACCGGAGACACTATCCGAGTATTCAATGACTAGCCACAATTTAGAATAAGCGGTCTCCACCGCTGGAGGTTTCTGATGGCAAATAAGGAAAGAATTCAAAAGTGGGTCGATGCTTTGCTATCTGGAAAGTTTTCTCAAGGAAAGAATGCACTTAGAACAAAAGAAGGAAATAAAGATCTATATTGTTGCTTGGGCGTTTTATGTGAAGTTGCTATAGAAGATGGAGTTCCCCTAGAAATAGAAGATAATCTCCATAATTCTGAGCTTTATCCTAAAGGTTGGAATATTAGTTATGACGCCGAATATATTTTCCCTCCTGATCTAGTATACGAATGGATTGAAATAGAACGGTTTCCCGAGGATGATGATGACAATGATTTTATGGAGTATGCTAGACTGAACGATAATGGACGTTCATTTTCATACATAGCAGAAAGAATTAGGGAAAAGTACTTGGCTTAGAAGTAAATTCACGAGGGGGATTTTTATCCCCCTCGTGACATAATCCGTAGAACTGAACCCTCCAGAAGAGGGTTCAGTTCTACTGCCATACTTTTTCTCCTTTGTAAACCACCTTTACATATGGATCCCAATATGATATAATGATCCTACCAATAAAAACGGTTATTGGTAAAACAAATAACGGAGTAACAATGAGTACTAAAGAAGAGAAACTCACAGCCATTGATCGACTAGAAAACGATATTGGTAGCCACAGAATTATCAAAACTGAAGAGGCAAACAAAATCGGAGAACCATTCGGCCTTACCTTTGGAGGAACAAGTTTCAAGCATGACCCAAATAATCCAAAGGGTCCACTCTGGGACTTTGAAGATGGTGTTAGTTCATTCACATTAGCATCTAGAATTGCAGATGTGACTGCTGGTATGGAAAGAGAGTCGTATATGGGGCGGGGATTCCAATTCCGATCAGATTGCAAGGCCGCTAGATTAGCAATTATGAACGAAGGAATTAAGCCCTCTGAAAACGACACTGACGGTCCTGGTAAATTCTCCACTGTGTCATAAGTGAGTGCTTCACACGAGGGGGATTTTAAAAATCCCCCTCGTGGCATAATCCGTAGAACTGAACCCTCTTCTGGAGGGTTCAGTTCTACGGATCCTCTTCTTACTCATTTCTTTATTATACCATACTTTTGTGCCCCTGTAAACTGGTTTACTTCTCCCCTCAGACCATATATAATAATCCTACCAATAAAAACGGTTATTGGTACCTGACTGGCAACGGTGGGGGTTCAAAGTGAAGGTTTCCGAAGCGAAAAAATGCTCCGTTGATATTGTGAGGCGCGATCCATACATAAAACCACCTAACATACATCGATATCCATGCCCGACTCCGGTCGTGTATCTCGGCATGTGCCAACGTCACGCGATCAAAGCCCTTGAAGAATCGCTAAGGGGGATGTATAAGCGCCCTTCTCCGGAAAACAAGGAAGCCATTGAGAAATTGCGGCAGACGATTGAGCGGCTTCGCCAGGATCCCAAATAATGGCCCTGAATGTACCTGCCAGTTCTGCATCGGCTCGACCAAAGAGGGCAATGATTAGAGGGACGCCTGACCGACGCCCAGGAGGTAATGGAAATGGCAACGCACAGGCACGCATGGTCAAGACAGATCGAACAGAACAACATCGACAATGGCGGCTTGTGGCCCGACTACACCGTCTTGGTCTATTGGGAGTGCTACTGTGGAGCGCACGCCACCCACACGCACACCTTCAGCCCGCCGGTCGAGTCGGTGCAGCTCGAAGCCGACTCCGAACAGGAACCCGACGACGCTTGCATCTGTGCCACGTGCAGGACGCACGTCAACGACGACGGTACTCGCCCCGAAGAAACGTCGGTTATATGGCCCACTTGGTGGGAGCTAAAGTTGCCATCAGACGCGCCGGGGTCCTAACGCGTACACCCGTAAACAGCGAAGCGACGAATGAGAGGGGGATTTTAAAAATCCCCCTCGTGGCATAATCCGTAGAACTTCCCATCCCATGGGAAGTTCTACGGATTCTCTTCTTACTCATTTCTTCATTATACCATACTTTCTCTCCTTTGTAAACTGGTTTACTTCTCCTCTTCAACTATATATAATGGCCTTATCAATAAAAACGGTTATTGATAAACCACGGAGTACAACATGAATGGTAATTGGGTCAAGACAACTAGTGTTTGCAAGTTGTGCAAAAAGCCATCATGGTTTTATTATCGGTATAAGGAACGGTGGGGATTTTGTGGTTCATGCATGAATAAGCTTCGACGAGGAATTCGCTAATCGCGGCCATGCACTGAAGCAAACCGTTTCAGTGCATCCCGCGGCAAGTGAACCGCATATGAGATCTGAGCTATGGAGGAAATTATGGGCGGTGGTGTCCGGCAATACATAGTCAAGCAGGTTGTTGAATTTGAGTGGTTAGTCCCCGCACATAGTGCATACGAGGCTGCACAAATTGCCCTAGGAAAAGGCTGGAACGATGCGACAACTGGATTCCCAAATCATCTGAAGAACGATCTCGACGTTCGACCGATTGACGGTGCTGCGTCTCATCGATTCAACTCCAGTGATATTGACTAGAGTTCACTGATCGCGGCATAGGCAGAAGCTAGATCCTCATCCTAGTTTCTGCCTATCCCGGGGTAAGTTGGGATCTAAGGGGGCTATAACATGGTCGAGACAACTGAACAAAACGACATTCAAGAAATGATACAAGCATGGGATTGGATACAGACTGTCATACGTTATAGGTTTCCGGGAGCTACAGATAATCAAGTCTACAAATACACTATTGACGCATTTGACAATGCCCTTGGGTTGGGGGGTGGACTTTATATGGCATCATTTCAATTGTTAAAGAACCAAACTAGCAGCCTGGAGATTTAGAAATGCATTTAGTTTTTTATCCTACAAAAACATTGTCTACTTCAGAGAATCAAATTAACATTCAGTTAAGTGATGTTTCGGTCGAATTGTGGTCAGGCACAGTTGATAAAGGAATAATGCTAACATTATACAATTTGACGCCCGAGCACTTGGTAACACTTCAGAAAACTATACAATATATGATTGATTATCAGGAGGTAGTATAATGAAAATGACATTAACAACCAGTCAAGCCGTTGATATGCTTCTAGCAGATAGTTACGCCAATTGGTCTTATAGAGGAGCTCGAGCAATCATCGACCATATTGAACAGATGGAAGAAAACGAAAATGTAGACATAGAGCTAGAGGTTGAAGTAATTCGAGATCAGTATACTGAATATGAGTCGGCACTAGAGGCTGCAGAAGAACATGGGTATGAACCGGATGAACCTGATCCGGACGAGGAAGGTGAGCTATCCGAAGTCGATGAGAACGAAAAAGAAATCGCTGCTATGGAATGGCTAGAACGAGAATCGTTAACAATTATCCTTCCGTTTAATGGTGGTGTAATTGTAAAAGAGTACTAAATACAACCAGTAGAACAGAACACCCCTCAGAGGGGTGTTCTGTTCTACGGCCTCACCCCCCTTCTGGTTTAAGAGTTACTCTTCTTCCTCCAAGGTTTCAAGCTCTTCTAGTTTCTGAATAATCTCTTGTGCTTCAGCTTTTGTAGGCCCACCCATTACACCTGCTATCGCATCTGGCATTCGAAGTGTACGTTTGGCAATAGCAAGTTGATGTTGCTTTGGAGTAATCGGTTTCATATATTTTTCCTTAGTCAGTCTTATTGTCGAACTCTATCTGATTTTTCGATAATAATCTTCCAAAGAAGCTTAGTTGAAGTCCCATCCACCTTCATTTTCTTTTTGCGCTTGTTGTCCCGGCGATCCCATTTGTTTACCATTGGTAAACCCTCCTGTTTAGTTAATGAGATTATTATATCACTTGGGTGGACAATTGTAAATCCTATTTTTTAGTGGTGTCTTCGTTTTTAGGAACCCGCAAAACATTCCATACTAGGAAGACTAGACATATCATAGCTATGATACTTACCCCAACTTTTTTTAAAGAAGAGTTACCATCATAGTGATGCACTAAACATCATACTTTCATAGTTTCATCAAGATCAAGATCTTGATTAATAGGAGACGATGAAATCAAATGTTTAGCTTCATTAGGAGAAAGTTCTTCGGCGACTTTTTTCTTAGTTGAGTAGAGTTCATCAAAAAGCTCATCAAGCTTTTTTCGCCCAGCTTCATAATTTTTAGGCTGATTACGAAGCATATCAGTTAACACATTAACCTGATTAATCTGACTACGAATAGATTGCACTCGCGGATCCTGCTCAACAGTATTACCCCAGAATTCCTCCCACTGATCTTGACGCTGCTGAGCCTTAAGCAATGGTGGAAATGCCTTGTAAATCTTTTGCCGCAACGCTTCTGTTGTTTCGGACTTGTCAGCTTCCATTTCGTGGGTCGAAATACACATCAGAATTGTGGACGCTTCGGACTTCGTAATTTGCATTTGATGTCTCCATTTAGATTAACAAGATTATTATATCAGGACCAGAAAAAAATGTACATACTAAAATTCTACGGGCCCACCACCAACTGTGGGCCCGTAGAATTGTCCTCCCTTTATGATAAAGTATGCTTTACTTTATCATAATTAAATAATTTTGTACATCTCTTTAAGGAATGATTTCATATTCTATTCCCCCAATGCTAAGCCTCCGAAGACCCGAAACGTTGATCATGCGAAATCCATTATTCATATCAAACACACCAATTAAGTTGTAATCAGCCGGAGTATACGAAAGGCCAATACCCTTAACCCCCTTACGAACCCCTAGCCGAGCAGACATTGTCCTCTCAGTACCATCCTTCTTAATAAAAGTCACGCCAAAGATGGTGCCTGCATCTCGAGTGTCGTGGATAAGGGAAACTGCAGTTTTGCGGGAGATTTTCATATAAGATTCCTTTCATTTAGTTGGTGTGAGAATCATTATATCATGTTAGTTTTATATTGTACACCATTCCAATAAAGCTATTAAGATCGAAGATAGTGAGCACAACAGATTACCTTACCATTACGTATTACGTAAGTTCCAGTAATAATATGTCCACGCACGACACAAGTTAATTGAGGATTAAAGGCTGCAACAGTAACAATATCATTTGATTTTTTAGTCAGAATTAAATCTTGAGGATGGATAATCATTCGAGCCTCTTTTCAAACCATAGTCTCATTTTGGCGTCGTAAACAGCATCGACTGGATCGCGAGTTGGCCGAAATACTTTACAGGATGGATTATGAGCACCCCAGCGAATAATATACCGAAATTGCGGAGATTCCCGTTTAACCCAACAGCTACACGCATTATTTATCCAATTAGAATCATCGGTAACAACGGGATCCGAACTGTCTACCTTTTGGATAACCCCTTCTTGTTTTGACTCTAACATCTCATTTCCTCCAAGTTTTTTGTTGATGCTTACATTATATCACATAACTTTATAAAAGGAAATATAGTTAATACAAGGAATTAAGAGCATTAACAATGTTTTTCTTGGCGCGATTAAGAACTTGAAGATCACGATCTCGAGATATTTGATTAGGAGACAGTGAAATCAAATATTTAGCTTCATCCCATGAAGCCCAACGAAGACTTAGAGTTTCAAAGTTCAATAAGGAACCCAGAACAGGGACTTTCCAAAGAGAAGTATTGGGAGTTGCTGATTCTGTAGACACGCCAATAAAGTATCTCGAAACAGTTGTAGTTCCATAATACTTTCCACTTAAACGTATCATACTTAACGGAACCATATGAGTTTCTTCCCATAATTCACGAAGAGCTGTTTGGCGCGGAGTTTCCTTATCTTCTTGATGGCCTTTAGGAAAAGTCCACAGAACACCCCCAAAATTATGGCGTTGCCTTTTAAGAAGAACCTTAGTTCCAAATTGATTGATTAATATTATTCCGTATGACTTTCTCATAATGATATTTGAAGTATATTGTACCATATTGAAAATCAAATGTACACCCTGTTCTACGGGTCCACACCAACCGTGGACCCGTAGAACAATTATATCACCTTTTTGGACAGAGGTTTTTGGTTTCACCTGTATTTTAAAGCCGGTATCCGGCCTGCTTCTCGCGCCTAAAGAAGCTAACAAGTCCGAAGGTTTGTATTCTCTCTCACCAAAAACCTCTGATGCTGGAGTAGGCGTGGAACGTGACGCCTCGTGTTAGTTTTCCTATATTTCAGTTAACGGGGGCTGAAATATATTCCCTCTAGTACACAATCCTGCTAGAGCTCTCCAGTTTTTAACAATGGAAGTTCAGTTTTAACGGGCCTACAGAGCTTCCAACTCTCGGCAGGAAGTTTACGTACTGTAAACCTTTCGTCCTACTGCTTGCTCGACTGCTTCGACTGAGATCTCCCCATTCGTAACAAACTGATTGAATTGGACGTTAGAAGTCTTTCCGGTCACGATCAACTCGAAGTCATTGGCCCACGGGATGTACCGATGGGATTCCCTCAAGTCATCCGTAAACTTCTCGACACCCTGAACTGCCTTGTACCCGTTCTCGAACTCACCAATCGCCCGGTACCGGAGAGATCCCCGGCCGTGAGGCCTAATAGCTACAACCTTTGAACCCATTTGTCTCGTTCCTTTCACTAGTTTGTTTAACCACATGGTTAATTATATATGGTTCTCTATAAAAGTAAATAGGCTATGTCAACTCAATTTGTCGCGACCGAGTCGCCAACGCGCCAATTGCCCTGAGTTGTCTAGTTGGTCTTTCACAATGACCAACAGGACCACATTCCTCACATGACCTGTGATTGAAGATGTCAGTCTTCAAGTTGCAGAAGCACCGACCATGAGCCCGATTGTATGTCACGACGTATTTCATTCGAATTCCCCCAGAGGAACTGATGCTAGAATATATTGTATCATATTAGAAGTCGAATGTACATAACCAGTTCTACTGGTCCACAGTTGTGGTGGACCAGTAGAACGGCCCGCAGTCCTCCCCATTATATCATGTAAAAATGGATTTGTAAATAGGATTGCTCCTCCTCCTTCAGGCTGCTCCTCCCTCAGGCCGCTCCTCCTTTAGGTTGCTCCTCCTTCAGGTTGCTCCTCCTCCGTTTTTATTGTTAGTTACCAGTGTTTGGGTCGCGAGGCTCAGTAATAATCCTCCACCAGATAAGTACTGTACATACGATACACGTTAACTGCAATAAGGTTACCCACCAGGGTTTCGGATTATATGAATCTCGATCGTGCCAATCTTCAAAGTCAGACATCAAATAACCCCCTCCTGTTGTTTGTTTAAAATCATTATATCACATAGAAAAATGATTGTAAACAATCTATGGATTATCAGAATCTCCGCAAGCCGTACAATTCGGCCCGGAGCAACACGAGCTCATATCGCTGGGGTCTCCCTCGATGAGAACCACGGGAATCTCTTGGGTTGTATCAAGGTCTATCTGCATAATCCCGCGGTCTCCCGACATCCCATCCACAAAGACTTCCAGATCTTGGTCGAATAGTTCAAGGGCTGCAATCAAATCCTTTACCTTTACTGGCTCCATATCGAACTTGACTAGTTTTGTGCCTGTTGACATTTGTTGTTTCCTTTCGTTTTGTGTTTTAACGTGAAATCATTATATAACATGGAAAGTAGATTGTAAACTCGACCCGAGCTATGATTCATGCTCCCTGAGGATTAATCCTTAATCAAAAACGTCCTCTCTATCAGCCCCGCTATATCCACGAACGACAAGTATTCCCCATCGTTGGCAACCGTAAGGGGACAGCCATTGGGAAACTTGTCGTAATCGACAAAAGGGTTGCGGGACTTCAAGCCCAACCACTTCACCACAGATGGCGGGAGAAAATTGCCCTCGCCATCGTAAGTCCAACTTTCAACATCACTGACACGAGTCTCCATCTTCCGCTTCACATCCACACCATTTTCAATCGCCACCTCACACGCGACACCCAAGCAACAGTATTCCGACCGATGCGGAACATCGATCCTAAGCGCCACCCTTC
>Ga0194126_10005348_pt1 | contig 18916 bp, 12 predicted proteins | sample TA2KigC150mmetaG_FD_148641 | JGI IMG/M metagenome (GOLD analysis project Ga0194126, IMG submission 148641) | Freshwater microbial communities from Lake Tanganyika, Tanzania - TA2015035 Kigoma Deep Cast 150m | ecosystem: Environmental > Aquatic > Freshwater > Lake | place: Tanzania: Lake... | reverse complement strand
GACAGAATCAAGCCACACGTGAGAGGAATGCCGCAGCAGAATAATTCCGGTCTCGCCGATCCAGGGAAAACCGCCATGAAATAAGATGAACTTCGTTTTTCGATTCGCTTGAATGAGGTCCACCAGAAGCATCGGGTTCGAGCCCTGCACACGGCCATGGCCGGTGTGAATTTGAAATGGAAGCTCGTGCTGGGCGCTCAACTCGGCCAGCCGCCCAAAAATGAAGTCTTCAAATGCCTTGACCTCAGCTGGACTCAACTTGTTCCTGGGACGGCCGAAGAGCGGTGCGGCAATTTCCTTGGCCACATTTTCAAACAGCAATGTTCGTTCGTAAGCCAGTGTCGTCTTCAAGCAGACCGCCCCAGCCTTTTTGGCCTTTTGAAACATGCGATCCAACACAACGAGGTAATCGTCCAGCGACTTCATTTCCAAACGTTCGTCCTGCGCGAACTTATAAGGACTGTCCCATGGATTGCTGAATTCGCTCGGATGAAACCCGCGCGTCAACGTTGTGACATTGAAGACGAGGACCTCGAACGGATAAGCAGTGGTGAACTTAAACCGCGCCCAATACGGATCGTTGAACATCAGTTCAATGTTCGCGCGTTCAGTAACCACTTGATGCAGCCAGCGCTGATCTCGGTAATTGTTGAATATCCTTTCGTTGAGGTTGCGAGCTTGTTGGTCCGTGATCGCGTCAAAATCGATTCCGTATAGGTCCTGAAAGGCGGGCAATTGATAACGGTAAAAGCTGGTCGCTCGCGCGTTTGTGAAGTCGCCTTTAGCTTTCGCCCACCAGTCATCAAAGGAACCGCCAGGCTTCCAGGCGGTCAGCGGGTTGTATCCCGTGTAATAGCTGTTGCGCCAGAGGCTGAAAAGATTCATGCCGCGGCCGCGGTCGGTTTCCACGTAGCCAGGCAATATGTCAAATGGCCACAAATGATCGTGTGTGTCGATGGCCGGAATCGCATCGAGATGAGCCTTGATCCGTTTGTAGGTGGAGGTCTCCCGCGTTGCGAGGTTCTGCCCAAGCAACGCCGGCGCGACCAGCGTTGCGGCGAGCGCGCTTAATAGAAGTTTAGTTGTTGCCATAATAGAATTGATTTCGCAATTCGCGCGGCCGCGGGACCTGTTGTTTATTCGGCTTTGTTCTCGACCATTGGCGGTCGAGTCGCTGTCTCCGGTCCAACTAAGACCACAAACTCGCCTTTGAGCGTGCGGCCTTTTTGCGCAGCGAGGAGTTCTGCCGGCGTTCCGCGCAGGAATTCTTCGAAACGCTTCGTCAGTTCTCGCGCCAAAACCACCTGACGCGCAGGAAAAATGTCATTCAGTTCGGCCAGCAATTTTTCGATGCGATACGGTGATTCATAAAGAACTGCCGTTCCAGAAACCGCCAATAATTGTTCGAGCAATTTCCGTCGCGCGGCCGACTTGTGCGGAAGAAAACCGACAAAATGGAATTCATCCGTGGGCAACCCGCTGGCCGTCAACGCCGCCACGAACGCGCACGGTCCCGGGACAGACTCGACGCGCAAGCCCGCTTGAACCGCCGCTCGAATGACGCGCTCGCCGGGATCGCTGATTCCCGGAGTGCCAGCGTCTGTGACAAGCCCTATTTTTTCCCCACGCGAAAGGCGCTGAATGATTTCCTCGCTGCGTTTGGCTTCGTTAAAGCGGAAGTAACTGATTAAGGGTTTGGAAATTCCGTAATGCCGCAACAGTTGGCCTGTGTGCCGTGTGTCTTCGGCGGCCACGATGTCACATTCGCGCAACGTGCGGAGAGCACGCAATGTGATGTCTTCAAGGTTCCCGATTGGCGTCGCCACGATGTAGAGCGTGCCGGGGATCAACGGTGGGTGCGTTCGCGCGTCCTCGGCCATGGCTGAATCATTTCCGGAAACGTAGAATCAAACCACCTCTGTGCCTTGGGGCAGTCGTCCCCTCGGCAAAAATGTCTTGATCAGATCCCCTTCGCCGCAAACCGGGAAACTGGAAAAGCTTTTGAACCATTTTCCGTCGGAACCTCCGGGTCTGTCTCAAGCCAATCGGCTAAAGCAGCCACTTGATCGCAGGTGATGGACCATTTTTCTCTTCGATCCACAAGATGAGCCAGCAAGGCGGGAGGAAGATTCCCGCGCCTGATTCCAGGCATGGTGATCAGCGCGGTCGTCGCCGTAAAAGCCCCGCATGAATTCCCGGCGCAACCGCTTCCGTTCATCCGGAGTATGCGCAGAATCCAGTTTCTGTAAGATTGAAGACAGTCGCGGTCCAGGGAGCCGCCGGCCAGTCCGTGTTTTGCCGCGGAGTGGTTTGGCCCTAACTTTCAGAACAGCCATTCTCCGGATTACTTAGCCGCCGTAAGACGGCATGTCAATGTTGACCTTCCTCATTTGGCGATCGTTTGATTCACAACTCGAAGCCTCCAATCTTTGAATTCCTGGCTTGTCTGAAGAATCCCGAACGTGTCGAAATGAAAGTTGCATCCTTCCCCATAGACGCTGTCTGGCGACACATTGAACGTCCAGACCGAGCCGGGAGGCAAGGAACGTTCCTCGGCATTCTCGAGGCACTTTTCCAATTCGGGTTCGCGAGCTTGCAGCAAAGGCACCGAGTCTGTGCTTTGCCAATGACGAAAGACGCCTCGGCTCGCTTTCAGGCGCCGCATCATCGGGTTAATGATTCCCGAATGCTGATGCGCACGAAAAACAGCTTGGACCTTTTTAGTCGTGCTGCTGGAGGCCTTCAACAAGGATTGCGCCGCGCGTTCGCCATAGACGAAGCCTCGGTCCAAGTCGAGCCGAAGATCCGATTCGCCCGGAACTAGTGAGAAGTCGTTCCAAAGAAAGCCAATGCTCTTGGGGCTGGTCGGCGTTTGCGGCAGAAAGTCATGCAAACCGCGGAGCGCAGCCGGTTCTGCGTGTGGGGCCACCGAGGCCGCCCAGTCCGGGTTTTGCGCCGTCAGCCGTTGCTGTTGAAGCATGCCAAGAAATCGGAATCGGAGATCTCCCGGAGCGTCGAGCAATTCGCGAGGATCAAAGCCCGGTTCCATGCCTCCGTGGTTGCACTGTAAAAAATTCTCTCCGCACCCCAAGTATAAAACGACCGGCAGGAAATCATAAAGCCGCGCGACCTTCGTCAAGTTGAACTCGCGTCCGTACTTTGCGTTTCCCTCATAGAGAAATCCGTAGCGCGCGGTGAGCGAAGCGTCTTCATGATTGCCGCGCACCAGAATCACGAGCTCGGGATTCGCAAGCTGCAATCGAAGGACAGTATAAAGGACTTCGATACCGTACAACCCGCGATCCGTATAATCACCGAGAAACACCAGATACCTGTTCGGGCGAGCGAGCTTGAAGTCGCGCAAATAGCCGTTTCGTTCCAACCAATCCAGATACCCAATCAACGAATGAATGTCGCCGTGCAAATCGCCATGGAAAATCACTTCTGAATTTGCCGGAACAACGACCTTTTGCGCGAACGGTTGGAACGGAATGGGCGGTCTTGAATAATACGTTGTCTGAACATTGAAGAATTGGTTCGTGCGCGGTTGCTCGCCTAGCCAAGAGTCGGCGGCTGCGAGACGTCCACGCTTGCAAAAATCAAAGTACGCTTCCAGGACCGCGTCGAATTCGCGATAGGATTTCAGCGGCAACAGATGTTTCGGAGCGACAGTCCGGTTGAGCGAGCGGTTGGAGGGCAGCCGGTCACAGCGGGTTTTCCATTCTGCGAAACTTGGCCACGAGACCGGTGCAGGCTGAACCGCGCCAATCTGCGCGAGCACAGCACGGGTTACTCCTGGCTCCGCTCCGCCATCGGCAGCAGTTGACGCCCGGCCGCACCGCAAATTAAATGCAAGCGCCAGCGCCAATAGGCCAGCGTGCTTAAACATCGCAAATCTCATCAGGAGCGCTGCGCTGCATTGGAACGACGAACGCAACTTAGTTCTTCCAATCGAAGGCTCGTTTCTTGACAGCGTAGATATAACCCACGAAGAGGATTCCGAGGAAGGTGATCATCGAGCCAAAGATAAGGTTGGCGTTGTCGCGTAACATCTCTTTGTAGATGACTGCCCAGGGGTAAAGGAAAACGACTTCAATATCGAAGAGGATGAAAAGCATGGCGACCAGATAGAACTTTACCGAGAGTCGCGTGCTGCCTTCGCCGACCGGCAACATGCCGCATTCGTAGGGTGTGTCCTTGACGCGATCACGCTTGGCTCGCTTGCCCAACAGGACAGATGCTGCCAACGTGCCACCCGCAAACAGAATTGCGACAATGGCAAGTATCAACACGGGAATGTACTGCGACAGCTGATCCATAGCCCGGACCTTAGAAATGACGCGGCCCTTTGGCAAGCGGAATAGCAGTCACACATTGCTCGAGATGTGTCCGCTTGTTGTGAGCGTTTTTTCATTGTCAAGTCGAATGATACAGGTAAACCCCGATATCCGCCGGCGAATCTGAGGCAGTCGAACGTGACTCCTAGATCAGTGTCAGTGCGCGTGGGTCCATGAACCGTACGGAGTGCGGACAGCCTTGTACGCACGGTTTGAGAAGATTGACCGGGATGCCCGGGCAAAGCTGTCCGCGCTCCGTGCCTTTCTTCGCGAGAACAATCGCGGTAGAAATGTCCGTGCGACTGAAGCACGGGCTTTCAGTCTTTACCACCACTTCCAATTCCGGCTTGGCTGGGGATCGAAAATCCATTTCTCCATTTGTCGTGGTTCGGGGAAAAGGTAGAACTCGACATGGCCGTCGCCGAAAAGCATGTTGAACCGGCTCTTGCCTTTGTAGTTGTGCCAAATGCTCTTTTTATCGGTGTTACCCCGGTTGGCATGCCACGCCCAATCGCCTTGGATGATTTTGTGCGACGCGCCTAAGGAAAGCTCGGCGGTTTTGATCGGCATATTTTCGTAAGCGCCGCGCGCTTTATTAATATCACCAAGCACGTGCCGAGTGCGGAAGGAATCGTGCTGCCATTGCGGCAGGTAGCTTGTCCCGTAACTCAAGTAGCAATGCTTAACGTCGGCGCCATGAGCATCGCCTTTGTCATTCGGGCAACGGAAGATCTCGTACGCTTGCGTGTACTTGTTCAAGGGCCGGTTGGTCGCCGCGACGAAGACGCTGTAAGTGCCGTTCGTTCCGCCCGAAGCATGCCAATCTTGCTGTTGCGGGAACGATTCATTGTTCTCATCCGCATACATCAGATAGGCGAGGCCAATCTGTTTTTGATTGTTCATGCACTTGACCTGTGTCGCCTTCTGCTTCGCGCGAGCGAGCGCCGGCAGCAACATGCCAGCAAGAATGGCAATGATGGCGATGACCACCAGCAATTCGATGAGAGTGAAGCCGCTCCGTCGTGAAGAGAATGTATTCATAGAGGCCCTTTAAATTCAAAGATATCCTACGGATTGGAACATCGCAGGCAAGGCGAATCATGCGACTCTTTCCACGTTAATCCACGTTATATCAATCGGCGTGGGAACGTCGTGAAGCCGGCGACGCAAGGCCGATTCGCGGCCCCAATACCCTGAATTCACTCCCCAGTCCGTATTTGCGGCCTTTCTTTGCGGGATCGGCTACCGACAGGAACCTTGATTCCGTCCAGCCGCTCAAAAGACTTCGAGCCGTGCGCTGATAAATGCCAAATAACTTCTCAACATCGCGGCTGGTAATGGTGTCATTGTCACGGAACAACGCCAGTGCCTTGCGCTGGCGCGGATCGAGCCTGCGAAGCAAAGGCCGAGGATCTCGTGCGCCCGCGCCGGCCGCTTCTTGCGCCCGAGCTTCGACCTTTTACAACGCCCCGTAATAGCCGAGCACTTCCTTTTCGTCGCGCTCCCGTCCGGGAAAGTGCTCCTGTTTTTCGATGACCTTCGAGACTTCCTCCTGAGTCAGCCGATTGCCTTCGATCATCGTGGAATAGTGCGTCGAATAAAGCCGGGCAGACTCGCGCAAGGTTGCAAGCACCGAGGCAGTAATCGGCAGATGATGAATTGCCTGCCTCGCGCCTTCGATGCGCATAAGCGCCTGAGCGGTTTTTGCAGTGATGCTGAACTTCGGCTCGAACGGCATAACGGCACTTTGTCGGCAACACCCGTTGCCGATATTCTGCCGATATTCTGCCGTTAAAATCGACCGTTCAATGCCGTTCAATACTCGATGTGGCATTGGTTTTCTATTAACAAAGGCTGGGCGGCACGTCGGCCGCGTTCAATCTTGCCGCCGCACGCGGACACTACTCTGGAAGATGATTCAACGTATAATAAAATGTATCATGCCAGAGTTGCTGGCCTCTGGCGCTCTGCACGTCGAGTGTTCGGACGACTGTAACGTAACCAGTTTTCCAACCGTCCAAATCCAATCTCACAATGCGTCCGTCGTTGGACACCGTGGCCTTGGCAACCTTGACCGGGGTTGAACTTTCTTTCTTGCCCTCGTGATCGATTTCGGGCGAGCCGTAAGTCTGATGATAAAGATAGGTGAATTGTGCCACATCATAGTTGTCTGGGTTCGTGGCCGTGGTTTTATCGACAGCTTCCGTGAAGGTTAGCTCGAAGCCTCTGTTTGTGGCGCGGGCTTCCTTAATTTCGAACGGAACTTTCTGGGCAAACGCAACACGATCGAGCGAATACTCTTTCGGTCCGGCGGCTGGCCATGCGCTGTTCTTAAGCCCGCCCACGTAGAGTTTGCCGTCAGGTCCCATAGCCAATCGATTCACGCCCGAAAGAAATCCTTTTGCGAAGGGCCAGACGGCGCCTTGCCAACGCCCGCCAACCTTTTCGAGGAACACCCGGAGCACGACCGCATTTTGAAAATCGCCGATCAGCATTTGTCGTTTGAAGGGGCCGAAGCGATCGTCGTCAACCGTGACAAATCCGCTGGTTGAAGGCGACAGTTTTCTCGGAAACCAAACAGCCGGGGGCGTGAAGCTCTTCGGTTGTTTGTACTCCGCTTCTGGCGCTGGAAATCCGGACGGAAAACCATAAAACTTGCCGCGTTCCAGATGGCTCAACTTCGAAGCGCCGACCCAGTTGCCCTGGTTGTCCGCAACGAACAGCTCATCATCTGGTCCGTATGTGCCGAAACCATTGGGTGCTCGCAATCCGCTGCAAAACCCGTCCAGCCTGCGGCCGTCCGGAGTGATTGTTACACACCAGCCCACGTAAGGGATTTCCCACCGGCCGCGTTGTCCGCAAAAGAAGGCGTAAAAATTATTTGCCCGATCGATCACCGGACCGAACGCGAAGGCGTGATAATTGCCGGTGTACCCCCAGCTATTATTGAGCGTTTCGAAATGATCTCCCTCCCCATTGCCATCCGAATCGGCGATGCGCGTCAATTCAGGCTTTTGCACGACGTAAATCTGATTTCGAACCACTTTCAGTCCTAACGGCTCGTTTAAGCCGCGCGCGAAGCGCCGGTATCTGGCTGACTCAACCGGTCCTTGCGCTTGCTCAACGATCCAGATCTCTCCAGACCAGGTGCAAACGGCCAAGTCGCCGTTTGGCAACCAATCCATTCCAGTGACCATCAATGCGATCTCTCGCGGCAGCGGAAAGTGTTCGACGCGGTAGTAATCATCGCCGCTGACGCGTCGAGGCGATCCGTTGTCCGCAGAGAATGTTTGGGGTTGACGCGCCAAAGGATGGGTTTGTTCGCGGGTTGTGGTTTGATTGAAGAGCGGGCTGAGCGGCAGTTTTCGCAACTCCGCATCCAAACGCGCTGCTTCACTGAGATCTCGGCAAATGAAGCTGGCGAGCTCGAAACGAATCGGTTCGGCGTGCGCCGGGATGAACAGAAAGGCACGTGTTTCGAAACCTGCCACGTTCCGTTTCTCAATTGCGCTTTCGCCATCTCGTTTCTCGACATGGATGGGAACTTCGTAGGCCGTTTCCTGGCTGGTCACTGCCCATTGAATGTTGGTCCAACCGCGGACAACGGTCAGCAAGACGTCGTTCGTTCTCTGTATCATTGTCGAAGACAACATTTCTCTGTCCGTCCGGTCAGCGCCCATTTCGGCGTGTGCCAAGTAAAAAAGGCCTTCCGAGCTCGGGCTCAAATCAAACCGCCGGACAATAGCCGGGCGATGCTGATTCCAAACCGCACGCGGTGTCTCGCGGACCTCGATAACTTGTTGGCGATCGGCCCGAAGCTCATAATTCAGGGTCACGGTCCCATGCTCCGTTTTGAGGCCTTTAAAGCGTAGCCTGGTGGGGAGTCTCGTCGCCACATCAGCGGCGCTGCTCGAAACAGACCAAGCCGGGACCGGCGGAGTAGTCCAAAGCGTGGCGCCATCATAGGCGCATATGAAAGGTGTTTTGCCGCCGTGATATGGGGGGCCAAAGAGGTTCAAACCGTCACCCGACCAAACCGTGTGCGCGCGCAGCAATTCCGAATCGAACGCGAGATGCAAATTGGTCGCCAGAGGAATCACGACGCTTCGGCTCGCTTCAGCCATCGGCGCGTTGCGGAAAAGTTGATCGACCGGATCGCGCCGTGGACGGGCGACGCGGGCAGGTTTTGGCATTTCTCCCGAACTGCGCTCCGCCGCTGGCATCTCGAACATGGCCACCAGCGATGCAACCACAATCGCCGTCAACAACGCACGGGGCGGGTGATTCCGAGCAGCGACCGAAGGCAATTCAACGCCGAAACCGAGCTTAGACCTGGCGAAGTTCATGTCCAAGTTTCGCATGCAAAGGCTTAAACCGTCATCCCTAAATTCGGTGGGCAAGCGACGGATTATTTCAACGTACGTTGAAATAATTGGGAGCGCGGACGCCCACATCCGAGACTTAAACGGTTGCAACCAAACTGCGCGGATGTGGGCATCCGCGCTCCTAGAGCAGTGGCCGCATGTGGCGCATTCTAATCTCGCCGAGAGTTGTGGATGTGCCAGCCGTAACAAATCTGCAACAAAGACGCTTGGCAAATTTTGTGGCTTCTGTAGCGTCTCGACAACCTAAATTATTCAATCTGTATGCCAAGCAATCGGGCGCTTCTTGCCTCTCTTCTCCTCACCGCGATTCCATCGCCGGTAACTTTTGCCGCCGACCCCGTCTCAAGCGACGCTCCCGACAATGCGCCGCCGGTCATTGAGCTTTTGATGCCGCCAGCTGGCAGTCCAATTCGGGAACTCAAGTTCATTGAAATCCATTTTGATGAGCCGGTTCTAGGTTTGGACGCCGCCGATTTGATGATTAACGGCTTGGCCGCCACCAATGTCACCGAGTTCGGTCCAGGCCAATTTGTCTTCTCTTTCTCGCAGCCAGCGGACGGGACGGTGTCCATCACGTGGAGAGCCGATCATGGGATCACCGATCGCGCGGCTACGCGGCATCCTTTTGTGACCAGTAATTGGAGCTATAAGCTCGATTCCACCAGTCCGGCTCCTGATGTTTATATCTCCGAGTTTCTGGCCGACAATAAACGAGGTATTAACGACGAAGACGGCGATAACTCCGACTGGATCGAAATTTTCAATGCCGGCGCGACGACCGCGAGTTTGCACGGCTGGTTCTTGACTGACGAGACGAATAACCCGGCGAAATGGCGCATCCCGAATGTCGCGCTTGGCCCAAACGAATATCTGATCGTTTATGCTTCCGAAAAGAACAAGACAAACATCGCGGGTCGTTTGCACACCAACTTCAAGCTTTCCATAGGAGGCGAGTACCTCGCGTTGGTTTCACCCAGCACCAATGTCATGTCTCAGTTCTTCCCTGCTTATCCGCCGCAAGTCACCGACATAACCTGTGGACGTGTGCCCGGCGCGCCTCAGAACGTCGGTTACTTTGTCCATCCAACCCCCGGCAAACCTAATGTGTCCAGCGGCGCAGGCTTCGCTCCAGCGGTCAACTTCTCAGCGGCGAGCCAGACTTTTCTCAGGCCATTCGACTTGAAGCTTTCACTGCCCTCCCCGAACGCCGTTATTCGCTATACGCTGGATGGAAACTTGCCGACGAATGGGTCGCCAGCGTATGTCAGCCCAATTCCGATCACCAATAGCATGCAAGTGCGGGCGCGGGCGTTCCAGGATGGCTTGCTCCCCGGGCCGCCCCGCACGGAGACATTTATCATGCTGAGCAACAATCTGGTGAGTTTTACGTCGGATCTTCCAGTCGTAATTATTCACAGTTTGGGCAAAGGCGCGCCGGTGGCCACCCGGCAAAACTTCGCGCACATTTCCGTCTATGAACCGATCAACGGCGTCACATCGCTGACCAACCCGCCGACTCTGGTGACGCGGTCGGGCATTAAGGTCCGTGGTTCGAGCACGGAAGGCCTGCCCAAATCAAGTTGGGCTCTTGAATTCTGGGATGAGTTCAATCAAGACAAGAAAGAGGAATTCGTCGGCCTCCCGGCGGAATCTGACTGGGTGGCTTATGCGCCGAACGTCTATGACCCCGTCCTGATTCATAATCCGTTCATCCATCAACTCAGCCGCGATATCGGTGATTACTCGCCCCGCACTCGTTTTGTCGAAGTCTATCTTAATCGAGGCACTGGCCCGGTTGGAACAACCAATTACAACGGCATCTACGTGATCGAAGACAAGATCAAGATTGGGAAAAACCGCGTCGATATTGACAAGCTCGAACCCGAGCATCTGCGCTCGCCGGAAGTCACCGGAGGTTACATTTTGAAGATCGACCGACTCGATCCAGGCGACGGCGGTTTTAGTGCGGGCGGCCAATCCATGGGGTACGTTGATCCCAAGGAGCCGCAAATGAAATCGCCCCAGCGCGATCCCCAGGAGCAATACATCAAGAGTTACTTGAATGATTTCAGTCGGGCTCTCAGCAGCACCAATTGGCTGCATCCGACTCTTGGTTACGCTCAATATATCGACTTGGCCCAATGGGTCGATTTTCACATCGTCGAGGTCTTGAGCGGCAATGTGGACGCCATTGTTCTAAGCACCTATCTTCATAAGCCGCGCAGCGGAAAATTGCTGTGGGGTCCGCACTGGGACTTCGACCGCGCGTTGGGTTCGACTGACGGGCGCGATGCCAATCCGCGCGGTTGGTCGCAAGGCCCATTTTTCTCGTCGTGGTTCACGCGGGTCTTTCGAGATCGCGATGCGTGGCAAAAGTGGGCCGACCGCTACCAGGAACTTCGCTTCTCACACCTTTCAACTACGAACATGCATCGGCTGATCGATGAATTGGCCGACGAGGTTCGTCAGGCACAGCCGCGCGAGCGCCAAAAATGGCGGACGGTCATGCGCGGCGGCAGCTATCAAGGTGAAGTCAACCTCATGAAAAACTGGCTCTCCAACCGCGTTGATTTCCTGGATCGTCAATTCGTCCGGCCTCCAACTTTGAGCGCCGCCAGCGGTCGAATTGCCCGCGGATTCACCTTGGATATCACCCGCCCAACAAACGCTACGGCCGTCTATTTCACGCTCGATGGCTCAGACCCGCGGCTGCCTCAGGGCGAAATCTCTCCCAAAGCCATTGCCTTTTCCAGGCCCATTGCGCTCAATGAAAACTCACGCGTCGTGACACGTGGTTACAACCCCAACCAGCGTCAAGTCGGCGGTCCCCCCATTTCAACTCCGTGGTCTGCGCCGACAGTGGCGACCTTCGTCGTCACTCCACCACCGCTTCTTTTGACCGAGATCATGTTTCATCCCGAATCAGCTCCGACGGGAAATACGAACGCCGCGTCCGCGTTCGAATTCTTGGAGCTGAAAAACGTTGGCCCAACCGCTCTTTCGCTGCCTGGCTTCCGCCTGGTCAATGGCATTCGGTTTGCCTTCGCCGCAGATAGCAGCATCACCACTTTGGCTCCAGGAGAACGGTTGGTGCTAGTCAAGAATAAGGCCGCCTTCCTTAGCCGCTATCCGGGCGTCACCAATATTGCCGGGGAATTTACAGGCAGTCTGGCGGATCAGGGCAATCGATTGACCATGGTCGGGCCGATGCTCGAACCGGTCTTTGACGTCCCTTACGACGATAAATGGCAGGTGCTCGCTGATGGCTTCGGTTTTTCGCTCGTGCTAGCCAGCGAAACGCTGGCTCCGGATAAGTTAACAGATGCTTCAAGCTGGCATCTGAGCGCAGTGTTGGGAGGTTCGCCCGGTAAAGGCGACGCTCCGAAATCAGCCGTCTTTCCAATTTACGTGAACGAGTTAGTCGCGAATCCCGACACGGCGCAGAACGACGCCGTCGAGCTGTTCAACCCAAACGCTCAGGCCGTCGATGTCACGGGCTGGTACCTGACAGATGATTTTCGAAACCCGAAGAAGTTCCGGCTGCCGAACCGTTCCATTCCAGCAAATGGCTATCTCGTGCTCGATAACCTCGAGGCTAATCGTGCCTCGGCGCTTTCCTTTAGCCGGCTTGGCGAACAGGTTTATCTTTTCTCTGCTGATGCTGCAGGCCATTTGACGGGTTGGTATCATGGCTTTGATTTTGGCGCCAGTGATGCGGGAGTCAGCTTTGGCCGGCACGCGATCAGCACTGGTGCGGAAGCCTTCGCTGTGCAAACGAGGCCGACCCTCGGCCAAATCAATGCAGGCCCGCGGGTTGGGCCAATCGTCATCAGCGAAATCATGTGCGAACCCACGCCAATTGGCCGGTTCAATAATACCGACGATGAATTCATCGAACTGCGGAACGTAAGCTCCCAATCGGTTTCACTAGTCGATCCATTGCACGCGACAAACTCTTGGCGTTTGCGCGGGGGCGTGGATTACGATTTTCCGCGAAGCTTCTCCATTCCGGCCGGCGCTTTTGTTGTCTTGGTTAGCTTCGATCCGCAAGCGAACCCGCTGGCGCTGGCTGGTTTTCGCTCGCGGTACGGGTTAGGAGCAACGACCTCGATCGTTGGCCCCTGGCGCGGCAACTTGAACAATGCGGGCGATGATGTTCGCTTGCTCAAGCCTGGCGAGCCGGACGTGGATACGGAATCCGACGTGATCACGATACCTTTTTCGCTTGTCGATGGCATTACCTACCTTGCTCAATCACCTTGGCCGACAAATGCCGGCGGCACCGGGCTGTCGCTTTCGCGCCGCGATTTGGCTGCTTTCGCCGATGATCCATCGAATTGGGCCGCTGGTTTGCCGAGCCCGGGCGACAGTGATTCCGACAGCGACGGTTTGCCTGACCGGTGGGAAATTGCTGTTGGCCTCGATCCGAAATCGAGCAACGGCGAACATGGCGGCGCCGCTGACGTTGATGGTGATGGCTTCACCAACTTGCAGGAGTTCTTGAGCGGCACGCCGCCGAAGAACCCCGCTGGTTATTTGCATTTCGAAGCCGCGGGGAGTTCGGCGGGCACAACCAAGCTCGTCTTCAGCACGATTCCTAACCGCAAATACACCTTACACTATCGCACTTCATTGGCTGCGGGACCTTGGCAGGCGTTAAACGTCATTCTAGCACCACCCAATGGCGGTCCGGTCGAACTCACCGATGTCTCAACCAACGTGACACGCTTTTATCGGCTGACCACTCCGTAGTCGGAATATTTTCGTGATTATCCCAACCGGTTCTCCTTGGCTTGGCCCATTTCGGAAAACCGTGCTGCGCGTCAGATGCATATCGAGTCGAAATTGGAATGGGAGTATCGGACCAAAGTCGTGACGCCGCCTTGCCTTCACGCTCGCGGGGAGGAGTGGGTCTCCAATCTGGCTTGACTGGCCAGAATGATGATTTGGCCGGCTCTTAAGAAGCACGAGTTTATTCCAATCGGAGCCACGGACGTAATAACTCTTTTGCCGCGTGTATCGCAGAATTGTATTCTGCGGATCGCCGGCCAGTTCAAGCGCTTTGGAAGGTGCGAACGCCACGCCGCTTGCAAGTCGGCGATATGGCGGACTGAAAGTCTGCGTTACGTGTGAAAGGGTTTTGTTATCGACCCATTATTCTGTCTTCGCTAACTTTTCGCAGTGCCCGAACCCATTCTCAAGCTGGCTGCGGTTGAAAAATCGTTCGGGACAGTGCGTGCCGTAAAGCCGCTGGATCTCGAAGTTTCGACGGGTGAGGTGCTCGGGTTGGTCGGTGAAAATGGAGCTGGAAAATCGACGCTGATCAAAATTTTAAGCGGGCTCCACACGCCCGATAAAGGAACGATACTCTGGCATGGGGTAGACGCTCGGTTCGAGTCTCCCCACCATGCGTTGCAAGCGGGCATCGCCACGATCCATCAGGAGTTGGCTTATTTTCCGCATCTTTCGGTTTCGGAGAACATGTTGATGGGAGATGCATGGCCTCGACATTTCTGGGGCGGGGTGAATTGGCGGCAATTGCACGAAAGAGCACGCCAGCAATTGTCGCGATTCGATCTCGAAATTTCTCCTGAGATCTCATTTCGGGAACTGAGTTCTGCGGAGAAACAGGAAGTGGCTGTCGCTCGGGCGTTGTCGCGGCAAGCGCGGTTGCTGATCCTTGACGAACCAACCGCCAGTCTAAGCGAACCAGAGGTTGAACGGCTCTTCGCTCGGTTGAACCGGTTGCGGTCGGATGGCAAGGCGCTTATCTACGTTTCCCACCGGTTGGATGAAATCCTAAAACTGACAGACCGGATCGCGGTCTTGCGCGATGGCGAGCTCGTCGCGAACTATGCCACGCGCGATGCGGATATTGATCGGATCGTTCGTGACATGGTGGGCCGGCCATTGAATCAGGTTTATCCGCATAGGCGCACGAAGAAGTCTGGAACGCCGATGCTCGAATTGGAAAACGTGACCAGAGCCGGGATGTTTCGTGATATCACGTTCAACGTTTGCGCCGGCGAGATCGTTGGCTTGGCCGGTCTGGTGGGCGCGGGACGTTCCGAAATTGGCCGCGCCATTTACGGATTGTTCCCCATTGACGATGGCACGATGAAACTTTGCGGGCAGCGCTGGACGCCCTCGGGTGCTCACGACTCTCTTAGGTTGGGTCTCGCTTATTTGCCTGAAGAGCGAAAGCGGCAGGGATTCGTCGCGGATCACTCGGTGAATGACTCGATCAGTATTGGCTTTTCGGATCTCATCTCTCGCTGCGGATTGATTAGTCGAGCAGGCGAGTCGAATCGAGTTCAACGTGCGATGGCGGCTTATTCGATTCGGGCGACTGGCCCAGAGCAAGAGATTGGCATGCTCAGCGGAGGGAACCAACAGAAGGCGATGCTCGCCCGCTGGTTAGGCCGCGAGCCGCAAGTCATTATTTTGGATGAACCGACTCGTGGTGTTGATGTGGGGGCTAAGGCGGAGATTCACAGCTTGATCGATCGGTTGGCGGACAGTGGCAAAGCCGTGCTGCTCATTTCAAGTGATCTCCCGGAAGTGATGGGTATGAGTGATCGTATTCTCGTGATGCATCGCGGAACGATTTCGGTCGAGTTATCGGCTGAAGCGGCGACGCAGGAGAATGTGATCTTGGCCGCGTCGGGGCTGTACCACGCGGCCGTTAGATAATGGACGAGCATGCATCTCGACTTTCATTGCTAAGCCATGCTGCAAGGACGAATCTCTCGCCCTATTGTCCAGCGCCTCGTCGTTCTATTGATGGGCACCATCATTCTGTTGACCGTCATAGGATTGCTGATCAAGGAGGGCGGCTCATTCTTTGAAGTTCTGGCGCGGGCCGGGCCAAACGTTGCTCCAACGGTCCTGGCAGCGTTAGCTTTGACGGGGATCATTTTTACGGGAGCGATCGACTTATCGATTGCATCTATGATCGTGGTAGCTGGGACGGTTTTTGGAATTCTAGTGTTTCGGGGCTTCAATCCAGTGTTTTGCTATGCGGCGTGCTTCTTAACGGCGCTAACTCTTTCCGTGGTGAACGGCTGCCTAGTTCGCGTTCTGAAGATTCCGGCAATTATCATTACTTTGGCAGGACTGGCATTTTACCGTGGTCTAGCGCTAGTGATTGCGGATATGTGGGTGCCCGGCTTCAGTGGAAATATTTCTGTGCATGACGACGCTTACCATGCGCCGGGCAAGCTGTATGCCGGTTGGATCCTCTTGTTCGCGCTGGCGGTGGCGGGAACATGGGAGCTCTTTGCGAAGTCCCCGCGGCGTTGGCTGGCCCTGGGCAATTCAGAGGAAGCATGTCAGTTGCTGGGTCTCGATCCGGGCCGAGTCCTGCAGAGCGCTTTCTTGGTCAGCGGCCTCTTTCTCGGCACTGCCGCCTTGATTTATGTCACGCGTGTCCAATCGATAGAACCGGCGCGGATGGCGCTGGGCTTTGAGTTGCAAGTGATCGGTGCGGTGATTTTGGGCGGGACCAATATTTTTGGTGGCGAGGGAAGTTATGCGGGATCGGTTCTCGGCGCGTTCTTTCTCTATTTTGTTCTCGAACTTTTGATTTATGCAGGCGTGAGCCCGTATTTCCAAGAGGTGGTTACTGGCGCCATCATTCTGGGTGTGATTGGACTTGATTGCGGGTTGAACCGGCGCAGAAAGCTTTTGGAGGAACTGAAATGAGACGTTGGCTGTTGCCCGCTATTCTTCTTTCCGAAATTGTCTTGTTCACGGCGATTGGCGGGCCGGCCTTGAATTCTGTTTTGGCATTCACGAAATATTTCCAGGATTATCTCGGGGATATTCTCGCTCAGTCGGCCCCTGTGCTGCTGCTGGCCTTTGGAATGACGATGGTGCTGATGACAGCGGGGATCGATTTGTCCGTTGGTTCGATGGTCGCCTTGGTTGCCTGTGTGATGTCATCGTTTCCAGGCCGCGCTGACTTTTGGTGGACGGCGGCGCCGCTCGGGTTGGTGCTGGCTGTATCCCTTGGACTCACCAACGGAATCCTGATCGCGCTCCTGGATATTCCGGCTATCGTCGCGACGCTTGGAACGATGATCCTGTATCGCGGGCTTTGTTTCGTAGTCATGGGCGACGTCGAAAAGGCGCCGTTTTTGGATGTTCCCGGTTACGAATGGTTGGGACAGTTTTGGGGCGCAGTGCTGCTTGTGTTCTTGGTCTTTGTGATTGGCGGCCAGTACTTTCATCGATCACGCTGGCGCCGGGAAATCCTGATGATCGGTGGGAATCGCGTGGCAGCGCGGTATGCGGGAATTCCAGTCTCGCGCCGGATTTGCCAAGTCTATGCTTTGGCAGGGCTGGCCGCCTTTCTGGCCGCGATTTGCTTTACGGCGCGGAACAGTTCGGTGAGTGCAAGTTCGTTGAGTGGACTTGAGTTGCATGTCATCGTAGCCGTCGTGATGGGGGGAACGCGTGTGCAGGGAGGAGCCGGATCTTTGACCGGAACATTCTTTGGCGTGTTGATTCTGGCTGTGCTAGAAGAAGGACTTCGGAGCGCCGCAGTGTGGGGAGATCAGCATCTGCCGTTTAAGATCAGCCATCTTCAGTATTTGCTGCTGGGGACACTGCTCGTGGCGGGGGTTTGGCTGAGCACACGATTCAATAAGCAGGCGCATAAGTAATCAGCGACAGCCGTATTGGCGTTGGAGCGCGGCGTTCCGAATCAGCAAAACGGTGTCCTTCGAACGAAGATTGCTGCGCAGCGTTCACGCGGCAGAACGTGAGACTGCGGACGGCTCGAAACTCTTCGGAATCTTTCGACTCCGCAGACGTTTCTGCAGCGCAAACGCTGCGGTCCGTCCCCGACCGACAGTTTCTAACCGCACTCGCGTTCTCGTCGCCGCGTTGACAAGCCGCCGGCGTTCTTACTATGGTTTTCCAGAACCCGCTGGCAGGAAGGCTGCGCTACGATTTAGCGGAGGCCTAAGCCCAGTTCAAATCATTATGCTCGACACGTTGAAGCTTCGATGGCGCGGCATGTTCGCTGCGGTTGGTCTGGCCCTGATTGGTTGCGGCGACCACAAACACGAAACGCATTCGGCAGCCACTAACGTATCTCCTTCCAAAGCCGATGGCAAAGTTGTCGTAGCGATGCTTCCTAAGCTCATCAACATCGATTACTTCGACGCCTGCAAGCGTGGCGCGACAAAAGCAGCCGATGAGATCGGCGTAAACTTGATTTACGATGGTCCCACAGAACCGAGTGGGTCAGAGCAAAACAAGTTCTTCGATACATGGATTCGCCAACGGGTCAGCGCGATCTGCATCGCGCCGAACCAGCCGAAAACCATTCAGCGATTCGTCGAAAAGGCGAAGGCCGAAGGGATCAAGGTGCTGACCTGGGACAGTGACGCGCCCGAAAGCGGCCGCGACCTATTCGTCAATCAGGTCGATGAGAAAACCTTGGGTGAGACCTTAATCGACGACCTAGCAAAGCAGATGAATGAGGAAGGCGAATGGGCCATTGCCATCGCAAGTCTGGACGCGGCGAATCTCAATACCTGGCGGCGTTTCGCCGAGGCCAGAGCCAAGGAGAAGTATCCCAAACTGAAACTCGTCGCCACGGAAGTGACGAAAGAGGACGAAAATTTTGCACGTCAAAAAATGGAAACCCTGCTCAATGCATATCCGAACTTGAAAGGGATTGTCGCTTTTGATTCGAACTCAGTTCCAGGCGCGGCTGAGGCGATCAAGCGGACCGGAAAAGTCGGCAAGGTCGCTCTTGCCGGCAACTCGACGCCAAACAAAATGCGTCCTTATATCAAGGAGGGAGTGCTGGAATCGTTTTATTTGTGGGATCCGCGGGCGCTCGGCGCGCTGACAGTGCGTTTGGCAAAACTGGTTGTCGAAGGAAAGCCGATTACCGACGGCATGGAAATTCCCGGACATGGCAAAATCTCGTTAAGCAAACAGGACCCAAAGACGGTCATCATGGCGGAGCCGATTCGATTCACCAAAGAGAACATCGACAAGCATGACTTTGGGATTTGATCGACTTGGAAATGTAGCGCAGCTGTCTCGGCAAATTCGAGCGTTCGATGAACTATGCCGTTCGAGTGGCTGATCCTGGCAGCATTTATTGCTGTTGGCTTTTATCCAGTCTTCACACGATCACGCCGCTTTCCTCGTGTGCCATTGGCAATTGCTTTC
>Ga0194126_10005332_pt1 | contig 18960 bp, 14 predicted proteins | sample TA2KigC150mmetaG_FD_148641 | JGI IMG/M metagenome (GOLD analysis project Ga0194126, IMG submission 148641) | Freshwater microbial communities from Lake Tanganyika, Tanzania - TA2015035 Kigoma Deep Cast 150m | ecosystem: Environmental > Aquatic > Freshwater > Lake | place: Tanzania: Lake... | reverse complement strand
TGGATTTTGTGCAGCGGTTCCGCGATCCACAGGGCCAGACCGAGCCCGATGCATATAAGGCCCCAGATCTCCGGCCAAGTGATGGCGCCCAGTTCGTCCTTAAATTTCGGTATCGCCTCGGTCGCGCCCGGTATCTCCAGCTTCCACAGTTTGAAATAGGTGAACACATACCAAAACATGATGGGCAGCAATCCCCAGAGGGGGAGGTTGAGCCAAAACCAGTCGAGCCAGGAAATATAGATCCCGTGGGTTTTTTCAAGCTGGCCCGCCAGGATCACATTGGGAAAGTGGCTGGTGAGGATGAGAGTCCCCGTAAAAAGGGGCGTTAGTCCCGGAGTCTGCAGCAGGAGAGCTGTGTTGATCCTCTTGACTTCGGGGAGATGTTCCTTGCCGTTCATCAATGTTCCGATGGCTTTCGTGACCGGTAGGAAGAGCGCGGTCTCGGAAACCGTGGGCAAGACAGAGCCCACACCGATGTCCGCGAGCCCCAGGCCGATCTGGATCCTGGTCACGAGGTTCGATCTCATCCAGGTGACGGTCTTCAGGGCTATTCTCCTTCCCAGGGGAGTTCCCATCATGATCCCGGCAATAACGAAGGCGCCGCCGGCAAGGAAGAAGATATCGGTGGAAAACGCCTTGAAAGCCACCCCTGGTTTGAGCCCCGCGAAGAGCACCACGAGCAGCGGAGCGGCAAATCCCACGATCGCCTTGGGCAGGCCGTCAGTGACCATCATGGTAATGAACCAGAGAAACACCCCCAGCACCGACTGCGCCTGAGGTTTCAGACCGGGCAACGCCGGACCGAAATGAAGCGCCAAGAGAAGCCCAAACCCGACCACAAGGCCGATCAGTTTTTTCCGGCGCTCCGCTTCCTGCTCTTCGGCCTCCTCGACTGCCCGCATTCGTTCTTCCAAGAAACTCTCTTCAGCGCGCGTCTCGGCCATGCTCTACCCCTTTCTTCTCAGTGGCCCGCCCCGCACCCTCGGCGAGCGTTGATCGAGCAAATTCAACTTCCAGGTTTGATTGAACGGAATTAGATTACGTGGCGCGCCCTCTCGCCTTTTGGACAACGGCCATTATCACGATATCTTGGATTTCCGTCCCGGTTCTATCGCCTCGCCGATAATCTGAGCTTACAAACGGGAAGATGATGCAGGCGCCGGCGCAATAGGCCGGACGCGGTCATTGCGAGGCTCGAGCCCCCAAGACCTGACGTGAAGTCCCTTGGGCTCACTGAATCCTTCATTCGGAATTAGGTTGGACTCCTTCAGGCAAGAGGTGGCAATAGGAGTGGGATTTCACGGAAGGAGTTCAGCGATAAGAGCGACGGCGCTCCCTCAAGTGGAAAGGTGGTCACTGGTCATGCAGCCGGTTCATTATTTCGACCGGCCTAAGGAGGGTGATTTCCTTCTTGGCCATGAGGATGATCCCTTCCGCTTGGAGCTTTTGCAGCGTTTCGCTGACCGTCTGCTGGCACGAACCGGTGCAAGCCGCCAACTGCTCCTGGGTGAGGCGAACGGGAACTCTGACAGGACGGTTCAACGAGTCGCTTTCAAGCAGACACTCGGAAGAAAGATAAAAAAGAAGCCTCAGAATTCGTGTGCTCACGTCACATACCATCAGATTCTCGATCTGTTCAGCGAGGTATCTCAAGCGCCGGCCCAAGACGCTCATCACCCTTCTGGCCAGAGAATGGTGTGCGCAGAGAAGACTTTCAAAATCATCCTTCCGCACCTCGAATACGACGCAGGCTGCGAGGGTCTGCGCGCTGCATTTTCTCGTCTCGCCATTGATCACCTCCGCCAACCCGAACATTTCCCCGCTCTTTCGGAGAAACACGATCGGTTCCTTTCCCGTGGAGGTCATACGGCAGATCTTGACGGCGCCCTGGAACAAATAGAAGCACTTATCCCCCAGGTCTTCTTCAAGGAAGATAAAAGCGCCCTTTTTGAACGCCTTCCTGACAGCCACGGACATAAATGCCCGTTTTTCTTCAGGCATATCCCAAAAGAAGTCCTTTTCGTGAAGGTGCCAATCCATTTGTCTATCATGGTTTTTTCTCAGTAATCTCACAACCTACGGTCTACCTCAAGGCGGGGTTTGCGCCGTAACCGAGCGCCCGATTTCCCTTGTGATGGCTCTTTGCGGCGCGGACGGCCGTGACAGCAAAGGCGACGAGCTGGGCAAGGTTTCGGTCGCCCCGGTCCTAAGAAAGAGAAATGACGGCGCAGGTGGAGCGTGAAGTCCCGCCCCAAACCGATTACCGGACGCCGGCCGGCTCGTTCCGAGAACGGCTTCGCAGGTTATCTTCAAGATCCTGATTGGGAATTCACTCGCCTAGGGAGCCCGTTAAGGCGCGGATTCGCCCCAAGGATTCGTCCGCTTGTCCATTCTCTTGTCCCAATCGGTGCGGGCTTGCGTGGGAGGGGGTAGGGTGGAACTCAGGTACCTCAGGCCGGGAATGTATCGGACAGCCCAGCTTTCATTGGCTTGATCCTGGAGAGCTGGAGGCGTGGGGTTTGCCGCGCGGGCTTCCGTATCGAATCCGGGCTTGGCCGCGCTAATCGAACGCAGAGCGGAACACGAAGAGAGCAAGGGGAGCGATATGACGAGCGCTAATAGCGCCACCAAGACCTTTTTCATATAAAATACCCCTGAAACCGGCTGGTTGATTCAAGGTCACCAATTCGCGCGCAAGCATATATCTGTTATTTGCTGTGCGCACAAGTATTTTCGACCTTTATACAAAAAAAATTTCTGGAATCATAGCCGGTAGGGGCTCGTTTTTGAACTAACGGTTCATTGCATGCGAAGTGTCGGTCCTGTGGCCGATTCGCATGGACAAGAAGCCTGCCACCACGTAAAGCGCTCCAGCCACGCTCAGCAAGAACGTGAAGCCATACGTCATGGCAATGAGCACCGCGAAGCACGCGGAGACGACCGAAGCAAAGCCGTTTACAGCCCACGCCAGCGGGATCAGTCCCGGGGCTTGCTCCTGAAGACGGGCTATTCCCCAAGGAAACGGATTCCCCATCAAGAGAGCCGTGGGGGCGATAAGGCCCACTCCAAGCGCTATTTTTGCAGGCAGGGAGGATAGAGCGGCCCATTGAAAGACGAACGGTAACAGAACGGAATCAGCCAGGAGAAGGCAGCATATAAGGCAAGTGGTAGCCAAGATCGTTCCTCCCAGGCGTGGAGTCAATCCGGGCTGGAGCATGCTCCCCAGGCCAGCGAAGAAAAGGAAACCCCCGAGCGCCAGGGCGGCCGCAAGAATCGGTTCGCCCATGAACCTGGTAAAGAGCTGAATGAAGCTCATTTCAACAAACATGAAGCCCGCGCCCAGGGCCGCAAAATACACGGCCGCTCGAAACCTGGACTCTGTCAAGGGGGCGTTCTTGCGCCGGTCGAGAACCACAGGAATCGAAATCAAGAGAAAGGCCGCCAAAGCAGTCCAGCCCGCGGCAAGCACGAGGACGAGGAACCCCAGCTCCGCGCGCGTCAGCCACAGCGGGCCGAAGCCCGCAACCAATTGCGGCAGTGAAACCCAGCGGAAGAAATCGTGGAAAAAAGGCCGATCGTCCCGAGCAGGGCGAATGTTCCAGCGCCAGCCTTGAGCAAACTCTTCTGCCCCGGTCCCCAGCCATTTCGTCAGCGCATGGTGGAACCACGAGACCCGGGAATTGGCCGGCCCAGGCAGCCCATGGACGCGATTGGTTTCTGACGGCTCAATACCGGGGAACCACTCCGGGTCCCAGGACTGCGACTGACACAGACGCCTGAAGTGCTCTACCGTGCCGCGCTCAATCGGTCGTCCGGCCGCGAGCGTCGCGCAGCTCAACTCATCCCGCGCCATGAGCAGATAATTCCCCGGATGGTCCACATTCCGTTCCCGAAGCGCCTCAACCCATGTGAAGACGATCTTGATGTTGTCCCGAGGCGGGTCCTGGATGCCTCGGACCACACACGCCATTCCATCGGGGGAGAGGGAAGCCAAGCAACGCCCAAAGCCTTCCACAGTGGCCAGATAATCCTCCCTAAGGCCGGCTATTCCGCCCGAGCCCGGGGCAAAGCCTTCCAGTTCCGCGAGATGAATGACGTCAAAAGCGCTCCGGTTCGCGTCCAGAAAAGCCCTGGACTCAGCTTCCACAACTCGGATGCGTGGATCTCCAAGCGGACTTGCGGGATGCTCCCATAGCACGCGTAGAATGTTGCTGTCGGGCTGGACCAGGACAATTTCCTGCGCGGGGCTGAGGCGGGCAAGCGAAAGGGTGACCGACCCTGCTTCTCCCAGGATCAGAACACGCCGCGGGGTTACCAGGTGATACGGGATGGCGGCGAGCGTCCCCATAAGCGCCTCGGCCTCCGTTGCTTCGCGAATGTTCAGGATTGCGCCGATCTGGAAGCCGTCCTTGAGCAACACATCCATATTTGGCGGGCCGGTGTTTGCGCTTAAGGAAAGGAGGCTGTGGAAATGCGGGCCGGAATAGAGATCGACTCTTCCACGAGGCCCGAAGAGAACGCGGGCCCTCTGGGCCTGGCCCTGGGCTTCCAGCCTTCTCACGTCTGCGAGGCTCTTGTACTGGTCGATGTTGAGAGGAAAACTTTCGTCCGCCGGGGTGATAAGGAGCCACGCCAGGGCCGCGGCCGCTAGTGTGATAACCAGTGCGTAGGAGAGCCTCCCTGGGCCTCTCACGGCAGGCGCAAGGAATACAGAGGAAAGGATCACGGAGAGCGCCAGCGGGACCGCCAACCCATTCGGGAGCAGGTAGCTCAGGAGGATCATGGTTCCCAGCGATCCTGCCGCGCTTCCTGCGAGGCTCACCGCGTAGACCAGGTGCGCTTCCCCTGTCTGGGTCATGAGGGCCAGGCCGACGAGGGTCCCGGCCAGCAGGAAAGGCACGAGGTGAGCCAGCCAAAAGACCGACCACCAGCCGAGGTTGGAAGCCCACTGCATCGGCGGGAAGTAAACGTCTATGGGAAGCAACTCTCCCAACCACAAAGCAGTCGGCATCGATATCGCGAAAATGGGTAAGCCCCAAACAAAGACGCTCGAAGCCCGCCCCAGGAACCACTCACGCCGCGCCGCGAGCAAAGCGCCGCCCGCCCCGAACCCCAACAGCGCACAACTGATCACAAGGAAAGAAAAATGGTGGTACCGGGAGATCAGTAAGCACCGCATGAGCGCGAGTTGCCAGCCCACCGCGGCGGCTGAGACGCAGAATACGGCCGGTAGGAGGGCGAGCCTGGACATTGGCGCTGGAGATGTCACTTCTCGGAAGAGGGCTCGCGTGTCATGGGCACGAATCTCACGAGCTCCAGGGTTTGAGACGTTCTCCCACCGTCCTTGGTCTTCGTAACCAGCAGCAGGCGCTGCGTTTCGAATTTCCCCCCCACGGGAATTACGATTTTCCCCTCGGGCGTGAGTTGATCGAGGAGCGGCGGAGGCACATGGAGGGCCGCGCAAGTCACGATAATGCGGTCAAAGGGAGCATGTTCGGGCCATCCGTAATACCCGTCTCCGTGACGCACCTTCACTTGGGGGTATCCCAGTTCCTGCAAAGTAGCTTTTGCACGCTCGTACAGCGGTTTGACGATTTCTATGGTATAGATATGCGGCGTGATCTCGGCGAGTATTGCAGCTTGGTACCCCGATCCGGCACCGATCTCAAGCGCCTTCATACCGCGTTTCAGGTCCAGGGCCTGCGTCATAAGCGCCACAATATACGGCTGAGAAATGGTCTGCCCGTAGCCGATTGGGACTGGAGAGTCCGCATAAGCCGCGTATCTCATGGATTCCGGAATGAAGAGATGCCGAGGCGTCTTGAGCATCGCGTCCAGGACTGCTTTGTCCGTGATAGGAGTCCTGCCCAAACCGCGCAATTGAGTGTGGACCATCTGTTCGCGTTCCTGCGGACGACTCTCAGACGCCTGCTTCGACGCATCGGGACTACCGGGGGATTTGCAGGCGGCAGGTAGAGCTATCACGAGGCTCAATCCGACGCCCCAGAATAAAGCGGTCCTCATCATGGGATGCGCAAGCCTCACCCCGTCTCTCCTCTGCGCTCGGAAGCGCTCATGTTACGCCTGTTCAGGGCCTTTTCCATGACAAGCGCGTCGTCTTCAGTGTCCTGATAATACCGTTTGCGGAATCCTATCACAGCGAAACCGGTCCTCCTGTAAAGAGATCGCGCAGTGGTGTTCTTGCGTCCCACCTCGAGTATGATGCGCCGTATGCCGTCTTTTAGGCAGACTTCCTCAATGTATTGCAGGATTGCTCTACCCAAGCCTTGACCTCGCCGGTCAGGATGCACGGCAAAGGTCATCAGGTGCGCTTCATCGAGCACCTCCCACCAGCAGGCGTACCCAACAATTTGCGAGTTCAGCCGAAAAACGGTCGACCTGGCGGACCTGTTGGCCAGTTCGTCGAGATACATGGACCGGGTCCAGGGAGTGACAAAAGAAACCTTCTCAATGGCCAAGACTTCGTCCAGGTCCGACGCTTGCATCACGTCCGCCTTGAACCCCGGGTATGGAGACTCCTGGGTCACGTCAATACACCAAATATTAGGCCGCCTATCAGGATGATGCCGAATCCCAAAAGAAACAGGAGCACGCCGGCTTTTTCTTCATGTCCCACCATGCAGTCCGCGACCGCGACGAGGAGCGCCGCGTAGAACGCGAATCCCAGAGCGGGCGCCAGGCCGGCGGGAAGAACCTTGACAAGTTGGCCGATGAAAAGCGCGCCGACAATGATGATGGGGAAGAGAGCCAAGAAAGCCAAGGAAAAACCCAGGATCAGCCCTCCGACGATGGAACGCCAGGCTCCACACCCGTTCAATTGCTCTGCAGCTAAGTTCGCGCGTCGAGCTAGTCGGGTCAAACCGTTCCTGAGCGCCGCGTCAAGGACCATCCCCAGGAAAGCAACGGGAAGCGCACAGAGGAAAACCATAAGAGCCAGAGAAGTGACGGGGATGTCGTGCTGGGTTCTCACGATGCCGGAAATAGCCGCGCCCGCCACTGAGGCCAGGGTGGTGTCAGGAGGGATGTATCCTCCCACAGGAGGCTGCCGAAGCCAGAGGAGCTCGAACAGGATGCCCGAAGCCAAGCCGGCCCCCAGGTCCCCAACGAGCCAACCCACAAGAGGCGCGGCGACCACCGGTCGGGAAACCATGAGCTGGAGCATCTGAAATCTGTCCAGCCACAGGAGACTACCAACCGCGCTGGCCACAAGAGCCTGCGAAATCATGGGTCACCTGACGCGATCGGGAGTAACGAGTGGGCAAGGCGCATGAGCCGGCTTGCCTGCCAGTGAACCCATCGCCGTAAGTATTCAGTTTCGTGGGGAAACACTGCCTTTGCGAGTCCCGCGAGACGCGTGACGAAACGATCTACTAGCTTGGGAAATCTTGGTGGGACCGGTGTCACCGGATCGGCGCGCGGGGCAGGCTTGTCGGTCACCCCTAATACACAGGCGGGACGTCGGTCCCACCATTCACTTCGTGTCCTGGTCGAAATCAGGTTCCAGCCAGGGATTCCCATATGTCCACCAGATCGAGGGGCTTCTCGAAAGGCACGCTCTGGATATGCACTTGGACACCTTGATCGATGATATCACGAAGGGTCGCCAGGACGCTTTCCCCTACAAGGACTGTCCTGCTCAGGCATACCGTGGACTCTTCCGTCTTGAAGTTCCCCAGATTCAGGGTTGTGAAGGGCACACCGGCCTTCTTGAGCCGTAAGGCGTCCACCGGACTTTCGATGAGCACCATTCTTTTCAGTTGGTTTCGCTCCGGCTGCATGAGCAGGGCAGCTATCCGTTCCACCGTGTCCACCACCAGGCGCACGGAAAACGGAACCGCCGACTGAACGATCATGGTCTGAACAGGATCTGCGGCCAAGGCGTCATTGGCCACCAGCACTTCCTGCGCGCCGGTAGACGGGAGCCAACCCTCGAGGATCTGTCCATGAACGAGCCGATCATCCACTCTGACCAGCACTATGGGCATAGGCGCGACTCCCGAAGTCACTCGCGGATACGGTTCCCTTCACGCTTCTCGCGCTGCGCTCTCCCGCGCAGCCTCTGCCTGAGCACGTCCCCTGCCAGAAATATGCTCTCTTTGGCCGCTTCCGAAGCCAACTGAGCCAGTGTCTTCAGGTCCTGACCCGCCCTCGAATTGATCGCCTTGATGATCATAGGCAAATTCAGACCCGTGACCACCTCAACCTTTCCTTCTTCTAGAAAAGACAACGATAGGTTGGTCGGAGTGCCGCCAAAAAGATCGGTGAGCACGAGCACCCCATCTCCCTGGTTCATCTTCTCAATCGCCTTTGCCACCTGATCTCTCAGCAATTCGGAGGATTCGGCGGGGTCAATCGAAAGAGCTTCCACCCCCTCTTCGGAATTGAGCCCGATTAGCCGCGCGGTCGCGATGAACTGCCGACCGAGCTCACCGTGTGTAACGATCAGAATGCCAACCATATGTGATCCGCCTAAATTGAGTGTCCCTTGCGCCCGTGCGAACGGCGCGTCTAACCCTCACGCGCGTCTCCCGGACCGGCACGGGAGAGGCCGTGGCGCCGGAACAGGTTCTCCGACTTGCGACGGCCGCTAGCAAAGACACATGCGCTTTGCCGAAACTCTGAGCATCAAGAATGAGCCGTTTTCGCCGGGCTCGCCCTGCGGTCTTCAGGGACCCAGTTCTCTGTGTCTCACTTCCAGGTTTGTGTACCCGCTTCGGCGCAAAATCTGCAAAATCTCTTCAGCGATCGCAACCGATCGGTGGCGTCCCCCTGTACAACCCACCGAAATAGTAAGGTACTGTTTCCCTTCCTTTATGTAAAGCGGTAAAAGAAAAACCAGTATATCATCAAGTTTTTTCAGAAATTTTCGGGTAATTTTGTGAGCGTTAAGCCATCCGGCCACCTCAGGGTCGCGGCCGGTCTTCAGCTTCATTTCTTCGACAAAGTGCGGATTGGGAAGGAAACGCACGTCGAAAACCAGGTCCGACTCCACCGGTAACCCCCGTCCAAACCCGAAAGACGTTATTACCACTTTGAGCCCTTCGGTTTCGGGAGCGCCGATGACCTTCTTGATTTCATCCCGAAGCTGATGCACCGTCATGTCTGAGGTGTCGATAATCCAGTCCGCGTGCTCCTTGATCTCGTGAAGCGCCTCGCGCTCCTTTCCAATTCCGTCGAGCACGCCTCCGGCCGCGGCCATGGGATGCTGCCGCCTGGTCTCACTGTACCGTCGCACCAGAACCTCATCTCGCGCATCGAGGAACAGAATCTGGACCGGCGTGCCGCTCATCTCCAGCGCACCGAGAATCGAACTGTAACGAGGGAAGAAACCCCTCTGACGGAGGTCGATCACCAGAGCCAGCCTGTCCAACTCGGTCCCTCGCGAGTCGGTCAGTTCCAGGAGTTTGGGAAGCAGGTCCACCGGTATATTGTCAACGCAAAAGAACCCCGCGTCTTCGAGGGTCCGTGCAGCCGTGGACTTGCCTGAGCCGGACATGCCGGTGATGATCACCAGTTGTCTATTCATGCGGGAATGACCGCTCGTCTGCTCTTCCACAGTCTCACCACCATTTCAATGAGAAGGCCCGGGTCCGAATTTGCAGGCAATGGGAGCCGAACCACAGGCACATCAACGCCCAGCAGGTTCGAGGCGCTTGTCTCGGGAATGGTCCGGCCCGCGTCTCGGGACGCCTCATACGAGTCAAGTTCAACAATGAGTCCAATTGAGGCCGACGGTTGCGTCCCCTCCGGATACAACCATGTTGCCGGGAAGATTCCCAGCCCTCGAACTTCCACCCGCGCTTCAGGGTCGACAGGAAAGCCGGTTAGCCCGCCGTTGGGATCGGCCGATATCTCCACCAAGTCGTCCGCGACCAATCGGTGCCCCCGATCCATCAAACACAGAGCAGCCCACGACTTACCCGATCCTGCCGGTCCCCGTATCAGGGCCCCGACACCGTAGACCGATACCAGCGTAGCCTGTAGTCGGATAGATCCCATGTTCTTCCTATGCGACACGCCGGAATGAAGCGCCCTTAGTCGGGTCTGCGCATGGGGAGGATTGGAGGAGAGATCGGTCTCCTCTTCAAATTATTACGCAATGATGCGTTTCTTGACGCCTTTCTCCGAGACGAGACCCCGGAGCGCTCTCCGAAGCCGGGGACTTTCATGACTCGTTGCAGCTCCGTTAGCCATTGCAGTTGCCATAGATAGCATGATCGTGATGAGGCATCAATTGGCAGCATGGAGCTGATATGCGAAAAAAAGGTTGACACGGAGGCCGATATATCTTAATAGGAATATTTATATATTGACGGCCCGCCACCAGGAGGTATGATGAATCGACACATGCTGGCTCTCGTCCTGGCAATGCTCTTCTGCTCGAGCCTTCTTGCCTTCCCGCTCCCCGCAGCGGACGCCGCCGACCTTGCTTCGAACGCGAATATATACATGTATTCCAAGCCCTTCAAAATCGGAGACCTCTCCCTGCTCAATTCCCGTGGCCAGCGCGTATCGCTTAAGGATTACCGGGGCAGAGTGGTTCTCGTGCATTTCTGGTCCATCTCGTGCCCTGCGTGCAAGGTTGAAGCGCCTCTCCTTGATTGGCTCAAGAAGACGTACGGGCCTGCCGGCCTGGAGATCCTCGGGGTCAATCTCGTGGATCCTCCCGCCTCAGTGGTGAATTATGCTACGAAAACCAATTGCTGCTATCCCGTCCTCTGCAATGACGGCATGAACAACGGACTTCAAACGGTCAGGATCGGGGGCAAGACCACTGCATTCCTCGTCAATGACGCCAAAGAGGCCATCCTCGAAATCCCCGGGCTGCCTACCACGTACATTGTGGACTGCCGCGGCGAAGCCGTCGCGTACAGCGTAGGCCCCGCCACGTGGAACCATGCGTCGGCTCAGGGTCTCATCCGGAAGCTTCTTGCTGAAAGCAAAACGTGCCGCTTGGATGATCCGAACGGATCCCAGAGCCTCGGTTCCTTGTGGTAGGTCCACCTAGAGGGCGACCGGAAGGACTTATCCACCATAGCGCTCTCGCTGTTTGTCCCAAAGCGCATGTCTGTAGCGCTGGGATGCCCGGCTGCGCAAGGCGCTCTGGGCGCGTTGGATGCGGGTATGAGCCGGTGAGAGCCGGGGCTTTTCGCTTGACAACGAACCCTCAGGTTGATAACTTTCTGTTTGAATTGCAGGCGCGTAGCTCAGGGGGAGAGCATCACCTTGACGCGGTGAGGGTCTGGGGTTCAAATCCCCACGCGCCTACCATATGAGGTAAGAAACAATCGCCATACCGTCCACCCAAGCCGCACGATTCACTCAGGAGGGGTGTTAATTTCAGTATGATTGCCAAATCGATCCTTCCTGGCGCTATCCCGCCTATAGATTCCATAAGCGTATGAAGCCCTCCGTAGAGATTCATATCAACGGCGAAAAAAAGGTATATCCGGCTGGTGTTACTCCACGAGACATACTGCGGGATAACGGGATTGAAGACAGCCGGGACATGGTCGCGGCTGACCTCAACGGACATGCGGTGGATCTGAGCACGCCGCTGACCGAGTCGGGTCCGCTCAACTTCATCAGCGTCCGGTCTGCCAAAGGACTGGAAATTTTACGCCATTCCACGTCTCACGTCATGGCCCAGGCCGTGCAGGAGCTCTTTCCCGACGTGAAGATCACCATCGGCCCTGCCGTTGAGGAGGGGTTCTACTATGACTTCGATACTCCTCGCCCCTTTACTCCTGAGGACCTGGAGCTTATCGAGAGCCGGATGAGGGAGATAGTAAAAGGTGAGTTGCCCTTCCGGCGGATCGTGATGCCGAGAAATGAGGCGATAGGCTTTTTTCAAGAGAAGAGCGAAACATATAAGGTCGAGCTGCTCGATCAGATTGAAAGCGAAGAGGTGAGCCTTTACGCGCAAGGCGGATTCACTGATTTGTGCCGAGGCCCTCACATTCCCGACACGGGGTACATTCGGGCATTCAAGCTCACCAAACTGGCAGGAGCATACTGGCGCGGAGACGAGCGCAATCCCATGCTCCAACGCGTCTACGGCACGGCGTTTCCCTCCCATGAGGACCTTAAGCATTATCTGCACGTGCTGGAGGAGGCCAAGAAGCGGGATCATCGCAAGCTGGGCCGCGAGCTCGATCTCTTCTCCGTATCTGACGACGTGGGTCCGGGACTGGTGATTTGGCACCCGAAGGGGGCCCTGCTGCGACACCTGATCGAGGAGTTTGAGAGAAGGGAGCACCTCAAGCGAGGCTACCAGTTTGTAATCGGTCCTCAAATTTTGAAGAAGGACCTCTGGGAACGGTCGGGGCATTTCGATAATTACCGGGAGCAGATGTACTTCACCACGGTTGACGGAGTGGATTACGGCATCAAGCCCATGAATTGCCTTGCTCACATGCAGGTGTACAAGTCCAAGATCAGGTCGTACCGGGAGTTGCCCCTACGCTTCTTCGAGCTTGGGACGGTTCTTCGGCACGAGAAGAGCGGGGTCTTGCACGGGCTCTTGCGGGTCCGACAGTTCACGCAGGATGATGCGCACATACTCTGCACGCCTGAACAGCTTAACGACGAGATCATCGGCATTGTGAAATTCGTTCGTGACGTGATGGAAATATTCGGCTTTGATTACACCATGGAGCTGAGCACACGTCCGGAGAAGTCCATCGGCACGGATGAAGACTGGGACCGGGCCACCACCGCGTTGGAAAAGGCGCTTCAGGACCTGGGGGCCGCGTACGAGATCAACGAGGGTGACGGGGCCTTCTATGGGCCCAAGATCGATATCAAGCTCAAGGATGCCCTGTCCCGATCGTGGCAGTGCGCGACCATTCAATGTGACTTCACGCTCCCCGAGCGCTTTGACCTCACCTATGTGGATTCGGACGGCGAGCGCAAGCGCCCGGTCATGATTCACCGCGTTGTTCTAGGGGCGATCGAGCGATTTCTGGGAGTGCTCGTGGAGCACTATGCGGGCGCTTTCCCGCTCTGGTTATCGCCTGCGCAGGCCGTGGTCATGACCATAACTGAACGGCAGAACCCATACGCGAGGGAAGTGGTGGAGAGACTCAAGGCGCACGGTGTGCGGGTCGAGGTAGATCTGCGCAACGAAAAGATCGGTTTCAAGATTCGGGAGGCTCGGGGTCAAAAGATCCCGTACATGGTGATAATCGGTGACAAAGAGATGGAAAGTGGAACCATCGCAATCAGGAAACGCGGGGAAGACTCGACCGCAGGCATGCCGGTTGAAACATTCCTCAAGCAGTTTGATCAGGAGGTGGAGAATCGTTCATGACACGATGGCCAGCCTTGTGGGCTAACGGGTTCTTTTCAAGGGGGCTGAGTGAATGAAAGGAAGGCCGCGACTTCCTGTTCGCGTAGAGCCCAAGGTCAGGGTAAACGACCGGATTCGTGCTCCTCAGGTACGGGTCATTTCTCCGGACGGTGAGCAATTGGGGATCATGGAGGTCCCGTTGGCTCTTCAGAAATCCGAAGAATTCGGCCTTGATCTGGTAGAGGTGGCGCCCAATTCCGATCCTCCGGTTTGCAGGATCATGGATTACGGCAAATACCGGTTCGAGGAGAGCAAGAAGGAGCACGAGCGCAAAAAGAAACAGGCCACTATTAATATCAAAGAAGTCAAGCTCAGGCCGAAGACCGAACTTCACGACCTTGCCATCAAGGTGAGAAAGCTCAAGGTTTTTCTCGCGGACAACTGCAAGGTCAAGGTGACCATTATGTTCCGGGGGAGAGAGATCGCACATCCGGAGCAGGCCCGCGTGCTGGTCGACAAGCTCTTGGAAATGGTCGGAGAAGAGGCTCAGGTCGAGCAGCCCGCCAAGTTCGAAGGTAGGAACATGACCATGGTCTTGGCCCCTTCACCTTGACGGGCGGGACTTCTTAGTGAGCGGACATCAGGCTGCGAAATGAGTTGAACCCCGGTCGATCCCTGGGTTTCCGCAACGGTTCATCATTCACATGATTTTGGGGCGCTGCCTTGAGCAGCCGTTCAAACGCAGGGAATGGGGCAAGAACCGTGAGTCAGTGGTACGCGCCGCTGAGGAGGGCGCGTTCGGATCGAGCGGCGACCCGCCGGCGCCGCGTCGGATCGTTGATAGGCGGACGAATGAGTATGGGCGAAGATCACAGGAGACGGTTCACCCGAGTGCCCTTTGAACTCAAGGTTAACCTCACGGTGGGTGACCGCGTAATCACCTCTAACAAATCGCGCGATCTCAGTTTAGGGGGGATGTTCGTAGAGTCGGACATCGTCCATCCAGTGGGGACCGTGTGCGACGTTCAGGTACAGCTCACAGGCGAGACCTCGGGACTCTATATCAAAGCGGAAGCGGAAGTCGTTCGAACCGAGGCGGACGGCATGGGGCTCGCATTCATCAGGATGGACGTGGACAGCTTGACCCTTCTGAAGCACCTCGTCGCAATCCATTCAGGGGATCTGGGGCTCATCTCAAAGGAATACTTCTGCGAGCTGCTCGCGGTTGATGACGCTCAACAGGAGTGATCCCGCCATCTTTCCTCCACACACCATGTACCGATTTGGTCTCGTTTTGGGCGCCATCACGCCCATAATGAGTTCGGGCGCTTGGGGGTTGCTTCTGCGAGATAACGGGTTCAGGCGGGGTCTTCTTCCGGGCTCTCCCCCTTGGGCTTTTCAGTATCTTGCTGAGCACGTTTCTCTTCAGCCAGTTTCTTGGCCTGCTCAATGAGCTCTATGAGCGTGGCCATCTTCGGTCGTGGGGGCTGGAGGAAGGTTTCGGCAAACTCTTCCGGGGTCATGATTTCCCGAAAAAAGGTTTCCGCGTCAAAGTAAGCTTGCCAGCACACGATAGTTCGGGGGCAGGGACGCCCAGCGTTCTCCACTCGGCAGTACGCGAAGGTGACCGGGCCGCCCAATCGAGGGCAACGGATTTCTCGTTCTTCATATAATGCTTTGGAGCGGGATTCAGTCATGACTCCGTCCGAGGTTCGTGCTGTCCCAGTATTCGAGAAGCGTCCATGAACGGCTCACCGATCTTCAACCTCCCAACACTATAAAGCGCCTCGCCCTCATTGAAAAGACCCTTGGGGCGCGCCACCTCCCTACCGGACAAACATCAAAAATATCCGATTGTCTTCTTCTGAAGAAAGAATATTTTCTTCAAAAGACACAAACGCTTACCTCAGAAAGAACAACTCAGTATCCATCGCCGCGGTATTCCCGGAATGCGAGACAGGGGATGAAGGAAGGAGCCCGGCGAGGCTCCTAGGGGAGAGCTGCGCCGGGCCGATGAAGTATGTTGTGGTCACTTAGAGCTTGGGCTTGGGAAAGCTCTCGATGGCCTTGAGCGCGCGCTCGATCTCTGACTGAGGAAATTCGTGGTCGGACAGCTTGCCCTGGAAGAAGGCGTCATAGGCTCCCAGGTCCACGATACCGTGGCCGCTCCAGTTGACGAGGATCGTCTTTTGCTTGCCTTCTTCCTTTGCTTTCTTGGCCTCCTGCACGACCACGGCCAGCGCGTGGCATGTCTCGGGAGCGCTGATAAACCCTTCCGTCCTAGCCCAGGTAACGCCTGCCTCGAACGTCTCAAGCTGCTGCACGGCACGCGGCTCGATGAGCTTGTCCATGATGAGCTGACTCACCAGCGGCGCCATACCATGATAGCGAAGCCCACCCGCGTGGATGGGAGCGGGCACGAAGTCGTGACCGAGGGTGTGCATCGGCAGCAGTGGGGTCATTTGGACTGTGTCGCCAAAATCATACGCAAATGGGCCTCTGGTCATCGTAGGGCAGGAGGTGGGCTCCACCGCTATTATCTGAATTTGCTTGCCCGCTATTTTGTCCCGCACAAAGGGGAACGCGCATCCCGCGAAGTTGCTCCCTCCACCCGCGCAGCCGACCACGATGTCCGGGTAGTCCCCAACCTTGGCCAGTTGCTTCTGGGCTTCCAAGCCTATGACGGTCTGATGCAGAAGAACGTGATTCAGAACGCTCCCCAGCGAGTATTTCGTGGGGGGCCTTCCGGCGGCTTCGCTGGTAACCGCGTCTTCTACGGCTTCGCTGATCGCAATTCCCAGACTCCCGGGAGAATTGGGATCCTGTGAGAGGATCTTGCGCCCGGCTTCGGTTTCAGTGCTCGGGCTCGGGATACAGGTGGCGCCCCAGGTGTTCATCATCAGGCGTCGGTACGGTTTCTGCTCGTAGCTGATGCGCACCATGTAAACCTTTGCTTCTAGCCCGAACTGGTTGCACGCAAAGCTCAGCGCGCTCCCCCATTGGCCCGCGCCGGTCTCGGTGCTGATGCGTTTCGTGCCGAAAACTTTGTTGTAATAGGCCTGGGCAATCGCGGTGTTGGGCTTGTGGCTCCCGGGAGGACTGACCCCCTCATTCTTGTAGTAAATCTTGACAGGACAGTTCAGGTACTGCTCGAGCTTCACCGCGCGGTACAGCGGCGTGGGCCGCCAGATAGTGTACACGTCCAACACAGGCTCCGGAATGTCGATCCATCGCTCCTGGCTCACCTCCTGCTCAATGAGATTCATGGGGAAGACCGGAGCCAGATCAGCCGGACCCACGGGTTGCCCAGTGCCAGGATGCAGGGGAGGCTGCATAGGATTGGGCATGTCTGCCGCGATGTTGTACCACTGGCGCGGGATTTCATCCTCGTTCAGTAAAATCTTGATTGCCATAACCATTCTCCTTCCTGGCTTGATGTGGTGGGAAGCGGAAGGCCCGCTCTCCAATGTTGGACGGAACACTCTGGTCTTTAGCGCTGACGACCGGACCCGAATGAGGGTCCGGATCAATCCACTGAGAAGGACAATAGGCTATGAGGCGTGTCGCTTCAGATACCCGCCCAGGCGCGGAGAAGCGACGGAGATATCACGGTTGGTGGATTCTACCGAACATGCGCCCAATCGATCAAGAAATTCCTGAACCGGCGACTTCGATTATCGTCTATTTGATCTGAGCGCCCGCCCTGGCGCTCGGGTTCAGTTCGCACAGTGTGATCTTACCCTCATGATCCACACTGGCCAGAACCATGCCGTGACTCGTCCCGAACCTCATCTCTCGGGGCTTGAGGTTCGCGACCACTGCGACGGTTTTTCCGACCAGATCAGCCGGGTTGAATGACTTCTTTATCCCTGCGAAGATGGTCCTCTTTTCCCGCCCTAGATCCACTTCCAGCTTGAGCAGCTTATCAGCTTCCGGCACGTCCTCGGCCGCGACGATCTTCCCCGCGCGCAGGTCCACGCGTGCAAAGTCCTCTATGTTAATCTCAGGGCCGAAATCAGGGACCTGAAAAATCCCTTCTTGCGCTACGTCCGCGACGGTTTCGCGGCTCGCGGCAACCATCTTCTCAAGCGCGCCCGGCTCCAGGCGATCGATAAGCTTTTCGAAGGTCCCCACAGGACAATTCTCCAGGTCGAGCGTCGCGTCGTCCCAGGTCAAGTCCGAGACTCCGAGCATGGTTTCCACCTGCCTGCAATATCCGGGAAGGATCGGCTTGAGCAGCACCGCGATCACCTTGACGCAGTTCGCGGCAAAGGTGAGGATATCCCGGGCCCGTTCCGGGTCCTCCTTGATTACGGCCCAGGGCGCCTCTTTTTGGAGATAATTATTCGCAATGTCCGCGACCGCCAGGATCTCTTTTACAGCCTGACCGATTCTGAGATCCTCATAGCGCCGCCGGGCCTGAGCTATTGCCTCGTGCGCTTGTTCCACCAGAGGCCGCGCGTCGGACGGAATGGAACCCAATCGTGAGTCCAACCGCTTATTCAGAAAGCCCAGAGCCCGGCTTACAAGATTGGTGATGTTGTTGACCAGTTCGGCGTTGTTCCGATTGACGAATTCCTCGATGTTCAGGTCCAGATCGTCGATAGAGTCGCCCAGCTTGGAACCGTAATAGTAGCGCAGGTACCACGGGTGGAGAAATTGGGCGAACTGTTCGGCGGTGAGAAATGTCCCCCGACTCTTGGACATCTTGCGTGAATCCACAGTAAGAAAGCCGTGAACATGCACAGTATCCGGAGTGCGGTAGTCCGACGCTTTCAGCATGGCCGGCCAAAAGAGCGTATGAAAGTAGGCGATATCCTTACCGATGAAATGGTGGATCTCCACGTCTGCAGACGCGTCCAGCCAATAGTCTTCCACGCTTCGGTCGGCGCGGCGGGAGCAATAGCGCTCGGTGGCCGCGATGTAACCTATGGGCGCGTCCAGCCAAACGTAGAAGTACTTGTCATCTTCGCCCGGAATCTTGAAGCCGAAATAAGGGCCATCCCGTGAAATATCCCAATCCTGAAGCCCTTGATCGATCCATCCTCGGACGAAAGCCCTAACCTGGTCTTGCAGAATCCCCGGCGCCGCAGTCCAGTCGACCAAGAACTCTCTGAAATCGTTCAGCCGAAAAAAGAGGTGCTTCGACGGCCGCAGCGCGGGCGCGGCTCCGCAGATCGCGCACCGTGGGTCTCCAAGGTCTGTGGGGCTGTATGTGGCCCCGCAGACCTCGCACACGTCACCGTATTGGTCGGCTGCCCCGCATCGAGGGCATGTTCCACGGATGAAACGATCGGGCAGGAAGCGTCCGCATTTTTCGCAGTAGTATTGCTCGATCACCCGTTCGGAGATATGGCCCTTTTCCTTGGCGCGCAGGTATATGGTCTCCGAGTGGCGCTGATTCTCGGGGGAATCCGTGGTGTAGAACTCGTCAAAGCCGATCTCAAACTTGGCGAAGTCCTCCTGGTGCTTGAGATGGTAGTAGGCCACGAGTTCCTCGGGACTGATCCCTTTCTTCTTGGCGTTGATCTCTATGGGTGTTCCGTGCGCGTCGGACGCGCAGACGTAGACCACATCCTTGCCGGTGAGACGGAGAAATCTGACGTAGATGTCCGTCTGGATATATTCCACGAGGTGGCCGATATGGA
>Ga0194126_10005330_pt1 | contig 18969 bp, 20 predicted proteins | sample TA2KigC150mmetaG_FD_148641 | JGI IMG/M metagenome (GOLD analysis project Ga0194126, IMG submission 148641) | Freshwater microbial communities from Lake Tanganyika, Tanzania - TA2015035 Kigoma Deep Cast 150m | ecosystem: Environmental > Aquatic > Freshwater > Lake | place: Tanzania: Lake... | reverse complement strand
CGAAGTTGTCGTTCCACGTTCCCGCGGCAGCCCACACCTCGTCGTACTGCAACAAGTCCGGGTCAACAAACACGCGAAGCTGAGTGCTGTGACCGAACGGCGGCACGCCTCCGATTGCAAAGCCGGTGGTCTGGCGAACGATGTCCGCGTCGACACGGGCACATTTCAAACCACCCGCCGAGAGGGCGAGTTTCTTTTCGTCGAGTTGATTTGAGCCGCTGACGAGTGCAAGGACAACTTCACCGTCGACGGCGAAGACGAGGCTCTTCACGATTTGTCCGAGAGTGACGCCGATAGCGTCGGCCGCGTCCTGTGCGGTCTTGGTACCTTCGGGAAAACGCCGCACCTTGATGGTGAGGCCGGCCGCCTCGGCGGCAGCACGAACCTTGGCAACGTTGGGGTGGGTGCTTTCGGAGCCCGACACGGGGCTCAGCCTAGAGATGGCACAGAGGCGGGACACCGCCCTATTTTTTCCACGAAGAGGCACGTTTCGTCGGGCAATCAACAGGTTCGGTTTCGCCCGTACGGCAGAAATGCCCTGCGGTCGCCTGCGAAAGTGGGGAGACGTTACCGGTCACGTTGCGTTCGGTACCACGGAGTCAACCAAAGCAACCCATCAATGCCCGTTCGAAGTCGACTGCTTCGTCGTTTTTCGATCATGCTTTGGGGCGCAGCTTGCGCGCGAGGACCACGTCGAAATAGTCGGAGTCGAGCGTGAACTTGCCGTCGCGGACGTTGTGCAGTGTCCACCCGGGGAAAGAACCACCGGGAACGTTGCATGTCCACTGCGACCAGCCGACGGTTTCGTCACCGGCACAGTCAACGAGGTCGAAAGTGACGCCACCGTCGGGCATTTCCACGTCCATACGCTTCATGTAGTTGCGGATCGCTTCGATTCCTTCGAAGCGGCCGTACACCTGGTCAGTGAAAACGCCGTCGTCGGTGAACAGTTCGGCAAGTTGTGTGTACTGGCGCGTGTCCTGCATCTTCCAGAACGTGCGGATGAGACCGTGCCCCGTGCCCTGAACATCGGTTCCCTTGGGAAGCTTTGCGGGAGTGGTCATGTCGGGCACACGGTCGCGGGAAAGTTTGCCGTAGGCATACGAATCGACGTAGTCGGCGACGAAACACACCTTGAGGCCATCACCGTCGTCGCGCAGGCGATAGATGCTCTGACCGGGAACGCCGACTTCGCCGTTGGCACCACGCGCATACATCGTCCACTTTGCCCAGGCGACGGTGGTGCCTGCCGAGATGTCCCAGGCGTCGAAACGCGCACCTGCGGCCGGGACGAGTTCCTCCATGTGGCCCATGAAGGTGCGGATCTTTTCCTTGCCTCGCTGCGGGCCCATGAACGGGTCGTAATAGATGGCATCGTCGGTGAAAAGTTCCACGAGGCGCGTGTAACGCTGGTCGTCTTCGACCGCTCCGAATTTGGCGATGATGTCGGCTGCTGCGACCATTCTTTCCCCCTTGGTCTTTCACATAAAGTAGAGCAATTACAAGGGGGACGTGAACGTGAGCACAAGCAACGTCGAGGTCAATTTTTTCGATCCTGCAACAAATGACTGTCCGTACCACGCCTACAAGACATTGCGTGATGAGGCACCCGTGTGGCTCGACCCGCGGACGGGTATGTACGTGATCACCCGCTACGAGGACGTGCGTGCGGTGGTCATGGACACCACGAACTTCGTGAATCAGCGTCAAGCCTCCCGTGTCGCGACACCCGAGATGATCGAACGCCAAAAGAAGATCATCGACCTCTACAAAGAAAAGGGCTGGGTGCCCGCCCCCACCCTCGCGGGCCGCGACGACCCGAACCACAAGGAGATGCGCGGACTCTTCGACCACGCGTTCCGGCCAAGCCGCATCAAGCAACTCGATCCCGTTGTCGAGGGTGTCGCACGGGAGTTGTTCGCAAAGTTCGTCGACGAAGGCCAGTGCGACTGGGTACGCGCTTTTGCCGTACCGCTGCCCTTGATCGTCATCGGTGTGCAGATGGGTGCGAACCAGGAGGACATCTGGCAGATCAAGGCGTGGACCGATGCATGGGTGCAGCGTCTCGGCATGATGCAGACAGAGGAAGAAGCGTTGTGGTCGACTGAGATGGAGATCGAGGCGCAGCACTACTTCCAACCGATCTTCGAGCGTCTGCGTGTCGAGCCCAACGACACCTTGTTGTCGGACCTGGTGAACACCGTGATTCCCGAATGGGGTCGCACGTTGACCGACGAGGAACTGCACGCCGAGATGATGGCCGACACGTTCGTGGGAGGTTCGGAGACGAGCACCAATGCACTGTCGGGCGGCATCATGCTCTTGACGCAACACCCCGACCAGTGGGCGAAGCTCAAGAGCAACCCCGACAAGTACGTGCCGCAACTGGTGGAGGAAGCCGTACGTCTCGAGGGGCCGGTGCAGGGTTTGTTCCGCACCGCTGCAGCCGACGTGGAAATGCACGGGGTGACGATTCCGAAAGGCGCCATCGTGAACATCCGCTACGCAGCAGCAAACCGCGACGAGCGGCACTTCGAAAACCCTGATGCGCTCGACCTCGACCGCTCGAATTCGCGTTCCCAGATCGGTTTTGGTGCCGGTGTGCATTTCTGCCTCGGAGCACCATTGGCGCGCCGTGAGTTGGCGATCGGCTTCCGCGCTTTCGTCGACAACATCGATGACTTCGAACTGATCGACCCGAACATGTCGTTCGAATACCAGAAGAACTTTGCGCTGCGTGCGCTGACCTCGTTGCCTATCCGCTTCACAAAGGCGACGTAGCCGGTGCCACGTCTGTTGTCGCTGGCCGCGGGGGTTCACCCCGCGTTGCCGCCGGGGCGAATGGTCGAGGTTGCAGCGGAGGCGGGTTGGCCCGCGTGCGGCGTCTGGTTCGACGCTGCGACGTGGACCGATGCAACGACGAGCGAGGTGCGCAAGCGTCTCGATGACACGGGCATCATCGCACTCGACCTCGAACCGATCATTCCCGCCGAAGGTGTCGATGATCACGCCGAACGTTTGGTGGCGGCGGCGGCGGGGATTGGTGCACGGAACGTCTTGTTCACCAGTCGTGTCCAAGACCAGGCCTTCAACACCGCGCGCTACGGCGAGTGCTGCGACATGGCGGCACCGCACGGTATTCGCGTGGTGTGTGAGTTCCTGCCGATCTTTCCCCTCAACACCTTGACGATGGCGGCGCAGGTCGTGGTGGATGCGGCGCGGCCCAATGGTGGGGTGTTGGTCGACAACCTGCACTTCTCACGTTCCGGTGCGACATTCGACCAGTTGTCCGGGTTCGACCGTTCGTTGTTTCCGTACATCCAGATTGCAGATGCACCGGCGACCGTGCCAACGACGCTCGAGGCCCTGCTCGACGATGCGGTCAATGGTCGCATGTGCCCCGGTGAGGGTGGGTTGCCGATCACACAGATGTGCGCCGCGATCCCCGAGGTGCCGATTTCCTTCGAGGTGCGGTCGAGAGCATTGCGCGAGGGGTTCAACGACGACGTCGAACGCGCACGTCACTTGTTGAAGTTCTGCACTTCTCTTTCCTAGCGCTACTCGCCTAGTTCATACGGGCATAGACGGCGTCTTTCATCGCCGCCCATTCATCGAGCAGCGGCAAGATGACCTCGGATCCCTCGGGTGGCAGTGTGAGGATGGCGCGTGTGACGCCTTCTTCGAAGAGGTTGCAGAGTCCATCGACGGTGGTGTTCGCACCAAAGACACTGACGTCGAGCGTGCGCCAGTCACGGCCGACTCGGTCGCAGACTTCTTCGAGCATCTTCAAGCGGTTCGCCAGTGAAGGTCGCGCGGAGATGGGCATCCACCCGTCGGCCCACTTCGCCACTTCACCCAGGAGTCGCGGGCCGGTACCACCGCCGAGGTGAATCTTGGGGCCCCCGGGTTGCAGGGGTTTCGGCCACTGCCAAGTGGGCGGGACGCTGACGATGTTGCCGTTGTATTCGGCCACTTCGTTGCGCCACATCGCCCGCATCGCCTCGGCCACCTCGCGGGTCTTGTCCCAACGTTCGCGAAACACTGCACCGTGGCTCTCCATCTCGTCCTGGTTCCAGCCAACACCGACACCGATTTCGACGCGACCGTTGCTCAGAAAGTCGAGCGACGAGATCTGCTTCGAGGTCCAGATGGCATCGCGCTGTGCGGCCAGCATCACGCCGGTCCCGAGGCGCAGGTCCTTGGTCACCGCGGCCGCCATCGACAGCGCGACGAAGGCATCGAGCATGTGCGAGTACTCCTTCGGAAGTGGTTCACCGCTGAGGCTCCCGGGCCATGGCGACTTTCTGCTGGTCGGGATGTTGCTGTGTTCGGGCACCCAGAAACTCTCGAACCCACGGGCTTCGATTTCGCGGGCGAGGTCGTCGGGGCGCATCGTGTAGTCGACCGAGTAGATAGTGACACCGATCCTCGCGCGCATCTTCGTCTCAGCGAATCGCTCGTGCGGTCTTTGGAAAGTCGGCGAACTGAATCTTCAGTTCACGTTTGAGGATCTTGCCCGACATGTTGCGTGGGAGCGGCGTTTGGGTGACGTGCAAGTAACGCGGCAACTTGAAATCGGCGAGATTGTCACGACACACGTCCAGAATGTCGCTTGCTTCGATCTTTGCCCCGTTCGTGAACACGATGACGAGCGGGGTCTCTCCCCAGTGGTCGTCGGGAACGCCGACCACGGCTACTTCGACGACGCCGGGAACGTTTGCGATCAAACGCTCGAGTTCCGCCGGGTACACGTTGAGGCCGCCAGAGATGAGCATGTCCTTCTTGCGGTCGACGACGTAGAGATAGCCCTCGTCATCGACGTATCCGAGATCACCCGTGTGCAGCCAGCCGCCGCGCAACGCCGCAGCGGTTGCTTCGGGGTTGTTCCAATAGCCCTTCATCACCTGCGGGCCCCTCAAGAGAATCTCCCCCACTTCGCCGGTGGCGATTTCGTTGTCGTCGTCGTCGGCGATTTTCAGCGAGCCGTGGTTGATGGGGATACCTGCCGAGCCCACCTTGCGGAACGCGTCGTGCGAGGGCAGCACGGTGCCCGCGGCCGACGACTCGGTGAGGCTGAACATCTGCAGCATCGGTATGTCGCGCGCCTGCACTGCTTTCAAGAGTGACGGCGGCACGACGGCACCACCCGAGCAGGCCTTCTTCCAAGCCGACAGGTCGGCCGTCTTCCAGCGCGGGTGATCGACGATCATCTGGAAGATCGTCGGCACAGCCATGAAGCCCGTGGCGCGTTCCTTCTCGAAGTTGTCGTAGATACGGTCGATGTTCACCTCGTTGTCGAGAAGCAGGCTCGCCCCCGACCAGTAGGTGTAGAGCCACAGCGCGAGGCCGCCGGTGAAGGCCAACGGGAACGGCAACTGCAGTTTGTCGCCCGGCCACAGGTCGAGTGCCTGTGCCCATGACTGTGAACCGGCGTTGAACGAGCCGTGGGTCAGCACGGCGCCCTTCGGGTCGCCGGTCGTGCCGCTGGTGTAACAGATGAATGCGGCGTCGTCGGGCACCGTGTCGGCGGTGAGGATCGTTGAGCCGTCGGCGTACAGCGGCGCGATGTGTTCGACGCGTATGACTTCGCAACCCTCGACCGTTTTCGCCGAGTCTGCGAGGCCGTCGTTGGTGAAGAGAAGTTTTGCGCCGGCGTTGGCCGTGACGAACTTGACCTCGGCCGGGGTGAAGCGGGTGTTGATCGGCACGATGAGTGCGCCGAGTTTCCAGGCCGCAATCGTGAGTTCGATCCACTCCATGCAATTGGTCAACAAGAGACCGATCCGGTCCCCCTTGGCAATGCCCCTGCCGGCGAGACCGGCAGCGAGGTGGCTGGTGCGCACGTCCAGTTCGCGCCATGTAGTTTCGACACCCGCGTACTTGATGGACAGTTCCTCGGGCCGCCAGCGCGCCCAAAATTCGCCGATGCGTGCGAGATTCATCGTCAACCCCCTCCCACGAAAATTTAGTCGGTCGGGTGCCGCGTTCTAACGTGGCGGAATGTCGCAGCGCAACACGCCGATCTACTCGCTCTCAGACCGTTTCATCGACGAGATGGCGGCACTCGATCCGCTGGCGGCGACTTATCTGGGTGTCGCGGGTTACGACGACAAGATGACCGACTTTTCCCCCGCCGGCCACGACGCGCGCGCCACACATGCCGCGCAGACACTCACCGCCCTGGATGCGCTGTCACCCTCTGATGATGCGGATCGTCTTGCTGCGGGCGTGCTGCGCAACGACCTGGAACTCGCCGTCGCCGAGCACACAGCGGGTGAACACCTGCGCGGCATTCGCGTGATTGCAGGCGACCTCGACGGTGCACGCAGTGTCTTTGACCTCATGCCGACCGGCTCGGAGGGTGACTGGGAAAACATCGCCGCCCGCATGGAGGCGTTTCCGACCACGCTCGCCGGCATGCGCGCATCCTGGCAGGAGGGCCTGGCGCGGGGTGTTGCAGCACCGGTCCGGCAGGCGTTGGCCGTGGCCGGCCAGGCCGCCGCATGGGCTGGGTCATCCGATGACGGCTTCTTCGCAGGCTTCGCGGCAACAGCGCAGGTTTCCGAGGTGCTCTCGCGCCGCTTGCAATCGGCCGCCCGGGATTGCTCGGCGGCATTGTCCGAGACCGCGGCTTTTCTGCGTGGTGAATACGCGCGCCGTGCCGACCCGAACGACGGCGTCGGTGAGGAGCGCCATTCATTCGCCCGTCGTCGCTATCTCGGCATGTCGGTCGATGCGAAGGATGCCTACGACTGGGGTTGGGACGAAGTCGCCCGTCTCGATGCAGAAATCCTTCGGGTGGGAGAAGAGATTCTTCCCGGGGCGTCGGCAGCCGAAGTCCGCCATCTCCTCGACACGGATCCGGTTCGTGCGGTGCACGGAGAAACGAACCTGCGCAATTGGTTGCAGGAACTCATGGATGAGGCGATGGTCTTCCTCATCGACAACCATCATTTCGACATTCCGCAGTCGATTCGTCGGTGCGAGGCAATGATCTCACCCCCAGGTGGTGCCGCCGCGATGTACTACACGGGACCGAGCGAAGACCTGGCCCGTCCGGGTCGCACGTGGTATCCGCTGAACGGTCGCACGTCGGTTCCCCGATGGGGCGAACCAACGACCGCGTACCACGAGGGTGTCCCGGGCCATCACCTCCAGGTCGCGATGGCGACGGTGAACGCCGATCAACTCTCGCGCTATCAGCGCAATACGTTCGTTTCGGGTCATGGCGAGGGCTGGGCGCTGTATGCCGAACGGCTGATGGATGAATTCGGGTTCTTCACGAACCCCGACTACCGCCTCGGCTATCTCTACGGCCAGGCGATGCGCGCAGCCCGTGTGGTCATCGACATCGGCCTGCACTGCGGGTTTGAAATTCCCTCGTCGTGGCCGTGGCACCCAGGTGAGGCATGGACGCCTGGTCTCGCGCTCGAGTTCCTCACCGAGCGATCGTCGAGTGACGACGAGTTCAACCGTTCGGAAATCGACCGCTATCTGGGCTGGCCGGCGCAGGCCATTTCCTACAAGCTCGGCGAACGTGTCTGGCTCGACCTGCGCGATGATGCCAAGCGACGCCTCGGTGCGCAGTTCAACCTGCGTGATTGGCACGCCTACGCTCTCAATCTCGGAAACCTCGGTCTTGACCTTCTGAAGTCGGAGATGGCGCGCTACGCGGCGTGACTACTTGAGGACCAGCACCCGCGTGCCGACCTCGACGAATTCGTAGAGGAACTCGGCGTCGGTGTCGAGCATACGAATGCAGCCTCCGCTCTGGAAAGTGCCCAACTGTTCGACGGTTTGCATCGGACCAACGGGACTGCAGTGTCCGCCCTCCCACGCACACGTGGGAATCGAGTGGAACGAGATGGTGTTCTTTCCGTTCGGGCTGACGGCAAAGCGGACCGACCACTTCATCTTGATTTCGGGGAAGAAGATGCTCTGCGAGGACTCGCTCTTCGACATCACGCGGTACTTGCCGGACTTGGGAACACCTTCACGGCCCGAGACGGGCACCGATCGGAGCACTTCATCGTTTTCGTTCACGATCCACACCCAGTTGAGGCTGTTGTGGAGTACGACGCGCCTGCCCTTGCCCGTCTTGTCCGGCAGAGGGCGTGGATTGGCATGATTCCAGACGACCGTCGTGGTCGTCTCGGGTGGCGGTGTCGTGGTCGTCTCGGGTGGCGGTGTCGTGGTTGTCTCGGGTGGCAGTGTCGTGGTCGTCTCGGGAACGGTCGAGGTCGACGTCTGCGGGGATGCCTCGGCGTCGCTACCCGATCGGCCGACGGCAAGAGCAACACCGGCAACCAGCATGACGCCAGCAGCAGCGGGTGCCAGCCACAACTTGGCGAGTCGGCGAACCTCGGGGGGGGTCACAGGGAGAAATTTACCTGGACCCCTTCCCGCGACCGAGGGATGCCCCCATATGCCTATCTGTCGACTACCGACCAGATACAGCGCATCGACGGCGGCGCATCGACGGCGGTCGTCACCACACCGTCGTCGTAGAGCTTGAGTAGATGCGACATCACGCTGCGTCTCGCGGGCTTGTGAAGTTCGCGGCGTACATCGGCATAAAGCACCTCGACCATGGCGCGGATCGTCGACGGACCCCGCCGCAGCAACTCGATGATCTGGTTTTCGCGCTCGACCCGATGTGCGAGATACGCCGCTAGGAACGGTGCAGGGTTCCGCACGGGGTTGCCATGCGTCGGATAGAGCACCGCATCACTGCGCGCGATCAACTTGCGAACCGAGGCCATGTAGTCGGCCATGTTGCCGTCGGGTGGCGAGACGACGGTCGTACTCCACCCCATGATGTGGTCACCGGTGAACAGTGCGTTTTCGGCATCGAGATGCACGCAGAGATGGTTCGATGTGTGGCCCGGGGTGTGGACTGCTGCCAGGGACCAATCATCAACGGTGAGGAACGTCTGCCCATCCCCCACCGCAACGTCGGGAACGAAATCGAAGTCGGTGTGTTCACGCTCCTCGCCATCGCCCGTGTTCTTCGATTCACCGTCGTCGTCATCGTCGAGTGCATCGGTTCCGATGGGTCGCGGGTGTGGTCCGAAACCGTAGGTACGTGCTTGCGTAGATTCGGCCAACCAGTACGACAACGGCACGTGATCGGAATGACAGTGTGTGACGACGATCCCCCGCACCCGCCGCCCGTCAAGCGCGCGTTCGAGAGCCGTGCGGTGTGAATCGAGGTTCGGTCCCGGGTCCACGACCACCACGTCATCGCGACCGATGATGTAGGTGCCGGTGCCCTTGTATGTGAACTTGGACGGGTTCTCGGCCACGACACGTGCGACGAGGGGCGACAATCGGTCGACCGCCCCATAGACGAGGCCCTCGAGCGGCTCGACGAAGGGAATTCCCGCCACGGCCGTCAACCGGCCGCCTGGCGGCGGCGTTTCCTCTTCCGGCGGGGCTGCTGCGACGTTGTCAGCGGGCTGTCGACCACATCATGTCGCGAGCCGCGCTGGCTGGCGATCGCCTGGACCATCGCCGCGCCGGGCAGGGCCAAAAGCGCGCCCAGTGCCCCGAGCAGCGCGGCCCCCGCAATCGCCGAACCAAAGGCGAGAGCAGGGTGCAGGTCCATCGTGCGCGCAGTGATCCGCGGCGAAACGAAATAGTTCTCGATCTGTTGGTAGACGATGATGAATACAACGACGAAGATCGCCGACGAGGGCTCCTCGATGAAGCTCAGGACGAGGGGCAAAACACCCGCAACATAGGTACCGACGACGGGCATGAACTGCGACACCAAACCAACCCAGATCGCCATCGCGATGGGTGCCGGCGTGCCGATCGCTTGAAATGCGATCCAATGGAAGAAGCTCGATGCGAGTGCCAGCAATGCACGCGAGTAGAGGTAGCCGCCCGTCTTGGTGACGGCGATCTCCCAGACCTCCAGTACCCGGACCTGTCGTTCAGCCGGCAAACGCGAGCAGATCGCCCGCCTCCACCTCGGCCCGTCGGCAACGAAATAAAAGGTGAACAACAACACCGAGAAGATCTGCAGAAGGACACCCAGCGCCTGCACCGAAACACTCACCACCTTGTCCTGCTGCGAATTGATGAACCGCTGCACGGGACCGTTCGGGTCGGTGATGCTGTCGTTCACCTCTTGCGGGTTGATGTTGGCGTTGAAGTTGCGGTTGATGAAGTCGACGGTTTCGTTGACGTACTCCTCGCTGTTGCGCAGCAGGTCGACGATCTGAGTCGCCACGAGTGTCACGAAGAGTGAAACGAGCGCGATCGCACCGACGATGACCGACAGCAGAATCGTGATCGTGGCCCGACCACGCCGCCAGCCACGTGCCTGGAGTTTGTTCACACCCGGTTCGATCGCAAGTGAGAGAAAGATGGAGATGAGCAGAAGAACGAGAAGGTTCGCGAGACGGTGAAACGAGTGTCGTGTGGCAACCATCACGAGGAAGCCACCCCAGAAAATGACGGCCACCTTCAACAACCAGCGGGTCGAGAGCAACTTTTCCTCGGCAGGAGACGGCATGAACGAAGCGTACGCTGGCACGATGGGTTCGTGGTGAAGTTGGAGATCCCCCCGGTGCTCGACGCTCAGTTGGCGGGTTTGCGCACGACGATCGGCGATGCCGTTCGTTCACGCATCGCCGGCCCCGATGGCAACACCCGCATGCTCGGCCTCATCAACGAAGAGGGCCCGCGCTGGTTCGCCCCCGACAGCCCGATCATCCGTGTCCACGGTGATGCGTCGATGTTCATCGGTGGCCTGCGTGCCCTGCTCTTGCAGTCGATGCACCCCCTCGCCATGGCAGGAGTCGCCACCCACTCCGACTACCGAAACGATCCATGGGGTCGCCTGCAGCGCACCGCGGACTTCCTCGCCGCAACCACTTTCGGCTCTGCACGCGCCGCCGAGGAGGCGGTTGCCCGCGTGCGGGCCGTGCACAACCGCGTCAAGGGCACTGCCTCGGACGGTCGAGCGTATTCGGCCAACGATCCGCACCTGTTGCGCTGGGTGCACGTCGCCGAAGTCGACAGTTTTCTCTTCGCCCACCAACGATTTGGTGAGCGCCCCCTCGACCGGGGCGAGCGTGATGCCTACGTGGCCGACACCGCGCGTGTCGCGCGCGCGCTCGGCGTACCGGCACCACCCACCAGCGAACGCGCACTGCGCGACCAGCTGCGCATGTTCCGACCCGAACTGTCCGCGTCGAAAGAGGCAAAAGAAGCCGCCCGCTACCTCGTGCTCACCCCACCGTTGCCGATACCTGCGCGCATCGGCTACTCGGCAATAGCAGCGGCCGCCATCTCGACCCTGCCGCGGTGGGTACGCGTCCCTTTGCGTCTTCCCTACGTACCGGTGGCCGACGCACTCGTGAGTCGCCCCCTCGGTGAGGCGGTGACACGCTTGTTCCGTTGGGTTCTCCTCAATCCCGAGTCGGAAACCTTCAGGCCCGACGCGACATCTGATTGAACAAACTCGCGGCACGCACGAAGGCGTTGTACAGCGACTGATGCGGTGGGTCTTCGTGTGCGGTGTCCTCGGGGTGCCACTGCACACCGAGTAGCCAGCGATCGAGATGCTCGACCGCTTCCACCAAACCATCCGAGGACCAGCCGACGGCAACCAGACCGTCACCGAGTGTGTCCAGGCCTTGGTGATGGAACGAAGCACCCGTGATCGTTGTCGTGCCGAGTGCCTTGTGCATTTTCGAGCCTTCGCGAACGTTCACGTCGTGCATGGCGAACTCGGCACCCGCAGGAAAGGCAGATGGACGGTGCTGTGGACCACCCGACTCGTCGATGTGCTGGATGAGGGTTCCACCCATCGCGACGTTGACGAGTTGAATGCCACGGCACACCGCGAGCACCGGCATGCCGACCTCGAGCACGGCGCGCAGGAGTCCGATCTCGAAATCATCCTGGAAACGATCGACTCCGTACGTGGTGGGATGCGGTTCCTGGCCGTACAACTCGGGGTCGACGTCGGGTCCACCCATCAACAAGAGGCCGTCGAAGCGAGAGGCGAGATCGAGTGCGACATCGTGCGTGATGTGCTGCGGTGTCACCACCACGGGTTCACCGCCACCGCGCAAGACCGACTCCATGTAGCGACGGCCGGCAAAGGCGACTGCGTCGCGCGACACTCGACCCGCCACGGCGGTGCGCCCGGCGACTGCGATCAGCGGCGACATGGACATCACGCTACCGACCGTCGAAGTTCCCGTGCGAGCGAAACCCGCTGCCCGACCGGGACCACACCATCCTTCGTCAGTCGGCGACGGTGATGGTGACCGAGTTGATGACGACGTCGGTCTTCGGGCGGTCACCAGCGGCGGTCGGCACGCTTTGCATCGCCTCGACGACTTCGAGGCCTTTCACAACCTGGCCGAACAGCGCATAGGCGGGGGGAAGGCGGCAGCCGTCGGGCCCGGAGATGATGAAGAACTGCGAACCATTCGTGTTCGGGCCGGCGTTGGCCATGGCGAACGAACCAACCTTGTATTCGCCGGCCTTCGGTAACTCATCATCGAAGCGGTAGCCCGGCCCACCGCGGCCGGTGCCGGTGGGATCCCCACCCTGGCACACGAAGCCGTTGATGATGCGGTGGAAGATGATGCCGTCGAAGTAGTGGTTCAATGCGAGGAACACGAAACTGTTGACGGTCTTTGGTGCCCGAATCGCGTCGAGGGCGATGACCATCGATCCCATCGAGGTGTCCATCGTCGCGGTGTAGCGCTTGGCCGGGTCGATGCCCATTTCGGGGTACTCGGAGAACTGCTGTTGCTTGGGTGCGGATCCATCGAAGGGCGGGAAGGGTATGGGCATGCGCGAGACGCTATCTGCCTATGCTGTCGACGTGACCAATCCCGAGTCAGCGGTACCGAACCTCGACCAGGTCGAACAAGATCTCGCCGACGTGGAAACCGCGCTCGCACGCTTGGAGGCGGGGACTTATTGGACGGACGAAGTGTCCGGCCAGCCGATTCCCGACCAAGTTCTCACACAACGCCCGACGGCGCGTCGCGCCAACTAGTTGCGATTCAGTTCCGTTCGCGAAGGTTGCCCAAGAGGCGCAACAGTTCGAGGTAGAGCCACACGAGGGTGACGAGAATGCCGAGCCCGGCGTACCACTCCATGTGCTTGGGAAGACCGTTGCGTTCACCCTGTTCGATGAAATCGAAGTCGAGAGCAAGGTTCATCGCCGCGAGTCCGGCCGCAAACAGGCTGATGCCGATGCCGAGCAGGCTGCCATTCGAGAGGAACGACACCTCGGCGCCGAAGAGGCGGAACAGCAGTGCGATGCCGTAGAAAACCATCAGACCGAGCGTTGCCCCAATGACCGTGCGGCGGAACTTGTCGTTGACTCGGATGATGCCGCTGCGGTAGAGCACCAGCATCATGACGAAAACACCCGCAGTCGCACCAACAGCCTGCAGAACGATGCCGTCGTATTCGATGTTGTAGGCGTGCGAGATCGCACCGATGGCTGCACCTTCGACAAGTGCGTAAACGGGTGCGAGGAACCGTGCGAGGTTCGGTTTGAACATCGAGACGATCGCACAGACGACTGCGACGAGCACCGCGGCAATGACCCATCCTGGGAACACGACTTGGCCGGGTGCGGGTTCACTGACCGTCGACCAGCCAAAAACCGCTGCTCCGAGGAGCAGCACCATCAGCACGAGAGTTGCGCTGACCGCACCACTTGCCGTCATCCGGGCGGCGCCCACCCAGGGGCTGACCGGGCCGTCGGTGGCAGGCGGCGCCCATGTCCCCGTGTTTCCAACGGAGTGTCCCGGCTTGCCGGCGTCGGCTTCGGCGGCGGCCCAACCCGGGCCTTGCGGGGCGTTTTTTTCGAGCACCTTGTTGTTCAACAGGGGGTTTGACATAGCCCCAATCTAGCGAATCTGTGGGCAAAATAAATGCCCCGGCGTCGGTTGTGGCGGTGGGGTGCGTCGGTATCGTAACCCGCGTATGGCGAAGGACCGGGTCGATCGTGACGAGGAAGACCTCGTCAGGCTCTATCTCACCGACATCGGCCAATACGCACTGCTCACCAAAGACGACGAGGTTCGTCTGGCCAAGGCGATCGAAGCCGGCAAGGAAGCTCAGCTTGAACTGGGCACCAACGACAAGTCGTTGACGCCGACCAGGAAGCGTGAACTTCGCCGCACCGCCAAGGAGGGCGAAACTGCCGAGCGCGCATTCGTGCAGTCGAACCTGCGTCTCGTCGTGTCGATCGCCAAGAAGTACCAGGCATCGGGTCTGCCGCTCCTCGACCTGATCCAAGAGGGCAACCTCGGCCTGATGCACGCCGTCGAGAAGTTCGACTGGCGCAAGGGCTTCAAGTTCTCGACCTATGCAACGTGGTGGATCCGCCAGGCGATCACCCGCGGCATCGCCAACACGGGTCGCACGATTCGCCTGCCGGTTCACGCCGGCGACACGCTCGCCCGTTTGCAAAAGGCCCGCTCGCGTCTCGAACTGAAGTACGGCCGTCCGGCCACACTGGCCGAACTGGCCAAGGAAGTCGAGATGCCCGAAGACAAGGTCACCGAGGCGTTGCGCTTTGCTGCCGAGCCACTGTCGTTGTCGGAACCGCTGCGCGAGGACGGCGATGCCGAACTCGGCGACGTCGTCGAGGACCGCTCGGCCGAGTCACCTTTCGAGGTGGCGGCCACCGCGTTGCTACCCGAGGAAATCCAGCGTCTGTTGGCACCGCTCGACGAACGCGAGCGCGAAATTCTCAAACTGCGCTTCGGCCTCGACCGCGGCGAACCCCGCACGCTCGAGGAAGTCGGCGAGCATTTCAACCTCACGCGTGAGCGCATCCGTCAAATCGAAGCGCGCGCGATGAGCAAGTTGCGTCACCCCTCCAGCGACACCGGCGCGCGAGACCTCCTCGCCGTCTGATTCGACCGCGTCACACCGACGCGATCGACACCGGCTTTGCAAACAGTCTCCTGAGTGCGCGGGCGCCCGTGCCGAGCGCCAAGCCCGCGACGATCGGCACTACGAGTCGCACAACGACGCAATCGCCGAGTCCCGGAACGAACCTGTTCGTCACGGTTCCTCGGTCGATGACAACGGCCACCAAGAGTGCAACGGCCGCAGACGTCACGAGCGCGTCGACGATCTCGCGGTGTTGCCGCAGAATGACCGCTACCACCGAGACGATCACGACGAGCAGACCGAGGGCAAGCATTCCCGGTGCAGTGCGCGCCTCGGACGGCAGCCCCCAATACATGAAGGCGCCGTTGACTGCGAAAAGCGCGCCTGCACCGGCGAATGTGCCCGGCGCAGCACGACGTGACAACACGAAGCCCACCGTGACCGCCGGAACGGCAAGCAGCCACCACCATGAACCAGGTGCATCGCGTTGATAGAGACTCCCCGAGACGAGCGTTGCCCGACCGTCGATCGTCATCGGAATCGTCCACCGCTGCACGAGGCCGCGGTCGTCGATCGGCTGCGGTGCGGCGGGACTCATCCAATGCACGCGGTGGTCGTGCCACAAGTACGTGCCGTTCCTCGCCGCGACGACCCATGACTCGTCGTTGGTTTTCGAGGCGCTGCCGTCCGGTTTCGTACCAGATCCGTAGCGCGACTTGCTGGTACGAAAGGTATCGGATGATTCGTTGACCACGACCGTTCCGTCATCGGCAATCCGAACGAACGGCTCGTCGTAGTAGCCGGACATTTCCAAGGTGTGACCGCGCCCCACGCGCACGCGCACGAACGCATCGCCACCGACGATGTCGACACGAACCACATCACTCGACGGCTCGACCGACTCGACGACGCTTTCGGTGTTTCCCGGCCTGGCAGCGTCGGCGAAGACCCCGGCGGGCGGCGCCAGGATGAGAAACCCGAGCGTGCAGGCGACGAGCGCCTGCACGCGGCGCGATACGAATTGGCGGAGGTGGACGGGAATCGAACCCGCCGGACGAGGTTCGCTCGTCCCAACCGCTTTGAAGGCGGCGGAGCCCACCAGGCGCACGGACACCTCCATGACGCCGAAACCGTAGCCCAAGAACTTCGCAATCAACCCGTCGTGAATGACCCCTCGTGTGCACACATGACGACAACAGAACACGACCCAGCGAAAGGGCGCGAAATGATCATTCTTTGCCGGTCGGCGAAAGGCGGAAGCGGGACCACCGTGACGGCTGGTGCTCTGGGGTTGTTGCTCGCCGCGCGCCACCGTGGGGGCGGATACGTGGTGGATCTCCTGGGCGCGCGCCACCGTGGGGGCGGATACGTGGTGGATCTCCTGGGAGACCTTCCCGCTGCCCTGGGTATCGCCGAGCCCGATGGCGCCGCGGTTGCCGAGGTCAACTCGGCACTGCGTCTGCTTCCCCGATGCATGACACCTGATGCAACACAAACGCAGTGGCTGTCGCTTGCCACCGAACTGCAGTCACTCCGCGGACCGGTTGTCGTCGACGTCGGCACGCTCATACCGGGCAAGGCACTCCTCGACGCAGCTTCGGCGTCGTACCTCGTCACACGGCCGTGTTATCTCGCCCTGCGACGTGCAACACACAGGATCCATCAGGGTGAGGTGGGCGTGGACGGCTGCATTCTCGTGAACGAACCGGGCCGCGCACTCACCCGAAGCGACGTCGCTTCGGTATTGCAAACCCCGGTGTGTGCCGACGTGCCCTTCGAGACCACGATCAGCAGGGCGGTTGATGCGGGCCTTCTTTCGCACCGCGTTCCCCGCGCACTCGATGAGGCCCTGGCCGGTCTCATTGCCGAACACACCGCGAAGTGACCAGAAAGGTGTGACGACGTCATGGCAACGGAACTCATCGCACTGCTCCACGATCCCGACATCCGGGAAATCGTGGTCAATAACGACACCGAGGTGTGGGTCGAACGCACCGCGGGTCTCTCCCGACTCGACGACATCGGTGCGGGCGAAGCAGCCGCGCTCATCGAACGTCTCTTGGCACCACTCGGACGCCGTGTCGATTTATCCTCACCGGTTGTCGACGCACGTCTGGGCGACGGATCGCGGTTGTGCGCGGCAATTCCCCCGGTCAGCCCGCACGGCCTGAACCTCGCAATTCGCCGCTTTGCCCGTGGGGCTCACACGCTTGCATCGTTCACCGACGCGCGTACCGCCGACCTCGTCGAGTCCGCGCTGCATCGTCGACTCAACATCGTCGTCGCCGGCGGCACGTCGACGGGCAAGACCACGCTCCTCGGCGCAATGGCCGAACTTCTGCCGTCATCCGAGCGGATCATCGTGCTGGAGGACACCAACGAGTTGCGCATACGACATCCCCACACCGTGTACCTGGAAACACGTCCGGCATCCACCGAGGGCGTGGCTGCAATAGAGCTCTGTGACCTGGTGCGCCACGCACTGCGTCTGCGCCCCGATCGACTCATTGTCGGCGAAGTGCGTGGCGGTGAGGCCTTCGACATGTTGCAGGCCATGAACACCGGACATTCGGGCTCACTGGCCACGTGTCACGCCAACTCCGCCGTCGACACCCTGCACCGCATCGAGTCGATGGTGTTGCGGGCGATCGCCAACTGGCCGCTTTCTGCCGTTCGGTCGTACCTCGCATCGGCCATCGACATCGTCGTGTACGTCGAACGCACGCCCGACGGCGCGCGACGCATCGCCGACATCGTGCGGGTCGACGAGACACTCGGATCCGACGGAGGTTTCATCACCTCCCCACTGCTCGACGACTAACGACCATGGAAGTTGTCCGGATTCCAGTCCCCCTTTTCGTCGTCGAACGCACGCCCGACGGCGCGCGACGCATCGCCGACATCGTGCGGGTCGACGAGACACTCGGATCCGACGGTGGCTTCATCACCTCCCCACTGCTCGACGACTAACGACCATGGAAATTGTCCGGATTCCAGTCCCCCTTTTCATCGTCCGTATCGTCGCACTGAGACGCCTCACAACGGCCGGGACGCCCAGGCCCACGCTCACCGCTCGCCTCCGCCGCAAGGACTCCGTCGAGCCCGCCCTGGTCGCGGCGGGTTTTCTCGACGTCGTCGATCGACACGTGCAACTCGGGTCCTCGCTGCGTGGTGCCATCGTGTCGGCATCCACTCAATGCGATCCTTCGTTGTCGGAGACCTTGCGCGTGATTCTGCTTTACTGCCGCACCGGTGCCTCCCTCGACGACGAAGAGGTTCTCGCCGACGCAGCGCGTCGTCGGGCCGATGACGCATTCCTCGTGCGTTCACTCGTTGCGGCCGGTGCGGGTGGTCCCGGCACGTCGTTCGCCCTGCAACGAGCCGCGTGGGTGTTGCGCGAGCGCCACGCCGTTGCCTCGGAACGACGGATGTTTGCGGCACAAGCCGTGTTCGCCGCCCGGATCCTGTCGTGGATGCCCGTCGTTTTCGGCATCTTGATGGTCGCCACCAACGGCTCGATTCGCTCGGCGTATTTCGGCGGTACCGCCGGTTTCGTCTGCGTGGTCGTCGGCGTCGTACTCAACATCGTCGGGCGCAGATGGATGAGGAGGATCGCATGCTCGTTCAGCTGATCCGAAACCTGTCGCCAACACCCCTGCGACAACGCAACCACGCGTCGGCGTCCCTCGTCGAGTTCGTCGACTTGTTGGTGGTCTTGCTGAGGAGCGGCCGCACGGCACACCAGGCGTTCGAGTGCATAGCGCGGTGGGGCGACGGAGACGTCGGGCGGGTTGCCGGGCGAGTGGTGCAGCGGTGTGAACGCGGCGAGCGTCTCGCCGATGCCACCGGGGAACTCATCACCACCTTTGGTTCGGCGGCCGTCGGAATTGCAAGCACCCTCGCCGCTGCCGAACGTGACGGCCTGCCGATCGCCCCGGTTCTCGACAGGCTCGCCGGAGAAGCGCACGCCGAACGTCGGCGTCAGGCCCAGATCGACGCGGCCAAGTTGCCGATCAAGCTCGCCTTTCCACTCGTCGCATGCGTCCTTCCCTCCTTCGTCGCCCTCACCGTCGTGCCCAT
>Ga0194126_10005325_pt1 | contig 18986 bp, 34 predicted proteins | sample TA2KigC150mmetaG_FD_148641 | JGI IMG/M metagenome (GOLD analysis project Ga0194126, IMG submission 148641) | Freshwater microbial communities from Lake Tanganyika, Tanzania - TA2015035 Kigoma Deep Cast 150m | ecosystem: Environmental > Aquatic > Freshwater > Lake | place: Tanzania: Lake... | reverse complement strand
GCATCAGACTTTGCAGCAAATAAAACTATTTCGCTTCCTAAAGCCCTTGGACGTGCGTTAGCTTGTTACGGATCTGGCTCTGGACTAACTAATCGCGCAATGGCAAAAATTATCGGTGAAGAATCTCACACTCAAACCGTTGGAGAAATGGCTGCACACCAGCACACGATGCCTAGGACGAGCCCGTGTACGGGGGCTTCGCAGTCGAACGCATCCGGTTTTCTCCATGGGAGTGGCTGCGGTTCATCAACAGGTAACACCGATTCTTCTGGTTCTAATACACCTCACAACGTCATGCAGCCAACAGTATTTCTTAACATAATGATTAAATTGTAGTAGGGAGCACGTATGATTTTTCAACATCATCCCGACGGAATAATCAGCATAGGAAATTTTATGTATCCGCTCAATGAATTTCTTATTGATGAACCCAATTACACTCTCAGATCTGATTGTATTGGTCGCATTTATGAGCAAAACGTGCGACACTGTTCCTTCACTAAGGATACAGCGCACGGAGAACCGTTTCCGTGGGCTGAAGGAGACATGTATCTATCAAAAGTAGATGTGTATCGAGCCGCATATGAATTGCGTCATCCTAAACCTTCTCCACCGACTCCTGTTGATCACTCTGATCTTGATAATCTTGAGAGAACTGTTAGAGTTCTCGCTTCATGTGTTGCGCACATCGGAAATCTGACAGAGGATCAAATGAAAATTTTATTTAAACAAAAATGGGATGAATAATTTTCAATTACGCTCGAATCCAATAGCGTGTATAGTTCTCAGCCGTTTCGGTATTAATCCATTCAACCTGCGCGAGTTGACAGAATTGCGCGAAGTCTTTTGTAAACGTCGGATCATCAGCAAGAATCTCTAGCATCTCACCCGTCTGCATTCTATTCAGTTCTAAGCGCACCTGCAAAATAGGCATTGGGCATAGCAATCCCCGACAATCGACAATTCTATTTTGATTCTCTGTGCCAGGCATGATGGGACTATTCTTACATCAAATAAAGAACCTGTTCGGTGAGCAACTGATCTTTAGACGAAGATTCAGTCATGTTTCTTTGTTCCTTGATAAGTTCATCAAGTTCTGAGTGCAAACTGCGATACTTTTTCCACGTCATTTCAATATCGCGATGAAGTTGAATGATCCGATGATTGATTAGTTCAGATGTTGTCATGTTAAAGATACCTTTCATATGATTCACCATAAAATTTATTTTATTGATTCATTAAATTCATCTAACTCTTGTTCCCAAAATGGAACTGTATCTTGTTCGAGATCTGTTTCAAGATCATATTCGTCGTATTCGTGATCGTATTTATTGTGCTGATTCGCGAAGTATATAGATTTTTTAGAACACATCGGTTCAGCGTTTTCTTTAAATTTCTGAAATTTCTGACGAATATTCATTGGCTCTAGTGGACGACTACCGTGCATGAGAATGATCCTCCTTATGTGATAACCATGGGAATTGTGAATTGAATCGCTTGAGATTTGCTGCATTTCCTGCAAGAAAATAAGGTAATTGGACTGAACCTACATTACCACCGAGACGATAATTGACTGTATATTCTCCGCTACATTCAAATGAGGGGGCGATCGTACGAAGATGTTCAAAGAACATGCGATCCATGCCCCACCCACCATACCACGCGGGTCCTGCTGCAATTGCTATTTTTCTTGGCACACAATAACACGAAGTATCAATATGACGATAGGGATAGTGCGGCTCTGGGCTATACGCATTCCATTTCCCCAACGATTCGCAATTATCTTGACACAACCATTCACCCGCTGTGGATATGATATTTCGAAGACTGTAGACCCAGGTAGCACGTGTGTGTTGAAGTGTTTGGAGAAGCGATTCACAGTGCGTTGGAAGAATCGTGTTATCTTCATCAAGATAGCAAACAAGATCCGTATTCATCAGAGTCGGCACAGACGCATAGACACGATGCCCGTAAAAGCCTTTGCCAACATTTTCTTGTAACTCAATGACCCGTAAATGGGCACCAGAGACTGTCCGGCGCAGCAGCGCATGCACCGCCTCTCGATGCTCTTCACCATCAACCACAATATAGTGACGCACAGAAATGGTTTGAGTAGCAACAGAGTTGAGACAGTCTAGAAGTTCTGGTTTACCAATTGCAGGAGTGAGAACACCAATTGTAAAATGCGTATTCATGATTTTAATAATACTTTATTTCACAACACAAATTATGAAAATTAGTTGAGAGTACCAGACATGTGGTGACACAAGATGTGATATGCGTTCACTCTGAATGAGTAACGTATGATTCTCTTCCAACAACTCTTGACGGGTCTCATATTATATATCGGATTCTGCTACAACCAGACGTAATGGATATATGAGAGAAAGGCTCTCGTCCGATGTCTGTGTGCATTCCCCGATCACTAGTATTTAGTATTCTTTGAGAGTGGACTTATTAAGCCACAATTCAGTATACCGCAATGTTTCACGCAGGGCATTCAATTTCTTGTGTAAAGCCACATAATCTTCAGCGCGAACATAACAATTCACTCCGCTCTCCTCATAGGCAGACCACTCAGTGTCTGCGATTAGATACTTATTATCCAAACAGAAATAGCGAGTTATCATTATTCAACTTCTAAATGAACGCCAAAAATCATCCATTTCTGGCGGTGGAGATTGGGTGGGGTTTTTGAGAATTGGATTGATCGTTTGGCGTGTTCCTGTCGTACTGTCAATCTTTTGATACAGATCGCGCAACGCCAGTCGCACGATAGCCCCCATTGAGATGCCATAGTTTTCCGATAATTGCAATAATCGCTGATACTCTTTGAGCTCCATTAGCACATCAAACTTCTTAACTAATTTTGCCTTCTGCGTCATTAGACAGTTTTCTTGCTTTTCTTTGCCTTGGGTGCAGCAGCGGTCTTTGCTGCCGTGTGTGTTGCTCCTGGTTCAAAGGGAAGATCAGGAAATGCCTCTTTTGCGAGTTGCGCGGTTAACCCTGGAACATGAAGACTGAGAGTCTTTTCTAGCAGCGCGCAGAACAAAGACGCCTCTCCCGCATGTAAGTAGGATAGAATTTGTGTCAGAATCGTTTGTTCTTTTTTGGGCGGCAGTTTCGCTATGCGCCGTGGGTGCCCCTCAATAAACAAATACATCTTCGCGAGTTCTTGATGAAGATAGGTATCGTTTAATCCTGCTGGAAGGGGTGAGGGTGTATACTTGGGAATCTTGGTAATATCAAACTTGACCGCTGGATTGAACGCAGCATTGAGGAATTCTGGAAGACGCGACCCACCGCGAGAGAGTGCGAATTTCTGTAAAACCTTAATTTTCTCTTCTTTGCTGGCTGCACTTATAAAGGTTTCAAACAATTCATGGTACAACATATAGCCCATAACAGATCCTCCTGTATAATAGTGAATTCACCACACCTACTGATATTTAGTTAGGTTATTTACGAGTGTGGGACGAAATCTATTAGAATTCATGGATACACTCGACGAGACGGGCACACTTGTGGCTAATAAGATAAGAGAGAAACTCCTGCTTGGTCGCCGAAGTGGCGCGATCATAGGCCTCATGAATTTGAGTGACGATGCTATCAGGAATTTGAGTGAAGTCAATAAGTTGTTCGTTTCGCTTATAGTTGCGAAGAATCTCTGTGGGAAGTTCATTGAGTGACATTTCCATCATCTCTGTCAATCGTTTCTGTGTCAGCGGTTTTTGACGAATACCAGTCACAAAGGTATCGTCAGCAGACAAGACATTCGGAATGCCATCGCCTTTGTCACCTGTAAAGATCAGTTGCTTAAGATAAGAATGTGGGTGCATGGTCCCAATCATAGTTTTCTTGGCAGGTGAATATTGTAAGACGCGAGGACCATATCCGTGCAGTTGAATAAAATCTTTATCTGAGGATACAATCAAAATCGGCTGATGGGGTGCGTACTTCATCGTTAGCACCCCGATAATGTCATCGGCTTCAGCACCGTCCAAGCGTAATGTTTTATAGGGAAGTGAGACTGGAAATTCAGTCTTGAGTGGCTCTAATAATTCAAACACTTTCGTCCAATCTTGACCAGAGGATTCGCGCTGTTCTTTGCGCTTATGCTTATATGGCGTAAACACCGTTCGTCGCCAATATTGACGACCATCCATCGCGATAATCACTTCAGGACCAAAGGTGCCTTTGTGACGAGAGGTCACGGTGCGCATACTATTCAAAACAAGATGGCGTAGAAGATCGGTGCTGGGTTGATCTTTTGTTGTCGTGAGATGTTCCAGCGCGGAGGCAAACGCAATTCCACTGTAGTCAAAAATAATCATGAAGGTGACGTCCTTTTTTTGGGGGGCGGTGACTTGAATGGTGCAATTTCTTTGCGTTCTTCCCGTTCAATACGAGACTGCAAAACTAAAAATGCGTGATTTGGCACATTTTGTCCTTTAGCACAAATATCAGACAGAATGGTAAGAGCTTCGCTGGCTTGACAGTAGTAATAGGAATTCTCATAGGCATCATGAATGTTGTACCCATAATCCGTAGCATACACATAAACATCCGAATGTTTCGACCAACGACAAAGTGGCACAATTAATTCTCACACGAATAGGTATCGGTTTGTATTTTCATATCAGTTGGCCATTGTGGCTTGACAAACGAGGCGTCTACCATAAGCAATTGATTGGTGGGTTGTATCGTGTATCGACCATTGTCTAATGCGATAAACGAAAACTCTTTGGCTTGTTCTGGTCGCGCTGACCATGCGTCTAACATCGGAGCTACTGTAAACAAATAGCGCCCCTTGTACTCATTCGTCTTTGTGCGTACCTGACACACAACATCTTTGAGAAACGAATAGGTGAGGGTGGAAAAGGCATACCCATAACAATCCCATGTTTGAGCATCTTGAGGTGCCCATTTGTTGTCGGGATTTTCTTTCCAGGACAATGCATGAATCGGAACGTTTCGATAGACCGCACCATTTTTAAACAAGACATTACATCCCCATACACGACCTGGATATGAGACAATTCCAAACCAAATACAGGGAACAAATCCTTCAGCTGTTTTGTGTGTGATGGTCGAATCTACAAAAGTATACTGATGTTGTGGAAGATCACCGATGAGTGTATATAACATAATTTATTTGTGACACCGAACGATAATAGTTTCTTTGTTCAAACGATTCTTATATCGTGCGGATTTCGTGGTTAAAGACTCCATCAACTTCTTGGTAATAGTCTTACCACCATTTATCACTTCGTGTAGTGTGTCCTTGGGTTTTCGTAATTTTTTCGTGATACATAATGAGGTGTTGGTGTTCTTTACTGTTGTGCCCTTAAACGATAATCCAGACGCATCATCCGCAACATGGAGTGTTAACGTGCGAGTCTTGGTGTGATATGTCCATGCATGTAGAGAACCTACCATCTCTCTTGGTTCCAAAGAAATTAATCCGAGTTCCTCATACTTAGGTTGATAGTGCACTCGTTTAGCGATTTGTTCTGGTAATTGTTTCTTTCTTTTACGAGGAGAACGAATCGCTATGGACTCCTTTACGATCAACAAACCATCATTGATAATTTGATCGCAATAGTTCGCCAACTTATTGAGTTGAGATTTGGTGAAATTGGAATAAGCATCACGCAAATCGGCATCTGTTCCGCTATGAGCTAATTGATATTCATCTCGAATGCGTTTGAACCAAACAATAATCTGTTGCGCTTGTGGACCCTTGATTTGATGGTTGCGCATGACAACAAGTGGGGAAGGCATCGTTTTGAAGTTTGATAGAATCACTTCATCCACACAACCTTCTAATTCACCCAAACACTTGGAGACTTGTTGTTTCATTCGTTCTTGAATACTCAGCGTAGGTTTTTCTATCTTCTTTTCAGTATTCGTCGGACGATCATTATAGAAGTCTATTGGTTTAATGAACGTGCGAAACGATTCGACATTATTCATGAGCCAGCGAATCGTGGATTCAGACAGTTTGGCCCCGCGCATTTGAATGCGACAGAGATACCCAATATTTGGGTGCGATGAAATAAACGCAGATACTTTCTCAGGTATATACTCAATTTTCTGTGTTTTCAAATATTCCGAAAAATACTTAACGGACATGTCCGACTTGTAGTTACTGGAATACCAATTCATCAACGTAATAAACTGAGTGTTGGTCAACTCCTCAGTGGTTGAGGGAATCGACGGTTCAGCAGATTTATAGGATAAACGACTCATTCCATGTCCCCCTCAAAGGTGTTTGATTCGCGTATCTGCCGAATGCGTGTCTTGGGATAATGATAAGTGTGAATCACCTTCTTCTTATCATCTAACCAAGACACGCTCACCATATCATTTATTACTGCGACATTTTCTACATGAGTGAGTGTCACCGGCTCTGCGTCATCAGCAAACTCAATCCACACTGTATGTTTTTTCCATGTTAGCATAATGTGCTCCATCATTCATAATCCCGAATTGTAATTCCTACAGGAAAAATTGGAATACCATCATCACTCAAAACTTGATATTTCACCGTGAGTTTTTTCTTGAGATACCGCTGCCGATGTTTCCACTGTTCTTGCCGTTCCTCATCAGTCCCTCGACACCGCACATCAAACTCTTTACCTTTTGTAGTAATACATCGAAAAGTCGCCTTTCCTTCGTCTTTACCGATGCCTTCTTTGGCACCGATAATAGTGAATTCTTCGTCAACAAAATCCTTGTATTTCAGCAATGATGGCGACCGATATTGAAATTTGTAGGCTTCAGGTCCACCCGAACGAATGATAGTTCCTTCATACCCCATCATCACAAAGTCAGCATGCGCTTTCATCACCTCTGCTTCGTTTTGTGCGGGTCGCGTTCTCACTTTCACAATACTTCCATAATTTATTAGAGAAGCGACCCGCTGATTGAATGGTGCATTCATACAACAATCGTAATTCCAGAACTTCACATACCGACGAAGAGTGTCAGCATTTTCATTTTTCTTCTTATCATTCTTGATTAATGAGACAAGCTGCTGAAACGTCAAATCTTGATGGCAATATAATTCCCCATCCAATATATCGCCATTCTTCATGACCGCGAGTGCATCTTGTTTGATATGATCTAGTGTAGTAAACTGTTTTCCACCACGCGAATAAAACAGAATCTCATTGTCCTTACGTTCTATTAGACACCGAATACCATTCAGCTTCGGCTGTACATAGACGGGCCAAACTAAATCATGCTTACGATCTTCATATTTTAGTGCCAACATTGGCAATCGAGTTGTTAGTCCCTGAGAAACTTGTCGATGACTGGGCACATTGGTCTGATATCCTTTATCTTGTTTTTTCTTCCAGAAAGATTCTGCTTCTTGACAGGCTTGGGTGTAGGCGGTTGTTTCGTTTGCGCGTCCGATGTTTTTTCCACTTTTGATTTTACGGATCGTTTGCTGCTGTTTACCATGTTGTTCTCCATAAGTGATAACAATATGAGCACCATGTGACAATTCTTCTGCCACAATAGACCAAACTTTAATTTTTCCATGAGTTGCCCGACCATACAGCATCGGATAGGTCTTTGTTTTCATCATTTCTCCTTATTTCACGTGGTTCGTTTGGGGTTCAATTCTTTAATCCACTTATTGGTCATAAATTCATACCCCTGCTTGTTTGCACAGGCGACAGTAAAGACTCGCTGTTTAGCTGTCTTTTCGCCACATTCAAGACAATACCGATACCCCAACGACCAACGTTTGGGATGAATATCACCTAACTGACATTTTATACAGTAATACTTCACGCAACCTCCTTTCATTATAGTATTCTACTATACCAAAAGAAGAAAATCAACTATTTTTGGTTGAAAATATCTAATAATGACAAGGGGTTAGAAGAAATTCAAAAATAATATGATCAAACCTGAGTTGCAACCGCTACTGGTGCAGCTGGTTTGGGAAGATATTCTCTATAGCCGTAGCGTTCAGTAAGATACTGTTTGGCTTCTTCGCTGACATATTCCGTGAATTGATACCGGTCATTCTCGACCGTCTTGGCGTCTTCCATGACCTTGTCGGTTGGAATCGCGTACTCGATGTTGCAGGACGTGTAAGCTTGGATGTAGGTCGACCCAACTTCGCGAGCGATTAAGATTGCTTTTTTGACTACACTCTCCACTCGACGTGGATTATTGGGTACTACCGTGGCGACATAGGCACACCCCGACAATTTAGCAAGTCCGATCATGTCCATTTTCTCAAATTTCTTGCCGAGCGGGGCCATCTTCAGCACGGCCCCTCGATTGGTCATACCGCTCTCCTGACCTCCGGTATTGCCGTAGACTTCGTTGTCCAGCATGATCGTGGTAAACCGCTCCTTGCGGAACCAGGAATGGAGCACCTGCTGGAAGCCGATGTCCGCCGTGCCACCGTCGCCCGCCATCACGACCACATCCTTTGGCTTGTCGCCGAATCGAAGACGCAGACCACGGGACAACCCGCTCGCTACACCGTTTTGATCGCCATAGTTGCCGTATACGAACGGAATCGCCGCCTGAGAAATAGCCAGACGTCCGCAACCGGCGGTGCCGACGGTGATGGTGTCTTCGGGATTGGGGAACGCGATCATGGCGAGACGAATGAAGAGAGTCATAGCACAGCCAGCGCACATCGGGTGCTCTTCTAACACTTCCTTAAAATGACCCGTCTGTGATACACTGACCTTCTTGCCAAATGGACCGCGATCAACCAAGTCGCGGTATTCCTTGGGCATGAATCGATCAAATCCTGGACTAAACTTAACGTAATCGAGACTCATATCATCCTATTTAGTTAGAAATAATGTCCGCCGTCGTTTTTTGGTTTGTCAATCAACGTCGCAGTTCGAGTCAAATCCCAGAGGTCTACTTGACCAAGTGGTGTAAACACATTACATGTTTCAATATCAGGTGGAACAAAAGAATTAATTTTTCGGCAAAAAACTTGTGTTTTATTGGATGATTTAAGGGTATAGATCATGCTGTGTTGACAATATCCGCAGCGACTTTCTGGACGATTTTTCATTACAATCTGAGAATTGGATTGTCTGTGACCGTCCTCTACAACACCAGAGACACCACTAATAGTATCATAAATGACGGTGGTGAGTTCTTGATCGCGCAGCATAAACACCCCATTGTTAATGGTAGAGTCGCCCAGCACTTATGCTGGGCGACCCCTAGTTAGCTCGTTCACAGCGAAGTTGTGAACGAATTTACGTGTCTACCTAAGAATTAGGCAGAACGGAGGCGGGAGTAAAACCGATTGCTCCGACGACTTCTCGTCGGGGTACCGAGACGGTACACCGCAATCTTGTCACCCTTACCATTTCGAACGATGTTGGTATAGATCGAATGTCCATCCTCACGGAGTTCTGCGATTCTTGCAGAGACATTTTCCACACCAAAAAGATTTCGACCTTGCTTGACGCTGAAGGTATTATATCCCTTCGTCTTGCGCAAGTAAGCCAACATCTTATCATTTACCGACATTATAGCATTAGCCATAACTAACCTCACTAATTATATTTGAGTTGCACTTAGAGGGACAACTCTTGCCTCATACTTATTGTATAGTATATAATATTTCAATTATTAATGTCAACTTTTTTAGCCTTTTTGGATTTCTTGGATGAATTTTTCTTTTTTGATTTCTCATGAATTACAACATCATCACTGACAAAAGGATCATCCTTTTGAGAAAACTGATTTGATTCAAATTTTGGCAAATCTAATTCCAGTTGTTGGTGTTCTTCAACTGGATGTTGTTTGTGTGAAAAAATTTCTGAAATCTTTTTTAACCATTTCATTATCTGCCCTCCTATGAATAAATAAACCAACGAAATAACCCAATACCATCTACAACAAGAAACGTTCCATAAATAATGGTAAACCCTGTAGACCCTCGACTGATAGAAGTTATAATTAAACAGGAAGATCCAATCATCCATAACAGATAACACAATCCTATATTTGGTTCAGGGACGGTAGTTGCTAAAACCAATGAAGCGAAAATAGAAGCAACCATGCCGACAAATTCCAACACAAATCGCCGACTATTAATATGAAAATCATCTGAAATAAAATCAATGGACGATTCGAACACTTCACCTATACGATCTAAAACATTATACATATTAAAGCACCCTTTTAATATGATTATATAATTGCGATGGAGTTTCTAGCACATTATGTTGTTTGCGACGCCAAATTGTACGTACTGTCAGTAAAATCACAATAAGACCCAATATAATTTCATAATACATCATGGCAGAGATTCCTATTAACTCAAATAATATCATATATTATAATGAAATGGAGTAGAAAAGTCAACTATTTTGTATCTTATTAATACCATTGAGGAATAGTACGTTTCTTCCAAGATGCCAGATGCTGTTTCTTTTGTTGATAATAGGTGCGATACGCATCCACCGCGTCGAGCCGTTTACAGTCAACGGGCATGGCTTGTGCAAACGGAGTTATCCCCACATTGGGAATATGGTGAGGTGTTAAAAGTAATGCCTCAAGTAAACCGCTGGACTGACACTTATGAACTTTGTTATAACGATAGGTATATTCATGACACAACGCTGTTGTCAATGAACATAGCCATAGATAATTTTGTGACGACAAACGACACCAAATAGCACAAGGATGATGAATATAAGTGGCGTGATAGAGTTGCTGTTCGCGAGCATCGGGCAGTGCCCACCGACGAACGGTTCGACCAGATTGTGTTGTGCCTTTGTATTCGTTGCCATCTAACATACGATGCGCAGTAGACAATAATTGACAACTCTCCAGTATCATTTTGACCACATGCTTGTCATTATGATATTGCGCACACAAAACGGAATCTTGATCAAGAATGAAGATATTCATAGAATTAATTCCGTTAGAGCTGCCTCATTTCCCAACTGTCCTTTTATCACACTATTAAAGGCGAGACTAATTCGCTCACCCTCACTTTGTTTTACATCCACTAGATGAAAGAGATACGAAGGAAATACAATAAGTTCATTGGCATCAGGTTTGAACAAACATTCTTCCGAGTTATGATTATTCGAAACTGCAGGAGGAATAGAAAATAGTTTGCGCTCAGGTTGAAGAAATGTAATAGAATCTTGATTGGTGGAGAAATACATAATTCCCGATAAAAAACTGTTGGGATGATGGTGTTGAGGATGAAATTCACCTTTAGTGGCGATATTGATCCATGATTGCGTTAACACTGGTGTTAACGGATGTTTTGGCTGACACACCGAATCAATATACTCTTGTAAAGTTTCTAGACAAAAAGTGCGAATTGCACCAAATTCAGGAAGCGATAGCACATATGAATCAGCACTGCGTCTGTTACCGAGGTTGCGAATAAGTGGCAATGAACGAGCAAATTGTAATTCTGCATCAGAAATTCCTGTTGCATAATGAGAAAACATAACTGGTATAGGGAACAATTCAATTATGTGTGTCAAATTCATCATTTACCTCGCGAGGGAGGTGGAGAACACTCGTTCTCCACCCATGTCAGTTAGTGTGTGGTGGGCATAAATGGGGAATAACAGAAGCGGAGATGTTGGGAACGGAAACACTCATTAAATGCTCAATCATATTAACCTCAATGGAGCTGACGAGAGGAATCGAACCTCTAACCTGCTGCTTACAAAGCAGCAGCTCTGCCAATTGAGCTACGTCAGCATCGTTTTTCCTTGTTTTGTGTTTTAGTCCATTTTACATAAGCATGTAGCAAAAGCGTTTGCATAGAATAGGCTTCCCTTTCCCATGGCAGTCTCCAATATGAGATCTTTTTTGTATCAATAATTTCAAAGACACCTTTTTTCTTATTGTGCCATCGAGATAAATCACTGTTGTTCGCGTAATCAAATAACTCATTTTTGACAAATTGTTTCAAATGCGTCAGTTCATGAGCCAAGGTAGATGTTTGTTGTTTACGTGTTTGTAGCGATGAAAGACGAATTTTAAATTCTCGTGGAGATTGGTTGGTGTCCAACCACTCACAATCACCAAAGAATCGTCCTAATGTTGGCACAGATTCAATTGTCAAATTTACATTGCCTGTTAATCGTTTTCCGATCAATGCAGGCAACATCCACTCAACAGCTTCGCGAATTTCACGTCGTCTTTCTTTTTCAAAACCACGAATACTCAATCGTCGCAATGTTACAGGATATGTGTTCATATCAATTGCCGATTTGTGTGTATTCCGTTGTGTTGTTTTCATACGATTGTTTAAGTAATCCATCCAGTGTTACATCATACAGGGTTAATCCAGAATCATTTGTGATATTAATAATACTATCCCAACGAAACGAACGCCATTCCTGTAAATCCAAATCAAAAATTGGGCACGCAGAACTCGTCGTCATATTGTCCCGCTTTGATGAGTCGGGAGTTTTATAAAAAGGAATGCGAGTGGGATCTTGCGTTCCGCGAATAGTTCGCAATGTCCCGTCTTTTTTAGAAAATGTCACAATCACAATGTTCTTCCACAACATTCCGCAAACCCATGATCTAGTTGGCATATCTTATTCCTCTTCTTTTGGATACACCCCCAACCACATTTTGATGCGTGACCACAAGGAAAGTTGTTTGACTTCTTCTATCATGCGGTTAAGAATTAATTCTTGCATCATCTGTTTACCATTTCGTTCAATATTTTTGATAATTGATTTTGTTTTTTTTATATCTCGAACAATAATACCAAACATTTGAGTTTGTTTTCGAATCATATTGGCATACACTTTCGGATCTGAGAAGTGTGCCCGAAATGTGTCAAAATGCTCGACATCGTTATTTTGAATGGAAAATAAAGAAACAAGACAAGGAATGAAATTGGTTTCAGCACATTCTGTCCGTTTTCCATTCAAACAGAAATACTCAAAGTACATATGAGTGGGAGTGGGATAGAAAAAGATTCCATCATATTTTTGCGGAGTCATTTCTTTATCATCAACTACATTTATCATCAGAATTGATTTCCTGTTTTGTTTCGACATGAGTGTGAGCCTTTTCTTTATAGCGTCTGTAGCATTTTTTAGACAGCACGATGCGTTGATGAAACTGTCGCTCGCGCAATGACTTTGCTACAGGATTTCTCACAGTCCTACTCATCGTCGTCATCTTTCATTAAAGTTAGAAAACACACCATCATCAAAAAAAAGACAATTGCGTACATCGCAGAAAAGGATTTCATAATTTATTCTTAAGTATATCTTATTTAGACTGCACAGTCAAGTTTTTTAAATGATTCCTGTGAATTTTACAGGAAGTCCATTGATTATAGTATTGGGAAGAAAGTAGCGCATGTAATTGAAAAATATAATAATTTTCCCAATATGAACACTCTCCCCGTGAGCCACATAATTGAAGAATCTCACGGGTAAAATTGTTTTCACCTATTTTGCGAACATCTGCTCGCAACAGATCATTTGATCCCCAGTACGTTTGCCAATCTGATTGAATACGATGATGAATTTTTTTCTTTTTTTTCTTACCGTTTTTAAGAACAATTGTTTTAAATTTTGTTTTATTAAATTTTGTTAGTTTTTTGCCAATATATTTGCGATTATTCGTTAAATTAGTAATACAATAGACAAATCCGTATGCATCACCAACATGTGCCTCAGTAAATTCCTTTCCCTTATAGGTCCACGCCGTCGTCATCGTCATCAACAAATCCCATAAGATTAGGGGGATCATTGCTATGCTCTGCGATATATCCTCCGCAGAATACACAATATTCGAGCGATTCCTCAATTACCTGATCATCATAAATCACACGAAATTTGCCTTCACAATGTTCACAAACAATATCTTGAGTCATTTTATTTTAGATGTGATTTCAGCATCCAAGCATACTTGTCGTGGATGTTGATGCGTTCTTCTAAAAAATTAATGACACCTGCTTCTTTGATAGTCTCCGCTTCACCTCTGGCGCGATACAAACTTGCCCGAACTAAATCGTTAGCTGCTATGAGCCCCGCGATCATTTCGTGAGAATCATATATTGTAGAATCTTCCGTCACTTCTGAATTTTCCAGGAGTGCGAGAAGAGATACGGGAACATAGACTCCAAGTGCGCGAATGTGTTCGGCAATGGGATCTACTGCATTGTGAAGTTCCGTATAAAGTGTCCCGAAGAACTGATGAAGGGACGCAAACAACATTCCTTCTGCATTCCAATGTGCTACATGCGCCTTATAATACATCACAAACGTATTGGCTAAAACTTTTTTCATTTCTTCTATTAACATAAATTCACCTCAAATCAGATAGTTTAACACCTTTCCAATTAATAATTGTTGATTGGGGATATTCACTGAAATGAATAGCTTTATTTTCAAAAAGGTTATAATATAAAAGTAAATCCGAACATTTTTGTAAACCTTTAATATCTATATAGATAATGTCTGGCTTTTTATCTTGCGGAGGAAAATCAATTTCATATAGCAATCCCGCACTGTGAGGATATTCAATTTTACCATCATCCTTGCGATTTGTAAAACCATATATGGGGGAATATATAGCTAGATCTGGAATATAGTCATGATTGACATCATAGAGTTCAGCAAATAATCCGTTTGGTGCTATAAGAGTAGCAATAATTCGCGGTTCGCCATCTGGTTTTAGTGATTGAAAAATAGAACATTTTAATGTTTCGGTGCTCAAATGAGCATTTCCGATTGAAACAGATAATAACAATAACACACTCATCATTATACTAATGAGTAGTAGTTTCATAAAACTCCTTGAACATGTGAAAACTATAGAATATATTTATACAATTTAAGTTATGTAGTAGCCCACACATCTTCCCATGATCCACTGAGTGCACCTTTCGCATAATCGTTGCTGCGATTTTCAAAGAAATTGGTGTGGCCTGGAGCATTTACCATTCCCTCCACCCACGATAACGGATTCTTTTTCACTTTGAAGATGCCTTTCATACTCATTGAAATTAAGCGACGATCTGCTATATACCGAATGTACTGTTTGACTTCCTCAGCTGTTAAATTGGACATCGGACCCATCTTATAGGCAAGATCAATAAATTGATCCTCTAAGTCCACCATCTTTTCAGCAATCGTATAGATGCTAGATTTCAACTTATCATCCCAAATCTCTGGGTGTTCTTCAATGAAAATTCTAAACAATTTAATCATACTCTCACAGTGTTGCGTCTCGTCCACTATGCTCCACGAAATGATCTGCCCCATTCCTCGCATCAAGCCATGACGCGGAAAGTTGAGTAACATAATAAACGAGGAGAACAACTGTAATCCTTCTGTAAATGCTGAAAATGCTGCTATTTGCAAAGCCGTTGAATCTTTTGAGACTGCACGATCACTAATTTTCAGTAAATAATCGTGCTTGTTTTTCATTTCCTGATATTCTAGAAACTCGTTGTAGGTAGACTCTGGCATTCCTAACGTTTCAATTAAATGCGAATATGCTGCAATATGTACCGCTTCTCGCGCAGCAAATCCTAGCAGCATCATGCGCACTTCAGGTGCTTTGAAGTAGGTGAGATAGTGCTTGACATAACCTGATGCAACATCAATATCGCCCTGAGTAAAGAAACGAAAAATGTTGGTAAGAAAATATTTTTGTTCTGGAGTCAGTTTCTTTTTCCAATCAGACACATCTTCCAGCATCGGCACTTCGGTCATAATCCAGTGTGATTTTTCGTGTGCCAACCAAGAATCATATGCCCATGGATAGTGAAATGGGCGAAATGCATTTCGTTCATCTGTTAAGAGTAGTTTCTTTTTCGTCATCGAAGTTCCTCATCTAGCCATTTTTCTGCTGCCAGTGACATGATTTTCTGAAATGCGCGGTCTATCGCCGCATATTGCTCTGAGGTACATGTTAAATCTTTTTTCAAGAAATATAAATCCTGTAGTTCATCTTCATATTCTTCGTAAGAAATCGCATCATACTGTAACTTGGTTTCTAATTGAATTAATCTTTTAATTAATTTAGTTATCTGGCACGATGGGTCTTGATGTAACATATTGATTACAGCATCCATATATTTTCTCTTATGCTACGGATTTGATCTTAAAAATCATCCCTCACATGCCAAACAGGTATCTTCCCCCGATGCTAAGGCTTTTAAATCAATTTCTTCAATCACCTTACGTTCAATGCGTTTGGCAACTTTATCTGCCTTCGCGAGCTTTTCACTTCGGCAATAATATAGTGTTTTTAATCCTTGCGTCCAAGCGAGAAAATGAACTGCATGCAAATACTTAATATTGACATCAGGGCGAAAGAATAAATTAATAGACTGTGATTGATCAATGTGTTCCTGTCGGTCGGCTGCATGTTGAACGACCCATCGCTGATCAATTTCCATCGCAGTCTTAAACACTAATTTAGTATTCTCATCTAAAAACTCTAGATGCTGAACAGAGCCGTCATTCGCAATAATGGAAGACCACACTTCATCATACCATCCCTCTTTGTGTTTCTCAATTTCTTTTTTTAAAATCACATCAAGATATCGATTCTTGTTCAAATACATCCCTGAGAGAGTATCCTGCCGATATGCATTCGCACGAAATGGTTCTACACTGGGTGACGTATTACCCATGATAATAGAACTGGAGGCATTGGGTGCCACTGCTATCATATGAGAGAACCGACGCCCCGTATTCACAGCATCAGGTGCTTCACCCCGCTCTTTTCCTAAACGCAGATTCGCTTCGTCCAACTGTTTACGAATGTGTTTGAACATATTTTTGTTCAGAGAGGTGGCAGCCGCAGACTCCCACGGAACATTCTTCTGCTGAAGATAGGCATGAAACCCCAAGGCACCGATTCCAATACTACGTTCGCGTGTTGCCGAATACTTTGCGCGTTCAATTTCTTTGGGTGCATTGTCAATGAAATATTGTAACACATTATCTAACATTTCAGCAATATCTGATAGAAAGTCTGTGTTTTTCTTCCAATCATCATAATATTCCAGATTGACAGAGGAAAGACAACACACCGCCGTGCGATCTTTGTCAGTAGGTAGAATGATTTCTGAACACAAATTGGATTGCTTGATACTCAATCCCAGCTTCTTCTGCCACTCAGGCAACTGCTTGTTAGAAGTATCAATAAAATGCAAATAGGGTTCGCCTGTCTGCATACGAATCTCCATAATCCGTTGCCACAAGTCTTTAGCTGAGACAGTATCGCGCACTGTACCCGAATGCGGGTCTTTCAATTCCCACGCATCAGAAGCGACTGGATCTACCATGCATGTTTCAATAATTTTCATAAATGCATCAGACACATTAATGCCATGATGTAGATTCTGACATCGCATGTTCGGATCACCCGTTGGCTTTCTCATTTCTAAAAACATCAGAATGTCTGGATGAGAGATGTCTAGATAGGTAGCATAACTTCCGCGTCGAGTGCGTCCCTGCCGATACGCAAGACAAGAAGAATCATAAATGCGTAAATGCGGCATGATGCCGACGGACTTGTTATCGGTCGAACGAATGCCAATTCCAATACCAACACCACCACCCAACATGGATAACCAATTGACTTCGGATAATGTATCTACTAACCCCTCAGCGGTGTCAGCTAGATATGGCAAATAACAACTGATTGGCAACTGTCGTTTTCGTGCTGCAAAAGATAAAATTGGTGTCGCATAACTCAACCAGTGCTTAGACGCATACTCATAGAGACGTTGCGCGTGGTCAGGATTACTGCCGAATTGTTTCGAAACAAATGCGAACCGATCTTGTGGTGAACATTCCTCTTCAGTCATATAAGATTCTTTGAGTCGTTTGATGCCGAGTTCATCAAACAATGCATCACGGGTATAGTCAACAACAACGGTCTGGTTGGTCATGGTGTTAGTCCTGTTCTAGTGCTTGCGTAATGGTTGGAAATTCTTGTTGGAGGATTGTCCAACAGGCTTCTGCAATTTCTTGATGTTCCAGTTGCGTTCCGTTCTTTCGTCGCAAGTCGCAATAATGAATCCAGCTTCGAATGGTTCCTGCCATATAGAGTCGGCTCATCGTGCAACCTTCTGGCAAAACTGCTCGCGCTTGTTCTTTCGCAATTCCGTTTCTAATTGCCCACTCGTAAGTTGTTTGGGCTCTTAGAATTACCCCCTGTTGTCGCACCTCCCATTCTTGTTTAAGCGCGCTATCGGTCGTGATGAAACTATTCTGACGATTCTTCATATCTTGAAGCCGTGCGTCCTTCATAATAAACTTTAAATCTTTTGTCGGATCAGCATAACGTTGAGAAAATTCTTGAAATGAGAAAGATCGATGCCGCAAAATTTGTCGCGCAATATCACGTGTGGTGTTAATCTCTAGCGTCAAACTCACCATTTCAAGTGGACTCCAATGTTTGTTCTTGAGAAGGTACCGAATCAATTTAGGTCCAGTGTCCATGTTTGCTTGATTGGCAGGATTCGACACGCGAGCGCAATATGCAATTAAATCCTCTGCCGTCTTGACACCATCAATTTTAGGAGTTGAGACGGCGATGAGTTTGACGGGTTGTTCTGTTGTCATATTACATCTTCTTCCAAAACGCGAGTTTTGTTTTCGCGGCAAGTCCTGATGCGGAGTCGCGATAAATTGCTTGTGTTAGTTCTTCACTGGTGTGCCCATTCAGAATCATTTCATTGATATCCTTTCCACGAATCGTCTCAGACCAGAACATCACTCGGTATCCCCCATGAATAGCTTTACGCATCATCTCTACAATTTCTTTATTACGTCGTTCATTATCAAAGACCAAATATACATTGGGGTGATTGACTTGTGCGGCAACAGTCATCAAATTTACATCCCCCGATGCAATAGCATTTTCAAAGAATAGACTATCAAGTGGACCTTCTGTAATGATTAAGGGCTGATCGGATTTAATTCGTTCAAGCCCATATACCAACTTTTCTGTGT
>Ga0194126_10005318_pt1 | contig 18990 bp, 4 predicted proteins | sample TA2KigC150mmetaG_FD_148641 | JGI IMG/M metagenome (GOLD analysis project Ga0194126, IMG submission 148641) | Freshwater microbial communities from Lake Tanganyika, Tanzania - TA2015035 Kigoma Deep Cast 150m | ecosystem: Environmental > Aquatic > Freshwater > Lake | place: Tanzania: Lake... | reverse complement strand
ACAAATAGATTTGCTTTTTTCATACGTTTCGGTATAAATTGTTCATGAGAAGGTGAAACAAATACGTTGTTAGACGTTGCTGTTGTAAAGTTGTTTGCCATTCGATTCGAATCAGTACTCATGGTATTTACTTTTTATTAGTCTTTGTTGGGGACAGAACACAATTTTGGCTGTAGCGCAATGCGCTCAGCCTCAGGGTTTTATGCTGAAATTTGTTCAATCTTTTTATCAATCTGCCTTTCAATTAGTTACTCAATTCATATAGCAGTATATACAAAGGTATACAAATTGTGGTAATTAACAAAAAATAGACCTGCACGCTGCGAAATTAGTTGAAAACTTTAAGGGGCTTTTCAGTAATTTATGCAGTTTCAAACAATAAATTGTGAACTTACCCTTGGGTTAATACGTTATAAATAAATTTTGGTTGCTTAAGCATGATATATTATTAAAAAAGGCGTGCCGTAAGCACGCCTTTTGAATTTAAATTATGTTTTTCTTATTGCTTGATCAAGCGATTGGTGAAAGTTTGCGTGCCAGCCGAAAGTTTGAGCGTGTAAACGCCTGTTGTGAGGTGTAAAAGGCTTACTTCAGCCAATTCGTTGTTAAATGCCCCTTTGTTGGCTGTATAAACCACTCTTCCGCTCATGTCGAGTAATTCAATTTGATCGATAGTGAGCCCTAGTCCGTTTTCGATATGGATGACATCAGAACTTGGGTTTGGATAGACCGCAAAGCTGCCTTCTAGCGTTTCCATACCTGCGGTGAAATCACAGCTGCCATCGACTACAACAAGTACGGTTGCGGTATCAGCTGGACATACGCCGTTGCTCACGATGTAATCATAGTTGAAGTTTCCTGGAATATTAGAAGCGGTGTCTATGCTGCCAGATAGAGGATTGTTGCTTGGGTCTAACCAATAACCGCCCATATCTACAGTGCCACCAAGGCCAGCTACAAGGTTAAATGGCTCGTTCTTACAAACAGTGAATGTTCCGTTTTCACCTGCGCTTGACGCTGGGAATACATCTACATAAGCGTTAACGTCGTCTGAGGCACAGCCATCTACTAATTCATAGGTAAATTCAAACATAACCGTAGCCAAACCAGTTGTAACAAAGTTTGATCCTTGTAGACCAAGCGTTGGAATAGTCTGAGACCAGGTTCCGCCCAATTGGTAGTTGGCAATTGCGTTGAAAAGGTTAACTGTGTCGCCGTAACATACTTCAATTACCTCACCTTCTACCCCAGCGTTTAAGTCAATTTCAGAAATTGCAATAGCGTAGTTGCCGGCGGTGTTGTTAAAGGCATCATTGAGGATATAGTAAGTGTCACCTGGATTCAAACCACAAATGGTGAAGTTTGGTGCAGCATTGGCGCCGTCGAGGTCGTCGTCATTGGCTGCCTCCATGGTAATTGAACTCAAAATTGAACAATCAGTAGCAGCATAAACTGCAATTTGACCATTATAGTTCAAGGCAGTTGAGTTAATACGAACATTTCCTGATGCAGGTGCCACAAATGTAAACCAAGTAGTGAGGTTTAAGTTTTGGTTTGCCCAACCTGTAGTGGTTTGAGCACCCGTTGCTGGCGGTACAATGGCAACTTCAGAAGGGTCTACAGTAGCACCGGTGTTATTGAAAATATAAGCATGGCCATCTACCGGGATTTCAGCCGCGTCGCACATGATGTCATTTGTCATTGGAAGTACAACTGGTACTGGACCAATAAAATAGGAGGTGTCTTGACCACACACCGCCTGAAGATAAACCTCAAATGATTGACCTGCAATAAAGGCAGGATCAACTAAGGTATCATTGGTGTTGGCATCGATAGTATAAGTTGTGCCTGTTGAGAACGGCATGCCTGCCTCTACCAACTGATAGTTGTAGCCTGTAATTGGCAATAAAGTCTGAGACCAGTTCCAAGAAGTCATGATGCTATCAACACCTGAACTTGCCGTGATATTCGTTGGGTTGGCACAGTCTGGTGCTGGTAAAATGTTGATGACATAGTCTTCGGTTTCTCCAGAACCCATATTGGTACAAGCATCACCTGCACCATTTTGGTTGAATGCACCACGTGAACGCACGCGCATTCCCGTGTTGCCGGTTAGTGCCGTCATTGGAATGGTAACGTTTACAGTGCCGGTTGTGTTACCTGGAATGTTGGTGCCAACTTGTGTCCACTCGGTAGGCTCATATGAACCGCTGTGGTCGTAGTCAATCCAAACAGATACAATAGCGCCAGTGTAAACCATTGGCGGATCGATCGTAACGCCTATGCCGTACTCCATTCCTTGAATTACGGCTGGCCCGGTTGTAAAGGCACTGTAATAAGGGCTCGCCGTTGGGTTGCTTGCTGAGGTATTGTTGTTCCAGAAATTGGTGCCTCCAAAAGAGAAAGCTACGTCATTCATTAAGGAACCTAAACCACCAGCATTTACCGTATTGCAATAACACTGATAAAACGGAGTAGACAAAACCTGAACAGGAGCTGATGTATCAGCGGCAGCAGCGGCCGTACAAGTTAAAATACATGCAAAGTAAGTATCGGCGACAACTGTTGCGCTGTACGTTGAGTTGTTCGCGCCAGTAATTGCCGTCCATGGGCCTGAAGCACTTGCTGCACTCAACCATTGAAAAGTGATGCCTGACGCATTTGTAGCATTTCCTAATGAAAGATTCACTGGTGTTGTTGGACAAACTGTGGTAGCAGATGCCAATGCATTACCTGCATCGGGAGTTCCAGAACAAGGATTTGCCGCAATAATGTTAATGAGGTGGTCTTCGGTTTCGCCGTAGCCATAAGCCAAACAAGGTGTGAGTGGCGTCCAAGATGTTGCAGAATAACCCTCAGCGCAAACAACGCGCATAACGGTATTTCCCGTCATAGCTGTTGGCGGAATGGTAATAGATCCGTTAACTGTACGTGGGCCAACTGCTGTGGCCTGATCCATGTAGACCAATTCAGTTACGTTGTCAAAGGTTCCGTTTTGGTCGAAATCAATCCAAATACCGATGCCGTTTCCGTAATATGGTGCGCCATCACACTCATCTTGAACTACAGAGAATGCTACCGTTTGGCCGGTAGTTACAGTCGTAATTGGGGCAATAGTTGTGAAGCTAGAATAGCCACCTAAAATTGAACCCGGACCAGGCGCTGCAGTTGCACAACCATTGGCGTTGGCATATAGCGGGTCTGTTGAGCCGCCATTTACGGTAACATTATAGATTTCTTCGTCATAAATAGCAACGGAAGCAGCAGAATTACAATAGCAATTCATGAATGAGTTCATAGCCACATACACTTCAGCAGAATATGCAGGCGTTCCACCACTACAAATGACCTCGCAGCGATAGTAAGTATTGGCTGCCTGCGTTGTTGCGTAGCTTCCGTTTGTGGCGCCTGCAATATTGGTCCATGGGCCGCCAGAGGTAGCCGAACTTTGCCATTGATAAGTAAGCCCAGAACCCAATGAAGCACCATTGAGCGAAAGGTTGAAATTTTGACCAGGACAAGCAAGCGCTGGGCTCGACTGTGCTGCGCCGGCAACAACAGGGTTTGTACAAGCAGAAGCTGGGCCAACATATGCAACAGTAGATACCTGGCATGCAAATGAAGTTCCGCAAGCGGCATCAATTGCCCAGTGCGCGTAGTAAGTGCCAGCTACTGTTGAGCTCCAAGTAAGCGGGCCAACACCGAATGCAATGATCGGGCCCGTTGGTGAACCTTGGGTAATAGTGACATACCCCGTTCCAGCAACTGAACAAATGTAGGTTGTTGCCGCTTGAACAGCATTGATGGTAGAATACTCTCCAAAAAATGAACAAGTTGAGATGTTGATACTCCCGGAAGTTGGTGCAGTTGCGGTGCCGTATGGGCTTGTCATCAGACATTGGCTGTATGACGCCCCAACTAGAAGCAACAAAGCCGCGATTAATGATTGAATTTTTGTTTTCATAGGATTGCTTTTAAGCCTTAATTATTGTTTGATGATGCGCTCAGTAAGAACTTGCTCACCGAATCGTAGGGTTACTAAATAAACGCCTGGTGTATAGTTGCTTAAGTCAAGCGTGGTGTTCTGACCAGCGGCTAAATTACTTTGAAGTACTTTGCCATTTAAATCCGTCAATAAAATAGCTGCATTTGAAGCATTTGTCCAAGAAATAGACACCAATCCGTTTGTCGGGTTTGGCACCATTTCAAACGAGGATGAAAGGTCTTCTATGCCTGCTGTAAAGTCACAGCCCCCATCTACAACAACAGTTACTGTTGTGGTTTCATCAGGGCAAACGCCATTGCTTGCAGTGTAGGTATATGTATAGTTGCCGCCAGTTGTTCCGGAGGTATCAACAGAACCTGGCAAGTTCTGACCCGCTGCGTTTTCATACCAAACGCCATCTAGATCAACCAAGCCACTGATAGCTGAAACTAAGTTGAATGGCTCGTTCAAACAAACGTTGAGAGTGCCACCCACACCTGGGTTTGGTGCAGAATAAATCTGAACGTAAGCATTGGATGCATCGGAAGCACAACCGTCTTGTACCGTGTATGTGAACTCATACATGGTGGAAGCCAGCCCATTGGTGTTGAATAAGTTATCATTCAATCCAAGAGTTGGTGTTGTTTCAGACCAAGTTCCTTCTAATTGATAGTTGGCTATGCCCAAGAAAAGATTGACGGTGTCACCGTAGCAAACTTCAAGTAATTCGCCCTCAACGCCAGCATCAAGATCGATTTCATATAATTGAATTGTATAGTTACCTGCCGTGAAGTCGAATGCGTCATGCATCATGTAATATACCGTACCTGGCGTCATGCCACAAACGGTAAAGTTTGGCGCTTGGTTCAGGCCATCGAGGTCGTCGTCGTTGGCAGCCATCATTTGGAAACCAGCAATATTGTTACAATTCGATGAGCTATACACAGCCATTTGACCGTTATAAGCAACACCTGTACAATTGATGCGCACAGCACCAGACGGCGGGGCAATAAACTTGAACCAGGTGGTCATTTCCAAGTTTTGGTTGGCCCAACCTGTTGTGGTTTGTGCTCCTGTTGCAGGTGGCACTATGGCAAATTCGGCTGCGTCAAAAGTAGCGCCTGTATTGTTGAACAGATACATTTGGCCATTTACTGGGATTAATTGTGCGCCACAAATGGTGTCATTGGTGAGCGGCATGACTACATTGAATGGGCCCACATAGAATGAAGTATCTTGACCACAAACCGCCTGAACATAGATGTCAAAAGTCTGACCCGCCATGAATTCGTTATCGTAAGTGGTATCTGTGGTGTTGTTATCAAGGTTATAAATAGTGCCTGAATATAAAGGCGCGCCCGGTAATACCATTTGTAAGTTAAAGCTTGTTGAAGGGTATTGTGCAGAATACTGCGTCCAAGACCATGAAGACATAAGGCTGTCTACTGCCGTACTTGCAAATAGGTTGGTCGGGTTGGCACAGAAAGGAGGTGTGGTAAAGTTCCCTTCTAGGCCTAAACTTTGAAGGCCAACAGCACAATCTGCATAAATGTATACATCGTACTCAGTCAATTGAGAAAGGCCTGTTAGAATGACGCTATTTGTGGTTGATGTAGTAGTGGTGCCTCCGGTTGTTGGATTGAAACCAGCTGGTCCGTAGATGATGGTCCAGTTCGTTTCTGCCGCCGCACCTGCATTCCAGGTGAGCATTGCTTCATCAGGCGCAACATAGCTTGTTGCAAAGTTTGTGGGTTTCGGACAGTTCGTGTAGTAGAAGTGAACGCAACTGTTGTCTTGTAAATAAGCAGTGCTGTTCATTGAAACGTTCACGTTGTTCGGCCCACGCAAACCAATTTCTGCATCGGCACCGTTGTCCCAAGCTGGGTTCCCCATTTCTACGTCGTCGTATACGTAGTAAATTTCATTGGTAGCTTGATCAATTACCAATTGAAAGGTTGCGCCATTGGTAGACCCAGGGAAACCGTAGTGCGGAACGTTTGTCCATTGGACAATATATTTGGCAGTTGGTGCATTACCAACTTGGCCGTAATAAACGGCCTGACCAGCATTTGCTCCTGTCCAGAGGTCTTGAATGTATGGATACAATCCGTTACCACCGCCTGGCATGGCGTAACCAACCTGACCCGTGGTTGTTCCTAAAACAACACCCCCGTTGTCGCCGATGGTCATGGTGTTGACCAAAGCGCCTTGATAAAGAAAAGTAAACGGCATAGTGACCCCTACTTCGGCATCATCCATGAGGTTGGCATTGGTAGCAAAACCAGAGATGTCAACAAAGCCATTTGTTGGGCAAGCGTTGTCCCAATCTACAAACTGGCCTTGGTTGTAGGTATTCCAAGAAACTGGCGGCGTCATGTAAGAGGTGTCACCAGGACTGCAAATACCTTGGATATAGGCCGTATAGAAAGAATTGGTAGTTAAACCTGTAATGGTGTAAGGGTTGGTCGTTACGATTACGTTTGTTCCGGTACCTGGCGTAAATCCTTGTGGGCCATATTCGATTTGCCATTGTGTTTCCGAGCCACCTGCTGTCCATTCTAATTGAGCGCTACTGTTGTTGGCTTGAATCAAAGAGAAGTTAGTAGGCTGCGGACAAGTTGGTGGCGCAGAAATATTAACCAAGTAATCTTCGGTTTCACCCCAAGCATAGGTTCCGCATGGGTTAATGTTGACAGGATCCCAGGTTTCAACATTCACAACGCGCATTAAGGTGTTACCTGAAATTGCGCCAGTAGGAATGGTGATATTACCGAGTTCAAAATGCGGCCCAACAACTGCAGCTGCAGAAGTGTAAACATTTTCTCCTGGATCTGTAAATAAACCGTTTTGGTTGAAGTCAATCCAAACTTTAGTACAGTTCGTATAGCTGCCGTTGCAAGTTCCAATTTCTACTGATAAAGGATAAACTACCCCCGGAGAAAGAATAGTTGGTGTGAGCGTAGTAAAGTTAGAATACAAACCTGCGCTTGAACCAGGACCTGGTGCAGCAACGCCGCAAGTAGAAGAGTTATTGAGGGTGTTTAAAGTGACATTTAAAATTTCTTCGTCAAAAGTAGATGTGGCTGTGCTTGTACAGTAACAAGCCAAGAAAGAATTGGTAGTTACGCCTACCACTGAAGATGTAGCGCTTTGGCCTGAGCAGGTCACGATACATTGATACCATGTATTGACTGTCTGGGAGGTAATGAAACTTGGCGTTGTGCCTGTTGGAATGTTTGTCCAAGGGCCTGTTGCACTTGGGGCAGACTGCCACTGATAAGTAAGACCAGCAGCGAGTGTTGCTCCTGAAAGTGAAAGTGTATAATTCACGCTTGGACAAATTGCAGTCGCCGAAGAAACAGCTGTTCCTGCGGTTGGCATTCCCGAACAGCTTGTCGCTGCTAAAACAATAAAATCATAATCTTCGCATTCGCCGTAGAATTGATTCACCGGACAACCGTCGTTTGTGGTTGGAACTCCAGCATAGTTGCATAATACGCGCATGCGCAGCGTGCCTGTGTTTGCGGAGAAAGGCACCGTAACAACAGCGCTATTCAAAGCAACCCCTGAGCCAGGAGATGTATAGACCAACTCACCCGCATCTGCAAAAGAAAAATTGTTATTCCAGTCAACCCATACTTTGAAGCCTTGACCCCATGTTGGACCAGCTTGCATATTAAGCGTCACATTTTGACCTTGGATTTGCGAAACTGCTTGACCAGCAAAGTATTGGTAGTAACCAGGACTACAACCTGAGTTGTTGTTGGTGATGTTACTTACACCGCCGGTGGTGTTGAAATTCAGGATTTGGTCCCCGACCGAACAACCACTTGAAAAAGTAGGTGTACAATACTGTGCAAAAACACTAGAGCCGAGTGCTGAAAATACGAGAAAGAACAGTTTGAGGTAAAGTTTTCTCTTCATAGTTAAGAATTTATAGTTTTAGACATCTCAAATATAAGATTTTTTATCGAACAAAAAAGGGGGCAAAAGCCCCCTTATGAACAACAAATTATTTATAAATGACCTATTGTTTAATAAATCGTTTGGTCAAGGTTTGATCAGCTAATTTCAACTTGATAATATACATCCCTGTTTGTAATTGAGACACATCAATGTCATTTTGGAGTTGGCTTTTCAACTGAGTTCCTAATATAAGCTTGCCATTGATGTCTAAAATTTCCAAGTTAGAAAGATACAATCCTGAATTATTAGCTACTGTAAGTACGTTGCTCGTTGGATTCGGATAAACCTCCCATTGCGCATTGAGCTCAGCCACCAAAGCTGTGTAATCACAAGACCCATCAACAATGACAATCACATTGGCAGAATCATTCGGACAAATTGAACTTGTCACGATGTAGTCGTAGTTGTACTGGCCAGCCAAATTACTTGAAGTGTCTACGCTCGACGGCATAGCTTGATTGCTTGGATTATACCAAGTTCCGTCTAAGTCTACGTTGCCTCCAAGACCCATCAATAAATCAAACGGCTCATTGAGGCAAACAGTGATGCTGCCATCTTGACCAGCACTTGGTGCAGCGTATACCACAACCGTTGCCGTGGCTTGGTCCACCGCACAGCCATTGCTCACTTGGTAGTTGAAGGTATAGGTTTGTGAAGCGTAATCTTGTGAGTTGAAGGTGTTGCCTTGCAACACTACCGCAGGCGAGGTAGCTAACCATTCTCCCCCCAAAGTATAGTTGGTAATCCCGAAGAACAAGTTGACGCTCTCACCGTAGCAGATCTCGAGCACCTCGCCCTCTACGCCAGCGTATACACTGACTTCACTGATTTCAATAGTATAGTTGCCCACCGTACCTGATCCGTCATGCATGATGTAGTACTCAGCGCCTGGCGTGAGACCACATACCGTAAAGTTTGGTGCTAATGACGTGCCGTCGATTTCGTTGTCGTTGGCACCCTCTAGGGTAAAGCTTGGTAAAATGCTGCAGTCTGCACCAAAGTAAACGGCTATCTGACCATTGTATTCAACACCTGTGGCATCTATGCGCACATTGCCCGACGCCGGTGCTGTGAACTTGAACCAAGTGGTGTGGTTCAAGGTATTGTTGGCCCAGCCTGTTGTGGTTTGAGCTCCTGTTACTGGTGGTACTATGCCCAACTCGTCAATGGCAACCGTGGCGCCGGTGTTGTTGTACAGCACCCCTGGGGCGCCAACTATAATCTCGTGCGCACCACAGGCGTTGTCATTGCTCAATGGCATCATGACGCTAATTGGACCCACATATTGCGAGGTGTCCTGGCCGCAAACTGCCTGCACATAAACATCAAACATTTGGCTTGGATACCAAGCGACATTGGTAGTGGTGTCTGTAAAGTTGTTATCTAAGGCGTAAACAGTTCCAGTATACAAGCCTGCTCCTTGAGCTGTGAGCTGCAGGTTAAACCCCGTTGATGGGTAGAAAGACGTGTAGGGTGTCCAACTCCAGCTGCTCATCAAGCTGTCCAAGCCAGCTGTGCTTGTAAAGGCCGTTGGGTTAGAACAAATTGGTGGCGTTTGGAAACTGTAGAACAAACCAGCACTTTGTAAACCACCCGCACATTCAGAGTAAATGTACATGTCGTAGTTAGCAAGTGGAATTAAGTTCAATAACTGCACTGCTGCTGAAGTTACCGTTAGTATTGTTCCGCTTGTCAGTGGATCAAAACCGGCAGGGCCGTATACAACCGTCCAGGAAGTCTCGCCAGCAGCACTTGCCGTCCAGGTAAACGCCGCTTCGTTGGGAAATAAATAAACAGTTGTTAAGGCAACAGGGTTCGGACAATCTACATAATAGAAATGCACACAGCTGTTGTTTTGTAAATACGATTGATTGTTCATTGAAACGTTAATGTTCTGTGGGCCGCGAACGCCTATCTCGGCGTCAGCACCGTAGTCCCAGGCTGTTGGATTGCCCATAATGACATCGTCGTAAACATAATAAATCTCCTGGGTAGCCTCATCGATAATCAATTCGAAGGTTGCGCCATCAGGAAATATTGGTGAATTCCAATGTGGCAAGTTTTTCCATTGAATGACAAACTTACTGTTTGGCGAGGTGCCCACCTGTTGGTAATATACGCCACCACTTCCTACAGGATAAGCGGTGTACAACTGCTGAATGTACGGGTATAAGCCATTTCCAGCATCCATCACATAATTTAGGGCGCCTGTAAGCGTACCGAGTTTAACTCCGCCAGTTGCACCAATAGTCATTGTTGTAAATAAGTTGCCTTGGTATAACAATGGGAATGGAAGTGTAATGCCAGTCTCACCTAAGTACACTAGATTGGTATTGGTTGCTCCAGGGTTAGCAGAAATATCGATAAACCCACCTGTAGGGCATTCGTTATTATAGGTGATGTATTGACCTTGGTTATAGGTGTTCCATGAAACGGATGGTGTCCAATAAGAAGAATCTCCAGGTGTACAGATAGCTCTGACGTATGCTTGGTAAAAGCTATATGGTGTAAGATTCGAAATCGTGTATGGGTGGTTGGTAACAGTAATTATGGTTCCCGTACCCAACGCAAAACCTTGCGGACCATACTGAATTTGCCATTGCGTTTCCGAACCGCCAGGTGTCCAGTCAATGGTGCCTGAATTGAGTGTAGAACTCACTATATTTACAGCAGTTGGCTGAGGGCAGGTCGGAGGTGCTGCAATCTGAACAAAATAATCTTCAGTCTCACCCCATGTATACGTTCCGCAAGGATTCACCCCTGTTGTTACTGTTGTTTCCACATTGACAACACGCATCCGTGTTATTCCTTGTGTTGCGGTTGGTGGAACAGCTACAACGCCTGTTTCAATGTGTGGGCCATTGGTGGCTGCCGTAGATGTATAAACAAGTTCTCCTGGGTCGGTAAACAAGCCATTTTGATTGAAGTCTATCCAAGCTTTGGTCCAGTTATTAAAGTTTCCGCCACAGGTGCCGATTTCAACTGAAAAAGGATAAAATACTCCTGGAGCTAATATTGGGGCGGCAACAGCTGTTGTGAAATTAGAATACGAGCTCACAACTGATCCAGGGCCTGGAGCTACAACACCGCAAATAGATGAGTTATTGAGCGTACTAAGCGTTACGTTTAATATTTCTTCGTCGGCAGCACTTGTGGCTCCACTCGTACAATAACAATTTACAAAGCCATTGGTGGTGACTAATAGCGGTGTAGACGTAGAACTGCTCGCAGTAGCAGCACACGTCACAATGCACTGATACCAGGTGTCAACAGTCTGGGTAGCCAAATAACTTGAAGAAGTTGCACCAAGGATATTTACCCAAGGGCCTATTGAACTTGATGCAGACTGCCATTGATAAGTAAGGCCTGAAGAAAAGGTCGCATTGGCCATGGTTAAATTGAAAGGCACTGATGGGCAAATCGGATTCACCGCCGTTGCTGTTGTGCCCGCATTTGGGGTTCCTGTACAGGCTGTCCCTGAAATGAAAGAAACCGAACCAATAAAACCACGGTTGTTGATGCCACTTGTAAGTGTACCACCGAAACCAATATCTGTTCCGGTAATAAGCGTACAACCACCGGCTGTAAAAGGATATGTACCTGCTGTCAATGTTGAATAACGCAAGCTACTTGTGAGTGATAAGCACAACCCATATGTTGCTCCGGCAGGTACAATTAGGTTCAAGCCCGTGAGCATTGGCTGCCCAATATTGGTAGTTGTGTTGGCGACACCCGTGAAAGGTTGGGTGGCCACTTGAGTCCAACCATTGGCAGTACTCACCACCATGGTTGTCTGATTAATGGCTGTTGGCTTATACCACAAGGTGGCGTTATTGGCTCCAGTAGTTCCAGTTACAGAGGCAATTTCAGTTATAATAACATCATTGGCGTTGTTATTTTGAAAGTTAAACGTAATTATACTCGAACCATTGTTGTTGGTGAAATTGGTCGAGATGCTCGTTTGCCCATTCAGTACACCCACAAAGAAAAGTGCGAATACGCTCAATACTAGGTTAATTCTTGCTTTCATTACTTAATTTATTTTGAAATTATTGAACGGCTATTTTTTCAATGACGCTTGCACCATTCATCTGGATTTTAATGATATACAGCCCTTTAGGATAGGTAGTAAGGTCCAACGTAAGTGCTTGTTCAAGGGCGTGAAGCGCAAGTGTTTTCCCGTTCAAATCAAGCAATTCAAGTGTAGCTGACCCATTTTGCGTTTTACTCACATAAAGTAAACTTGATGTTGGATTTGGATACATAGATAAGCCTATGTCATTCTCTGCAACAGACGCTGTAAAGTCACATGATCCATCAACGATAACCAAAACATTTGAAGTATCACTCGGACAAACTGAATTAGTAACTATGTAATCATAATTGAACTGACCTGCTATTGCGCCAGAAGTATCTTGCGCACCTGGCAGCGCATTGTTGCTGGCGTTGTACCATGTGCCATTGGCATCGATGTTGCCAGACAAACCATTCCAAAGTACAAATGGTTCATTGAGGCAAACAGTGATGCTGCCATCTTGACCAGCACTTGGTGCAGCGTATACCACAACCGTTGCCGTGGCTTGGTCCACCGCACAGCCATTGCTCACTTGGTAGTTGAAGGTATAGGTTTGTGAAGCGTAATCTTGTGAGTTGAAGGTGTTGCCTTGCAACACTACCGCAGGCGAGGTAGCTAACCATTCTCCCCCCAAAGTATAGTTGGTAATCCCGAAGAACAAGTTGACGCTCTCACCGTAGCAGATCTCGAGCACCTCGCCCTCTACGCCAGCGTATACACTGACTTCACTGATTTCAATAGTATAGTTGCCCACCGTACCTGATCCGTCATGCATGATGTAGTACTCAGCGCCTGGCGTGAGACCACATACCGTAAAGTTTGGTGCTAATGACGTGCCGTCGATTTCGTTGTCGTTGGCACCCTCTAGGGTAAAGCTTGGTAAAATGCTGCAGTCTGCACCAAAGTAAACGGCTATCTGACCATTGTATTCAACACCTGTGGCATCTATGCGCACATTGCCCGACGCCGGTGCTGTGAACTTGAACCAAGTGGTGTGGTTCAAGGTATTGTTGGCCCAGCCTGTTGTGGTTTGAGCTCCTGTTACTGGTGGTACTATGCCCAACTCGTCAATGGCAACCGTGGCGCCGGTGTTGTTGTACAGCACCCCTGGGGCGCCAACTATAATCTCGTGCGCACCACAGGCGTTGTCATTGCTCAATGGCATCATGACGCTAATTGGACCCACATATTGCGAGGTGTCCTGGCCGCAAACTGCCTGCACATAAACATCAAACATTTGGCTTGGATACCAAGCGACATTGGTAGTGGTGTCTGTAAAGTTGTTATCTAAGGCGTAAACAGTTCCAGTATACAAGCCTGCTCCTTGAGCTGTGAGCTGCAGGTTAAACCCCGTTGATGGGTAGAAAGACGTGTAGGGTGTCCAACTCCAGCTGCTCATCAAGCTGTCCAAGCCAGCTGTGCTTGTAAAGGCCGTTGGGTTAGAACAAATTGGTGGCGTTTGGAAACTGTAGAACAAACCAGCACTTTGTAAACCACCCGCACATTCAGAGTAAATGTACATGTCGTAGTTAGCAAGTGGAATTAAGTTCAATAACTGCACTGCTGCTGAAGTTACCGTTAGTATTGTTCCGCTTGTCAGTGGATCAAAACCGGCAGGGCCGTATACAACCGTCCAGGAAGTCTCGCCAGCAGCACTTGCCGTCCAGGTAAACGCCGCTTCGTTGGGAAATAAATAAACAGTTGTTAAGGCAACAGGGTTCGGACAATCTACATAATAGAAATGCACACAGCTGTTGTTTTGTAAATACGATTGATTGTTCATTGAAACGTTAATGTTCTGTGGGCCGCGAACGCCTATCTCGGCGTCAGCACCGTAGTCCCAGGCTGTTGGATTGCCCATAATGACATCGTCGTAAACATAATAAATCTCCTGGGTAGCCTCATCGATAATCAATTCGAAGGTTGCGCCATCAGGAAATATTGGTGAATTCCAATGTGGCAAGTTTTTCCATTGAATGACAAACTTACTGTTTGGCGAGGTGCCTACTTGTTGGTAATAAACTCCTCCTCCTACAGCGTAAGACTGTGCTAACTGTTGAATGTATGGATACAAACCATTGCCTGGCTCCATCACATAGTTGAGCGCTGCGGTGGTTGTCCCTAATTTAACACCACCAGTTGCGCCAATTGTTGCCGTAGTAAACAAGTTTCCTTGAAATAACAATGGAAATGGAAGCGTAATGCCTATTTCGCCTAGATATGCAATGTTGTTGTAGGTTGCTGTGGTACCTGTACTTAAATCTACAAAGCCGCCCGTTGGGCAGGTGTTGTCCCACTCCATGTATTGACCTTGGTTGTAGGTATTCCATGATACCATCGGCGACCAATAAGAAGAGTCTCCGGGCGTACAAACTGCACGAACACGTGCTTGGTAAAAACTGTAAGGTGTTAAAGAACCAATTGTAAATGGATGTGCGCTGGTGAAAATTAAAGTGCCGGTTCCCGGAACAAAACCTTGAGGGCCCCACTCTAATTGCCATTGTGTTTCAGAACCCCCTGGTGTCCAATCTATAGTTGCATCATTTAAAGTGCTGCTGACAATGTTAATTAAAGTTGGCTGCGGACAGGTTGGCGGAGCAGAGATATTGATCATGTAATCTTCTGTTTCGCCCCATGTGTAGGTACCACAAGGTGACGGCGTCTGATTCGACTCTATAATAACGATGCGCATGCGCGTTAAACCACTAAGGGCAGTTGGGGGTATGGTGATGTTAAACGGCACATTAACCGTTACCAACGATGGTAAAGAATTGTAGGAATCTTGTAAAAGTTCATACGTATCAAATAAACCGTTATGATCGGTGTCTATCCAAACCCGGGTGCCATAAGAATAAGTTCCGCCAGAACAATTGATCAAATCAAGCTCCATCGGATAGGTTACACCTGGCGAAAGCAAGGTAGAAATACTTGTGTAATCTGAATAGGTGCCATTGCAAGCCGTGGAACTGTTATCGATGGTATTAAGCTCAACGCGTTGGATATCACCATAGGTATTGGAAGTTGCGCCGCTGGTGCAATAGCAGTTTACAAAGGTATTGGTGGTAACACCAACTACCGTTGATGTGGCGGTAGAGCCAGATGCCGTACAAGTGACAATGCATTGATACCATGTATCAACCGTTTGAGTCGCTTGGTAAATACTATTCGTTGCGCCTGTGATATTTGAAAATGGCCCAGCTGCTGATGTAGAAGATTGCCATTGATACGTTATTCCCGATGCTAAGGTGCTTCCGGAAAGAGAGAGTGAATAAGGAACGCTTGGGCAAACTGCGCTTTGTGATGAAACCGCAACACCTGCATTAACTGCTCCACTACATTGCGTTCCAGGAACATAATGTATTTTGATATTCGGGCGGTTATTGCCATACGTAGTGGTCAAAGCCGTAGCTGACGATCCCGCCAGATTGCTCGCCCATCCGATAGCCATACCTGTAGCCGCCTCACGATAAAAATTATTGGGGCCACTGGAAGTTCCAGCGTAGATATGGTCGGTCATTACTTGCAGCGTACCTCCAGTATATATAAAAGGCGTAGTCAGTGTGAATGATTCCCAACCCGGTGCAGCAGCAGTGAATCCTTGATTGGTGTTTAGATACACAGAAGTTGCACCTGCAGAAACCGCCCCCCAAATAGTACCTGTTGTAAGTGTTGTAGCAGAATTGTTTGCTAATAATATTTCAAAAGTATTAGGGGCAGTCATCGTTCCTGACTGTTTTTGCCATTCGATCATGGTGATCATTGACCCTGGTGGAATGGCGCTTAGTTCAGTAGCGGTATAAATATATGCGTATTTAGAGTAGTTAAAAACCGACGTTGCAGAACTACGGTAGTAAGGTCCGTACAAATAGCTCTGTGTTGCCGTTGTTGTTCCTATTTGTACAAACTGAGCGCGCGCAAATGAGGTGACTAAACTGAATAATAAAGCAAGAACGTAAATATATCTCATGTCCAAAATTTAAGGTTTCCAAAGATAACTATTAAGAAACAAAAAGCCACCCCAAGGGGTGGCTTTTGAATATTAGATGTAAGTGAATTATTGTTTAACCACTCTGAATGTTTGAACTGAATCTGCAGCTGTAATGCGGACCATATAAACACCAGTTGTCATGTTAGATAGATTCAAAACAGAACCGTTTGAAACATTTGAATTGTTAAGTACCAATTTACCTTGGGCATCAAATACTTGTGCCTGTGCCGTCAATTCTGTAGACATTGTTACTGTCAATTCACCAGCTGTTGGGTTTGGTTGAACTGACATCTCAATGTTGGTGATTTGATCGATGCCAACCTCATCAATTGTAATACAATCTGACTGGTCAGAACATCCTTGAGCTGAAGTAACAATCACTGCATAAGAACCGTTAGCAATAGCTGTAAAGTTAGCAGTAGAGCCATTAGGAACGTCTGTACCAGAAGCGCAGTTGATCCATTGGTAGTTCATGCCTGCAGGTGAAGCAGCAAGGGTGATGTCGTCAACAACTGAGGCAGTAGCAACTGGAGTAGCATTAACTACAACGGTTACTTGATCTGTGTTTTCACAACCGTTGACACCAGTACCAGTAACTGTATAAGAAGCTGTCGTTGCCGGTGCAAATGCGACGTTGTTAGAAACGCCGCCAGTCCAGCTATAAGAAACAGCCCCTCCCCCGTTGAGTGTCACAGACTCGCCAGAACAAATTGTCTGATCCGGACCAGCGTTTACATCCGGAAGTGCAAGCACCGTTACTGTTACCTGATCAGAGTTAGTACAGTTGTTGAAACCTGTGGCTACAACTGTGTAAGTTGCAGTTGATGCAGGTACAAAAGCAACGCCATTGGTAACGTTTGGCGTAGTCCAAGTCAAGAAGCCGTTACCTGTTGCAGTAAGCGTTGCTGGCAAGCCAGAACATACGGCGAAGTCAGGGCCGGCATTCACAACAGGAAGCGGTAACACGGTTACAGTTGTATTTTGTGAAGCCGAACCACATGCGTTGGTTGCAACATAAATCAAGTTGACAACAACCGGATCATTAGCACTTGGGGTGTAGGTCACTGTTCCGTTCGTTACATTCGGTGAAATCACACCTGTACCGTTCGTCGTTGTCCAGAAACCACCTAAACTGTTTTGAACTGCTGCACTTAATGTTGCAGGTGCATTAGCACAAACCGTTTGTGGTGCCGACAAGTTAACTGTTGGTCCTGTAGACACAGTCACAACTACTTGATCATTGTTAGTACAGCCGTTTGCACCTGTACCTACCACTGTGTAAGTTTGAGTTGCGTTCGGGTAGAATGGAATGCCTTGCGTAACACCGTTATTCCAAGCATAAGAAACCGCACCAGAAGCGTTCAAGGTTGCACTTAAACCAGCACAAACCGTGATATCCTGACCAGCATTTACTGTTGGTAATGCAAGAACTGTTACTAAAATCTGATCTTGGTTCGTACACCCGTTTGCACCAGTAGCAGTAACTGTAAGAACACCTGTGTTCGTAGGAACATATTGCGTATTGTTTGTTACGTTGTTGCTCCATTGGAAACCAGTTACTGGTGTTAGTGTTGCTGATGTTGTAGTTGCGTTCAAAATGATTGGTGTACCCGCACAGATAGTTTGGTCTAAGCCACCATTTACAATTGGTTGCGGTAATACATTCACAACAACCTGATCTTGGTTCTGACAGCCGTTTACATCAGTACCTATAACTGTGTAAGTTGCCGTTGCCGACGGGAAGAATGGCGTAGCGTTAGTAACACCGTTGTTCCAAGCATATGAAAGCGCACCAGAACCCGCTAAGATTACTGGAGAAGCATTACAGATCGTTTGATCAACACCAGCATTTACTACCGGCAAAGCATAAACTGTAAGTGTAGCTTGGTCATCGTTTGTACATCCAACACCGTTAGAAACGTTCACTTGGTAAGTATAAGTACCCGGTTGAGCTGGCGTAACGACAATTACTGGACTATTATTTACTGCGCCTGTTAAACCACTGTTTGTGTAGTTGTTCATGGTCCAGTTGTATGGCGCCAAGCCTGTTGCATTGAACGTTGCCGTTTGACCAATACAAATTGCTTGGTCAACACCTGCGTTTGCTGGAGGAACGGCAGAGTACGTCAATAATAAAGTATCGTAGTTGATACAACCGTTGCCGTCTGTACCGATTACACTAAATGTGCCCGTAGCTGAAGCTGTAAATGGCACGCCATTTTGTACCCCTGCCACTGGACCAGACCAAGCATAAGAACCTGTTGCACCAGCACCTGTCGCAGTAACTGTAACTTGCTCAGTAGCGTTGTTGCTACAAATTAAGATGTCGTTACCTGCGTTAATGGTAGGCAATGCCCAAATCGTTACAGGAGCCGTTGTATTTGTAACTGAACAACCTGTGATTGGATTGGTAGCTTGAACTGTATATGTCTCAGTGATATTTGTTGTGCCAAGATTAGAAACAACTGTAGAGGCAGTTGCACCGTTTTGGTTCAAAGCAGGCCATGTCCAAGCCAAGGTAGGCGTGTAGTTTGTACCTGTAGAACCAGACATTTGTATCATTGGACGAGTATTCGCTACAGTACCAATTGTAGTTGAAGCACAAACCCCGGGTGCATCTGCAAAGTAATAGTGTGTGGCCCCTGCAAACGCGTTTGTCCAGGTAGCTACCGCATTTGTAGTATACGCCGAATTGTTAAAACAAATTTCAATTAACACATTCGATGTACCATCCCAGTTGAATGGGGTAATGTTAAAAGTATTATTTGCAAAACCTGTTTGTGCTGAAGGCGTGTAAGCCGCGCTGTAGAACACTTGCGTTAAACCTGTTTCAAATGTAGTTGTCAATGCCGTAACAGTCGTATTCTTCATTAAAATGGTATAGTCTGTTAAGGTTGTCGTTACAGGAGTTGTTACATTAAACGCTAGTGAATTAATTGTTCCTGCCGCAAAACCAGCGGCAGTCATTTCGGCAGC
>Ga0194126_10005316_pt1 | contig 18992 bp, 19 predicted proteins | sample TA2KigC150mmetaG_FD_148641 | JGI IMG/M metagenome (GOLD analysis project Ga0194126, IMG submission 148641) | Freshwater microbial communities from Lake Tanganyika, Tanzania - TA2015035 Kigoma Deep Cast 150m | ecosystem: Environmental > Aquatic > Freshwater > Lake | place: Tanzania: Lake... | reverse complement strand
GGATCCGCAGGACGGCGCCCGGCCGGGGAATGATCCTCGAGGCGGCCTTCCCGATGAGCGATTCCTTGCGGAGGGCGACGCGGTCGGCCGGAAAGACGGCCGCGACGAACCGCCTGTCGACGACGACCTTGCCCATCCCGACCTGGCGGTAAAAGCTCTCCAGGTCCCCGATCGTGGTCCCGAGGACCGCGGCCAGCCGGGGGACGAGATGTTCCTCTTTCCTCAGATCGGCGGGGATGACGTAGTTGCGGAGCTCCTTCTCCCAAAGCCGGCGGCCCAGGGCCGCGCTCGTCGTCCTGTTCCTGAGATTGAGCCATCTCTTGATCTGCTGCCGGGCCCCGGAGGTCGTGGCGGCGCTCAACAGGCCCCTCGCCGGCGGCCGGTCCTTGGCCGTCATGATCTCCACGATGTCGCCGCTCTTGAGGACGGTCTTGAGGGCCGCGGGGGAGCCGTTGATCCGGGCCCCCGTGGCCCGCAGCCCGATCTCCGAGTGGATCTTGAAGGCGAAATCGAGGGCCGTGGCCCCCGGCGGAAGGTTGACGACGCTGCCTTTGGGCGTGAAGACGAAGACCTCTTCGGGGATGAGGTTCGTTTTGAGGCTCCGCAGGAATTCCTGGGGGTTCTTCTGCTCCTTGTAGAGGGCGGCCATCTCCCGGAGCCAGTGCAGGCGGCGGTCCTCCTGCATCGGGCCCGGGGGCTCGCCCTCTTTGTAGCGCCAGTGCGCGGCGATGCCGTTCTCGGCCAAATCGTGCATTTCCCGGGTGCGGACCTGGATCTCGAAGGTCTTCCGGCCCTCGGCGATGACGGTCGTATGCAGGGCCTGGTAGAGATTGGGCTTGGGCATGGCGATGAAATCCCGGAACCTTTGCGGCAGGTGCGGCCACCGCTGGTGGATGATCCCCAGGGCGGCGTAGCAGTTCTTGACGGAGTCCGTCATGATGCGCAGGGCCAGGAAATCGTACACCTGGTCGAAACCGATCTCACGGCGGCGCATCTTGCTCCAGACGCTGTAGGGCCGCTTGATGCGGGAGAAGACCTCGGCTGGGATGCCGTTCTTCTCGAGCAGGTCCTCGAGCGTCCCCTTCATGGCCTGGAGGTCCTGCTCGGCCGCCTTCTTGTGAGGCTCGACGAAGACCGCCACCTTGACGAAGTCCTCGGGGGCGACATAGCGGAACGAGAGGTCCTCGAGCTCGGCCCGGATGCGGCCCATCCCGAGGCGGTTGGCGATCGGGGCATAGATCTCGAGCGTTTCGCGGGCGATCTGCTCCCGCTTCGCTTCGTCGAGGTGTTTCAGGGTCTGGAGATTATGGATCCGGTCGGCCAGCTTGATGAAGATGATGCGGATGTCGTCGGTCATGGCCAGGATGATCTTGCGGATGGCCTCGGCCCGGCGGGCCTCCGGCGACGCGGCCTGGACCCGGCTGATCTTCGTGACCCCTTCGACGAGATCGGCGACCTCCTTGCCGAACGTCTCCCGGACGTCGGCGATCGTCACGTCGGTATCTTCCAGGACGTCGTGGAGAAGGGCGGCCGTGAGGGTCGTCCGGTCGAGACGCATGCCGGCCAGGTAATTCGTGACCTCCAGAGGGTGGCTGAGGTAGGCTTCCCCGGACCGGCGGACCTGGCCCTTGTGGGCCTGGCCGGCGAAGACATAGGCTTTTTGAAGGGCGACGACCTCCTTCTCGCTGATATAGGACGAGACCTTCTCGAGGATGTCGTCGAAGCGGATCATGGCCGGTGGCGCCTCTTCCCGATCCCCCGGCCGCGGCTGAGGGTCCTCACGCGGGCATTGTAACCTTGCGTCTCCGGCCGTGTCAAAGAGGACCTGGACGCCGGGCTGTCCCGGCGGGTCCCGAGGCGGAGGAACGCGGGGCCCGCCGTTCAATCGGAGGAGGCGGCGGGAGGCTTGTCCGGGGGCTTCGGCTTGTCCGCGGCCGACTCGCCGGCCGGCTCTCCCGTCTTTCCTTCGGCCTTGGGCTCCGCCGCCGCGGCGGGCTTTTTGGCGTAGTCGGTGACATACCAGCCTTCGCCCTTGAACTGAATGGCCGGCTTAGAAACGAGCTTGGTGACGGGCCCGCCGCAAGCCGGGCATTTCCCGGGCGGCCCGTCCTTGGCCTTCTGGAGCACTTCGAAGGTCGAGCCGCATCGGCGGCATCGGTATTCATAAAGGGGCATGTTCGGGTCTCGCTACGCGTAGAAGTCCTTTTCTCACTCGTGGAAAACGACGGCTTCGAAGGTCTGGAGCTTGGCGCCCCGGCGCCAGGCGTCGGGGGGCAGCCCGGCCTTGAGGCAGGCCTGGCGGAGAAAGGTCGGCCGGTCCCATCCGTTCTCGGCCGGGACCTGAGGCAGGAGGAGGCCTTTCTTGTCCCCTTGAGTGACGACCAGGCCGTGCCGGCCCACTTTCACGGACTTGGGATCGGCGACCTCTTCGAGCGCAGTCAGGACGGAGAGCTCGATCCTCAGGTCATCGAGCTCGGCCGGCTCGACCGGGGGGAAACGCGAGTCCTGCGAGGCCGCAAGGGCCGCCGCCCGGATGACGGCCTGGCCGAGCGGCGCCGACGGCTCGGCGAAGCCGACGCAGCCTCTGAGCTCGCCCCGCTTCTTGAGGGTCACGAACACGCCGCGCCCGGCCAGGAATTTGGGATTGCCCGTGCGGTCCTCGACGATCTCCCGCCGGTCGACGAACGCGGCGACCGACGAGCGGGCCAGCCGAAGGAGCTCGGCTTTGTCGTCGTCCGTGAGCAGGAGCGGGCCGGGCCCGGGAGGGGCGTCGGAGAGGACGGCCGCGGCGAGATATCCGACCACGGGGCCGCCGAAGCCGGACGAGTCCGTCCGGCGCAGGACCTCGATCCGCGGCCGGCCCGCCTTTTTCGCCAGGAGAAGGGCGGTGACGACGGGGCCTCCGCCGCACATGACGTTGTCCCCGGCCTCGGTCCTCCGGATCAGGGCCTCGGTGTCGAGAGACCGGATGAGGGAAACGGTCGCGGCGTCTCGCGCCTCGGCCTCCTCCTGGGGCAGGAAATGGGAAAGGTCGGTCGACGCGACGACCAGAACGTCCCTGCCCCGGGCGGCTTTTTCGAGCGCGTCGGCCAGTCTTTCGATGGTCCGCCGGGTCTGGGCGCCCATGACGACGGGCACGATCGAGGCCCCGGGGAACGCCCTCTGGACGAAGGGGACCTGGACTTCGATCGAGTGCTCCTTGGCGAAGGCCTCGGGAACGAAACGGAAGCCGGAGGCCTTCATGACCGCCCGGGCCAGGTCCTTGTCGACGCGGGCGGTCCCGAGGGGCGTTTCGAAACCGCCGTCCGGCCAGACCGAGCAGCCGCGGAAGGCCACCTGGTGGGAAGGCCCGATGATGACCACGGTCTCGACGGGCCGCCGCCGGGCAAAGGCGTAGGCGGAAGCGGCCGTCAGGCCCGAATAGAGGTAACCGGCATGAGGCGAGATCAGGGCGACGAGCTTGCCCTCGGGCGCCGCCGCGGGGGCCGTCCGGACCAGGGCGTCGTCGACCATCGCGGCCAACCGGGCCGGGTCCCTTTCGTAGAACTGGCCGGCGAAGGAGGCCCGCTTGATGTTCTCGGCCGCCAAGGCGAGGCCCGCCGACACGCCGATGGCCGTCAGTATACACAGGGCTTTTTTCATGGCTGCGGTCTCTCTCTTCTCCGGCGGCCTGCTGTTCTCAATATAGCGGCGCCGCGGACGAAATGCAATGCCGTTGACTTTTTCCGGGCTTTGGATAAAATGATATGCGGAAGGTTGAGATGAAAGGCTTTTTTAAGTTCCTGGTGGCGGTCCTGACGCTCGGCTCGGTTTTTTTTGTTGGCTTTTCCCTCGGCCGGGAGAAGGAAAAAGCCAAGATCCCGATATTCCAGGAAGAGCCCGAAGGCCACGAATAAGGCCTCCGCGACCGGGCCTGTCCGGGTAGCCACCTTGCGTTTGCCGGAAGGGAGGCGGGAGAGCGAGCCATGAGTTGGGGCGCGACGGTCCTGCTGATCCTTTTCGGCGTCTTCATTCTCCTGATCATCATCAATCCCAACATCTCCTGTTTCGGGAAACGCCTGCGTTCCCCTCTCTATCCGCTCTTGAGGAAAAGGGCCGCTCCCAAAAAAACCACGGATTATCATTTCCATCTCGTCGACGGGTCCGAAAAAGATATCGGCCCCCGGGACCCGGATAAGCCGGCGCCCAAGACCGAGGATTACGGGTTCCGCCGTGATTGACAGCCCTTTGAGCCCGGCCTCCTCCCGGCCGCGATCGAGCCTTTGAAACGCCGCCCCCTTCTCTCCGCGGGACCGGGGCGCCCTCTGCGGGCGTCCTGGGTATCGCTGTTCATCCTGGCCGCCTGCACGGGCCGCCCGCCCGTCCTCGTCCCGCCCGCCGGAAGCGTCGCGGCCGTGGAGGGCTTCGGCTCGGCCTCTCTTCAGGGCGCGGAGGCCGTCCTCAAGGGCAAGTTCGCCTTTCATTTCCGGGCCCCCGACCTCGGCCGGATCGAGGCTCTCGATCCCCTCGGGCGAACGGTTTTCTATCTCTTCCTGGCGGGCGACCGCGCTTCGTTGGCCCTGCCCGGCGAGAGGGCTTACGTCGAGGAGACGCCCGAGACCCTGATGAACCGGCTCCTGGGCTTTCCCCTCCTGCCGGACGACATGGTCCGGCTTCTCTGCGGGACGTGGGACGGCCCGGCCTCGGGCCCCAGCGAGGGTAACGCCTGGCGCTTGGAAAAGGATGAGCAGGGGCGCGTTTTCCGAGGCGCCCGGGACGACCTTCTCTTCGCGGTCCGGGAGTTCTTCAAGGGAGCGGGGGTCCCGCGAGAGATCGAATTTTCCCGGCCGGGGACGACCGGCCGCATGAAGGTCCTTGCCCTCCGGTTCGACCCGCCGGGGCGCCCCGAAGCTTTCGATACCTCCTTCCTCGCCAAGTACTCGCGGAAAACATGGGACGAGATCGAGGACATCCTGAAAAAATGACCGTCAAGGCCTTCGCTAAGATCAACCTCGGGCTGGAGATCGTCCGGCGCCGGAGCGACGGCTATCATGACATCCGGACGCTTTTCCAGTCGATCTCCCTGGCCGACGAGCTCGTTCTGGAGCCCGCTCCGGCGGGCGGGATCCAGGTTGAGGGGGACGATCCGGCGGTGGCCTGGGACGGGACGAACCTCGTCCATCGGGCGGCCCGGATGCTCCGGGACAAGACAGGCACGAAGAAGGGCGTCCGGATCCGGGTGAAAAAGATGATCCCTCCCGGCAAGGGCCTCGGCGGCGGGAGCGCCGACGCCGCGGCCACCCTCCTGGCCCTCGACGAGATGTGGGGCCTGGACCTGGCGCCCGAGGAGATGGCGTTCATGGCCCGCAGCCTGGGCGCCGATGTCCCCTTTTTTCTCAAGGGGGGGCTATGCCTCGGCGAGGGCATCGGGGATCTCCTGACCCTGATCCCCGACCTCCCGCCGTTGCCCTGCCTTCTTCTCTTTCCCTCCTTTCCCATTTCGACGGCGAAAATATACGGCGGCCTCGGCGCGGCCTTGACTTCGGAGGGCAAACCCAGTAAAATTATGCGTTTTCTGGAGTCCGGGGACTTCGGACTTTTGGAAAACGGCCTGGAAGACGTCATTTTCAGGAGCCATCCCGAGCTCGAAGGCCTCAAGATGTCCCTCAAGGACCGGGGAGCCATGCTCTCCTTGGTCAGCGGCTCGGGCTCGGCGGTCTACGGGCTTTTCGCCAGCCGGGAGGAAGCCCGGGAGGCGCTCGGGGAGCTCCGCGGGGAGTCCGAGGCCGTCCTTACGGAGACGCTGTCCCGGGAAGGCTATTGGGCCGAGCTCGGTGCTGGGGTGTAGCCAAGCGGTAAGGCAACGGACTTTGGCTCCGTCACCGGAGGTTCGAATCCTCCCGCCCCAGTTTCAGCGATAGAGGACGAGGAAGGAACGATGAAGATATTCACAGGCTCTTCGAACGCGGCGCTGGCCGCGGAGATCGTCAAGTACCTGCAGATCGATCTCGGACGCTGTGCCCTGGACCGCTTCAGCGACGGGGAGATCCATTTCTACATCGACGAGAACGTCCGGGGCGAGGACGTTTTCATCATCCAATCGGGGTGCTCGGACGCCAACTTCCACCTCATGGAGCTGTTCATCATGATCGACGCCTTCAAACGGGCGTCGGCCGGGCGCATCACCGCGGTCATCCCTTATTTCGCCTACGCCCGGCAGGACTGGAAGGACCGGCCGCGGGTGCCGATCTCGGCCCGCCTGGTCGCGGATCTGATCGAGCGGGCGGGGGCCAACCGGGTCCTGACCATGGACCTCCACTCGCCTCAGATCCAGGGCTTTTTTTCCGTGCCCGTCGACAACCTGATGTCCGCGCCCGTGCTGGCCGGCCACATCCGGTCGCTGAAGCTCGAGGCCCTGACCATCGTCTCCCCGGACGCCGGGGGGGTCGGCCGGGCCCGGTATTTCGCCCAGCGGCTCGGCGCGAACCTGGCCATCGTCGACAAGCGGCGGCCCGCTCCGAACGAGGCCAAGGTCCTCCATGTCATCGGCGAGGTCCGGGACCAGAACGTCCTCCTCTACGACGACATGGTCGATACCGCCGGGACGCTGACACTCAGCGCCGAAGCCCTGGCCAAGGAAGGGGCCAAGAGGATCTTCGCCGCGTGCACGCACCCGATCCTGTCGGGCCCGGCCCTGGACCGGATCGCGAAGTCGAAGCTGGAGCGCATCTTCGTCACCAACACCATCCCGCTCAAGGACAAGGCCGCCTCCTCCGGGGCCTTCACCGTCCTGTCCGTCGCCGAGCTCTTCGGGGAAGCGATCCGGAGGATCAATGAAGGGAGCTCGGTGAGCTCCCTGTTCGTTTAAGGAGGAACAGATGGACATCGTCATTAAAAGCGAGAAACGCCAGGGCCTCGGCAAGAACGCCGCCCGCCGCCTGAGGGCCCAGGGCTTCATCCCGGCCGTGCTCTACGGAGAATCCATGGACAGCGTCCCGCTCGTCCTGAACAAGAAGGACGTCGTCCGCATCATGAAGCTCGAATCGGGGGAGAACACGATCTTCCGGGTCGGCTTCGATGCCGAGGAGTACGACGCCATGATCCGCGAGCTGCAGGTTGAGCCGGCCACCGACGAGCTGCTCCACGTGGACCTGATCCGGATCGCCATGGACAAGCCGATCCGCGTCACGGTGCCCATCGTCCACCGGGGCGACCCCGTGGGCGTCAAGGCCGAGGGCGGGTTCATCGACTTCGTGACCCGCGAGGTGGACGTCGAGTGTCTGCCGCGCGACATCCCGGAGGGCATCGAGATCGACATCTCCGGGCTTCACATCCAACAGGTCTTCAAGGTCGAGAACGTCACGCCGCCGGCCGGGGTCAGGATCCTGACCGAACCCGGGACGGCGCTCGTCCTCATCTCGGTCCCGCACAAGGAAGAGGAGTTCCCCGGCGAGAAGCCGGAAGAGGCCGTGGCCGAAGAAGCCAAGGAACCCGAGGTCATCAAGAAGGAGCGGGCCGTGAAGGAAGAAGCGGAGAAATAGCGCTTGTGGCTGGTCGTGGGGCTGGGCAACCCGGGCGAGGAATACGAGGGGACGCGCCATAACGCCGGCTTCATGCTGGCCGAGCGCGCGGCCCGGGCCTGGGGTGTCAAGCCGCGGGGCCGGACCTTCCGGGCCCGGACGGCCGTCGCCCGCAGGGACCCCGAGGATGTCCTGCTCGCCCTGCCCCAGACCTTCATGAACCGCAGCGGCCTGGCCGTCCGGGCCGCCCTGGCCGGCCGGGGGATCCCTCCCCAGCGCCTGGTCGTGGTGTACGACGACCTCGACATCCCGCTCGGGGAGATCCGCGTCCGCAAAAGCGGCAGCCCGGGCACCCACAAGGGCATGCTGTCCATCGTCAACGAGATCGGGACGCGGGATTTCCCGCGCATCCGGATCGGGATCGGCCCGCTGCCCGGGCGTTGGGACGCCTCCGATTTCGTCCTGGCCCCTTTCGGCCGGGACGAGCGCCCGGCCCTCGCTCGGAGCCTCGAGGAAGCCGAAGAGGCTTTGGGCATGATCCTGGACGGCGGGCTCGAACGGGCCATGTCCCGGTTCAACCGCCGGAACCCGGTCCCGGCGGGGGATTGAATTTTTCCGGGAATCAGCTAGAATAGAGCGCGTACTCCTTGTTCCTTCCAGCGAGAGAAGGAGCTTTCAATCCATAAGGAGGTCTCGATGAGACAGTACGAAACGGGGTTCGTTCTCTCCCCCGCCCTCTCCGAAGAAGAGACGACACAGTTCATCCAGCAGATGGCCGAGATCGTGGCCCAGAGGAAGGGCCGCATGGTCAAGCAGGACGTCTGGGGCAAGCGGCGGCTGGCCTATCCCATCAAGAGGCACGAGGACGGCTTCTACGTCTTCTTCACCTACGACGGGCCGGGCGACATCTCGACGGAGATGGAGCGCCGGTTCAAGCAGACCGACTCCGTCATCCGGTTCATGACCGTCAAAAAGGACCCCCGGGACCTCATCCGGCGGCGCAAGAAGAAGGCCGCCCGCGCCGCCGCGGCGTCCGGGGAAGAGCCGGCCCGCGCCGCCGGCGGCAACGAGGAGAAGTGACATGCCCAGAGAAGACAGGCCCGAAAGAAGCGAACGCGGCCCGTACCGGAAATATTTCGCTCCCAAGAGGAAATTCTGCCGATTCTGCCAGCGGGACGTCCGGGGCATCGACTACAAGGCCGTGGAGATCCTGAAGAAGTACATCCCCGACCGGGGCAAGATCACCCCCCGCCGGATCACCGGGACCTGCTCCTTCCACCAGAGGAAGCTGTCCCTGGCGATCAAACGGGCGCGGCTCATGTCCCTTCTCCCGTACGTCGAGGATTGACATGAAAGTCATTCTGAAACAGGACGTGGAAAAGCTGGGCCGCAAGGGCGACATCGTCAACGTCGCGCCGGGGTTCGGGAGGAACTACCTCATCCCCCGCGAGCTGGCCATCGCCGTGACGCCGACCAACATCAAGATGATCGAGATCGAGCGCCAGGCCCTCAAGAAGAAGCTCGAAGCGGAGCGGCAGTCCTACAAGTCGCTGGCCCAGAAGCTCGCCCAAGTGACGCTGACATTCCGTCGCAAGGCCGGGGACAAGGACGTCATCTTCGGGTCCGTCTCGGCCGCCGACGTCAAGGACGGCCTCGACGCGCTGGGCTTCGAGGTCGACAAGAAAAAGATCCTGCTCGACGAGCCCATCAAGCGGCTCGGAAATTTTACCGTCCCGGTCAAGATCTCCGCGGAGGACCGGGCGGAAGTGAAGGTCGTCGTCGCCCGAGAAGAGACGGCGGACGACGGGCCGGCGGCCGGCAAAGAAACAGAAGACCAGGGGCCCGGCAAGGACTGAACCCCCGGGCGGGCCCGGGAGGACCGAGGTGGCCATGGAACTCGATCTGATGTTCCTGAAGAAGACGCCGCCCCACAGCCTGGAGGCCGAGCGGACCGTCCTGGGGGGCATCCTCGTCCAGAACGAGAACCTCAACGTCGCCCTGTCGGTCATCTCGCCCGAGGACCTCTACAAGGACGCCCACCGCAAGATCCTGGAGAGGATCGTCGGCCTCGTGGACAAGGGCCTGCCCGTCGACCTCCTGAGCCTGACGGAAGACTCCCAGCGGGCCGGCATCCTGGAGGAGGTGGGCGGGGCCGCCTACCTCTCCTCGCTCCTCGACGGCGTGCCCCGCAACCTGAACATCGAGTACTACGCCCAGATCATCAAGGAGAAGGCCCTGCTCCGCCGGCTCATCCTGTCCTCCACGCGGATCATCCAGGAGAGCTACGAACAGAAAGAGGACGCCGACGACCTGCTCAACGCCGCCCAGGCGGCCATCGTCGAGGTCGCCGGCCAGCGCATCAAGCCGGGGTTCCAGCCCATGACCTCCCTGACCGGGCCGACCCTGGAGATGATCCGTCTGCTGGCCGAGCGCAAGGAAGCCGTCACCGGGGTGCCGACGGGCTTCCGCTTCCTCGACGGGTTGACCTCGGGGTTCCATCCTTCGGAGCTCGTCATCCTGGCGGCCCGGCCGTCCATGGGCAAGACCGCCTTGGCCCTGAACATCTCCCATCACGTCGGGCTCAAGACCGACAAGGCCGTCGGCTTCTTCTCCATGGAGATGGCCCAGGAACAGCTCGTCGTCCGCCTTCTCTGCGCCGAAGCCCAGCTCGACATCAAGAGGGCCCGGACGGGATTCATCAACGACCGCGAGTTCGGCAAGTTGAAGCTGGCCGGGGAAGCCCTGTCCCGGGCCCGGATCTTCATCGACGAATCGGCGGCCCTGACCGTCATGGAGATGAAGGCCAAGTGCCGCCGCCTGAAGATGGAGCGGGGCCTGGACATCGTCTTCGTCGACTACATCCAGCTGATGCGGACCGGCGGCCGGTTCGAGAACCGCAACCAGGAGATGTCCTTCATTTCCCGGTCCCTGAAGGAGCTGGCCAAGGAGCTGCGCATCCCGGTCGTGGGGATTTCCCAGCTCAGCCGGGCCCCCGAGAAGGGCCGCCGGGAGCCCAAGCCCCAGCTCTCCGACCTCCGCGAGTCAGGGGCCATCGAGCAGGACGCCGACGTCGTCATCTTCATCTACCGCCCCGAGTTCTACCACCCCGACGACGAGAGCCTCAAGGGCGTCGCCGAGGTCAGCATCGCCAAGCAGAGGAACGGCCCCATCGGGAACCTCCAGCTGGCCTTCATCCGCGAGTACGCGCGGTTCGCCGACATGGAGCTCCGCGCGCCGGAGTACTGAGTCGATGAAGGACAGGACGGTCTTCATCTGTCAAAGCTGCGGGAGCCGGTCGCCGAAGTGGATGGGGCGCTGTTCCGGATGCGGCGAGTGGAACTCCCTGGTCGAGGAGATCGAGGACGAGGCTCCGGCCGCGGAGCTCTCGTTCGCGCCTTCGGAGCCGGTCCTCTACGAGGACATCCGGGAAGCCGCCAAGCCGAGGATCCAGATCGGCATCGAGGACTTCAACAAGGTCCTCGGCGGAGGCCTGGTCCTGGGCTCTCTCGTCCTCGTCGGCGGGGAGCCCGGGATCGGGAAATCGACCCTCCTCCTGCAGGTTTCCAGGGACATGGCCGCCGGGAACGAGTCCGTCCTCTATGTTTCGGGCGAGGAATCCCTGGAGCAGGTCAAGCTCCGCGGGGACCGGCTGGGGGTCGGAGGCGGGAAGCTCTACCTCCTGGCCGAGACTAATCTCGAGAGGATCCTGGCCCAGGCCGAGGGCCTCAAGCCCGGGGCCTTGGTCGTCGATTCGATCCAGACCGTCTACTCCTCGAAGATGACCTCCACTCCGGGGACCATCAGCCAGGTCCGGGAAGCGGCCAACCAGATCTTCCGCTTCTGCAAGCGCCATCAGGTCCCGGCCTTCCTGGTCGGCCACATCACCAAGGACGGGTCGATCGCCGGGCCCAAGTCCCTGGAGCACATCGTGGACGTCGTCCTGCTCTTCGAAGGGGAGCGGGACCACAGCCACCGGGTGCTCAGGGCCATGAAGAACAGGTTCGGGCCCGTCTCGGAGCTGGCCGTGTTCGAGATGACGTCCGCCGGCCTCCAGCCCATCCTCAACCCTTCCGCGTTCTTCCTGCGGGAGAGACCGCGCGACGAGGCCGGGAGCGCCGTCGTCTGCACGATCAAGGGGACGCGGCCCTTCCTGGCCGAGGTCCAGGCGCTCGTGTCGTCCACGCTGTTCACCGCGAACCCGCGACGGATGAGCATCGGGTTCGATCATCACCGGACGGCCATGCTCCTGGCGCTCGTGGAGAAGAAGGTCGGGTACAGCTTCGCCGGGGAGGACATCTATGTCAACGTGGCCGGGGGGATGAGCATCGACGAACCGGCGGTCGACCTGGGTGTCGTCATGGCCGTCGTGTCGTCCCTGAAGAATGGGCCCCTGCCCAAGGATATGGCCTTTTTCGGCGAGGTCGGCCTGAGCGGGGAGATCCGCTCGGTCGGCCAGCCCCTGGCCCGGATCAAGGAGGCCCGGTCGCTGGGTTTCGGAACGATCCTCCTGCCGGCCGGGAACCTGGCCGCCCTGGACAAGGCCGATCTCCCGGACATTCAGTGCCTCGGGGTCCGGACGGTCCGGGAGGCCCTTCAACACGTCTTTTGACCCGGTCCCGCGAAAGAGTTGCTATAAAAGGATAGATCCGATGGGCATATTCGTTTTCCGGTTCTTCATCATCGGGCTCATCACCTTGGGCGGGTATTTCCACCCGCCGTTCCGATTGAGCGCGATCAACGGGGCCGCCGCGGCCTTCGGACTGGGCTTGATCATGATGGTCCTGGAGACCCGCATCCGCAGGGCGCCGTTCCGGGTCATCTGGAGCGCCGGCCTGGGCCTGCTCGTCGGCATCCTTCTCGGGTGGCTGCTCGGATCGATCTACCAAGCCGTCGTCGAGAGCCCCGAGATGGCGATCTTCACCCGCATCTTCTTCCTGGTCATCATGCCCTACATCGGCCTGCTCGTCGGCACCAGAAAATCCGAATGGCTCGACCCGGCCTACTGGAGCGGGCTGTTCAAGGACAAGAAGACCGGCCGCAGCACCAAGATCCTCGACACGAGCGTCATCATCGACGGCCGCGTCGCCGACCTTTGCGACACGGGCTTCGTCGAGGGCGACCTGGTCATCCCGCAGTTCGTCCTCAAGGAGCTTCAGCTCGTCGCCGATTCGCCCGACGCCCTGAAAAGGCAGCGCGGCCGGCGCGGCCTCGACGTCCTGGGGCGGCTCCAGAAATCGGCGCAGGTGTCGGTCACGATCTCCGACCTCGACTTCCCCGACCTCCGGGACGTCGATTCCAAGCTCATCGAATGCGCCAAGGCCATGGGGGCCAAGATCATGACCAACGACTACAACCTCAACAAGGTCGCCCACATCCAAGGCCTCCAGGTCCTCAACGTCAACGAGCTGACCAACGCCCTCCGGCCGGTGGCCCTGCCCGGAGAGGCCATGAGCGTCTTCATCCTCAAGGAGGGCAAGGAAAAGGACCAGGGAGTCGCCTATCTGGAGGACGGGACCATGGTCGTCGTCGACAACTCCCGCCGGATGATCGGGCAGACCGTCAACATCACCGTCACGTCCGTGCTCCAAACGACGGTCGGCAAGATGATCTTCGGCCGCTTCAACGGGGAGGCCTCGTGAGCCGGGTCTCCGCGGTCGTCTTGGCCGCCGGCGCCGGGAAGCGCTTCGGGCGGATGAAGCAGTTCGAGGCCCTTCGGGGCCGGCCCGTCGTCGAGTGGGCGCTCGAGGCGTTCCAGTCCCACGGAGCGGTTGACGACATCGTTCTCGTCCTGCCCGACGAGAAGGACGGCGGACGATACCGGCCCCGCTTCGGGAAGATCACGGCGGTCGTCCGGGGAGGGCGGCGGAGGCAGGATTCCGTCCTTCGGGGCTTCCGGGCCGTCGCCGCCGACCGGGACGGCATTGTCCTCGTCCACGACGGGGCCCGGCCGCTCGTCTCCCCGGCCCTCATCGGCCGGGTCATCGCCGGGGCCCTCAAGACCGGGGCCGCCGTGCCCGTCGTGCCGCTCGAGGACACGATCAAGGAGGTCCGGGACAGCCGTGTCGCGGCGACCGTCGACCGTGCCTCGCTCGTTCGGGCCCAGACGCCGCAGGGGTTCCTCCACGGGCTTCTCGAACAGGCGCTCGAAACAGCCCGGGAGGACGGGTTCTCGGGCACGGACGAATCCATGCTCGTCGAACGGTTAGGGGTCCCCGTAATCCAGGTCGAAGGCGACCCGAGGAACCTCAAGATCACGACCCCTCTTGACATCATGATCGCGGAGGTCCTCCTCGATGCCTGAAACGAAGATCGGCTTCGGCTACGACATCCACCGGCTCGAGCCCGGGCGCAGACTCGTTCTGGGGGGGGCCGATATCCCCCACCCGAAGGGCCTGGCCGGGCATTCCGACGGCGACGCCCTCGTCCACGCCCTCATCGACGCCCTGCTCGGGGCCATAGGCGAAGGGGACATCGGCCGGCTGTTCCCGGACACCGATCCGCGCTGGAAGGACGCCCGCAGCACGGGCCTGCTCGAGGACGTCGTCCGGAGGCTGAGGGCGCGAGGCGGGGAGATCGTCAACGCGGACACGGTCATCGTGGCCGAGGAGCCCAAGATGGCCCCCCACGTCGCGGCCATGAAGGCCGTCCTCTGCCCCGCGCTCGGGCTGACCGAGACCGGTCTCGGCATCAAGGCCAAGACCGCCGAGGGCCTCGGGCCGGTCGGCGAAGGCCGGGCCATCGCCTGCTGGGCCGTGGTCCTTGTCCGGATCTAGCCCCCGCTCCCCTCTCTGGCTAGGTCTCCGCGCGGACGGAGAGGATACCCCGCGGCCCCTCCGCGATGAGCGGTTGACTCGAGGGCGGTTTCCGCATAATCTCCGAATGATACTTTCCCGAGGAGGACTCATGAACAAGCGCACACTGAGAATAGGAGGCCTGGTCTTGGCCGCCGCGGTCGTCATCCTCGCGGCCGCGGCCCAAGAGCCCAAGCCTTCCAAGATGTACACGGTCGGCGGCGTCCGCCACGGGGCGAGCTTCTTCCCCCGGGTCGATTACCCGTTCACCAAGCCGCTGAAGCCGGGCGAGATGGACTTCGCCCACTACCACACCTATGACGAGGTCACGGCCTTTCTCCAGAAATGGGTCGCGGAGCACCCCGACATCGTCGAGCTCTATTCCGTGGGGCAGAGCTTCGAGGGCCGGGAGATCTGGCAGATCACGATCACCAACAAGGCCACCGGAAAGGACACCGACAAGCCGGCCATGTTCATCGAGGGCAACCGCCACTCGGGCGAGGTCACGGCCGCCGAGGCCGCTCTCTGGTTCGCCTGGCACATCATCACGAATTACGGCGCGGACCCCGAGATCACCCGGCTCGTCGACACGAAAGCCCTCTACGTGCGGGTCAAGAACAACCCCGACGGCTCCGAGCTCTACCTCCACACGGCCCAGTCGAACCGGAGCACGGTCCGGCCCTATGACGACGACCGGGACGGCCTGCTCGACGAGGACCCGCCCGACGATCTCGACGGCGACGGCTTCGTCCTCCAGGCGCGCAAGAAGGTCGAGCCCGGGAAGGGGACGATGATCATCGACCCCGACGACCCCTCGGGCCGGCTCATGAGGCGGGCCCCGGCGGGCAAGGGCGATTACATCGTCATGGCCGAGGGCCTCGACAACGACGGCGACGGACGCGTCAACGAGGACGGCATCGGCGGCCTCGACCTGCACCGCAACTATCCCGAGAACTGGCGGCCCATGCCCGGCCTGGACCTGACCGGCCGGGGCTGGACCCAGGGCGGCGCGGGCGAGTATCCCCTCTCGGAGGTCGAGACCCGGGCCGTCTTCACCTTCCTCCTCCAGCACCCCAATATCAGCGTCGTCCAGACCATGGACACGACCGTGCCCATGCTCCTCCACGGGCCGTCGACCAGCCGGATGAGCGAATCCATGTTCCCCGAGGACATGAAGCTCTACCAGCGCTTCGACGAGGAAGGGAAGAAGATCACGGGATACCCCTATGCCGGGGACACCTACTGGGATTACGCCAACATCGGCCGGGGCGACCGCGACCTGCGGGCCAGGGCCGCCGAGATGGGCTTCGACATGCCTGTCGAGCCCCAGGGCCGGCCCCTGTTCGGCCACTCTCCCGATTTCGGCTATCTCTATTACGGGGCCGTCTGGTACGGCAACGAGCTGTGGAACGGCGGCCGAGTCAAGGACTACGACGGCGATGGCCGGGTCACGGACCTCGAGAGCCTGCGCTATATCGACGAGGAGCTGGGGGGCCGTTACTTCAAGCCCTGGACCAAATTCAACCATCCGACATTGGGCGAGGTCGAGATCGGAGGCTTCAACCCCAAGTTCTGGCGCCAGAACCCGCCGGTCGAGCTCCTCGAGGAGTGGGTCGTCAAGGAAGCGAAGTTCAACCTCTTCCTGGCCAAGTCCCTGCCCCAGGTCAAGATCCTGTCCGCGGCCGCGAGGCCGGTCAAGAAGGAAGCGGACGCGATCGAGATCGTGGCGGTAGTCACCAACGAAGGGTTCCTGCCCACGGCCTTGAAGATGGCCGAGCGGGTCAAGATCGTCCGGCCCGACGCGGTCGAGATCCGGCTCCCGGCCGGGGCCGAGCTCGCGGGGAGCCGCCCGCGGCAGGAGATCGGACACTTGAAGCAGGGCGAAAAGAAAGAGGTCCGCTGGAAGGTCAAGGTCAAGCCGGGCGCCGAAGGACAGGCCGAGGTGTCCATCCTCTCGACGCGCGGCGGCGTCGCCCGGGCCAACGTCAAGATCGGCTAGGCTTGGCCGGGCTTTTCCGGGTCTTTCGGCCCCGGCGCGAAGCCGTAAGTTTTCAGCTTGTAGCTGAGCATCCGCTCGGTGATGCCCAGGGCCCGGGCGGCCTTGCTTTTGACCCCGCCGCTCTCGCGCAGGGCCCGCCGGATCTCCCTCGTCTCCAGCCCGCGGACCTTGTCGACCAGGGAATCCGCGGCCGGCAGGAGGTCCTCCTCCGTTCTCTCCCGGAGGAAGACGGGCAGGTCGGAGGCCCCGAGGATATCGCCGTCGGCGAAGACGACGGCCCGTTCGACGGCGTTCTCGAGCTCCCGGACGTTCCCCGGGAAAGGGTAGCTCATGAGGACGCTCAGGGCCTCGCGCGTCAGCCCCTGGATCTTCTTGCCCTCGCGCTGCCCGTATTTCCTCAGGAAATGGTCGGCCAGGGGAGGGATGTCCTCCTTCCTCCGCCGCAGCGGCGGGACCTGGATGCGGATGACGTTCAACCGGTAGAAGAGGTCGGTCCGGAACTTCCCTTCCTTCATCAGGGCCTCGAGATCCCGGTTGGTCGCGGCGATGACCCGGACATCGGCCCGGAGGGGCTGGTTCGAGCCCAGACGGAAGAACTCCCGGTCCTGGAGAAAGCGCAGGAGCTTGACCTGGGTCTGGAGCGGCAGGTCGCCGATCTCGTCGAGCAGGAGCGTGCCTCCCGCGGCCGACTCGAACTTCCCGATCTTCCTCTCGTGGGCCCCGGTGAAAGCGCCCTTTTCGGAGCCGAAAAGCTCCCCTTCGATCAGCGATTCCGGCAGGGCCGGGATGTTGAGGGCGACATAGGGCCCCTTTTTTCTTTTCGAGGAATAGTGGATGGCCCGGGCCACGAGATCTTTGCCCGTCCCGGTCTCCCCGGACACGATCACGGTGGCGTCGCTTCGCGCGGCTTTCATGATCAGCCCGGCCACATCCTCCATGGAGGAGGACGCGAAGACGAAATTCTTGGCGCTGAACTTGTCCTCCAGGCGGTCCTGGAGGACCGATATCTCCTTCTTGAGCGTCTGGCGTTCCAGGGCGCGTTCGAGGACCAGCCGGAATTTCTCGAAGTCGACGGGCTTGACGATGTAGTCGTAGGCCCCGCTCCGGATGGCCTCCACGGCCCGCTCGATGTTCCCGTAGGCCGTGACCATGATGGGCGTCACCAGGGGGTTCTCGGCCAGGATGTCCTTGATGACCTCGACCCCCGTCTCCGCGCCCAGCTTGTAATCCACGACGGCCACGTCGACCGGCCGGGCGAGAACGGCGTCCCGGGCCTCCTTTCGGGAGGCGGCTTCGACGACCTGGAAGCCTCCCGCCTCGAGGTTGCTCCGGAAGAGCTTGCGTTGGAGCGGATCGTCTTCGATGATCAGGATGACCGGCTGGCTCATGTCAACCCCCCAGGGAACAGGATATGGAAATCGGTCCCCCGGCCTTCGCGGCTCCGGGCCTCGATCCTTCCGCCGTGGGCCTCGACGATCTTGCGGGCCAGGTAGAGCCCGATCCCGAGGCCCCTTTCCTTCGTCGAATAGAAGGGCTCGAAGACGCGGCCGAGATCGGCCGCCGGAATGCCCGGGCCGTCGTCGCGGACCAGGATCTCGATAGTCTTCCGCATGGCCCGGCCCTCCACTCTGATCGAGGAGCCGTCGGACGCTTCCAGGGCGTTCTTCAACAGGTTGAGGAGGGCCTGGGCCAGGAGGCCGCCGTCCCCTCTCATCCGGACCCCGGACCCGACGACGATCTCGACTCGGGAGGCGGCGCCGGGGAACTCCCGAAGGAGGCTCTCGCGCGCCTGCCCGGCGACCTCCTCCAGAAGCAGGAGCTCGGGGACGGGCCGGATCGGTTTCACGGCGCTCGAGAACCGGTCGACGATGCCGGCGATCGTCCGGACCTGATCCTTGCCGGCGCCGACGTCGGATTTCATCGCGGAAGGGACGCTGTTCATCAGCAGGTCGAACAGGAGCGAAAGGCTGTTGAGCGGGTTCTTGATCTCGTGGGCCACGCCGGATGTGAAGGCCGAGATCTCCCGGAACCTCTCCTTTTCCAGCCGCTCGGCCTCGGCCTCGCGGGCCTTGGCCATGTATCTCGCCTGGAGAAGCGATATCTCATGGAAGAACAGGGCCCCGACGAGGACCAGAAGGGCGAAAAAGAAAAGGGCGTTCCGCCCGGTCCGGGCCAGCATATCCTCCATGGCCGAGAGGGAGTACCCGAGATAGAGAAGGTAAGCGCGGCCCTGTCCGGCCGGGACCGCCGCATAGGTGTTGAATATCTTGCCCGCGGGAGAGTCGATGATCCCCGACGCTCCCGCCTCCGCGCTGGATAGCGACAGGGGGAGATAGCCCTCGAAACGGGAGTTCCAGGCCAGGACGTCCTTCTTCTCGTCGAGAAGGGCCATGAAGTAGATGTCGTCCTCGGGGGCGAAAAGCTCGAGGGTCTGGTCCGGGGCCCGGCCCTCCGTCAGCATGTGGGAGATGTTGACGGCCATGATGTGGGCCGTGGCCTCGACTTGGCCGCGGACCAGCTCCTCCGCCCGCCGCCTGAAGTCGGCCCGGTTGAGGGCTGAGACGAGAGCGAAAATGAGCAGGACGCCCGCGAAGGGCAGGGCGAAGAAGACGAGCAGCCTTCGGCGCTTCAAAAGCTCCCAACCCTCCGTTTCCCCCTCGGGCGGGCCGCCCCGCCGCTCCACGACGGGAACCCCTTCTTGTC
>Ga0194126_10005313_pt1 | contig 19008 bp, 32 predicted proteins | sample TA2KigC150mmetaG_FD_148641 | JGI IMG/M metagenome (GOLD analysis project Ga0194126, IMG submission 148641) | Freshwater microbial communities from Lake Tanganyika, Tanzania - TA2015035 Kigoma Deep Cast 150m | ecosystem: Environmental > Aquatic > Freshwater > Lake | place: Tanzania: Lake... | reverse complement strand
TACTTTCACTATGAAAGCCCGTGGTGAAGTACAAAAAGCTCATAAAAACAATGACACAGTTAGCTGCATATTACTAGACATAGACTACTTTAAAGCTGTAAACGATACCTATGGTCATACTATTGGGGATAGCACACTTAAAGCTGTATCTCAGCTTTTGAAACTACATTGCAGGGATAGTGACCTTCTTGGCAGATACGGTGGGGAAGAATTTGTAACTCTATTTCCTAATACAGGAATACTTGATGCTGAACAGATTGCCAATCGGTTGCGAGAAGTAATAGAGCACACACCTATACTTACCTCAAAAGGTCCAGTTTCTGTAACAGTAAGTATCGGAATTGCAAATTTGCAACTCAACGAAACTTTAGAGAGCCTGGTTGATCGTGCAGACCAGGCTCTTTGTTTAGCAAAAAGCCAAGGGCGTAATCAGGTAAGAGTACATGGGGACTGCTAAGCACAGATTTACAGTACTCTTACTTTCTGTGGTTCTTGCTATTCTTTTGAAAATTATGGTTTTAATGCAAAAGCTAGACTAAAGTTTTTGCAACTTTAAAGAAATCTTTTATAATATCCCCATGGTCAAAGGCCATTTGGCCCTTGAGAAACATTTGCTTAAATGTTTCTTCATCTACCCATTTTAAATCTTTTGCATCATCGCCTGCTTTGGCTTCTGATACATCATGGTAGTGAGAAACAATACCCCAATATAAATGACCAACCCAGTAATTATTTTTGTCTTCTCTAATGCCTACGTAACGTAGATAAATTTCATAAGGAAACTGGTACACGTCAATACCGGTTTCTTCGACAAGCTCTCGAGCAGCAGCACGCTCAAAATCATGAGCGTCTTCTGGGTCTACATGACCCCCTGGAAGAGCCCACTTGTTTGTTTCAAGCTCACCACCCCGAAGAATCATAAGTACTTCGGGCCTCATTTCCATGTAACGTACAAGCAGCACGTCAGTTGTGTACTTTATCACTTTTTACCTAGTGTTCTTCAGGCATTTCCTGAATCATGAAAGCTTCAAAAACTTGATTATGTAGTTCTTGGTTTTGAATTGCGTGATAAACAACGTCATTGCCTACACCTACAAACGCTTGAAGAATCAAGATGGTTTCATCGCTAGGAGGTTCGTCTTGATCAGCTGTTTCTAGACTATCGGCTAATTCGTTGCGCTCTACACACACTAGATAATACCCGTGATTGTAGTTCACGTCACCTATTACACAGAAATCTGTAAGCTCTCCGTTTGGTCCAATAAATTGAACAATTTGGAAATCTTCTTCCAGCCCGTCGTCTTCGTAGGCTCCTAGGTACTCTAAACCAAGATCAGTACTCTTGGTAAGCTCGGTCATGGTCGGGTAAGTGAAAGACTCAAAAAGACTAGCCATCTGGGGTTTAGTTCTAAAACCAAATAAGGACAAAATCTTATCCCACATGACTAATCCTCCTGAATCTACCACTTACCTTATTTTACGACGATATCCCTTAAAAATATTTTTATTTTTAAGTTTTTGAAGATACAGCTGCTTTGTAGTTACAAGTAGTTTCGTCTACACAAAATGCGTATGCCCAAAACTGAGAATAAGTAGATTGAGAAACAATAAGAATACAAGTAGTTCCTACAGCATTTTCACACATCATGCATTTAAGGTGTTTCATGTTACCTGTGTTATTAATGCTTGGCGGTTCTTTTATACCCCACCCAGGCCTTTGCAGGTTTGCTACCTTAACTAACATGTTTTCGATTCTAGTACTTAAAGATCCTGAAGATCGTTCCAAAAACTCTCTTGTGGTTTGTGAGAGCTCATCAAAGTACCAGCCTTCTTTAGATCTTGATACTTTTCCCGTATGGTTGACAAGTCTTTTAAAGTGTCCCTTATGGGAATGCTTTCCGACCCCGGGTTTCTTAATAAATAGCTGGGATGAAGTATTGCCATCACATGAGGTTGTGTTTGAAGCCACTGACCCCTCTCCTTAGTAATTTTTACATCCCTACCTAGGTAATGTCCCGCTGCAATACGACCAACCAGCACGACAATCCGTGGATCCAGTATTTCTTGTTGAGCTTTTAGCCATTTGCTACAAGCATCAACTTCAAGTGGTAACGGATCACGATTGTGCGGGGGTCTACATCTTACAGTATTTGTAATAAACAAATCAGTTTCACGACTAAGCCCAACTTGATTAAACAAATTTGTAAGAAGTTGGCCAGACAAACCAACAAATGGTACACCCGTCTGATCCTCGTTTTCGCCAGGACCTTCCCCAATGACCAGTATCTTTGCATCTGGGTTTCCTGAGCCAAAAACTACTGTTTTTCTTGACTGTGCTAAGTCACAGTCCATACAGGCTTTACATGCCCCTGCAAGGCTTTTTAGTGCTTCAAGGTTACTCACTATGCTACCTAACAAAACAGCCCCCGTAAGGGGGCTGTAGAGCGTTATAGACTACTTCTGGGAGTACTTCTGGGAGTGGTTTTCCATCCAGGACACTACAGAGTTGAATTCATCTTCGTCCTGGATTCCTTCGAATGTAGCGGTTTCTGAACCATCATCGTTAAACCGCATGATGATGAGATCGTTATCTTCTTCGCCAGTGTTATGCACCATGATTGCATAAGACTGCTTGATGTTATTGTGCTCTGCTTCAACAATATCGAGAACTGTAAACTCGAACTCATTACCTTCGTCGTCTTTGAGACTGACAACCAAGGGTTCGAACTCTTCTTGCTTCTCTTGTTGGAAGCTATTGATGTCAATGATGTCGCCCATTATAGTCCTGTAGATCCAATCCCCTTGCGGTCTTTGTTCGGACGTGTAGTTAACTCTACAATTTCAGTAGGTACAGTGCGTACAAGACGTATCTGAGCTACTCGTTCACCAGGCTTGATGAGTTGATGATACCCAGAAATCCTATCAAACAGATACTCATATGCGCCTTGTAGGCCATATGCTAGAACCTTGATAGTTTCACCGTACTGCTGGTCGATCCACCCTTCGTGGACCAGAATACCACGCTTTAAAAACGATGATGACCGGCCACTCATAAGAACACCAAAACCATCTGGAATATCCAGAATGAGTCCGGTTTCAATCATGACAGTGCAATTAAGGGCTACTTTGGTTTCTTCACACGCGTACAAGTCAAAGCCTAAATCACCCTTGACTTGTTGGATAGGTAGCTGAGCGTATGGGTAATCTGGGTGTTTGTGTATTCCAAGACGTATGGCAGACATTTAATCCCCTATGTGTTTGTACTGGGTTTCTTGTAGTCTTCGACAAACAATACTTGAGTATTTAGATCAAGCTTTGAGGGATCGAAGACTTCATTGTATTGTACTTTTACCCCCTTGAAAGAGCAATACATACAGTATTTGAAATTCTTGGGGTCTGGATTTTTACCAAAGGTTGAGAACCAGCGATTGCAAGTTACACACTGGAAATGTGGTCCAGACGAGCTTATAGGCTGACGGGTATGCCCTCGGGTACCCGGCTTTTTACAATAAGAGCAGCTGTAAACCATAATTGTATTTTGACACGTTTCCGGCTCAGGGTGGTGTTCGGTTTCACAAACATCGTCACCCGAGCTCGGAACCGTGCTCTTGGCGTACTTCCCGGATTTGGGGCGAGAGTAGCCAGGAATTCTGGATTTACGCCGTTTCTTGCTTGGGTAAGAACGTCGTTTTCCAGAAAGGAGCCTCTTGTGTTTTTTTCGCTCCTGCATGTATTGTAATATCAAATAGGTGAAAACAACAAAGAATTTATGCACATTCTTAAAAATTCTTATAATATTTTTCACGTTTATGCAGACTTTATCTCTACATTCGTAAGGTGTTCTTCTAGAATTACTGGATTACCTTTAGGATCTTTAACTGTTGCAAAGCTTATTGGCCCAGTACTTGAAGTAAAATCTGCCCACATGTAGGGCAAGTAGCGTTTTACAATAACTTGTGCAGCAAAGTAGGTACTTGAACTTATACGTACTTGAATTTCTTTTATGCCCCAAACTTCAATACCGTTAGGATTAATTAGCTTGGTGTTTTTTGGATTACCATCTGTAATCAAAACATAGTTTCCAAGCATTTAACTATCCAACGTATCAAGTAGTCCTGAGTATGGTAATTGTAGCTTTCTTGCTAAGTGACTTTCTTGGATGTTTTTTATAAAAGCATCTGAATCTTCAAGCTTGTCTTTTAATAGCTGACATAACAAGTAATGCTCTTCAGCTTTGTAAAAGTTAAAGTACCGGTCTGGGTTTTCTTTTAGCTCAAGGTCTAGGGTACCGTCACGATTCAAGTACGCATCACGATGAATACCGTTAACGCGTAACAAACAGTAACCCCACTCAGGGTGACCGTGATAATCAATAATAATAAACAAAGGTTCTCGCGCTACAGTAACTGTGATTAAATTTTTAACCCAGTTTTCTGGGGGAGTGCCTAAGTCAATTACATTCTCAAGACTTATCTTGAGAGCTTTCATGATTTCTATAGGATTGTCGGTCATGAAACTACACTAGACGTTTAGGGTTCAGGGGTCAAGTCGTTCTTTAAATGTGACTTCTACTGTACCTGTACCCGTGTTGTTGTCGTTCCAATCTATCAGGCAGTCTTTACATAACAAAATCATTTGACCTAATACCTCTGTAGTCTGTAAATCATGTTCTTCGGGACATGAGAAACAAACTTTTTTATAGGAGTACTGTCGCATTAGCGTTTTTTGAAGTAAATCCGATAAACGCCAATAGAGTTAATAACTATAAAAATAGTTTCAAGAAATAGCATTGACCAGTCTTGATATAAAACTGCTGCAACAGCAAAAACCACTGAACCCATTAGGAACAGTGGTAAATATACGTGTCTCCAATCACCTTCCCGGAGTGTAAATAGTGCTCCAGGAATCATGAAAAATAGAGATATAAGTGTAGCAATCTTAGGTCCGGACATCGTCCTTTACTGCCTCTTGTAACTCAATTGCAGAAATCAATACATAAGGTTTGCCACCTAGCGCTTCTGCCAGGTAGTTTTCTGCAAGAGCCCGAAGTAGTTTTGGACTACGAGCGTTACTTAGAATCCCGTTTGTTGCGTCCAGAATTTCCAGAGCTACCTTTAGAATGGCGTCTGGACTTGGTTTTGGATTCTGTGCCACTGGAGGTCTCCGCAGAAAATTGCTCAAATTTTTTTGTTGAGCTTACTTCTACAGTACCACCGGTATTAAAGATATCTCCAACAATTTCCCAAGAATTTACACGGGGTTCCACAATTAAAACCTAAAAAGCATTCGCCAAACAACTGCCCAATTAAGATCAAACATTCTCTTCCTCTTCAGTGTCGTAAACACCTCTACTTTTATACCATCTAACTTGTGTTCTGTTAGTAGCATTAATTTTGAGGGTTTCACGTATTTGCTGAAATGAAACCCCCTGCTTTTTCAGATTACAGGCGTCTTGAATAACTTGTTCACTGTAGCGTGTACCGCAGTAAGGTAGCCGCCTGTTTTTAGCTTTTAGATTTTGTTTCTTATTCACTGCTTTTTAGGGCGGCCCCATTTGACATATTGGGTTTGTTCTACGATACGTACACCATAATCAAAGTAAGTAGCTCCACTGTCAAATGTCCATCTGAAGCTTACCCACTGCCCTGGCTTGACTGCATCCATGAAGAATATTTCACGGCTTATAAGCCATATGGCATATTCTGTTACTTTTTGGCCGTCAATGTAAACTTCATGGGGAGGAACTGCAGCAATGTCTTTTACTTCGGCTTTTTCTAAAATACCGGTAAAAGGTTTTTCAGGCTCTTTGGTTAGTGTAAGAGATTTACCACCAACCAAGATTTCAATAATATAGTTATCTTCTTGCATAGCTAAACTCAGTGTATCATACAGAGTTGTCTTGTTCTGATTCAGACTTTGGAGGCATGATTGTGTAATGCTGGCATGTTTTGCAAAACCAAGCATCGGTCTTTTGAAACCCTGTAAAAACCAACATGGTTTCACAGTCTGTGCCACCACAGTTGCGACAGGGGTGTCCCTCAATCTCTTCGCGATTTTGAGGAGGTGTAAGGAGCTCTCGTGCCCGAGAAAGCAACATTTGAGGTCCAAGTGCTTCAAGTAGCTTTTGCTTGTGTTCTGGAAACAACGTCACACTGTTTTCAAGAGCAAAAACAACTAGAGAGTCGCCGTACTCTGCAATAAGGGTTTCAATCAAATACAGGGCAAATTCATGAGTCATGGGGATCCTTTATAGCGTGTTGAAATTCTAACACCTGAATAAGATGAGCAACATCTTGAACATCTTTATATGAGTCATAAAGAGCATTTACAAAAATAGTTTTGAGCATTTTATTAAACTTTTTAATACCATTTATATCTAAACTTGTTGTGATGTGTAGGTCATCTATAGATTTTTGACAGATCTCATATAAAATAGGCGTTAGATTATACGGTACATATAAAAATTCAATATCAGCAGTTCTGCGTATGTTGTTGATTTTTATGTTTAGAAGTTGTTCCCAGTCTACTAGTATCATAAATATAAAGCCCCGTGAGATTCACGGGGCTTCCTTTCGCACTGTTTAAGTCAAGTCTCCGCCAAAGGTAAACTTGTGACTTTCAGACCTGACAGTATTTACTGAAACGTAGACCTGGGCTTCTTCTCGAAGAGCTCGCTCAATAAGCATGCTGAGCTCATCAATTTCACTAGGCTCTGGCTTAGTAATATTGCTGGTTTCAATAATCTGGCGCTCCATTGACTCAACGTGGCTTTGTTGGCTGGCAAGTTGGTTGATAAGCTCAGTGTTCTTGGCATGAAGCTGCATGACATGAACCATCATGTGTACAAGCTCTTCTTTGAGTATGACTGCATCCTCTGGAAGAGTAGCATACAAGTTGCTCAGCTCTTCTTCTGTAGTTACAGTATGTAGCTTGTCTACAAGGGTTGTAACGGTCTTGATAGGCTTCTTGGACACGTAGTGTCTCCTTACTGGGATTGTTCGACGGACTGTTTGTAGTTCAACGCATCTTGAAGCTGGCCAATCGTGACGTCTGGGCCAAACCGACTGATCAGTCGCTCAATAATCTTCTCTGCAAGAAGATCAAGATCTTCTGCAGGAATTTTGTCCCAGGGGATTGCCTTGGGGTTTAGCTTTTGAACCACGTTAGTATTCTACCGCTTAAGTTAAAGTCGTGACAACGGTTTTTACAAATCCTCGGGAAATAGCTTCCTTTAGAAGATTAGCATAGCGTAAATCAAACATACCTTCTGATTCTACCTTTTTTAGAGCATTCATGAGGTGTGAGTGATTCATGTCCGTGATATGAGTTTTTGTACCATTTTGGCTGATCCAGATTGTAGGATCTTCTTCAGGTGTCTCAAAAGTAATAGACCCAGTACTGTTGTAGTACCGGGCTCTATGTGCAGGCTTGACATCCATGTCCGTAAAGATGTCCAAGTATCGGCTCCTTTATGTGTGAACAGCCTCCCGGTAATCACAGGTTTCTATGTCTGTGCAAATTGTAGGCGTCCAAATAGAGTTGTAAACATCCGAGATTCGAGTCATGGTGATAAGTACCAAGCTGTTTTTTATGTTGTTCTGGTATGAAGTTTTGCAAATCATACAAACACCCATAGTTATAAACTTTACGTTTACAATGTCTAACAACTTTGGGTCTTTGATTTGTAGTCTTGCAACAGCAGCTTCCACTGCACGATTTAAATGCTCTTCTGTACAGCCTATTGGTAGTGTCGTACAAATATTCACTTCTAGTACTCTGCCCTTACAGATTGTATAAACGAGCAAATATACAAGTCATTGCATATGACTACTGGCCAATTGAGTTTTTCAGATTCAAAAATTATTTTTATCTTGTCAGGTATATTGTTTTTTGACTTGTTACCACATATGTGGCAAGTACCAGAAATATATTTAGAGCTTGCTATTCTGAGAGTTTCTAGGTACGAAGGCCAAACGTAACCACTAGACTTTAAATAAGTCTTGCACGCTTGAAAGTGACTTTCACTTACGCCTGCGGCCATGGTTACAAACCCTAAATGCAAAGCCTACCTACTTAACTATTAGTAGCTTCTTGATATAGCATACTACTCTTTATGTCTTTTAGAGTAATGTCATCACCGTACTTGTTTATAAGGTTTTGGATAACATCTTCATAGCCAAAGAATAGCAAGGCTCCTACTTCTATGAGCTTGCCGTTTTTAACAGTATATCGCCATTGCTCATCATCTTCGCCTTGACCATCAAGCTCAGAATCTTCACGAGCAAATGGTGCAAGCAAGCTTAGCATTTCGTAGTTAAATCTATTACTACCAAAATCAAAAGCATTAAGTACAAAGTTTCCAGATTGATCGTAATGATGACGCCAATTATCATCCCAAACTTTAAAGAAGTCTTTTAGATTATCAGTTTTATGCTCTGGGGGATTAATAATTGTACTTTCAAAAAGAGCTTTTAAAGCTGCATCTTTGTGTTCTTTAAGTATTACAAAAGACCCTTCAAGGGAATAATCATATGACAAGATTTTATCCTTTACTTTAGCTTGAAAGCTTGTTTGAATCTTCTGGTATCGCATAACTTTAAGTCAGCACATACATAAAAAGATTTAGAACTATAGTCTTTTGATGCAGGATCTCTGTACAAAATTTTTATACGTAATACCTGGTTTTGATGACTAAAAACTGTCTCCTCGCACAGACTGCAACTGTGATAGCTGTAGGTACTAAACACACGTATTTGACAATCAATAATGTACGAGTTAAGTGCCGAGTCCCACATTCCCCGCTTTTCCAAGCGAGAAATGTACTGCTCGCTCGGAGGGGTCATGTGTGTACACTTTCCTGAAACTTTTTTATGAGGTACGCTTGCTCACAGGATTCTCTGTTGTAGCATACGCTCAGTCCACCAAAAAATGGTTTGAACCATACCGTATTGTATTTTATAGACAAATACCAATACTGGGGTGTATGAATGGTATTTTTACATATAAAACAAGCTGGCGTGTATTGTTCTGTTTCTCGCAAAACAACATCTAATGGTTCTCGTAACTGTTGCAAATAAGGCAGGCTCTGTTCACTTAAGTGGTTGAACAGAGCCTGCTTTATTTCATCAGTCAATCGTCTTGGTACTCAATATACTCGTATTCAGATGAATACTTGCATTCTGCAGAGCAAAAATGTTCTGCACTATTATTGGTCTTTTCGAAATCGTTTCCGCACCAAAGGCAGGAATCGAGAGTCACCGTCGCCTTCACGTTTACTTCCTTGTGTGATCTAGAGCAGCAAAGGTTGCTGTCTTTACTAGTTTGTGTACAGTAGGGTCAAGTACAAGTTCATGAACGATCTTACGATCACGTGGACTAAGCTGTGCCACAAAATCATAAAGAGTGCCTGACCTATACAAAAAGTATAGCGCTAACTTTACGATGTGGTCATTTGTTGTTACTGTATTTTGCATTTTGGTTATTCCCAGCAAACGTTTGTAACGATTTTTCAATCTGTAGGCTTTGACAGTCGCTACAAGGGACGTGATGCTTTTTATAATGCTTGATAAGCTCTTGCATAACACGATACAAGCCTGTGCTTATATGCACAGTTTTGTGATTGTCAGTCATTACTCTTTGGGTTTAGGTACATCCGGTAACGGATGCGGGGGCGGTACAGCACCTGCAAGAGCTTTACGAGCTATTTCTGCAAGGTTACTACTGTCGGGATAGCCATTCTTTGGCATTAAGAAACAGTCTTGATAGGTATTGGAAAACTTTCAACAGATCCCAGGCTATACTGATTTTCAACACCCATGCGTTGAATCAGACCCTTGGAATCATGATAATAAACAGCTTTAAGTCCCATATCTTCAAGGTATGCCTGACAAGCCTTACAAGGCTTGCTTGTAATCAATCCAGAAGTACGTGAACGCTTACCAACAACGTACATCTCGGCACCCTTGAGCTCCGCTGGGTCACACTGCAATACGGCATCTATTTCAGCATGAACACCTTGAAATTCATAGAATTTCTTGAACTTCAAATATCCAGTTCCATCTCGATTGACGCCTACTGCAAGCACACGACCACCTTTTACAATTACAGCCGACATTGAGTAGTAGGGGTGTGTAGACTTATTGGTGGCCTTCTTTAGACCACACATGACCCAGCGTGTATGTCGCATCAAGACTTTTGCTTTCTCTTTGGTATGTGGTAGATCTGTGATGTATCTACTTGATTTTCGTAGGATTGAAGTACTTGATTAAGCGCTTGCTTAATAAGCTTCCACGCAGGGTCTTTCTTTGGAAGACTTTTTGAAAAACTATATAGTATTTCAACTGCACTGGTGTCGTCCATGATGTCTCCTTTAGGCATACCATACTGTGGGTTGTTTAGAAATAGCTTTAGTCCAGTTGTCTATTTCTAATTCTAAAGCATCAGTACACTTGTCTTGCAAATTAAGTTCGGCTATTAGTTGAGATCCATAAGCCCAACTAGAAACACTTAGTAGTCCAGATAGACTTTGACTGTTACACCAGCTTTCAAAGTCTATCTCTCCTTCTGAATCAAAGTTAAGATCAGTTATATCAATAAGCATTGTAAACCGTTTAACTATAAATCCTTTTTTACTTTTTAAAGGTAATGGATAATTTTTTACAGCTATATAGTGCTTGTTTATATTAAAATCTTTTGATCCTTCAATAAACATATCCATGGTTTATATTACAGAAAACACATCAGAAATCATGCCAATATATTCAACAGCCATCTTGTAGCCTTGAATAAAGCCATAAGTACCCGTAAATTGATACCGCAAACTATTTTCTTCAATAATCTCGCTATGGAAAAATCGCTTGTGTTCCCACTGTGCACGCAGTTCAATAAGCTGGTTAGGGTGTAGACCATTAATTACCAGCGTGTTGGTTTCAGGATTGACAGTAAGAGTAATGGGGTTACCGGTAGACATGAATTATTTTCCCCTCAGAAAAATCTTGGGCTTTTTGCCCATTTATCAAAAACAGCATACCCAGTATAGTTCGGGTATGACAACAGGTTTTACAGGTCGCCCTGAAGAACTTACAGACGAGCAGCTTATTAGATTACACAGACAGCTGAAGTCTGAAGCTCAAGAACTTAAAACATTATGTGAACATATAGATATTGAATTAAAAAACCGAATCAAAAAGTCAGGGCCAGTTATTACCCCCTCCGGTAAAGCTGACATAATTACACGCCACTTGAAAACATATTTGCCAAATAAAATATTTGGAATTTTAGGAGCAGAACGATTTATAAAAGTTGTTAGTGTATCGTCTACAAAGCTACAAGCATTTGTAAAATCAGATCCAAGTCTTGAGTATGAACTAAGGAGTACATATACAGAAACAACAACTGAGGTATTAGATATCAGGTAAACAGTGTAAGCAATACTTCAGAAGTAGCTCGTGAATCATCAAGCCCTCTGTGACGATTGCCAGTAAACTCTTGGTTGAGTAAGTTCATGGCTCGATCCAACCCCATCTTTCCATGACGTAGGGCAAACAGAGTCTTGACGTTTATGATTTCATGCGTATGCCTGATTTCCAGACCGTGAAGTTTGCAGTCTCGAGTCAAGTCTGACCAATCATTACCCCAGGCAGCCAGCACAGACTTGTGATGACTTCCTACCCAGTTCATGAAATGGGCGTAGGCTTCAGGAAACTGCCCTACACCCTTTAGGTCTGATTGTTTGATGCCTGTAAGTTGGGTACAGTACTCTGACAAAACCGGATTCATTTTAGGTTTTACCAGAGTACTAAATTCGTCGATTACTTGACGGGATTTAAGGTCGAGTCGTACAGCACCGATTTCTATGATTTCAGGAATCAGGTGCTCTTCACGTGTTTCCCAACACGTGAGCTCCAAATCAAAAATGATTAGTTGTTTACGACCCATTTATACACTCGATCAGCCTTCCTGATCGTAGTATATCCCATAATTTCATATTATTGCTTTTTAATTAGTGGTGGGGGTGGGATTCGAACCCACGCTGACACAATTATAAGTTGTGCGAATTAACCAACATATTCGACCCCACCTTATTAGGTATCTTTACATACCCTACTTCAATACTTTATATAACGCCTTAACCAACATAGGCGACCCTTCCGTAAGCCTTAGCGAAGTTTATACTCGTCTCGGGCTATCTTGCCAAATGTTCTACTTTCATAAGTAATACATGTCCAGCCTTCTGGGGTCATGGCCATGCCAATCGTGGTATGTAAATCTTTCGTCCAGAAATCCGAAATATTGTACTTTCCCTCAGAAAGTGCAAGGTCTGCTTTACCATCACCCCCGTAGTAAGGCTTCATAAAGAACTCGTAGCTGTGAGTGGGTTTGCCATACATTTCTACAAGACTGGTTTTGAAACTTTGGTATTGGGTTCGTGCACCCATGAACATCAGTGGTTTTCCAATAATCAGGGTTACTTCACACAGCTTGCGAGTGAATGGCGTAAATGCATAAACCATTACAGTAGGGATTCCCGTAATAGCCCCCTGGAAGGCCACAGAATCCTCTCGTTCGGTGTGTCGTGTGACAAACCCTGGTGGAGGTTGAACCTCGCGTTGGTGGGCTCCCCAGGGGCTTTGTAGCAAATATAGTGTGTTGATGATAGCAAGAAGCATACGTTACTTTCTTTAAGCTCCGGCAACTGGACTCGAACCAGTGACCCGCTGATTAACAGTCAGCTGCTCTACCAACTGAGCTATGCCGGAATGACGATCGCGATGGTAGGGCCGGAGGCGGCGCTTGTCAATGTTGTCGGCGCCACAGGTGCTACCATGGGCCTTCAATGGGCACCCAGCACCTGCGTACCCGCCGCCTGCGCCGGGCGGTCGCGCAGGAGCGTGCGCGACACCGACGCGTTGCCGTGGCGCTGTTGGCCATGATGCTGCTGGTCGTCGGCGGCTTTGTTCTGCGCCGCGTCGTGGCTGATCGGCCCAAGCCGGGGCTCTTCGATGGGCCGTGGTGGATCCTGATTGCCTTGCTGGATGGCGAGGGCCCGGCTGCCAGGGGCGCGTTCTTCGGGGTGCTAGGCCTGATGCCGGACGAGACCCGGGCCCGGATGGTGCTGTTCCCGACGTTGACTCAGGTAACGATGCCCGGCTATGGCGTCGGCCGCCTCAAGGATGTCCCTGCCGTCGGGGGCCTGACCCTGCTTCGGCAGTCCGTCGAGGGGACGCTTGGACATCCCGTCAACCGGGTTGTCGCACTCACGCCGGCGACGGCACGAAAGGTCTTCGGGTCGACAGAAGGCCTGGTGCCGGCCACTTGGGGAGCGGCATCTGGCAGCGCTCTGCCGCTTGATGCTGCGACTTTGGCACGCGTGGGCAGGGTGCGGGCCGACGAAGTGGGAGAGCGGCCTGCGCTTGTGCGGCAGATGCAACTGCTGGGCCTGCTGATGCGCGGCGCTGCCGCGCGATCGGCGTCGTGGGGCGAGGCGTGGAGCGCACTCAAGCCTGCCGGTGATCTCACGGGCCCAGAGCGCCTCGCGCTGTGTCGACGGCTCGGGGCGGTGTCCGGCATTCGGGCGGCGGTCGTGCCGGGGACTCCGGGCTTCGATGGCGTCTGGATCCCCGACATCAACCGCATGGAAGTGCTCTTCGAGCGGCTGGGACGCCCGCAACGGGCCAAGGGTAGCCGTCCGATGCAGGTCGAGGTGCTGCATGGACCGGGGCAGCGCGACCGGGCCATGAAGCTGGCCGAGACGTTGGGTGCCGAGGGGCTTATGGTGGTGCGTCTGGCCACGGGTGAGCCCGACATCGCGACCCGGGTCGTCTCCCGTGACGTCACGCTCGAGTCCGATGCCGTCCTCGAGCGCCTGCTGCCCGGCACGCCGTGGCTGGTCACGGATGATCCCTCCCCCTTCTCGGCCGACTACTCGGTTTTGCTGGGAGGCGAGCCCTGACGCCGATGCTCGAAGCACGGGCGGTGCGCAAGGTCTTCGGGGATCAAGACGCGCGCTCCGGTGCTGTCCTCGATGGCGTCGACCTGGTGGTGCCCGACGGGCAGTTTGTCGCGCTGACGGGTCCTTCGGGCAGTGGCAAGTCGACCTTGCTGTACTTGCTGGGTGCCCTTGACCGGCCGACGTCTGGTGACGTCCTGCTTCGCGGTCAGTCGACGACTACGTTGGGCGACGATGACCTGGCGCGGTTGCGCCTTGAAGCCATCGGATTCGTCTTTCAGTTCCACTTCCTGAATGAAGTGCTGACGGCCGAAGAGAATGTCATGGTTCCCGCCATGCTGGCCGGCAGATCGGAACGCGAAGCTCGCTTGCTGGCGCGTGCCGGACTCGAGGCTTTGGGGCTGAGCCATCGTCTGACGCACCGGCCTACGCGCCTGTCGGGCGGGGAACAGCAACGCGTTGCCTTGGCACGGGCGCTCGTCAACCGGCCGCGCCTGCTGCTGGCCGATGAGCCCACGGGCAACCTGGACGGGGCCAGCGGGGAGCGGGTCATGGACATCTTGCATGAAGCGCATCGTCGGGATGGCCTCACGATCGTCATCGTGACACACAACATGGAACTGGCTGCACGGGCCGATCGTCACGTCGCCATGCGCGACGGCCGCCTGGTTCACCTTGCGGGAGAACCAGACGGCCCGTCGTCAACAGTGTCCTGAAGCCGCGTCAGCCCTGCGTTGCCGGCGTGGCGTCGTCGACGATGTTTTCGCTGGCAATCAGCGAGAGCTTGGTGCGCACGACGCGATCGATCTCGGCTGCGATCTCGGGCTGAGCCACCAAGAAGGACCGCGCACCGTCGCGACCTTGACCGATGCGCTGGTCCCCGTAGGAGTACCAAGCTCCGCTCTTCTGGATGATGCCCATCTCGGTCGCGATATCGAGGATGCAGCCTTCGGTCGATACCCCGTGTCCGAAGAGCAAGTCGAACTCGGCCACCTTGAAGGGGGGTGAGACCTTGTTCTTGACGACCTTCGCCTTGACCCGGTTGCCGATCTCGGTGCCGTCCTTCTTGAGCGTCTCGATACGCCGCACCTCGATGCGGACCGAGGCGTAGAAACGTAGGGCGCGGCCACCCGTCGTTACCTCGGGGTTCCCGAACATGACGCCCACCTTCTCGCGCAGCTGGTTGATGAAGATGACGATGGCAGAGCTCTTGCTGATGGCGGCCGTCAGCTTGCGCAAGGCCTGGCTCATCAGGCGTGCCTGAAGACCGACATGCGAATCGCCCATCTCGCCCTCGAGCTCGGCCTTGGGGACCAGGGCTGCGACCGAGTCCACGACGATGATGTCGACAGCACTGGTGCGAACCAGGGCCTCGGCGATCTCGAGCGCCTGCTCACCCGTATCCGGCTGGGCGACCAGGAGGTTGTCGATGTCGACGCCCAGAGCCTTGGCATATTGGGGGTCAAGGGCGTGCTCGGCGTCGATGAAGGCTGCGATGCCGCCGGCCTTCTGGACCTGGGCCACGACTTGCAGGCTGACGGTCGTCTTGCCGCCGGCCTCGGGACCGTAAATCTCGACGACACGGCCACGAGGCAGCCCGCCTACGCCCAAGGCCACGTCAAGGGGCAGGATGCCGGTGGGAACGGTGGCGACGCGCATCTTGGCGTTGTCGCCGAGCTTCATGATGGAGCCCTTGCCGAACTGCCGCTCGATGCCGGTCAGGGCGAGGTCGATCGCCTTCATGCGATCAGCCAAGGCGGGGTCACGGCCGGTGGTTTGGGGGGTGGAGGCGGGTTCCTTGGGGGCCACGGTGCGGGTTTGCTCCTCTCGTACGCTTGTTCGACGGGGCCATCGTAGGACACCCCGCTCCCTGGGTCAAGGGGGCGTCATGTCTCCTCGAGGTAGCGCTGCATTTCGCGGTCGCTCATGGCCAGCTGCAGCCTTCCGAGCGCGCGGGCTTCCAACTGGCGGATCCGCTCGCGGGTGATGCCCGAGTCCTTGCCGATGTCCTCGAGCATCCGGGGTTCCCGGGCATCCAAGCCAAACCTTGCCGTCACGATGTGTCTTTCAGGCTGCGGCAGCACGTCAAGCACCGCGTGGAGATCGCTCGCCATCTGAACCGCAGCGTGGGCCGGATCGGGATGGTCCTCGTCCTGGATGAGGTCGGCGAGGCGCCCGTCTTCCTAGCTGCCGACCGGGGCATCGAACGAGACGATGTCCCGGATGACCCGACGTATTTTCTGCAGACGGGCGAGCGGCACCTGCTCGACCTCGGCCACGCGCTCGTCGGACGGCGGCGTGCCGTCCTCCTGCGGTTGGCGCTGGTCGACGGCCCGCAGGCGGTTCATGGTCCCGACCATGTGCACCGGCATGCGGATCACGCAGCCCTTGTCGGCCAGCGAGCGGCTGATGGCCCGCCGGATCCACCACATGGCGGAGGTCGGAAACTTGTCGCCGCGCCGATGGTCGAACTTCCCGACCGCCCGGATCAGGCGTTCGCAGGCCCGATTGCCGGCCGGTCCCTCCTCGGCCATCAGTCGGACCAGGTTCCACTCGTCGTGCGCCTTGAGCGGGGAGTCTGCCCGATTGCGCGCAGATAATGATCGACCGCATCCCCGTTGGTACTGCCATCCTAGGCCATGCGCTGCCGGCCGCGTTCGGCACCGTCCAGTCCTTCGAGCAGGTCAAGGTCCGCGGTGGTGGGCTCCGAGGCATCCTCGGGCTCCGTGCCGTCCAATCCGGCATCGGCGGCCTCGAGGGGCAGGAAGCGGACGCGGATCGCCGGCTGATCGTGCGCGGCGCCCAGTGGGTCGGGCAGTTCTTCCATCGCCTGCAGGCGCCCGTCCAACCAGGGGGAAGTCAGTGGGTTCCCGGTGTCCATGCCCTTGCGCCTCCCGTGGTCTTGCCCAAGGCGACCATGGCGGGCTTACCCCATCCGTTCAAGGTCCGGCCGACCGGCGCCTGAATATCCCGAGCACCGGATGCCCGGAGCGATGCGGCTCACCGCCCATGGCCGGACTTTCCTGTCAGCAAGCCGGCCTTGCCACGCTACGGGCGTACCGCGTCAGAGCAGGTTGACGGCGTCCACGTCGACGGTCCAGCGCACCTTGCTGTCCCGCGGCAGTCCGTCAAGGGTCCGGCGGATGATGGCCGTCGTTGCGGGCAGGTTGTCGGCCTTGAAGAGCACCAGGTGCCGGAACCGGCCATGGACCTGCAGCAGGGGGGCGGGTGCCGGGCCCAGGACCCGGGCCGGCATCTCGGGCAGAGCATGCCTGAATACCTGCGCGGCTTGCTCTGCGTGCGACTCCTCGGTCGACGAGGCGGTGACGACGACGACCCGCGAGAAGGGCGGATAGCCCAGCATCCGTCGCTCTGCCAGTTCATCCGCGGCGAAGCCTGCGTAGTCGTGGCGGGCCGCGTGTCGCACGGCAGGGTGGTCGGGGGCGAGGGCCTGCACCACGACCGAGCCGTCACGCGCCCTGCCTGCCCTTCCGGCCACCTGGGTGATCAGCTGGAAGGTGCGTTCGGCCGCTCTGAAGTCCGGCAGGCCGAGGGCCGCATCGGCCGAAAGCACGCCCACGAGCGTGACGTCGGGGAAGTCCAGCCCCTTGGCGACCATCTGCGTCCCGACGAGGATGGCTGCCTCCTTGCGGCCGAAGGCACCCAGAATCCGGCCGTGCGCGTCCTTGCCGCCGGCGGTGTCCCGGTCCAGACGCAGCACCGGCACGTCCGGGAACAGGCGCTCGAGGCGCGCCACGACCTGTTCCGTTCCGGCGCCGCGCGAGCGGGCGCATCTGCCTCCGCAATTGCCGCAGGGCCGCTCGGGGGGCTCGGCATGGCCGCAGTAGTGGCAACGCAACTGCTCGGCGGCACGGTGCCGCGTCAGCGCAATGGCGCACGTCGGGCAGCGGACCAACTCCCCGCACGCCTGGCAGAGTACCGTTGGTGCCCAGCCCCGGCGGTTGAGCAGGATGATGGCCTGGTCACCGCGATCGAGTGTGGTCGCGAGGCGGGCAAGCAGCACGCGGCTGAAGAGACCCTCGTGGCCATCGAGTGTCTCTTCCCGCATGTCGACCAGCGTGACGGGGGGCAGGGGACGACCGTGGATGCGTTCGGGCAGCGTGACCCGTGTTGCCCGTCCTTCGACTGTCGCCTGCCATGTCTCGAGAGCAGGCGTGGCGCTGCCCAGCACCAGCCGTGCACCGGTATGCAGCGCGAGGCGCTGGGCGGCGAGGCGGGCGTGGTAGCGGGGTGCCTGCTCCTGTTTGTAGGCGCCGTCGTGTTCCTCGTCCAAGATGATTAGGCCCGGTCGCGGCAGGGGGGCGAACAGGGCGCTGCGCGCGCCCACCACGATGTCTGCCCGTCCATCTGCCGCTCGCTGCCACCCTTCTTGACGCTCGCCGTCGGACAGCCCCGAATGCAGCACCACGACCCGACCTCCGAAGCGGCGGCGGAATCGTGCCTCGGTCTGAGGCGTCAGGCTGATCTCGGGTACCAGCATCAGGGCCTGACGATCTGCGGCCAGCACCTCGGCCATGGCCCTCATGTAGACCTCGGTCTTCCCGCTGCCCGTCACGCCATGAAGCAGGATCGGTTTGGCGACGTCGGCCTCGAGCAATTCGCCCAGCGCACGCTCCTGGTCCGCCGTCAGGATGGGTGCCTCCTCGGTCGGGGGCGTCTCCGGGGCGGGCAGGCGGGGGGCCTCCTCCTCGACCACATGCCACAGGCCGGCCTTGGCGCCCGCCACCACCGTGGCCCGCGTCGTCCGGGCCTCTCTCAGGAAGTCCGCAAGGGCCACGCGGTCCCCCGCCTGCCCGAGGGCCTGGCGCAGCAGGCGTTGCCGGGGTGTGCCGGCAACCGGGACGTCATCACGCGCGACCACCCAGGTGCGGGTCCGCGGTGCGGCCTCGCCCCGCGCCTGGGCTGCCGGCAGGATACCCGCGATGACGGTGGCGAGGGGCGTGGCGTAGTGTCGGGCCATGTCATGGCAGACGGCCAGCAGGTGGGGTGGCAGCAACCCGCGAACGACGACGTGGTCGATGGCCCTGGCCGTGACGCCT
>Ga0194126_10005312_pt1 | contig 19008 bp, 16 predicted proteins | sample TA2KigC150mmetaG_FD_148641 | JGI IMG/M metagenome (GOLD analysis project Ga0194126, IMG submission 148641) | Freshwater microbial communities from Lake Tanganyika, Tanzania - TA2015035 Kigoma Deep Cast 150m | ecosystem: Environmental > Aquatic > Freshwater > Lake | place: Tanzania: Lake... | reverse complement strand
CAGGCTCAGGATTTTTTTGCAAGCTTTTTCAATAACATCGTCTGGAGTACAAATGAATATACAGTTTGAACCTCCTGTGCATTCTGAAATCTCTTTTGTAAATAAAATTTTTTTTCTTTTAACACCGGTGTATTTAGCTGCACGTTTTAAAGATTCTTCGTGCAGGGAATAAACTGCCCTTAGCGTCAAACCTGGAACCTGCATGTTTGCAATTAGTGCTGCCAGGGTTGTGCCCACTCTTCCCGCCCCAATAATGCAGACTTTTTTTTCTTTTAAAATATCCAAAGAATTCTTATAGCTGTTCATGGTACCGTGTTAATTTTTATGAGATCCTGATAGGCATAAGAAGATACAGGAGCGCCTCACTTTTTTCGGGTCTGATCATGACAGGTTTTAGAGGCTCAACAATACCAAACAATATCTTTTCTTCATCAATGATATTCAGGCCATCTATTAAAAAATCAGGATTGAAAGCAAGCTGGATACTTCCTTCTCCATAACCAACTTCAAACCCTTCGCTTGAACTACCAACCTCCCGTATGTTCATTGAAACTGTAATTCTTCCTTTTTCAATATCAAGTTTTATAGGTATGTTATCCTGAGATATCGAAGAGATTCTCCTTATAACATTAAGCATCACATCTTTGTTTATTATGATGTTTTGATTGAGGCTCTGTGGTATAAGGGTCTCGTAGTCAGGAAATTTGCCAGACAGGAGTCTTGATACTACGGTGGTCTTTAAGTTGCCTTTATCTATCAGAATAAAACTTATCTGGTTCTCCTCAACATTTATTTCAATCTGGCCTTCGGGGGCATCACTTTTAGAAATCGTATCCAAAACCCTTGAAGGTACCACAACTTTTACCGGATTGCCGTTATAGCTTACTGAACCTGATGCAACAGAAAGCCTGTAGCTGTCGGTTGCAGCAAGTTTTATTGTGTCCTTGACCAGATCTATAAGTATTCCTGTAAGTATTATCCTGCTCTCGTCTGTTGAGCATGATTTTTGTACTCTTAATATTAAATCCTTTAGTTTTGCTGCATCAATCTTAAAAGTGCTGCGCTCTTTAAGTGATGGAAACTGTGGATACTCTTCTAATGAAAATGTATTTAACCTGAAGTTTGCATTAAGACATGTCACCATTAATTCGTTTGTTTGTCCCATAAGTTCAAGCTCTACTTTTGACTCGGGAAAACTCTTTAAAACATTTATTAATATCCTGGAAGGAACAATCACTCTGCCAGGATTTTCCACCTTTGCGTGTATGCTGCTTCTTACACTTGTTTCAAGATCTGTTCCAAATATATTTAATACTTTACCTTCAGCCTCAAGCATTACCCCGCTCAGTATAAAATTTGATATTTTTGGTGACACCGCCCTGCTAATAAAGAGCATTTTATTTAATATGTCGTCTCTTGTGGTTTGGATTTTCATGGTACACCTTTCTCATAAAAGAATTATTTTAAGCATAAGTTTTTTAATACCTGCAAGCGCTAATACTTAACAAATATTCTAATATATAAAATATCTAATTAAAATAGTTAGTAGCATAAATAGTATATGTTGATAATGTTAATAATTAATGAAAAGGTGCTGTAAAGTATGAAAAAACGGGGATTATGCTGTTAATAAAAAAGTAAAAACCTGTCAACATAAACGGTTTTTATTAACAGCTGCTGCAAAGAAATAGAAAAAGTAACAAAAATAATAGCTTATTAACATGTTTGTTAATATCTTGCCGGTAAGATTTCAACAGCACATTTTTTATAGTGCACTAAGAGGAAGACTTTACTCTGTTGGTAATTTCCTGGATTTGTTTGTAAACGTCTCTATCTCTGGAAATTAGTTCATTAATTTTTGATATTGCATAAATAACAGTAGCATGATCCCTGTTTCCAAAAGCTCTGCCAATTGTGGGAAGCGAATCGCTTGTTAGATCCCTGCAAATATACATTCCTATTTGTCTTGCATGAGCAACATACTGGCTTCTCTTGCCGCCAATTAGAGTATTTATTGGAATGGCAAAGTACTTAGAAACCTCTTTTATAATTTTCTGGTTGCTTGTTTTGCGATCTTTGTCATCGGGCAACATGTCCTTGAGTATGCTCCTTGCCATAGAAGCATCCGGGTCTGTTTTTGTAAAGGATGAAAATGCAACAATTCTTATAACAGCGCCTTCCATTTCTCTTATATTTGATGTTATTTTTTCAGCAATAAGGTTTAGGATCTGATCGGATATTTCCAGTTTTTCCCGCTCGGAGTATTTTTTAAGTATAGCAATCCTTGTTTCAAGGTTTGGGGGCTGTATATCGGTTACAAGTCCCCACTCAAACCTTGACCTCAACCTGTCTTCAAGAGTTGAGAGATCTTTCGGGGATCTGTCGCTGGACAGCACTATCTGCTTGTTAGTTCCGTGAAGTGCATTGAAGGTATGAAAGAATTCTTCCTGGCTTGCCTCTTTTTCTTCAAGAAACTGTATGTCATCAACAAGCAGAACATCATTATTTCTGTAACTATCTTTAAAACTAATTATATTTTTATATCTTAAAGCATTTATAAAATCATTAAGAAATTTCTCAGCTGAAACATATTTCACAACAAGATTGGGAAAAAGCTTCGACACATATTGGCCTATAGCATGGAGGAGATGAGTTTTGCCCAAACCAACACCTCCATAAATAAAAAGTGGGTTATATGCTTTTCCGGGTTTTTCACTTACAACCTGTGACGCAGTGTATGCAAATCTGTTGCTGGTACCCTCAACAAATGTATCAAAGCTGTATTTAGGGTTAAAAAACACGGGCTCTTTTTTAACTTTAAGTAAAGATCTGACTGCTGCAGGTTCTTCATCAATATTTGGGCCTGTATCGTCAAAAACACCTGGTTCAACATTTATTTTTATCTTAATTGATGAATTGGCAGCCTTTTGGGCTGAGCTTGTTATTGTGTTAAGGTGTCTTGATTCAAGCCATTCTTTAGCAAAAGAACTGTTAACTGAAACTGTGAGAGTGTTTTTTTTTAAGGATACCGGTTTGATTGGTTCAAACCAGGTTTTAAACGTTGGAGTGTTAACGCTGCCTTTAATATTGTTAAGTACTTTTTTCCACAAGTCTTCAAGAGTATTCATGTTACTATATTAAAAATTATTTGAATAATATTCAAGGTATTTTTCGCCCGTTAAAGTTAATTTCCTTTTCCCCGATTCCGTTAGTGAAAGAAGCCCCAGGCTTTCAAGGAAAATTAACTCTCTGTATGAAGTTGAAAGACTAAAGCCAAGCTCATTCGCAATTTTAGAGGGCCCTGTTTCTTCGAGCTCTAATATTAATGAAAGAACCTTAATTTGTCTAGAAGAGAGTTTTATATTTTCAATATCTTCCTGTAATGATTTTTTAGCTTTTTTATCTAAATCCTCTATACTAACTGTTGCTGTTTTGTCTGTGTAATCTTTTGATCCTTTATCGGGTGTGGAAGTCTCTGATATATTTCTTTCAAGGAATTCTTTTTTTAAATCAGTGGTTTTTATTTGGGGTTTTTCAATTTTTAAGGAGATGACAGTACCGTTTTTTATATTGTCATCAATATTTACACTACCGCCCGAAAAAGTAATGGTCTCTTTAACAATTGGGAGACCAGAACCCACTCCCCTTATGTATTTTTTCATACTTTGAGTTGCAGAAGAGTAACCAGGCATAAAAGCTTTTACCTTATCGGTTATTCCAGGACCCTGGTCAGAGACTATTATATGATTCCCACCATCCATAATTGTAATGGTTATTTCTTTAAAATTAGCATGGATTAAATTTTCAACAACTTCTTTTATTATAGTGTAGGGTATCAGGCCACCCTGCTGGTGGGATAATGAATATATTATTTGCGGAGTCTGGTCAAGGAAATTTTTTACCGAGTCATGGCTGAGTTCAATTATTCTTGGAATACTGCGTATATTATCATATATTGCTATCCTTCCATTTATGGGGGTATCGGAAGAGCTCTCGTCGATTTCTTTATCCAGAACCTCATTTTGCTGGTTATATTTTGAAAACTCAGACATATAATGAAATGCTTAAAAATTTTTTAATAGTAAACAGGAAATGTTTTTTGTATATAAGGAAAATTCTTACAATAATATACTTTTGAATTAAAAAAATTATAATTTAATTATTGACAATAATCAATTTTATTTTTTCAAAATCTTTTCATAACTAAAAGTTTTCAACAGCCCGGAAAAAGAATTTTTATATTTAAGAAAAAGAGTTTATCTTAAAACCTGGCATATAATATAGAGCAATTTTATAAGTTATTAACAGATTTTTCCACAGTTGTTAATAACTTCCTGAAAATGAGCGTATAAAAATATTTAATAAGATAAGAACTTAATATTGCTGTTCCAAAATGTTTTCATAAGAACGTATGTTTGCGGAGCAGATGTTATATAATTATTATAAAAGAAATATAAAAGTATAAAAAAATATATAGAAAAGGAAGCATCTAAAATTTCGTGATAGCAATAAAAGTTAAACTTTAAGGGCCAACCGATGGGTTATTAATTTTTTTTATCACGAAATTTTAGATGATAACCATAGAAAATAATATTTTAAAATTTCTTTTAAAAAATAATATAATAGTTGGCAGAAACAAAATATTAAAAAACCAGACAGGTAAAAATGTGGTATAAAATTGAATGGCTGTTGATATGATATGAATAAAAATGTATAATTTCACACTCAATTTAAATTAATAGGTATTGTACTAAAAAAGAGGAAGTAATGAAGAGAACATATCAACCAAATGAAAGAAAAAGAAAAAAAACACATGGTTTTAGAGCACGGATGAGCACAAAAGGCGGAAGAAAGATAATTGCAAACAGAAGAAGAAAAGGAAGAAAGGTTCTAACAGCTTAAAAAATCCTGTTTTTATTATTTTTTATAAAAAAAATAACTGATTATTATTTAAGGAAGCAAAAATTAAATTTGAGACTTTAAAAAGATCATTAGATTTTACAAATTTAATTAAATTCGGAAAACAGATTGATAATAATGGTTTTAAACTAATAATTAATATTAACGATACTTCTAGCAACAGGGTAAGACTCGGATATATAATCAGTAAGAAAACAGGTAAAGCAGTAATGAGAAACAGGGTTAAGAGGATTATTAGGGAAATATTCATAAGTTTTAATAAAAATAACAATAAAAGTCTGGATATTATAATAATTGCCAGGAAGCCCATTTATAATTTAAGTCTCCATGATTTAAAAGAGCGGATATATAGCTGTATAAAGCACTATCTAAATTAGTTCTTGCTGAATATATCATTATTTTAATAAAATGTGATATTTATTAAGCTCATGGTTTTCAAATTTTTTTAATTCTGAGTAATTATTAAGCAGAAACTAAATTAACAATTTAACAAATTATATCTATAATATAAAATAATTGATAAAAGTAAAAAAGTTATTATTTCAAATGGGAAAGTATGGTAAAAAAATAGCTGTTGCCACCCTAAAGGGATATAAGAAATATATATCACCAATTTTGCCAGAAAGCTGCAGGTTTTACCCCACGTGTTCGGAATATGCGGTAGATGCAATTAATAAATATGGCGTATTAAAGGGAAGTATTAAATCTTTATATAGAATTTTAAGATGTAACCCTTTCAATAAGGGTGGATTTGATCCTGTAAAATAGCAATTATTAGAATAGTAATCGATGGATATAATATTGAAGTAACGGCAGATGATAAAAATGGAGGTATCAAGACTTGAGCCAGATATTAAATTTATTGCGCCCAATTCAAAGTGGAATTGAATATGTAATAATTTTTCTTTATAACAATGTAATTGCAAATTATGGAGTTGTAATAATATTATTAACAATAATTGTTCGACTGGTTTTAACACCATTAACCATAAGTCAAACAAGGTCTATGGCAAAAATGCAGAAACTCCAGCCTGCAATACAGGAGCTTCAGAGAAAATATAAAGACGACAAGCAAAAACTTCAGCAGGAGACTATGGAGTTTTATCGTAAAAACAATGTTAACCCTCTATCAGGATGCCTACCCCTGCTTTTACAGCTTCCAGTATTTTTTGCATTATTCCAGGCGCTAAGATACCCCTCGCAAATAGTTACAAAGATACTGGGAAATCCTTTTACAACAGCTTATCTTTTTGGGAATATAAAGAATTTTGTAATCAATATACCAAATCAAAACTTTAATTTTTTATGGATGAATTTGAATGAAAGGGAACCATATTTTATTCTGGTTATATTGATGGTTGCTACAATGTTTTTATCTACAAAAATGACAACAACAGATCCAAAACAAACTTTAATAACATACCTGATGCCAGTTGTATTTGGGGCAATTTCATGGAGCCTGCCATCAGGGATATTAATATATTGGATAACAACCAATGTTTGGTCGATAGGACAGCAATTGGTTGTTAATAAACTTGTAAAAAAAGAATCTCTAAAAGATGCGGATAAAAAAAAAGAACAGGAACAGCAGAAAAAATTGGAATTGGAAGCTTATGAAAAAGGCATAGATATAAAGAAGAAAAAGAGAAAAAAGAGAAGAAAGTAATGAAATTTTAGGGAGTGATTTTTTTGGAAGAAGAGGAAAATTTAAAAGAAGCGATTGACACATTTATAAAGGCTCTTGATAATGAGCAAAATAAAATTGATCAAATTGAAGAGAAAAATAAAAACGAAAAAAGGGTTATTAAAAACAGTACAGGTTTTAACAGATTAGCGGAAATACTAAAAAAAACTATTGAGCTTGTTTGTGTTAATGAAAAAGTCAGAATCAAGTCAGACAGCAATAAGTCAAGAATATCAGCGTATGGCAAAGATCTGTCTATTGCAATTGGAAAAAATGGTAAAAACATAGAGGCGATAGAGTACATTATTAATTTAATAGGTAAAAGGAAAAAACTAATTGACAGAAAAATAACAATAGATATAAAGGATTACAGAAAGAGAAATATTGAAAAAATTAGAAAAATAGCAGTGGAAATGGCAAACAAAGCAGTAAAAGAAGGCAGAAAAATAGCTTTAAGACCAATGCCTTCTTATGAAAGAAAAATTGTTCACAGCCTTTTATCAAATATGAAAAGTGTAAGAACTGCCAGTAGAGACGAGGGAACAAAAAGAAGAATAATAATATATCCGGTAATAAATAATTCTTAATAGTTAGAGTTGTGAAAAACAATAAGTAAAAAAACTTTTATAAGCGTTAAAATAGAAAGTGTGTGTAAAGCAGCATAAACAAAAGTTTTTAAATTGATTAAGATTTTGATGCTTGTAAGATAAAATTAAATCCCCCCTTCCCCTATAAAATAATTTAAGTCAATTTAGCTTTATATGGAAAAGACAGGAAATATCAGGAAAAAAAATGTTTGAAAATCAAAAGGATACCATTGTAGCAATAGGAACAAAACCCGGAGAAGCTGCAATAGGCATAGTAAGGCTTAGTGGAAATAAAGCTATAAAAATAGCTGAAAAGATATTCAGGTCTAAAAATAAAAAGAAAATAAGCAATATGAAGACATATAGTATGATTTATGGCTATGTGGTTGATAAAATGGGGAGAGTCATTGACCAGGTTATTGTTTCACTGATGCGAAAACCAAAGTCTTATACCAAGGAAGATGTAGTTGAAATAAATTGTCATGGTGGGGTTATTGCAACAGAAAAGGTTTTAGAATTATGCTTAAGAAATGGTTCAAGGATAGCAGAACCAGGGGAATTCACAAAACGTGCATTTTTAAATGGAAGGATAGATTTATCGCAAGCAGAGGCAGTAATTGATTTAGTAAGGGCAAAAACAGAACAAAGCTTAAGAGTGGCGGCAAATAACCTTAAAGGAGGGCTAAAAGAAAAAATTAATTTATTAAGAAAGAGATTGCTTGAGGTGATAGTAGAGCTTGAAGCATCTATAGATTTTATTGAAGAAGATATAGAAATAACGCCATACGAAGAATTAACATTAAAGGTAAAAGAGATACAAAAAGAAATAAACGCCTTAATAAATGATGAAAAAAGAGGTGAAATAATAAAAAATGGTGTACGGGTAACAATTGTGGGGAAACCCAACGCAGGGAAGTCAAGCTTATTAAATGCCATTGCAAAAAAAGAAAAGGCAATTGTAACACATATACCCGGAACAACCAGAGATGCTGTTGAAGAAATTCTTTATTTAGAAGGGATACCGATTTTACTTATAGATACTGCAGGCATAAGAAAAGCAAGAAATTTAATTGAAAAGCTGGGTGTTCAAAAAAGTTTAAGCTATATAGATAGTTCTGATATTATAATTTTTGTTATTGATTCCAGTGTGGAAATAGATGAAAAAGATAAAGAAATTTTTAAGCTGATTAAAGATAAAAACATTATTGTGTGTGCAAATAAAATTGATCTTAAGAAAATAACTGATACTAAAAAAATAAAAAAGGAATTTAATTTAGATAAAATAATAGAAATATCGGCAATAAAAGGTACAGGACTTTTAAGGATTGAAAGTGAAATAAGAAAAATCATATTTGGAGATGAAGATTTTAATATTGAGGATAAGATAATAATAAATAAAAGACATAAGAAAATATTGATGGAAGTATACAAATTATTGAAAAATGCAACAACTGCAATGGAATTAAAAATGTCAGAAGAATTCCCATCCTCGGATTTAAAAATCTGTTATGATTTAATAGGAGAAATAACAGGTGAAATAACAACAGATGATATATTAAATGGAATTTTCAGTAAGTTTTGTATCGGGAAATAAATAAAATAAAGTTAAATAAAAAAACATAAATGCCAAAAATAAATATTATTGGAGGAATTGGCGAAATGTTTCACGTGAAACATTTGGTAATTTAATAAATAATATATGGATAAAATAGAAGAAAGCAATAAAGTAAATCCTGAATTTTATAAATTCGATGTTATTGTGGTGGGTGGCGGTCATGCAGGATGTGAGGCTGCGCTTGCTTCAGCAAGAAATGGGTCAAAAACCTTACTGATTACTATCAATGCTGACGCTATAGGGACAATGCCGTGCAATAGTGCAGTTGGTGGGCCAGGAAGAGGACAATTAATAAGGGAACTTGATATACTTGGTGGCGAGATGTCTAAAAATGTTGACAGGAATTTTATTCACAGCAGGATGTTAAACATATCAAAAGGACCTGCACTTAGAACAATAAGGGCAACTGTTGATAAAAGGCAATACTTATTAAATATGAAACAAATTTTAGAAAATCAAAAAAACTTGTTTTTAAAACAGGGATTAGTTGTAGAAATTAAAATAAATGCAAATAAGTTTGTTGCCTGTACCAGTGATGAAAATAGATATAGCTGTTATAGCATTGTTATATGCCCCGGAACTTTTTTAAGGGGGAAAATTTTTTGGGGAAAATATGAAAGAGAAGCAGGGAGGCAGGGGGAAATAAATTCAATTAAACTTGTTAAATGTTTTGAGAATTTAGGTTACAAATTTGGAAGATTAAGAACAGAAACTCCGCCAAGAGTTGATAGAAAGACTGTAAGCTTCAATAATTTGAAAATTCAAAACTATGATAAATCACCAGAGATGTTTTCATATGAAAATGAATATGATGGTAGGGAACAGGTTAATAATTATATTACTTATATTGACAGGGATTGTATTGAATATATCATTAAGAATATAAAAAAATCTTCAATTTTTCAAAAAAGCTTTAATTCTGAAAATCCAAAATACTGTCCATCAATAGAAGACAAGGTTAACAGGTTCAGTGATAGAGAAAGACATTTGATTTTTGTTCAGCCCGAAGGAAGAGAGACTAATGAATTGTATTTGCATGGCCTGTATAATACATTTTCTGAAAGTATTCAGGAGGGAATAATCAGAAGAATAAAGGGTTTAGAAAAAGCAGCAATAACAAGACCCGGATATGGTGTTGAATATGATTATTTGCTGCCATATCAAATAAAGTTGAGCCTGGAGAGCAAAAAACATAAAAATCTATACTTCGCCGGCCAGATAAATGGGACAACTGGATATGAAGAAGCCGCCTCCCAGGGAATAATTGCAGGACTGAATGCATCGTTAAGTACAATGGATAAGGAGAAAATAATAATTAGAAGAGATGAAGGATATATTGGCATCCTTATAGATGATATTGTATCAAAAGGTGTTTCTGAACCATACAGGATGTTAACATCAAGAAATGAGTTCAGGTTAATTCACAGGCATGATAATGCTGATATCAGGATGTTAAAGTTTTTAAAAAAAATAGGGCTCGGGCAAAAAGCTGAAAAAATTGAAAAAAAATATGAAAAGATAAACTATGCATTGAAAAATTTAAGGTATAGCGATTATTACAATAAGAAAAAATTTTTAGAGGATTTAAAACAGAATCGCCTCAATTATAGCGATATTGAAAGATTTAAGCAGGATTTCTGTTTAAATGAAAAAGAATTTGAAAGTTTAATAATTAATTTAAAGTATGAAGAATATATTATAAGGGAAATGAAAAGGATTAAAGCCCTGCAGGAAGTAAGAGATTTTAAAATTCCGGATGATATTGATTATTATTCTATTAAAGACATATCAAATGAGGCAATTTTAAAATTAATTAAATTTAAGCCTGAAAGTATAAGTCAGGCATCAAGGTTGGAAGGAGTTAGGCCGCTGGATATGCTGACTTTGGTTGCATATTTAAAAAATGTTTCACGTGAAACATAGATTATTTATTTTTACCTTACATTTTTTAATATATTTTGTGTGATTTGGGTGATATGCTGAAATGTTATATGATGTAATTGTTGTTGGAGCCGGGCATGCAGGCTGTGAAGCATCGCTTGCATGTGGCCGTCTTGGCTTAAAAACACTGGTTTTAACAATAAATTTAGATAAAGTTGCATTAATGCCCTGCAATCCCTCTATTGGAGGAGTTGGAAAAACCCATCTTGTTATGGAGCTTGATGCTATGGGTGGACAAATGGCAAAAACTGCTGATAAAACACTTATTCAAATTAGAATGCTTAATAAAAGTAAAGGCCCGGCAGTGCAGGCGCTGAGAGCCCAAATTGATAAAAAAGCATATGAAACAGAAATGAAAAAAATACTCGAAAATACTTCAAACCTGATACTAAGACAGGGAACTGTTAAAAAAATTATAATTAAAAATAAAAAAATTGCCGGGGTTATAACAGAAAGCGGAGAAAATTTTTACTCCAGGGCAGTTATTATAACTACTGGAACTTTTCTTAATGGCAGGATAATTATTGGTAATAAAGATTACAGGGCAGGAAGAATGGGGGAGTATTCTGCTGTGAACCTAACAACCAGTTTACGAAAACTGGGATTTTTGATGGATAGATTTCAAACAGCAACCCCACCAAGGGTAGATAAAAGAACAGTAAATTTTACAAAAATGAAAATTCAGCCTGGCGAGGAATTACTGACAAGCTTTTCATTTTGGAATGAGGAAAAAATTTATGATAATATTCCAAGTTACTTAACCTATACAAATGAAAAAACACATAAAATAATAAGAGATAATATTGAAAAGTCCCCTATAAAATCTGGAATGGTAAATACTCATGGCCCAAGACACTGCCCATCTATTGATAGAAAAGTAATAAATTATAATGAAAAGAAAAGGCATCCCATATTTGTTGAACCTGAAGGAAAACATTCCAGCGAAATGTATCTACAGGGTTTAACTACAAGTATGCCTGCAGATATACAGCAAATAATAATAAATTCAGTAGCTGGACTTGAAAATGCAAGAATTGTAAGACCCGGATATGCTGTTGAGTATGATTATTTAATTCCTAATCAGCTATATCACACGCTGGAGGCAAAAAATGTAGAAAATCTTTATTTTGCTGGTCAAATAAACGGAACCTCAGGATATGAAGAAGCAGCTTCCCAGGGATTTATTGCAGGAGTAAACGCTGCCCTTAAAATATTGGGAAGAGAACCTGTAATTTTAAAGAGGAATGAAAGTTATACTGGTGTTTTAATTGATGATCTGATCACAAAGGAATTGTATGAACCATATAGAATGTATACATCAAGATCCGAATATAGACTGGTTCTAAGACCTGACAATGCAGATTTAAGATTGAGTTCAATTGGTTACAATACCGGGTTAATTAGCAGTAATCAATATGAATCAGTTTTGAATAAAAAAACAAAAATTGATAATTTAATACAGGAATTCATTAAAAAAAATATTAATCCTGATGATTTAACCAATAATATATTGAAGTCTATTGACACCCCGATTATTAATAGTTCAATAAGTATATATAAATTATTGAAAAGACCGGAAATTAATGTAGAAGATATCATTAAATTCTTCCGGGACCCGGATGGTCTTGATAAAAAAATTCTTAAACAGGTTGAAATAAATATTAAATACAAGGGGTATATTGATAGAGAAATGCTAAGGGTTAAAAAATTTAGCAGCCTTGAGAATTTTTACATTGGTAAAAATATTGATTATTTAAAAATTAAAGGAATTACTTTTGAAGCACAGGAAAAACTTTCAAGATTTAAACCTGAAACATTGGGACAGGCTTCAAGAATTGCTGGAATTTCACCGGCAGACATATCAGTTCTTATGATATATTTAAAAAAATAAAATGACAGATGATAAGATTTTACAGAATTACTTAAAATACCTTAATTTAAGATCCGATGATGCATGTATAAAAAAAGTAAAATCCTACCTCAAATTAATTTATGATAATAACAGTTATTTAAACTTAGTTGGTTCCAAAGATATAAATACTATTCTGACCCGGCATTTTTTTGACTGCCTTTCAGTATTTGAATTCTTTAAAGAAATACAGGAAGCGGAACTTAAAAATAGTAGAATTCTTGATGTTGGCACAGGTGCCGGATTGCCAGGGATTTTACTGGCAATATTTTTAGAAAGTTCAAATATTTTTTTATTAGATTCAAGAAAGAAAATTAAAATTTTTTTAAGCAGAGCCTTGAAAGAGCTTAATATAAAAAATGTTAAAATTATATTGGGCAGAGCAGAAACTTTGTCACACAATGAAAACCTTAGGGAAAAATTTAATATTGTTGTTGCCAGGGCAGTAGCAAGTGTAAAAATATTATCAGAAATGACAATTCCTTTTTGTAAGGTCGGCGGCAGGGTGATTTTATATAAAAGCAGGAAATTAAAAGAGGAACTTATGGCTGCAGACAAAATAATACCGGATCTTGGTGGGAAGGTTGTCAATTTGATTGAAGTTAAAGTGCCACTGCTTGATGAGTACAGGGTACTGCTAATTATTAAAAAACAACGAAGTACCTTATATAAATATCCAAGAAAATATGTTAAAATTTTAAAAAATATTTCCTGATAACTAGAGCTGTATTAGGAATCATTTTAACCCGGAATTAATGGCACAGATAATAATAAGGGTGCAATTATGTAATTGTGTTTATGGCAAATTGTATATATGGTTATAGTAAAATTTTATTAATTTGTATTTTTACTTGTTTGGGATGTTAAATATTAAATTATTCTGTACTACAAATAAATTCAAAATAAATTAAAAAAGATAAAAATTTTGAAATGTTATGTGTTTCAAGAAATTTTTTAAATCATTTAATAAAAGGGAAAATATAGATAATAATTTATCAGATACTTTGCAAGCAGAAAGAAATATTTATAACATGGATAACATGGGTGATAAAAACAGTTCAACCAATACTGATTCAAGAAATGAGCTTGAAGATAGATATAAAAAACACTTAAGTCGGGTGATTGCAATTGCAAATCAAAAGGGAGGGGTTGGAAAAAGTACAACAGCTGTAAACATGGCAGGTTATTTGGGTGATCTTGGTTACAGAACTCTTATAATTGATTTTGATCCGCAAAGTAATTCTACAAGCGGTCTTGGGATTGAGAGGGATAATATTAAGATAAGTGTATATGATATTATTATAGGCGGTGAAGAACCGGCAAAAGCAATATTGAAAACACCTTTTAAGAATTTGTATATTATTCCTTCTTCGATACAGCTTGCTGGTGCAGAAGTTGAGCTTGTTTCAACTATGAAACGTGAGTATAAGTTAAAACAGGCAATAGATAAAATTAAAGAAGATTATGATTTTATAATTATTGATTGCCCTCCTGCTCTCAGCCTTTTAACAATAAATGCATTAACCAGCGCGGGTGAGGTATTAATACCCATTCAATGCGAATACTACGCTCTTGAAGGACTCGGGCAGCTGGTAAATACGATTAATCTTATAAAAGAAAATTTAAATGAAAACTTAAGGATTACAGGAGTAGTTATGACAATGTTTGATCAGAGGACCCGTCTTTCAGAACAGGTTATTGAAGAAGTTAAAACATATTTTCCTGATAAGGTTTATGAAACAATTATTCCCAGAAATATCAGGTTAAGCGAAGCACCAAGTTATGGAAAACCAATACTTGAGTATGACCCCGGCTGTAAAGGAGCTATTGCGTATAAAAATCTAACCAAGGAAGTGGTGGGATATGACAGCACAAAATAGAGGTCTAGGAAGAGGATTAAGTGCCCTTATACCAGGTTCTGCTTCAAGAATCTATGGAGACAGTATGGGTAATCGTATTATTGATTTACCAATTTCAAAAATAATACCTAACAAAAACCAGCCAAGGCAAAATTTTAATGAGGAGTCTTTAAATGAACTGGCAGAATCGATAAGAGCATTTGGAGTAATTCAACCAATTATAGTTAGAAGCGCCGGCAAAGGCGATATGTATGAAATAATTTCCGGGGAACGGAGATATAAAGCGGCTAAAAAGTTAAATTTTAGCTCAATTCCTGGTATTATAAACCAGGGAGTGGATGATATATCATCACTTGAAATGGCCTTGATTGAAAATATCCAAAGAGATAACCTAACCCCTATAGAACTTTCTCACACCTTTAAACAGTTAATAGAAGAATTTAAATTAACCCATGAAGAATTATCAAAGAGAATAGGTAAAAGCAGGGCCGCTATCACAAACTATTTGAGGCTGCTTCTGCTTCCCCTGGAAGTTCAAAAACTTATAGCAGAGGAAAAAATAAGTGCGGGCCATGCAAGAGCGCTGCTTGGTATTGAAGATAAACAAAAACAAATTCAGCTTGGATATAAAATTATAGAAGATGACCTGAGTGTTAGAACTATTGAAAGGCTCGTTAAAAAAATAGCCAGGGATGCAAATACATCAAAGCAGGTAAAACCTGGAAAGCTTATGCAGTTTGAAAAATTACCCGAGATTGAAACGGCAGTATCTGATTATCTTGAGGTGCCCGTTTCTATAAAAGTTGGTAAGAAAAAAGGGAAGATAGAGATTTCTTTTGGTTCAGTTAAAGAATTTGAAAAGGTTGTGAATAAAATCATTGGTAGAAAATAAAATTGTTGAAAAACCTGAATGGTTAAAAAAAAGAGTAATACTAAATAACTCCAATATTAATGATGTTAAAAACATACTTGTAGAACTAAACCTGCATACAGTTTGTCAAAGTGCAAAATGTCCAAATATTTATGAATGCTTCAGTAAAAAAACTGCAACTTTTATGCTGATGGGCAATATTTGCACAAGGAATTGTGCTTTTTGCGGGGTAGAAAAAGGAATACCTTCAGCAATTGATAATAATGAGCCTGAAAATGTTGCCAGAGCCTCTTTAAATATGATGCTTGATTACATCGTACTTACCTCAGTTACAAGAGATGATGTCCAAGATGGCGGTGCAAAACATTTCGGCAGAGCTGTAAGTGAAATTAAAAAACTACTACCTGAATCAAAAGTTGAATGCCTGATTCCCGATTTTGCAGGCAATGTAAAAAATCTTGAGACATTGCTTAATTCAAACCCGGACGTTTTAAATCATAATATAGAAACTATAGAAAGAAACTACAGCATTATAAGAAATAAAGCAGATTATAAAAGATCTATAAATGTTCTTAAAAACTCTAAAAAAATAAAAAAAGATATTATTACAAAGTCAGGCTTTATGCTTGGACTGGGAGAGAATAAAGAGGAAACTGTTAAATTACTGTATGACCTTCATGAGGCTGACTGTGATATTGTTACCATTGGTCAGTACTTAAGTCCCGGATCGAAAAATTTTCCTGTCTATAAATATTATTCACCAGAGGAATTTGAAGAAATAAAAAAAGAGGCAGAAAAATTTGACTTCAAATATGTTGTTTCTGGAGTTTTTGTAAGATCATCATACAATGCAGCATATGCCTACAATAAAGTTAAGAAACAGGTTAAAAACACTCAAGGCTTCTGCAAGTAAAGCTTTAAACATGGTAATTTATGATTTCAATTTCAATGAAAAAAAAATTTGAAGACTTTATTCAAAAAATTAGAGCCTATAACAGGATTGCAAATGTGGGCCAGATATCAAGAAGATATGTTGCATTAAATGGTTTTGATGGCGTAATCACGATTATAGGGGTTCTTTTAGGAAGTTTCATAATAGGCTTTGAAGATTATAAAAACGTTATTATTGCAGGATCTGCTGTCTGTATATCTCTTACAGTTTCTGGTGTCTGGAGTGCCTATAATAGTGAAAGTGCTGAAAGAATAAAAGAAATACAGGATCTTGAAAAGTCAACACTTCACATGCTTAATGGAACTATAATCTCCAGGGCACAGGATTATGCCTCAATAATACTTTCAGCTGTAAACGGATTGTCCTCCGGTCTTGCAGCTTTTATTCCTGTAATTCCTTTCTTCTTTGGCAGATTTCTGCCTATTAATATTTGTTTTTATATTGCTGCTGCTTTTGCTTTTGCAATTCTTGCTTCTATAGGAATATTCTTGGGCAGAATATCCAGGCGAAACCTTGCTGTAAGCGTTATAAAGATGGTTGTTGCAGGGTTATTCTGTATTGGTCTTGGATTTCTTCTTGAACTAATTTAAATTAATTTCTGCTGAATAATTATATGAAACTTAAAAATTTAAAAAATGTGCCCTATGGATACAAATTTTTATGAAATAATGAATTATTCAGCAGAAATTAATTAATCTTGAGTTTGTCAGTTGTTTTTTAAATTCCCGCACAAAATGGGCAAATTTAGCCCAAAATCCGTGCATATTGCCACTACTTTTCTCTTTTTACAGGCTTAATTCTTCTACGGGTGTAATATTTTTAGGTGAAGGTATTTTTAATATCCGCAGTATCTTATAGGCAAGATCTTCTGCTTTGGTTTTAATATAGTAGGAGCTACCACTAATAGAAACTTTTGCAAAATTTAAGGAATTTAGAGCATCTCTTATCTTTTCTGCTGAAGCTGGTATTGAGTTTGTGGCCAGTTTGTATTCAAGGTGCCTTGCAAGCAAGAACGCAAGAAAGCATATTACAAAATGACCGTTTATTCTTTTAGGTGTCCATACAAATATGGGCTGGACCTCAAGGCTTGATTTCATAAGCCTAAATGAATGTTCAATTTTATAGAGGTTATGGTATGCTGATATTGCATCCAGTTCAGATATATCTTGCTCATTTGTAGCTATGGTATAGTAACCGTCAAATTTTTCATCATTTTCTATTGCATCTGTATCAAGGAAATAATTTATGTTATCTGCTTTTTGGGCTATGTACTTTTTGGCACCCTTTCTGTTTGATGCTTTTATCTTTGAGAAGTTTTCAAGCAGAACCTTAGCTTTTTCTATCGCCCTGTCCCTGTCTATTTTATCTTTTTTTGCTCTAGCATCTGAATAGGTTATTATTATTTTCTGGTCAAGACTTACCCTTTTGGAGCCGGTATAAAAATTATGTGTGTAGTTAACAACCTTATATCTAAAGCCTCCGTTATCATCATCTATATGGCTGTATCCGCCTTTAAAAACCTCATCCTTTATCTTATCGGGAGCAGATTTTAATCTGTATGCAAATATGTAGGAATAACCCCTGTCTGTAATTTCTTTTAGGTTAATCTTAGATGTAATACCCTTGTCTGCAACTATTATTACTTTTCTTATTCCAAATCTTTTCTCTAAAGCTTCAAGAGCTGAAGGAAGTGTTTTTCCATCAAAGGTATTACCCGGAAATATCTCATATCCCACAGGACGTCCATAGCTATCAATAAGTAGACCCATTACAACCTGGACTTTGCCTGGCTTTGCCCCTTTTGAAAACCCGTAGTCTTTTAAGCTGTCAGCCATGCAAGATGAAAATGAAAAGGTGGTAACATCATAAAATACAATATCGACACTCATGTTAAAAAGATTTCTGTTTATATCAAATATCTCTTTTTCAATCTCTTCTTTTGAGTCAGCTAAAATATCCAGGCTTCTGTATATATCATTTAAGCCGACAGGACATAGTTTTACGTACTTTTCCTGGCTGTTGTAGCAAGCAAGTTTTGATGAAGGAGCCAGCAGGTGTGATATTGCCATTAAAAAAGAAGTGCTGCTAAGTGAATATGATATCTTTGTTTTTGAGCCAATATGTTCAAGTATTCTGTCAAGGCCAAAGTCACTCCATATCTTCTTGTAAGTAATATATCCCCAGTTTGACATTTCTGCTTCTGATATGCTGTCAAGAGCAGGTGCTGCTGGTGAGCCTGACAGCTCAAGAAGCCTTCTTGCAAAGTTGGCAAAGCTAGCATTTCCCTCAATAACATCAAGTCTTCCTAAATTAAACAGCACCTTATGCTTTACTTGTCCATTTTCTCTGTAGGATTCTACAGCCTGAGCATATTTGTAACTGCCTGACTTTGTAATCTTGATAAACATAACTAAATTATACTACTTAAAACATAAATATCAAGATTATTTTAAGAAATAATTAATATTTATTGCCACTACATTTTTTAGAATTTTAGATAAAATTTAGCTATTTTGTGCTTAAATTGGAGGTTTTTAAGTGGTAAAATGAGGACCAACTGACAAAGTCAGGATTTAAATCTTTTTAGCTTCTTCTATAACTTTTATATAAATTTCTTCCTTTAATCTAAAACCTGATTCTATAAGCTGATTTAAGATATTTAAAAAATCA
>Ga0194126_10005310_pt1 | contig 19010 bp, 11 predicted proteins | sample TA2KigC150mmetaG_FD_148641 | JGI IMG/M metagenome (GOLD analysis project Ga0194126, IMG submission 148641) | Freshwater microbial communities from Lake Tanganyika, Tanzania - TA2015035 Kigoma Deep Cast 150m | ecosystem: Environmental > Aquatic > Freshwater > Lake | place: Tanzania: Lake... | reverse complement strand
TTCTAAGCTTGGGCAAAGTTGCCTCCAACCTAAATACAGGAATGCGCATGGGCATTGGAGGCATGATCATGGATCAGCAGACCTACCTGAGGATGAAGGAGAAGAACGTCGACACGCGTCTCCTCAACGAGCTCCGTGAAGGATACGGATATCCTCCTTCGATCGCCAAGTCGATTGTGGACACCGTCCGTGAAGTCCTGGGGCAGCCGATCTCTGAGGTCAACGGCTCAGGGAAGATGGAGTATCTCGCCGCCCAGACATCCGACGGGGCCAGCAAGAAGATTCAGGACATGCGTCTCAAGAGCGTGATGCTGACGCTTCACGCGGATGACGACATCGAGGTCCTGAACGCCCACGGCATAGCCGCCCTGCGGAAGGTCAAGATCCAGCGCCTGGCCCAGGAATCATACGAGCAGGGCGCGCTGCTCACACAGGAGGACCTGGCGGTCCTCCTGTGTTCCTCTGTCAGGACGATCCGGTACGACCTGAAGGAACTGCGCGGCCGAGGCATAGAAGTGAGGACCAGGGGCCAGGTCAAAGGCATCGGGCTCCGGGTCTCGCACAAGGCAAAGATCATCCAGCTTTACCTCGACGGCATGGAGTACACGGACCTCGAGCGGAGGACAAAGCACAGCGGCGAGAGCATCAAGAATTATCTCCAGACATTCAAACGGGTCCTCCTGTTGAGAGACAAGCAGGTTCCCGTGGACGAGATCTCCACAGTCGTCGGTATCTCGACGATGCTGGTCGAAGAGTATCTCAGGCTCATCGACCGGTACGAGAAGCAGGGGTCTTCCAGGCTCAGGGCCCTTCGCGAGCCGCCGGCCCCGAAGGCCGTAAAAGGGGGGTCTCGATGATCGGCTCTTTACAGGAAATGAAGGGGAGGGGGTCTTCCTACTCGGCAATGGGCGAAAAAACGTTCAAGAATGCCGTCATGGAACTGATTCAGTCCCAGTACGGCAGCTTGGGCGGCGGCAAAAGGCTGTCGGAGATGCTGGCAGGCGAGATATCCGGGCTTGCCGACCAATTCTTCCTGTCGAAGGAGTTCGTCCGGTCGGGCCAGCTGGTCCTTACCGCGGTATGCGAATCCGACAGGCCTAAGGTCGGCAAGAAAATGGTCAATACGAAGCTGAAGCCAATCACCGTCAATCTGTTCACCGATAAGGAAATCCACGATTGGATTTCCGGAACAGGGAAACGGCAGCTTAAGATGATGAGATTGTCGAGAATTCTCACCGAAGCTTTCGAGCAGGGTGGCGTGCTTAGCCTCGGGGATCTTTCGCTGGTCCAGCTCTGCTGTCCTCAGACAGCAGGGCGATACGTTCACGCCGTCGAGAATGAATCAAACCTGGTGCTACCTTACCGGGGAACTGTCCATGACCTTGGAAGAGGCGTCACGCACAAGGCAGAGATCGTCGATATGTATCTTCAGGGAATGGCCACGCCGGATATCGGGAAAAAGACGGACCATTCGGAGGAGGCGTGCGACAATTACATCCGGGGATACAGGCGTGTGGCGCTTCTTCATCAACGATTCAACCCGGAGGATATCCCGTTCCTCTCGGGAATGAGCCCGTCATTGGTGAACGAGTACGTTAAGTTGGGAGAAAAGTACAAGTGGAAAACTGGCTGAGGAGATGATAGGTTTGATTACCCCGAAAGCGATATGGAATCCTGGCAGGAAGGCAACCTTGCACTATCATACCAACACTGATTAATATCCGGGAGGCGGTGCTTCCCCCCGGCCTCCGCCGATGAGCCAAAGTCCCGCCATTTCGGAAACACAGGTCCGCCTGACCACCAAGAACGGCACGGCCCTCCTTATGGCATATCGCCCCTCATCGGGATATTCAGTGCCATATCATGAAGGGATCGAAAGGAACCAGGCGGATGCCGGCACATGTCTGCGGTGCGAGAATGACCGCAGCGGTGTCCAATGCTCCTGTGCCCATACCTGCAAGGACAGGTGAACCAGCATTGATGCCGGGAAGGCGCCCGGGGGAACGAGGGCATCAGCCGGGGCGAGGCATCTCCGTATGAGCCGCCATCACTTCGCCTCCTTCCTCTTGAAATGCCCCACTATCTCCGAGGTCATCTTCTCGATGTTGAAGTTCTTGACCAGGACATACAGCACGTCCCCCGGCAATATCTTCGTCTGGCCGGAGGGAGCGATTAGGTCGTCGCTTCGGTTTATCATCGTGATGGTCGTCTCCGCCGGCAGGTGGAGGTCCGAGACCCCGACCGACCCCTCGTAGAGGTCCTCGTCTATCTCCAGCTCGCATATCTGCAGGTCGCTAGTGTGCACCGTGACGAGCTCCATGCTCTGGGTCGGCCGGGGGCGCGCCCTCTCGGTCAACCCCAGCCAGTCCGCCATCTTCCCGATCGTCGAGCCCTGGACCAAGAGCGAAAGCAGCACGGCGAAGAAGACTATGCTGAAGATGTCGCCGGAACCCGGGATGCCGGCGGCGACTGGGTAGGTGGCCAGGACGAGCGGGACGGCGCCCCGGAGGCCGGCCCAGCTTATGAAGGCCTTCTGCCGGGGACCGAGCCCCGAGAAGGCCGTAAGGGCGAAGACCGCCGCCGGGCGGGCGATAAACGTCAGCGCCAGGAAGAGCACCAGCCCCTGGAGCCAGATGGCCCCGAACTTGCCGGGAAAGGCGAGCAGCCCCATCAGCACGAAGATGCCCGCGTTGGCTATGGTGGACAGGGCGTCCAGGAAATTCGAAAGAGTGCTCTTGTGGGTGATGTTGGAAATGCCCATGGTGTTGCCGGCGAAGAAGACGGCCAGCATCCCGCTCGCGTAGACCAGGTTGGCGAAGCTGTAGGACAGGAGCACCAGCCCGATCATGAAGATGTAGAAGTAGCCCCGGTCGATGACCTTGATGCGGTCGAAGAGGAAGCAGCCGAGCTTCCCGACCAAGAGGCCTACGCCTATCCCCGCGGCCAGCTGCCAGACGATTGAGGCGCCTATCCGGAGCGGGTCCACGACGCTCGCGGCGATGAAGAGGATGACCGCCGTGGTCAGGACTATGGCCATGGGGTCGTTCGTGGCTGATTCCATCTCGGTGATGGAGGAGGTCCGCCTGTTGAGGGACCGGGCGCGCAGTATGGAGAAGACGGCCGCGGCGTCGGTGGAGGAGATGATGCAGCCTATCAGGAGGGCGTGCGAGAAGCCGAGGCCCAGCAGGGCCCAGAGCACGACGCCGGTCAGCACCGCTGTCAGAAGGACACCCGCGGTGGCGAGCGCCAGAGAAGGCACGAGGATGGTCTCCCTGGGCACTCTCTTCGTGCTGAACCCCGCGAAGAAAAGTACGAATATCAACGCCAGGTTGGCCAGCCGGTTCACCAGCACGGCATCGTCCAGGTAGACGAGCCCGGTGACGTCGCTGCCGAATAGGATGCCTATCCCCAGGGCGATGATTATCAGCGGCAGTTGCCATTTGTGGGCCAGGCGGGCGGTCAGCACGATGACGAGCAGGATCAGGGCAGCGATGAGGTACAACGAGTCCAGGCTCTGGAGCCCCAGCATCGGAAGCTGTATCGCCCCTCCGGATAATAATCTATCCGCGACCGATGGGCTCGCAGCGGGCAGGCGCGGTAAAGCCTCTGCCCGCCGCAGGCCTTCCCGTCCCGCACGCTGCCCGCTGCCTGCTGCCCGCTCCCTTATCGCCTAATTGAATGTGGCCATCAACAGCGCGCACACCTTCGAATCGCCCACGATGAACTTGATCCAGGCGTACTCGTCGGGTCCGTGGCAGGTGTCGTCCAGCCTCGACCATACCACGGCGTCGTACCCGGCCCGCCTGAATATCGCGGCGAACGTCCCGCCGCCTATCCCGCCGGCGTAGGGCTTGTTCTTGTAGACCGCCTTGACCGACTGCGCCAGCGCCTTCACCACCGGGGCGTCGGGCGATGTCGGCGGGGCCGCCGGGGCGAACTGCATCTTTTCGTACTTTATCTTGGTCCTGGTCGCCTTGGCGATCCTCTTGACCGTGGCCGCTATCAGCTTCTCCACATCGGCGGGCTTGAACTCCGGCAGTATGCGCGTGTCGAAGTAGAATATGTCCTCGCCGGGGACCGTGTTGATGTTGGGCACGTTCGCCTCCTTCTTGGTCGGCTCGAAGGTGGACACGGGCGGGTCGAAGAGCTTGTTGCGCTTGCCGTACTTCTTGTGCAGGACCCGGTCGAGCTCCAGCGCCAGCTTCATGCCGGCGCGGTGGGCGTTGTTGCCCCTCTGAGGCATGGAGCCGTGGCACTGCTTGCCCTCGACGGTGAACTTGAGCCACATGATGGTCTTTTCGGAGACCTCGAGGAGCGTACCGGCGGGATTGCCGCCGTCCGGGACGAGGAAGACATCGCCCTTCTTGAAGACGTCCTTGTCCATCATGTGGAGGACGCCCTTGTCCGAGCCGGTTTCCTCATCGGAGCCCAGGAGCAGGGCGACGTTCACCGCCGGAGAAATCCCCAGCTCCCTCATCGCCCGGAAGGCGAAGCAGGTCGCCACGAGCGCCTGGCCGTTGTCCTCAGAGCCACGGCCGTAGATCTTTCCGTCCTTGACGCAGGCCTGGTAGGGGTCGCAGGTCCACTTCTTGAGGTCGCCGGGCGGGACGATGTCCAGGTGCGCCACCAGCCAGAGCGTCCGGGAGGGGTCCTTCCCCTTCATCCTCACCACGAAATTGGGGCGCTTCCCGCCGGGCGCGAGCTCGTCGGGGGCGTCGTAGTGCGTGATGTCGTCGAACCCCCACTGCCTCAGGATGTTCTCGATGTAGGCGGCCTTCTGGGACTCGCCCTTCCCGCCCTCCTTTGGGGATATCGCCGGTATCCCGATTATCGTCTTGGAGAACTCGACCATCTCGTTCTCGTAGCCCGCGATCTTTTCGGATATCTTCGCCAGAAGCTCGTCGGCCATGGGTACCACGGGGGCGGCAATCGACTTGGAAATATATATCTTTGCACGCGGGACCCGGGAAGGGCGCAAGGCGCGAGGCGCAACCGCAGACGAGCGAAGCTCGTCTAGGCAAGGACGACCGAAGGTCGTCCGGGGGCGCAAGGCTTAAGGAAAAAGGGTGAAGGCGCAAGGAGCAAGGGAGGAAATGGGACTTCAGGCCTTCCACCCTGCGCCCTGCGCCCTGCGCCTTGCGCCTTCGCCCCCTGCGCCCTGCGCCTTGCGCCTTGCGCCTTCGCCCCTTGCGCCTTGCGCCTTGCGCCTTCGCCCCTTGCGCCTTGCGCCTTCCCCTGCGCCCTGCGCCCTGCGCCTTGCGCCTTCGTCCCTCGCGCCCTGCGCCTCCGCAGGCGGCCCGCAGGCCGCTGTGGCGAGGAGGACCGGAGGTCCTCCGGGTGCGCCTTTTTGTATGCTTTTTCCCCAACGATTTGGGCAGTTTTATCCGTGGCGGGGACAAGGGGGTGTACGGTGAATGAAATGAAGGGAGGAGAGAGGGAGCCGGGAAGGGCCCAGTGGGAAAGGTTGCTCGTTGTGGTGGTGAGCGTGGCGCTGGTCGGGACGGTCATAGTTTCCGCCCTGGTGCTGAGCACGGGGCCGGAGCCCGCCAGGGCCCAGCCGGTGGTGGCGGCGGTGCCGGAGATAACCCCGGCCGACGTCTTCGTGCGCCCGCCCCGGCCTTCCGGGGACAACCGGAGCGCGATCATACCAATCGAGATCGAGATGATAAACATCGGGAAGGGCCAAAGCGGCAACCTCCTGGTCTGGTGCGGGGCGTTCGACCACGAGCAGCCCAACCTGCTCCTGGACGACTTCAGCACCTCCTCGCTCCGGACGATGAGCGACTACTCGGTCACGGGCCGCATCACGGCCTCCGGCCGGCCGGGCTCCATCGTGCGGCTGGCGGGCGAGCTCGAGCTCCCGCCCGGAGAGTACGACCTCCGTCTGCGCATCTACGAGGACGGGGGCAACCGGACCCTGGTCAGCGGGCTGATACGGATGATAGTCGACAAGGACAGCGTCAAGGTGCCCGACCCGTTCAGCCCCGGGGGCTCCGGTGGCAGGAGCGTCTCCCCACCGGTCCCCGAAAAGAGCGCCAGCAAGGGTTTGCCGGGCTTCGAGGCCCTGGGGGCGCTGGCGGCCCTGGGGGCGGTGCTGGCGCTCGTCGCGGTGGCGAGGAGACGGGCCTGACCTGGCCTACTGCCGCCTTCTCCACCCGACGAACACGGCCGCGGCGGCCACCACGGCCACCACGATGACGCCCTCGAAGCCCGGGGTCGTGGTCGGCTCTTTCACCCTGACGGTGAAGGTGGTCGTGCTCTCGCCGCCGCTCGAGTCGATGACGGTCAGGGTGATGATGTGCCTGCCGGCCTTGAGGCTGTTCGTGGTGAACTGGGCGCCCGCCTGGCCCCGGTCCTGCTTGACGAGCCCCTGGAGGCTGGAGTTCCAGATGAACGTCAGCCCCTCCTTGGCCTCGTCGGGGTCGGTGCTGTTCCAGGCATCGAAGTAGATTCTCCGTCCCTTCTCGAACGCCTTGTTGTCCACGGGCGAGTCGAAGCGGGCGGCGGGCGGGCGGTTCATGTCCTCCACCTTGACCTGCCAGCTGTAGCGGGCCACGAGGCCGCCGGCGTCCTTGACCAGCACCTCCACCGTGTAGGGGCTTCCCGAGGCGCTGAAGGCCCCCGTGAAGGCCGCCCGGAACTCGTACTCGTCGTCGTTGAGGCTGTACCGGGCGCTCTTGTAGATGTTCTCCCCGTTGGTGTCGTTGACGTACCACATGCACGAGTGGGTGTCCGAGCCGTATATCGTGTCGGGGTCGAAGACCGCTATCGAGAGGAGCAGCTTGTTGTTGCTGGTCGAGGTGGGGGAGGCGGCCTCCTTTATGGTGAGCTCGTCCTCCATCTCCCAGGTGATGTCCATGTCGGTCTCGCAGAAGGTCGGGGCGTGGTTGACCGGCATCACGTTGCAGTCCAGCCGTAGCTCCTTGGACCTGCCCAGCCTGTCCATGGCCTTGAACTTTATCGTCTCCTTGCCGTTCCAGTAGATCTCGGGCGTGAGGGTTATGCGGCCGTTGTTGTTCTTGACCGATATCTTCTTCTGCCCGCTCCAGGAGTAGGTGAGCGCGTCATCGGCGTACCTCACATCCGGGTCGAAGAAGGCCTTGTTGAGGTCCAGCCGGCTGTCGGACTGGTCGCCCAGCCAGGTCAGGCCGAACTCGGCAAGGTCCGTGCCGTTGTCGCTCAGCATCGGGTCGTGGTTGACGTGCTCGATGCGGAGCTTGGCGTTGGTGTTGTTGGACAGCTTGTTCGCCGGCGTGCCCGAGCCCGAGTCGGTGCAGGTGAACTTGATGGTGCTGTCCCAGCTCGCCATGGGGGACTGCTCGGAGGCGTAGTCCGGGACGACCATCGTGACTATGCCGGTGTCCTGGTCGATGTTGACCGTGACCGACGGCCCGGCCGTGACCACGGCGGTGAAGGAGAGGGGGTCGACGATGCCGGCCTCCCTGTCTTGGTCCTTGAATATGTCGGTGAGCTTCCAGGTCGTGCAGGTCATGGTGGAGTTCTCCCGCATCGTTATGTCGGGGACCGGCATCGCCACGTAGGGCTTGTTGTTGACGTTTTGCACCTTCACCCTGAACGAGAAGGTTATGTTGCCGGCGTCCCGGCTGTCGTCGACCTTCACGGTCACGGTGTACTCGTCCCGGTCGACGGTCTTGGGCTGCTTGGCCGTGATCAGGAGCCTGTTGGAGTGGACCTGGTTGATGGTGCTTTCCGTCGGGTTGGGCGTGGCAAAAGGCGGGGTCTCGTCCATCAGCTTGGCGCCCTGGGGATTGGAGCCAGAGCCGATTATGCTCACGACGGACCAGTTGAGCTTGTCGTTGGGGTCCTGGTCGATGACCGTGAACTCTATCCCGGTCTGCTCGCCCTCGCGGACGGTGATCGGCGGGAGGTTGGTCGCCCAGGCCTGGCCGCCCAGGGTCTCGACGAAGGGCTGGTAGTTGGGCGGTATCGAGATGTAGTGCTTGTCGGAGAGCCTCAGGCCGTTGTTCAGCTGGGTGCTGTTGAAATTGCAGATGTAGCCCGCCTTGTTCGAGTAGTAGCGCGTCGTCGCCCAGTAGTTGCCGGGGGCGTTGACGTTCACCGGCTGCTGGGGGACGTTGTTCCGCGTCCAGGTGCCCGTCTGGGTGTAATCGTAGAATGCGTTGAAGTCGATCTTGAAGCAGTCGTCGAAGATGCCGGCGGGCGTCTCCTGCGGCAGGGTGTTGACCTGGCTGTCGGTCCGGCCGGTCCCGGAGGTGTAGGTGTAGGTGTCGGTGAGCTGGTAGGTGATGGTGTCGTATTGGCCCTGGGAGTCGGGCTCCTCGGTCTGGGTCCCGGTCCGGTGGATCTGCCTCACGCCGGAGATCTGCCAGGTCTTGCCGTAGTCCAGGGGGAACTTGTAGAATGCCATGTACCCGCCGGCGGCGGTCTCCGAGGCGGTCTCCGTCTGGGTGGTGTTGACCCACTTGCCGTAGTTGGTCCAGGTGTACTGCTCGGTCTGGGACACCTGGTTGGTGGTCTCGCCCTGGGCAAGGTCGGCCTTGCGCCATTTTGCCGGGCTGGAGGATGTGACCTTCGTGTTCAGGTAATAGTTGCCGGTCGTCGAGGGCTGGTAGCCCTGGGGCCGGAAGATGTAGGTCCCGTTCTCCCAGGTCTCTCGGGAGTAGGAGAGCTGGTAGTACTCCGGGTTCGAGTTGGAGGTGACGGTGAAGATCTCGTAGTGGTCCAACATCCCGGTGAAGTCGCAGGTGCCCGGGATGGACCCGCCGAACGTGACCTGCCACTGGTAGCTCACGGACCTCCCCTTGTACTCGTAGCGGAAGTAGTCGCTTACCTTCCACTGGGGCTCCGGCTGGCTGATTCGGCCATCCGCCGGACCCTCTTCCGCGGCAACCCCGTTCAACACGGCCAGCGTGGAGAAGACCATGAACGCGGTCACCCATAAAGCGATGCTCTTGCTCCTCAATCCTGCCATCTTATTTCCTCCCTTTTTGAGATTTCCGACCCGTTCTCCCTCGGAGAACAGTGCCCTTTATCCACTTAACCGAGCTTTCCATATAAAAAGTTTGTTGTATGGCTGATATATGTGCATAAATGGAACGGAGGCGCAAGGGGCGAAAGCACAAGGTGGAAGGCGCAAGGGAAAAGCCGCGGGGAGCCGGTGCCACGGGTGCCATTATCCGTGTTCGCCCCAAAATCCGCCTTGTCCCTTGCGCCTTCCCCCTCGCGCCTTTGGCCTTGCGCCCTGCGCCCCGTGCCTTGCGCCCTCCCCTTCGCGCCTTCAGCAGACCGGCATCCTTTCCGTGGCAAAGCACCTCGAGGTCTTGCCCTCCTTCTCGAGGACGACGAGGCGGGCCCGCTGGAGCAGGCCGATGTGGTAGTTCACCACCCGGGTGGACAGCTTCATGCGCTCCGAGATCTCCCTCTGGGAGAGCCCCGGGCTTCCCCGGATGAGCTCGACCATCGCCTCCTGGGTCTCGTTGAGCTCCATTATCCCGGTCTCGGAGAGCGTCCTTCCCATCGGGTAGAAGCGCTTGTACAGGCCGACCTTCTCGGACTTTATGAGCTCCTGCCTCTCCAGGACGGTCAGGTGGTAGACGATGGAGCCGTTGTTGAGTCCGAGCTTCTGCTTGATGAAATTGTAGTGCACGCCCGGATGGGACATGATGAAGCCGTAGATCATGCCCCGGGTGAAATTGTCCAAGACGGCGTCCTTCCTTATCCGGCTGTAGAGGGGCACGAAGAAGAACTGGAAGAAGGCGAACTTGCCCGGCTCGGTGCCGAGCGCCAAGGTGGCCAGGAGGAGCATCGCCCACGAGACCGCCGGGACGGAGATGGTGCCACCGTCCTTCATCGGGGCCACCGCACCGGCGGGCTCTCCCGGAGCGGGCAGGGGGCCGGGCCCGGGGGTGCCGGGGTCGGGCAGCGAGGGCGAATCCGGTCCGTTGCGCGATAGCTCCTCGGGGGCCGGCACGTAGATCATCCCGCCGGGTCCGGCGGGCCGCTCCCGGGCCCTGGCCAGCGGCTCGATGACTGGGTTCTCAACGATGACTAGCCTCGAGGCCGCCGAGAAGGCGCGCCCGTCCCAAACGCGCGCCTGGAGCCGGTGGACCCCGTTGGGCAGCGTGGTGGTGTCCAGCGTCAGCCTCCAGAAGCCGCCGCCGGAGGCGCCCCCCCACTCGAAGTCGTCCACCCGGACGTCGACGCGCACATGCGTGCCGCTGAAGGACGCGGCGGTGCCCTCGACCGCCACCATGCCCGACACCCGGCCGCAATCGGCGGGGGACAGTATCTCGACGACGGGCGGGAGGTCGATGTTCTCGAAGCGGACCTGCACGGAGGCCTCCACGACGCCGGGGGCGTCCGTCCAGGCCCGGGCAGCGACGGTGTGCAGGCCGCTGTCGTACGGGCGGGAGTCAAGCGCAATCTCCCACCCGGAGGTCCCCGTGGCCGGGAGCCAGCCGCCGGAGTCGATTCTGACCTCCACCCGGGTTATGTGGCCAGACCGGAACGACGCCGTGCCCTCGACCGTGAAAGTCCCCGAGACGGCCGAGCCGCCTGCCGGTGAATCGATCCTCAGCACCGGGAGCGGGTCGACCGGGGGCGGATAGACAATGGGGGTCCCGCCGTCGACCGAGATCTCGGCTCGCTCGCCGCTCGTGTCCCACTGGATATCCACGAGCTTGAGGTTGGTGTTCGTCGGGATGCGCAGGCAGCGCTGGGTGTCGTGGTCGAAGCGGATGACCACCCCGTTGGAGCCGGTGATGAGCGCGTACAGCCCGTCGGGCTTCCAGGAGACGGTGGAGAGGTCGTCGGTGGTGCCGCTGTCCAAGTGGATCATCCCGGCGCGGCAGCTAAAGAACTGGATGAGCGTGCCCCCGTCGCCCACGATGAGGGCGTAGCTCCCGTCGGGCCTCCAGGCAACGGAGTTCAGGTTGAACGCTGCGCCCGTGGCGACAGTCTCCGTTGCAGTGCTGTTGGAGACGATGAGGCTGCTGTTTGAGCCGAATTTAAGGCTGATGTCGCCCACGGGCGAGAGGTATGAGGGATCGACCTCGAGGTTCTTCTGGCCCTGGTTGCCCAGGCCCATCTCCGAGGCGCTCGCCGCCGGGAACACGACCAGACAGGCGAGTGCTGCTGACAGAACTAGCAAGCCTCCGCAAGCCCTGCTACCAGGCATCCAGAGTCACCGGCACTGATGTATTCATTCCTTCTATTAATTAAATATATCGGTACTTGGATGTAATTATATAAAGAGGAGTCGGGCGCCGCCGGGCCCCCGCCCACGCATCATCCGGTGGCGTCCAGCACCCGGCCAAGTGCGTCGAGCGCCGGCCCGAACCTCCCGGGGTCGCCTCCGAGCCCGACGCGGAAGTACCCCGGCTTCAGGAAGAACTCGCCCGGGCAGACCAGGCCGCCTTCCCGGTCGAAGTACCTCTGGGCGATCTCGACGGTGGGCGTCCGCTTGAGGATTCGGGGGAAGCAGATGGTGCCCGATGGCGGACGGAACCAGCGCACGTCGGGGCGAGATCTCACCCAGCGCTCCATGGCCTCCGTGTTCCTGCGGGTCAGCGACGCCGTGCGCCCGAGGAACTCCCTCCGGCGGCGCAGAATGTTCTTGGCCACCTCCTCGCCTATCCGGCTGGGCGCGATGGTCGTGTGGTCCCGGAGGAGCTTGACGGCCCTCACCGCATCCGGATCGGCGATCATCCAGCCCATCCGGAAGCCGCCGGCGCCGTAGGCCTTCGAGAGGCTGTTGACCGAGAAGGCGTTCTCCGCGACGGTGGCGAGGGGGGGCGGCGCGTCCTCGCCGGCGCAGTCGAGGTAGACCTCGTCGCAGAGCACCCGGGCGCCCCGGTCGGCGGCGATCTCGGCCAGCGCGCGCAGCCGGTCCGCTCCGGAGAGCGCGCACGAAGGATTGTGGTGGTTGGTCAGTATGACCAGGCGGCATCTTTGCGACAGCCGGGCCTTGACCTGCTCCAGGTCCACCTCGAATCCGTCCTCCAGCCTCCGGTCGAAGTGGACCACCCGGGCGCCCAGAAAGCGCGAGACCTCGACGAGCGAGTGGTAGGCCGGCCGCTCGGCCAGCACCTCGCACCCCTTCGCCAGGCAGGTCATCGCGATGTGCAGGTTGGCCTCTCCGGCGCCGTTCGCGACGAGCACGCCCTCCGGGGGCGCGCGGTAGGTGCCCGATATGAGCTCCACGAGCTCCGGGTCGCCGGCGGGGTGGGCGTCCCCCACCTGCTGGGCCGGCGGGAGGGGTCCCACCTCCCCCAGAGTGAGAGAGAGCACCGAGCTCGACCCGAGGTTGTGCCTTGCGGAGCGCTTGGACTTGAGCCAGGTCAGGTGCCGGAACTCCCGGGCCTTGTTCATCCTCATGGTCCATCCCCCGATTCTACGGCCGGAGCTCCAGTTGCTGGCCGTCTCCTATGATGCTCCCGGGCGGGACTAGGACGTCGTCGTCTATCCGGGCGTTCTCGCCGACGAGGCACTGCTCCAGGAGCACCCGGTCGCCGATGGTCGCACCGTTGTGAACGACGGTGTCCCGCACAGTGCTTCCGCGGCCCAGCGTGACGCGGTCGCCCAGGCAGCAGCGCGGGCCGAGCCGGCTCCGCTCCCCTACGGAGCATCGGTCGCCAAGGAGCACCGGGGCGCTCCAGGCAACCGTCCGCGGGATGTTGCAGTCCCTCCCCTTGCCCATGCCGCCACGCAGGTCATTGAGGAGGAAGGCGTGGATTCGCAGGTAGGACGCCAGCGTGCCGGCGTCGAACCAGTGGCCCTCGAACCTGAAACCGAAGAGCCCCCGGGCGAGGACGCTCGGGAACACCTCCCTCTCGATGGAGATCTCGCGGCCCGGCTCCATGCAGCCGAGGATGTCGGGCTCGAGGATGTAGGTCCCGGCGTTCACCGCCCGGCTCACCACCTCCTCCCTGCGGGGCTTCTCCTTGAAGGAAACGATCCGGCCGTCCCGGTCGAGCACGACCATCCCGTACGCCGTGGGGTCCTCGATGTCCCAAAGGGATATCGTGGCCAGGCCGCCCTTCTGCTCGTGGTAGCGGAGCATGCGGCGCAGGTCCAGGGAGCAGATGACGTCGCCGTTGAGCACGAAGAACCTGCCCTTCATCCGGTCGCGGATGTTCCGTAGCGCGCCCCCGGTCCCCAGGGGGCTCTTCTCCACGACCACCTCGACCCTCCGGCGGCCCTTCTCGCGTGCGAAGAACTCGGTCAACCGGTCCCCCATGTAACCGGTGGCGACGAAGACCTCGTCTACCTGGGGCGGCAGGAGGTCCATCACACGGCAGACCAGGGGCCGGTTGAGCACCGGGAGGAGGGGCTTTGGGCGCGTCAGCGTGACCGGGCGGAGCCGCGTCCCGAGCCCGCCGGCGAGGACCACGGCCTGCAACCGATCACCGCGGTCAGTTCTTGAACGAGATGGTCACCACGTTGTTGCCCCGCAGGACGACCGTGCCCAGACGGCGCTTGGACTGGTCGGGGGCGGTCTCCTCCGTCTCCTCGAGCACCATGTTCATGTTCTCGTCGAACGAGACCAGCTTGCCGTCGAGGACCCGGCTGTCCTTCAGCAGCAGGTTCACCCGCTTGTTCAAGGACCGCTCGAGCACGTTATGAGGCATCACCATATGCCGTCCCCTTTCCGCCGACAGGGTTGCATCCTATTAAAGGTTTCCGAGAACGCCGGCGGCCGCACAAGGTTTTTCTGGCAGCAGGTGATGTCGCCGGGCGGGAACATGCCCTACGCCATCGAGCAGCTCAACGGGACGGGGATGGAGTCCAACGCGTATCTTCTGCTTTGCGAAAGGCCCGTGCTCGTCGACGTCGGGACCGGGGCCACCCTGGAGAGGGTGGAGCGCCGGCTGACCGCGGCCCTCGACGGGAAGCGGCTGCACGCGCTGGTGCTCACCCACATGCACTTCGACCACACCGGCGGGGCGGCGGCGATCCAGGAGGGCACGGGGGCGATGGCGTACGCCCACCCGCCCGACGCCCGGGCGCTCGCCGAGGGCGACGGCGACCTGACCTGCTCCGGCTGGCTGGGACAGCGCCAGCGGCCGCTGAGGATCACGCCATTGAAGGATGGGGAGGTCATCGACTGCGGGAACGCCGGGCTCGAGGTGCTCCACACCCCCGGCCACACCGCCGGCAGCATCTGCCTGCTCGACCGCGCCACGGGCGACCTCTTCTCGGGCGACACGGTGTTCACGAACGGCGGCGTCGGCCGGTGGGACCTCCCGACCGGCGACCGCGGCCGGCTCCTCTCCTCGCTGCGGCGCCTCTCCGGCCTCAAGCTCCGGGGGATCTATCCGGGTCATGGCCCCTACTACGAGGACGACGGCAACTCCCATGTCGAGATGGGCCTCGCGATGGCGCGCGATTTCATGTGATTGGTGGGGGAGCAGGGGAGAAAGGCAGCAAGGGATGAAGGCAGCACGGGAAGGGGGGAAGGCAGCAAGGCAGCAAGGCAGCAAGGGAGGAAGGGACGACGGCCGCCCCCTTCCCGCCATCCTGCCATCCTGCCTCCCCGCCCCCCTTTCTGCCTTGCTGCCCTGCTGCCTTGCTGCCCCCCTTTCTGCCTTGCTGCCCTGCTGCCTTGCTGCCCCCCTTTCTGCCTTGCTGCCCCCCGCCAACTCGTATAACATATATACATCAAACCCTATTATCAGCACAATAGGCCGGGCGTGGCGTCGCGCCGGGTGTTGAGGGATGGTCGTGGGGGAGCGAGGGAGGCGTCGGACCGGACCCGTCTTGCTGCTCGCTCTCCTGCTGGCCGCGCCGGCGACTGGGTCGCTTTGGCCGGCAGGCGACGGATGGAGCGGACCTCAGAGGACCGGCGCGGGAGCCGGCGGCGGGAGGGCCCTCGCGCCCACGATGCCCGACCTGATCCTCTCGGGGCTCGACTGGTCCGTCTCGGCGCCCGAGGACGGCGCCGGCGTCTCCATCTTCGCGAGCGTTTTCAACGACGGCACGGACGTATCCTCGTCTTTCGGCCTGGACCTTCTGGTCGACGGCGTCGTGGCCGGCAGCCGGGTGGTGAGCGGGCTCCTGGGCGGGGCCTCGGCGACGCTGCGCGCCGAGTGGATCGCGAGCCCCGGAACCCACGAGATATCGGCGGTGGCGGACCCGGCAAACGCGGTGCGCGAGGCCAACGAGACCAACAACCTCCGTCTGGGCGGCCTGGACATCCCGTACCCGGACCTCGTGATGACCAACGTTAGCTGGTACCCGGTCGACTACCGGAGCGGCGACATCGTGACCGTCGTGGTGACGGTGCACAACGCGGGGGCCGGAGGCACGAGCAGGGAGATCGTTTTGGAGAGCTCCGTCGATCAGTATCCCCTGTCCAACCGGATTATCGGCGGCCTCGGGGCCAAGGACACCTCCCAGGCCAGCCTGCAGTGGACCGCCGCGCCGGGCGAACACACACTCTTCCTGCGCCTCGACCCGGCCAGGAGCGTCCGGGAGTCGGACCGGTCCAACAACCGCCTGGCGGTCCGCCTGGGCAAGGCCTATCCGGACCTCGTGGTGTCCAACCTCTCGGTCTCGCCGGGCAACCCCTCGGACGGCTCCCCCGCCGTACTCTCGGCGGTCGTGCGCAACGACGGTCCCGGCAACACCACCGCAAGCTTCGCAGTAACCTTCCTGGTCGACGGCAATCCCGCCGGCACCAGGAACCTCCCCGGGCTCTCCTCCAACGCCGGCCGCACCGTCTCGGTGGAGTGGCTTCCGACCCCCGGCAGGCATGTCTTGCGCGCCGAGGCGGACCCGGACGGGAGGCTGGCCGAGTCGGTGGAGACCAACAACTTCCGCCTCCTGGAACTCTCCGTCCCCTACCCGGACCTCGAGGTGCTGGGCATCGATTGGGAGCAGTCGCTTCCGACCGACGGCCGGCAGGTCGGATTCAACGCCTCCGTATCCAACACAGGCCCGGGGAACACCTCGCGCGTGGTGCAGGTGAGGCTGCTCGTCGACGGGCAGGAGGCCGACACGGGGGTTCTGCGCGGCCTTCCCGCGGGCGCCCGGGCCAACCTCACCCTCAACTGGACCGCCTCCGCGGGCAAGCACGAGGTCAGGGTGGAGGCCGACCCGGGCGGCCTGGTCGGCGAGTCCGACGAGACCGATGGTTTCCTGGTGAGGGAGATCGACGTCCCCTATCCCGACCTCGTCGTGTCCAACCTGTCGCTGTTCCCGCCGGCCCCGGAGTGCGGCGAGCCGGTGACCGTCTCGGCCTCGCTGGTCAACTCCGGCGCGGGCAACACCTCTTCCCCGTTCTGGGTCCACTTCTACGCCAACGGGGACAAGGTCCGCTCGGTCTACGTCAGCGGCCTCGTGCGCGGCGCGCTCCAGACCCTGGACGCGCAGTGGTCCGCCGTCCCCGGGACGTCGGACCTCGCCGTAGTGGTCGACGAGGCCGGCGAGGTTCCCGAGTCCGGCGAGCTGAACAACCGGGCTCTCACGCGGGTCTCGGTGCCCTTCCCGGACCTCTCGGCCGTCATCACCTCCTGGTCCCCCGCCGCGGCCCGCGCCGGGGAAAGGTTGAACGTCACGGTGGAGCTCCGGAACGGCGGCGCCAACACTAGCCTGCCGTTCGAGCTCGGCCTCTACGAGAACGGCGCGCTCGTCCGCACTGCCCGGATGTCCGGCATGCTGGCGGGGGAGGTGGCGGTCCTGAACCTCTCGCTCGTTCTGGGCTCGGACCGCCCCGAGATCAGGGCGGTGGCCGACTACGCCGGAGCGGTGCCCGAGCTCTCGGAGGCGGACAACACCCATACGATCTCGTACCCCGGCGGCGCGGTGCTTCCCCCGCCGGTGGCGTATGACGCCGTGTTCCGGGAGGTCCGCTACTTCCCCGAGGAGCCGGTCGACGGGGAGCCGGTGACGGTGCTCGCCACGGTGGGTTCCGCGGCGACCGGGAATCTCCCCGTCCTCGAGATGGACGTCTCCTGCCTGCTTGACGGCGTCTCCAGCCAGAGCCGCAGGGTGCGCCTGGTCGGAGGTGAGGGCGTGGCGAGCTTCGAGCTTGGGCCGCCCCCCGGCGACCACACGGTGGGCCTCTCGATCGGTCCGGCGGGCCAGGCGCCCGAATCCCGCCGGGACAACAACCAGGCGTCCGCCTCGTTCTCCACGCTGCCGCCGGACATCTCCGTGGAATCGCTCTCCACCGGCGCTGCCCAGGCCACGGACGGGAACCCGGTCAGCGTGTCGTGCATCGTGCGGAACCTGGGCCCGGGCTCCACGCGAAACGAGCTTTCGGTCGCCCTGCTGCAGGACGGGCTGCCGGTCGCCTCCCGGACCGTGAGCGGCCTTCTAGCCGGCGCGAACAGCACCCTGCTCTTCGAGCTTCAATCGTCGCCCGGGAACCACCGTCTCAGGGCCGAGGTGGCCGGGCAGGGCCGCCTCCTCCAGACCGACCTCTCGAACGACCGGGCGTTCTCGGCGTTCCGGGTAGCCGCGCCGGAGCTCGCCGTCGCCTCGGTCTCGGCCCCTGCCCGGGCCGACGCGGGCTCGACGGTCTCCATCGCCGTGACGGTCTCGAACTCCGGTGCGTCGACCGTCCGGGAGTCTTACGTGAGGGTGCTCGTGGATGGCATCAGGCTCGGAGACTCGCCCCTCTCCGGCCTGTTCCCGGGCCGCCCCGTGACGGTGATCCGGCAGTGGACCGCCGCGCCCGGCCCTCACAGCATCATGGCGATTGCCGACGCCACGGGTGCGATGGGCGAGACCGACGAGACCGACAACGTCCTTACAGTGCCCTCGACGGACGTTCCCCTGCCCGACCTGGTATTGGGGAACCTCAGCCTCGTCCAGCAGCCGCTCGACGGGGCCGCCGGCCTGGCGACGGTCGAGGTCCGGAACGCCGGTGACGCCGCCATGGGCCCGGTGAAGGTGGGGTTCTTCGTAGACGAGGCCCAGACGGGGACCTTCCCGCTGGGCGGGGTGCCCGCCGGGGCCTCCTTCACCGTGTCGCTCGGATTCCCTGTCCCGGCCGGACCGCACCTGCTCTGGGCCCGGGCGGTCCCGGCCGGACAGGCGGTCGAGCTCGACGAGACCAACAACCTCGCAACGCTGCAGGTGGCGGGCACCGGCTTCCCGGACCTGGAGCTTTCCGGCCTCGCCGTTCCGCCGACCGCGGTGGACGGCGCCTCCGTCCCGCTGTTCGCCGAGGTCCAGAACAACGGGGGCTCCACCGCCCAGAGGTTCTCGTTGAGCTTCTTCGTCGACGGCGCCCGGGTGGGAGACCAGCAGCTCGAGGGCATCCCGGCGGGCGGCCGGGCGTCCGCCTCGGTGCTCTGGACGGCGTCGCCGGGCACCCACCGCGTCCGGGCGGTGGTTGACCTGGACGACGTGGTCACCGAGCTCAACGAGACCAACAACCAGGCCACGAGGGAGGGTCTTTCCACCGAGCAACCCGACATCATGGTCGAGGACCTGTCCGCGGTGCGGGTTTCGGACCCGCGGGTGCCGGACCAGTGCCGCATCTTCGTGACGCTCGAGAACATCGGCGGGCCCACCCTGCGCGGCTTCTCGGCGGCGGTGTACCTCGACGACCGGCCCGTCGGCACGGTGTTCGCCAGGGGCCTTTTGGCGCGCAACACCACGCAGCTTTCATTGCTCGCCCCCGCCGGCACCGCTGCCAGGGTGTCCGTGGTCGTCGACGGGGAGGGCGTGCTCGCCGAGGGCGACGAGTCCAACAACATGGCCGCCGAGCCGTTCGCGCCGGTCCCGGGCATCGAGGGCGCGCTGCCCGACCTCTCTGTCGGGGGCCTGTGGATGGAGCCCGCCACGCCCTCCGACGGCGACGGCGTCCGGGTCTTCGCCGCGATCACGAACGACGGCACAGCCCCGCTCCTGGGCAGGGTGGAGGCCCGCCTCTCCCACGGCGGCTCCAACCGCTCCACCACGCTCGACGCGCTGGCCGCCGGCGGGAGGGCCCTGGTCGCGTTCGACACCGTCGCCTCGGGCGGGGCGATGGCGATGGAGCTCTCGGTGGACCCGCTCCACGCGGTCCCCGAATCCCG
>Ga0194126_10005309_pt1 | contig 19013 bp, 13 predicted proteins | sample TA2KigC150mmetaG_FD_148641 | JGI IMG/M metagenome (GOLD analysis project Ga0194126, IMG submission 148641) | Freshwater microbial communities from Lake Tanganyika, Tanzania - TA2015035 Kigoma Deep Cast 150m | ecosystem: Environmental > Aquatic > Freshwater > Lake | place: Tanzania: Lake... | reverse complement strand
CCCACCCGCCCCTCCGACCCATCGAGGTCCGTGCCGGCCCGCTGCCTACACACGCTGCATCGCCACCGCTTCCGCCGCCACTTCCGCCCCAATCTTAGGCCGTTCGCCCTTGTGCCACCACAACACCAACGCCCCTGCAATGTACATGCTCGAATACGTCCCCGTCAGGATCCCCACCAAAAACGTGAACGCGAAATCGTTGATCACCCCGCCCCCGAACAAATACAGCGAGAGCGTCGCCAGAAACACCGTGCCCGACGTGATGATCGTCCGCGCTAACGTCTGGTTCAACGCCTTGTTCATCACCTCCAAAAACGTCCCCCGTAACCCCAGCTTCAGATCCTCCCGAATCCGGTCGAAGATCACGATCGTGTCGTTGATGGAAAAACCGATAATCGTCAGGACCGCCGCCACAATCGGCGCACTCAACTCCCGGCCGGTCAGGAAAAACCAGCCCATCGTCATCAGCACGTCGTGAATCACCGCCACCACCGCCCCCACCGCAAACGAAAACTCGTACCGAAACGCCACATACACCAGAATCCCAAACATCGCCAGCAACGACGCCGCCAGTGCCGACTTCTGGATCTCCTTGCCGACCGTCGCACCCACCGTGTCCAACGAGATCCGCTCGAACTTCGCCTCTGGGAACTTCGCCACCAACCCCTCGTTCACCGTCACCCCCGTGCCCGCACCCGTCGTGATCTCCAACGTCTGCTTCCCGCCCATCAGGTCCGTGTGATACTGGATCATCGCCTCGCCCACCTTCAGATCCGTCACCGCCCGCCGCACCTCCTCCACCGTTACCCTCTGCGCAAACCGCAACCGGAGTTGGTCCCCGCCCGCAAAATCCACCCCCAACACGTCGTGCCCCCGGTAGATCCCGTACCCGTTGCCCACCAGAATCAGCGCCCACGAGAAGATGCAGGCCGGCACCGCGTACCGCATGAAGTTGATCCGCGTCTCCCCCACCAACCGCAGCATCGGCAGCGACGTCAGCCAACCCTTCGCCAACAACCAGTCGAAGATCAGCCGCGTCACAATCAGCGCCGTGAACAAACTGCAACTGATCCCGATCGTCAGCGTCACCCCAAAACCCTTCACCGGCCCCGTTCCCATGAAGATCAAAATCACCGCCGAAATCAACGTGGTCAAATTCGAGTCGAAAATCGTCCCGAACGCCTTGTCATACCCCGCCGCCAACGCCCCGCGCATCGACTTCCCACTCGCGGTCTCCTCCCGGATCCGCTCGTAAATCAGCACGTTCGCATCCACCGCCATGCCGATCGTCAGCACAATCCCCGCGATCCCAGGTAGCGTCAGCGTCGTCCCAATCGAACACATCACCCCCAGCAAAATCACAATGTTCAAGAGCAACGCCGTGATCGCCACCGTCCCCGCAAATAAGTAGTAAACCAACATGAACACCACCACCGCCCCCGTCCCAATCGCCACCGCCCGAATCCCGCTCTCGATCGAGTCCCGCCCCAGCGACGGATCCACCCCGCGCTCCTCCACGATCTTCAGCGGCGCCTCCAGCGGATTCTGCAGCACGTTCGCCAGCTCGTACGCCTCCCGTAAATCGTAATCCCCCGTGATCCGACAGTTCCCCCCCAAAATCGGCTCGTTGATCCGCGGCGCCGAGTACAGCTCGCCATCGAGCACAATCGCCATCAAGTTGCCCACATTCTGCCGCGTGATCTCGCCGAACAACCTCGCCCCCTCGCTGTTGAACCGCAAGTTGATCTCCGGCGCACCCGTCACCGGGTCCGGATACACCCCGGCGCGATCGACATACTTGCCCGTCAACCCTTTCTCCGCCCCTTTCCTCACCAAGTACGTCCGCCGCGCGCCCGTCTCCCCCTCCTTCCGCCGCGACCGCTCCACCAACAACTCGTACCCCGGCTCCACAATCTCCTGGCGCACCAGCAAGTCGCTCTCCGGATGCACCATCCGAAACTCCAGAAATGCCGCCTTCTGCAGCGTCGTCCGTGCCGTGTCCTTGTCCACCTCCGAAAGCCCGGGTAACTGAATCGAGATCCGGTTCTCCCCCGCCGGCTGCAACACCGGCTCCGCCACCCCAAACCGGTCCACCCGCTTGCGCAACACCTCGATCGCCTGCTCGACGGCATGCGCCTTGTCCACCACCTCCTCCAGCCGGTCGGTGTCCATCTCCACCAAAAACGACGTGCCCCCCTTCAAGTCCAACCCAAGCTGAATCCGACCCGCCGCCTTCTTCTGGATCCGATTCAAGATTGCCCGGTTGTGTTCCGTGTCGTCCTCGTCGTACAGCGACGGAAAATACTGACGCAACTCGTTGGTCCCCGCCGCCGTTAAGAGGTTCAAAAAGACCTGATTCGAGTTCTGCTGCTGCAGATCGAGCGCCCGGCTCACGATCGCCGTGAAATTCGTGTCCTGGTACTCCGCTTGCTCCTCGAACACCCGCAACAAATCCCGCGGCGTCGGCGGGTATAACTCGAACAGCGACCACGCCACCACAAACAACACCAACGATAACTTCCAAACGTTCCGGCTCATGGGTCAGAAAAGAAAATCAGATCAAGATTGTTGAGCGCTCTCCGCCCGCTCGGTGATGTCCGACACCGCGCTCTTCAGCACCTCCAGCTTCGCATCCGCCGACCGCAGCGACACCGTCTTGTCCCGCAGCCCCACAATCACCCCGCAAATGCCGCTGCTCGTGACCACCTTGTCCCCCGGCTTCAACGACTTCAGCAGCGCGGCGTGGTCCTTCGCCTTCTTCTGCTGCGGGCGCCAGATCGCAAAGTAAAACATGAAGCCCATGATGAGCAGCATCCCCACCAGTTGCAGCGTGCCCGCCCGCGGGTCCGGCACCGTCTGCTGGGCCATCCAAATCAAGTTGTGTGCGGCCATGTCCGTCGATCAAAAGCCGCACAATCTAGGCAGGCCACGCCGTTTGGCAAGCTTTAGCTGACGGCTTTAGCCGATGGCTTGAGCCACTGGGCTGCTGGCCACCCGCAACCCGCCGTCCCCACATTGTCCCTGGTGCCGCATCGCGTGATCCGCCAACACCAGCGCCGTCATCGCCTCCACCACCGGGACCGCCCGCGGTAACACGCAGGGATCGTGCCGCCCCCGCCCCTGCAACGTCGTATCCCGACCCGTCACGTCCACCGTCTCCTGTTCGTGCATCACCGTCGCCACCGGCTTAAACGCCACGCGGAAGTATATCAGCTCGCCGTTCGAGATGCCGCCCTGGATTCCCCCAGACCGATTGGTCACCGTCCGCACCCGCCCGTCCCGCATCCGAAACGCGTCATTGTGCTCCCGCCCCGTCAACAATACCCCGCCGAAACCCGACCCCACTTCAAACCCCTTCGAGGCCGGCAAACTTAGCATCGCCTTGGCCAAATCTGCCTCGAGCCGGTCGAACACCGGCTCCCCCCAGCCAGCCGGCACCCCACGCGCTACCCCCATCACCACCCCGCCCACCGTGTCCCCTGCCTTCCGCACCCGCTCGATCAACCGAATCATCCGCGCCGCCGCCGCTGCGTCCGGACAACGCACCATGTTGGCCTCGACCGCTTGCGCCGTAACCGTCTCCACCTCGACCCGAGCCACAATCCGCTGCACTTGCGTCACCCAAGCCAAGACCTCGACCCCATACCGCTCCCGAAGCAGCTTCTTGGCCACCGCCCCAGCCGCCACCCGCCCGACCGTCTCCCGCGCACTCGTCCGCCCCCCACCCTGCCAGTTCCGAATCCCGAACTTCGCCTCGTATGTGTAATCCGCGTGCGACGGACGGTACTTGCGGGCCATCTCCTCGTACGCCTCGGGCCGCGCATCCTGATTGCGCACCCACATGCTGATCGGCGTGCCCAGCGTCTGCCCCCCGAAAGTCCCCGACATGATCTCGACCTGGTCACTCTCCTTGCGCGGCGTGACGATACTCGATTGCCCTGGCCGCCGCCGGTCCAACTCGGGTTGGATATCCGCCGCTGTCAGCGCCAATCGCGGCGGGCAACCATCGATCACCACACCTACCCCGCCCCCGTGCGATTCGCCCCAGGTCGTCACGCGTAACAAATGCCCAAACGTGTTCGCCATCTCGTCAGCCTGCGCGAAACCGTCCCCCGGGTCAAATCCCCGAGGTCAACAGCTTTATCCAACTGGTTTTATATTGTTGACATCCCCTGTCCCCGCCCTTTCTCCCCTCCCCCTTCCTCTCCTTTTCGTTTCGGGCGTCCGAAGACTCGCTCGCTCACTCAGCATTTTGTAACTGGTGTTTAGTAGTTGACACGACCACTCGCCATAAATTGTCGGACTGGCTTGTAGTTGTTGACAGAGGACGGAATCCCGTGCTGCCTTGCGCCGTTGTCCTCGCCTTTCCCGATTCTTCGATCCTTCGAAATCGCCAACTCGCTGGGCATCAACGCCTCAAGGGCCAGTGTTGTCCGGCAGTCGGCCCGGCCGCCGCCATGCCTACGGTGAGCTGGAAGAAGGCGGCCCGATCGGTTTCGAGCGGCAGGCGCGTACGGTAACGGACCTGGGCGAGGCCATCGCCCAGGTTCACCGCGCCCAGATAATCGAGCTGATCGATCGCTGCGCTCCATGGTCCGGTGGCGGTATCGGCCCGGGCAATCTCGACCCGGGCCTGCTCAGCCGCCAGATTGCGCCTCAAGGTAAGGAGCAGATGCGGCTGCGACCCGTTGGCCGTTGGCAGCCAATCCAACTCGGCGGTCAGGCCCCAGCCGGTTTCGCCCGGCTCGCCCGCGCCCAGCGCGTAGTCCACAAGGTCAGGGGTGCCGTTGTTGTCCGCGTCCGCGCCGGGGTCACCCGTCAGGGTTACGACATCGGAACCGCCCGGGGTTCCGATGGGGATCGCACTGGGACGCCACTGAGCTGGATCGCGCGCGTCCGACGCTGAACTGGGCTGGCGGAGAACCAGAGTGAAGCCTTGGTCCTCGAGTTCGGTCGGCCAAGGCGGGCGCGGCGAGTAGGTGAACTCGAAGATCAATGAGCCATCCGCGCGTTCGAGGCGGAGGAGTTCTCCTTCGTTAGCTAGGCGTCCGGTGTATTCGCCTGCGACGGGCAAGGCGTTTCCGTAACGCGCCTCGAAGGCGGGGCGATGACCAACCACCAACAGGCGAGCGCCTGAGCTCAAGAAGGCCTGGGCACCGAACTGGAATTGCACCCCGCCGACGATGCGCACGCCGCTCAGATCGAGGGTCTTTGGGCCAACATTGAGCAACTCGATGAATTCGTAATCGTCGCGATCGCGCGAGACGGCCATCTCGGCGGGCGTGGCGGCGTCCGGAGGGCGATAGGCCAATTCGGCAACGACCAGAGTCGTCGAGCTGGACAGTTCGGTATCCAAGCTGAACCAAGCCTCCGTCAGCGCGCTCCACTGCGATCCGTTCCAGCTCCGGGCGCGGACCTGGGCCGGGCCGGTCAATGCGATGGGCGGCGCGGCATTCCAATGGGCGGTGGGGTCGGCTTGGGCGCGCAAAATGCCGGTGAGGCTGAGGGCGAAGCTCAGGTCGGAGCTACCCGGGCTGTTTTGGTGGACTTGAGCGGCGATCAGGTTAGTGCCGGGCTGAAGCAGGGTAGGCGCCAGGCCGGTGAGGGAATCGACGGTGTTATCCGGGCGGGAGGCGGTGGCGTAGGTTTGGTAATTGGCGTTGGCAGGGAGGTTGTCGGTGCGATAGAGCTCACGGCCGTTGAGGTACACGGCCACGGCGTCGTCGTAAGTAACCTGGAGGGTCAAGGATTCATAAGCTGCGGGATCGGAGACCACGAAGGCTGCGCGGAAGTAAGTTGCTGCGTTGCGCTGGATGCCGCTTTGAGCGGGATCGACGTCAATGTAGCGGACCACGGTGGCTTCATCGCCGTCGCCATAGCCGAGCTGGGCCGGGCCATCGAGCCAGGCGGCGTCTTGGTAGCCGGCCTGCGCCCAATCCGGACCGGGGTCGGTGCCGGTGTCCCAGTAACGCCAGACGGCCCCGGGCGCCACGAGGATGGGCGGCGCGCCGGCTGGGGGCGCCTCGCTGGCGAACCGGACGGGTCGGGCGTTGGGGTTCGGCGCGCCGCCGGGCAGGCGCGGATCGCTACCGTCGAGGGTGTAGTAGAGCCAGCGCGCCGGGGTTTTTAAGCCGGGCGGATTGGCAGGAGAGACCGACCCGCCGGCGGGTTGGATCGATGGGGCCTCGATGAGCGGGTACAGGCCGGCGGTGCGGAACTGAGCTACCACGATTTCGGTGCGTTGGACCAAGTAGGTGTCGAGGAGCCAGTCACGTTCGCGCACCCAATCCGCGTGGTCTTGGGGCGGTTCGTGGTGGTCGTCGCCCCAACGCGCAGTTTCCGCCAGGATGGCCAGCGCGACGGTGTCGGCGAGGGCCCGATACTGCTGGGTCAACGCGGCCGGGGTCAAGGCGCCGGCCCCCAAGCAGTGCCGGTGCACGCGGTCGGCGAAGTGGATTTGGTATTCGGGGAAGGCCTTGAGGCGGGCGTGGGGCTCGGCCACCCAGGAGGACTCGATGCCGGAGCGCGGGGCGACCATGTTGAGGGGGGACCGGCCGCGGTTGTTGCCCATGGTGTTCTCGAAATCCCAGACGTAGAACTTGAAGCCGGTGCTGTCCGGGGTGCGAAGGCGGCCGAACCAGAAGTTCTTGTTCGGCCAATCCCAATTGCCGCCCCAGATGTTCAGGAGCATGTAGTCGAGGTAGTTGTTCAGGTCCAGCCAGACCGGCCAGGCTGGGGAGCGGACGCCGTTGGCGTCGAGTCCCTGCAGGCGGAGGAAGTCGCCGGCATTGGCGACGGTGCGCACCTCGGCCAGGAGCCGATTCCAGGCGGTGAGGTCGCCGGACTTGATCTCGCCGGAGTTGACGGCATCCCAATCGGCGGGCACACCGCCCAAGTACGTCGCAGAGAAGTCCTCATTCGGCCGTTCGCAGAGGTTGTAGAGACCCCAGTAAAGGCCGTTGAGGTAGAGGTGGACGAACCGGCCGCGCGGTGACGGATGGCCCAACGCGAGCATCAAACGCCGGCCGAACTCGTCGCGCAAGAACTGCTCGGTATCCCGCGCGTCGCGCCAAGAATAACCGTCATTCGCTCCGGAGCGGAGCACCAGCGTATCGAACTGGCGCGCGGCGCCGAACTCGGCGAAGACGTCGTGGCGCAGTCGCCCTGGCCCGTACTGGTCCTTGAAGAGCAGCCGCAGAGAGTGCTTTTGGGTGTTGTTGCGACCGCGGAACCAGCCGCCCTGGATGCGCACGCCGCAATTGACGGTGAACTCGGTCGAGCCATCCGGGTTGATCCATTCGCAAGCGGCTGGGCGTTCCCAGGCCACGCCGCGGTTTTCCGGGTTGGCATAGATGCCGCGGCTTGCGCCAAAGAGATCGTCGAGGTCCGCCGTTAGCGCCACCGCGGGCAGCGACGCGAGCGCGGCGGCGAGCTGGCCGCCGTAGGCCGGGTGCTGCGTGATGGCGGGGTCCATCTCGTAATCGGCCGTCACGTCGGCCCAGCGGGCGGGGAAGCCGGGCGGATTGGTCGGTTGACTGAGGGTCGAGTCGAGGAACAGGTATGTGTGGGTGACGACCGGGCTCGATCGGTACTCGGGCTGCACCACGCGCGCCCGCACGACGGTCGTGCGCTCCAGGCGCAGCGGTGTTCGATACGTCGCGCCCCGGCTCTCTGAAGGTTCACTGCCGTCCAAGGTGTAAACGATGGGAGCGCCGGCTGCTTCGCTGGCCAAGGCAAGCTCGAAGGGGCCAGCGAAGAAGCCACGCGCAACGCTGAACTGGGGTGGGGCGAGCTTACCGCGGAACCAGGTCGAACGGTTGGGCGCCCCTGGGGTCGGCGTGTCGAAGTAGGCCGGTTGGACCACCCAGCTCCCGCTGAGCTCGAGTCGTGGATCCAGCAGGAAATCGTCGTCGTCCTTGGCGAGGTTCAACCCTTGGAAGGCGAGCACATTCTCTCCCGCGACCAGCAGGGCCGAGTCGAGCTCCCAGACGGCGAACTCGAGCGCCTGCGCGTCGGCTCGCTCGGCGGTGGCGAGGGCGTCGGCGGTGAGGGTGGCCGGGGCGTTGGCCGCGGCCACTTGCTGGCCGTTCAGGTAGGCCACAAAACCGTCGTCATAGCGCAGCAGCAGCCGGAGGGAAGCGGCTGGCGCCGCCTCGGGAAGGGTGAAGTCGATGCGTGCCAAGGCGGTGGCCTGGTGACCGCGCATCTCGGCCAACAGATCGGTCCGGATCATCGGCGCGAAGGTAATCGCTTCGAGGCCGTAGACCTCGACCTCGCCCAGCGAGAGCACGTTGTCTTCATCCGCGTTGCCTTGGCCGCCGGAACCGGACAGGTCCGGATCCGGGGTGCGTTCGACGGCGAGGAACTGGCCGGCGACCGGCCCGACGTTGAGCTCGAAGAGATCCAGTTCGAGCAGGGCTGGGCTGCCGAGGGTGTTCTCGGGGTTCAACAGACTCGAGCGCCAGCGCACCGTCGATTGGTCCGGCGCGAGGATGGTGACGGTGAGGTCGCGCAGGCGCGACTGACAGCAACTGGTGCGGTTGCGCAACAGGATGCGAGTGATCGCGACTTCCCGCCCGAGATCCAGGCCCCAGGTGGATTGGTTATCGTCGCTGCCGGTGTGGGTGAAGGTACTGGGGTCGCCATCGATGGCCAGGCCTGGGCCGAGCCCAAAACCGGTCGAGCTCTGGGAGGCGGTCCCGAGCCGAGCCAAGTTGACCCCCGCGCCCACCCCTTGGCTGGTATCGTAACCCAACCCCAAACCGGCGCCCGTGCGCCAGCTTGCGTCCGGCACAAATCCTCGCTCGAACCAATCCTGCGCCAGCACACTGCCCGGCGCCGGCACCGTGACCTGCACCCGGGCACCGGCGAGCAAATCGCGCGCGCTGTCCGGCTCCGGCCAACCGTAGGAGAGGTCGGCCCATTGGGGCGGGAACTGCGGTGCGAACTCGCTAACGACGGTCTGTCCGTCCGGCTCGACCAAGGCCAGGTATTCGCCGGCGGCATCGAGCCGGAAGTTAGTGTGCAAGGGCGCGCCAGGCAGGCGGCGGTCTTTGCCCGACGCGAACACGAGCAGGCGTTCCCCGGCGCCAAGGATGACCGCTGGGAAGCGCCACCGCGTCGGGCGATCGGGATCGTCGGTGAGGTAATAACCGCTCAAATCCAGCGGCGCCGGATCGGGGTTAGCGAGTTCGATCCAGTCGCTGTACTCGCCGTCCGCGTCGGCCAACTGGGTCTGGTTGTTGGCCATGAACTCCGACAGGAACGGCCGCGCGTCCGTCGACCAGATCCCCGCGGTGGCGAGGAAAGCGGCGAGCCCCAGGCGGGCGAACCGACGAGGGACTCGCGGGAAGGCGGCGCCGCACGCGCCCGATCCGCGTGCACGGAGGGGTGAGCTCATGAGAAAAGGCTGGTCGGAGCCGTGGTGGCGGCGAGGTTGCGACCGCCTTGGTAGAACCGCTCGAAACGGCCGCCGCGCCACCGCCGCAACCGATACAGCGTGGCGAAGGTGAAGTCGGGCGCCGCCCCGCCTTGGCCGCCCACCAACTCGCCGCCGCGCCGCACGTTGTCCTGCATCCAGGCTGGAAGGAGGAGATGGTATGGGTTGCGTTGGACCTCGCCCACGTGAAAGGAGGTGGCGGTCACCATGTCCGCCACATCCGGTGTGGACGACTCGACCGCGAGGTTGGGGTCGTCCATCGGCCCCCAGAACTCGGTCTCGACGGTGAAACACGTGAAGGCGTCGCCCAGGCAAGCCAGGGCGTCCGCTAGGAGGTGGTGCACGCCCACATGGGTGCTGTTCCAGTCCCGATCGTGCGGGAAGAAGACGACCTGCGGCTGGTGTTGAGCGAGGAGGTCGGCGATGATCCGCACCATGGGTCGCCAGGTCGCAGGGGTCTGCGTCCGCGTCTTCAGGCTCACCTGTTCGAGCCCGCCCTCGCGGGTGGGCACCAGACCGAAGCCGAGGAACCGACAGGCGTCCTGCAACTCCGCCCAGCGCCCGGCCTGACGGGCCCGGTTACTGCCCTGGGTCACGGCCACATTCACGACGTTCATGCCCCCTTCACGTAGCAAGCGCAAGGCCAATCCCCCCACGATGCATTCGTCGTCCGGGTGGGGCGAAAACAAGAGGACCTTGGGCGCATCGGGCGCCGTGGCCGGCCTGGGTGCGGGCGGGAAGCCGCCCAACGGGTAACCTTTACCCTCACGGGCGAACCGAGCGTACTCGGCAACGAGGTGACGATACGGATTCATGCGCGGAGATCGAGGCGAGCTGGGGTGTCGACTGGGGGGGTGCTGGGAATGGCGGAGGTTGGATCGGGGTGTGAGTCGGGCACGGGCGGCGACTCAGCGGAACACCGGCAGGCTGGCGGCGGCGATGGCTTGGCCGTGGCGTTTGTCTTTCTCGGCCAGCGTGTGCAGCGCCACACGCGCACTCAACTCGGGGAACTCACGCTCGAGCACGGCCTGCGCCCCGCTCAGAATGAGGTCGCCGCCGCTCCCCGAAGTGACGCGCCCCAGGATGAGCAGATGCCGGAAGTCGTAGAAATCGGCGAAGTGGGCGATGCCATAGCCGAGGTAGGCGCCGATGGTCTCGTAGATTTTCCGGGCGCGACCGTCGCCCTGCTGCATCAGGTCTTGGACATGCTCGAGCAGTTCCGGCAGCGGGCAGTCTGGGGCGGCGGGAATCGCAGCGGCCTTGGCAAGCCGGCCCACGCATTGCTGCGAGAAGTACTTCGCGCCGCAGCCGCGGTCTTTCGACCATTCGTCCACGGGCGCATGGGGTTGGTAGTCCACGGGCACGAAGGCCAACTCGTTGAGCCATGAGGTGATCGAGCCGTCGGGCGTGACGTAGCCCCCGGCCGTGCTGGTCCCCAAGGCAATCCCCAGGACGGCGTTGTCTCCCAGGACCATGGACCCCGCTAGCGCCGTGACTTCGCCGTCGTTGACCACTTCCAGGGGCACATCTTGCCAGGCGCGACGGATCTCGATGAACAGGTCGTGCACGCGCCGTTGGAAGAGGTCCGGCGGCACACTGCGAAAGAGCGAGGCCACCTTCACTCGGTTGTTCACATACACCCCGGCGGCACTGCCGCCAATCGCGTCCACGCGCGGGAGATGCGCCGCGGCCCGCCGCAGCGAATCCATGATTCCATCGTAGTGGTAACTCGGATCGGCTTGCGGAATCGGGTCCCAAGCCACTTCCTCGCTGAAGCGGACCTGGCCGTCGACGACCGCGGCCACTTTACGGTCGCTACCCCCGAGGTCGAACCCGATCCGACAGCCCCCGAGGTGCCGGCCCAGCGCCTGCGTCTGCGCCCGTTCCGGCGGCAACTCGGCCGGCGCGACCAGCCGAATCTTGAAGGGGCGCTCATAAATGCGCTCCCCCATCATCTCCGCGTCGAACTGGCCGGTCGCCTCGGTGCGATAGTGCCGTTCGAGCGCCTCCGCCAGCGCTTGCGGTCCCGCGAAATGCACGCAGAACCCACCCCGCGACCACAGGAGGAACTTCAGCCAGCGCTCGACAAAATAGAGATTTTCAGCCCCGTCCGGATGTCTCGCCGGCAAGACCTCCGTAGCGAAGCGGAAGATCGACCCGTCCGACTGCTCGAGGGCCACAGCCACCGGCACCGCGGCACCGCTGGCCTGGGCCGCCTGCCGGAAGGCGCGATTCGCCAATGCCGCAGGCCGAAACGCCGGGTCCAACACCGGTGTGAGCTGGGGCGCCACCAGAAACCGACCATGATCATGCATAAGGCCACGCGATTCTCGCGCAAGCCGATACGACCGGAAAGTTAAAAAGGAAGCCGGCGCGACCGGCCCCGGACCGATCTCGCGGCCCTGACCGCGGGCCCAACGCGAGGTTGCATCCGCAGGCCGGCCAACCGCAGAATGACGCCAGGTCACCGCCGACTCGCATGCCATGACTCGAGTGAGCGTCATGAACCGGAGCTTGGGCGTCTTGCGCCCGGCACCGCCCGCGGGCAAAGGCCCGCGCCTTAGACTTGATTTGTGCCCCGCAGGCAGGGGCGTTCGAGTGCGCTCGCAGTACCCAGGAACAGACTCACATCCTCATCAGTCAACGAGATGAACCACAAGTCACAAGTCGGCGGTAGGGCGCGCAGTCCCCTGCGCGCCGCAAACCATGGTGGGCACGCACGGCGGCAGCGCGCAGCGGACTGCGCACACGACCCGCACTGGGTCGTCTCTCCCGAGGTCTCACCAGTCCACGACGCCGCCGCCAGGCCATGTCGCCGAGGGCTAGCGCTGATCGCGGCGAGCTTGATGGTTGGGGCGCTCTCCCCACGGGCCGACAGCCAAGCCACCCCGGGCGGCGGCGCCAACGCCGCCGAGGCGGCCGGACGCCGCGCCGGCCGGCTTGCGGCCATCGCTGGCGCGGCGGAGCGCCTGCGCCCCTGGCTGATCGAGCAACGGCGGGACTTTCATCGGCACCCGGAGCTCTCGAACCGGGAAGAACGGACCGCGCGGGTTGTGGCCGAGCAGTTGCGCGCCGCGGGCCTGGAGGAGGTGCGCACGGGCGTGGCCAAGCACGGCGTGGTTGCGCTGCTGCGCGGCGCACGGCCTGGGGCCGTGGTGGCCGCGCGCGCGGATCTAGACGCGCTCCCGATCCAGGAAACGCTCGACGTTCCCTACAAGTCGCTGAACCCGGGCGTCAAACATGCCTGCGGCCACGACGTTCACACGGCCGTGCAACTGGGGGTGGCCCGCGTCCTGAGTCAGATGCGGGACCGAATCCCGGGCACGGTGAAGTTCCTGTTTCAGCCTGCGGAAGAAGGGGCTCCGCTCGGCGAGGACGGTGGCGCGGCCTATATGATTGCCCAGGGGGCACTGGCCGATCCCCAGCCGGGTGCGATCTTCGGGCTGCACGTGGCGCCGGACCTCGATGTGGGCCAGATCGGCTACAGCCTTGGGCCGGCGTTGGCGTCAGCGGACCGTTTTCTGGTGACCATTCGCGGCCGGATGTCGCATGGGGCGTGGCCGCAGGACGGCATCGACGCCATTGTGGTGGCGGCTGAATGCATCGGCGCGTTGCAGACCTTGCGCAGCCGGCGCATCGACACGCGCGAGCCGTTCGTCCTGAGCATCGGCAAGATCCAGGGCGGCACGCGCAGCAACATCATCGCCGACGAAGTCACGTTGGATGGCACCGTGCGGACCCACAGCGAGGCGGTGCGGGCGCAGGTCAAGGAGTTGATGCGAGAGGTCCTCGACGGCGTGACCGCCGCGCATGGGGCACGCTTCACTCTAGACTACCGAGACGGCAATCCCGTCACCTTCAACCCGCCTGAGCTTGTGCAAGCCACCCTGCCGGCCCTCCGCCAGGTAGTCGGGCAAGCGCAGGTCATCGAGCGGAAGCCCGTGATGGGGGCCGAAGACTTCGCTTTCTATCAGCAGGTGGTGCCTGGCTTCTTCTACTTTCTCGGGGTCCGCAACACCGCCAAGGGCATCACGGCGATGATCCACACCGCCGAGTTCGACGTGGACGAGGAATGCTTGGTCGTGGGGGTTCAGGCGATGGCCAATGTCCTCCTCGATTACCTCGAACGTGCGGCGGCCTCGCCCTGAAAGCGGCCGCGCGGGCTTGCCCCGCGGCGCGGCCTGCGCCCTGTCCACCATGCGTTCGGCTGGCACGTTTCGGCTCGATCAGGCCCTGGTCGCCAGAGGCCTGTGCGCGAGTCGCGAGCGGGCGCAGCGAGCCATCTGGGCCGGTCAGGTGAGGGTCAACGGGCAAGTGGCGCGTAAACCCAGCGATCGTACCCGGCCGGGTGACCGACTCGCGTTGGCCGAGGCGGAGCGTTACGTCAGCCGGGGCGGCTACAAGCTGGAACACGCCCTGCGCGCGTTCGCGTTGGCGGTGGACGGCCAGGTCGCGGTGGACGTGGGGGCGTCGACGGGCGGCTTCACGGATTGTCTGCTGCAACACGGCGCTGCGCGCGTGTACGCGGTCGATGTGGGGCGGGGCTTACTGGCCTGGCGCCTTCGCCAGGATCCCCGCGTGGTGGTGCTCGAGCGGATCAACGCCCGACACCTGAGCGCCGCCCACTTTCCCACGCCGTTCCACGGGGTGGATGTGGCGGTGGTGGATTGCTCGTTCATCTCGCTGCGCCAGGTCCTGCCCCCCCTGCCGGCCCTGGTGCGGCCCGGGGGCAAGGTCGTCGCCCTCCTCAAGCCGCAGTTCGAGGCAGGCAAGGCCGAGGCCGACCGCGGCGCCGGCGTGATCACCGACCCCGCCGTGCATGCCCGGGTGCTCGCCGAGGGCGAGGCGTGGGTGAAGCAATCCTCCACTCTGCGCTGGTGTGCGGCCACGGAGTCCCCCATCCTAGGCGCCGCCGGCAACAAAGAGTTCTTGGTCTTGCTTGAAAAAACTGGATGAGCATATCGGCCGGGTCGGCCTGGTAGCGAACCCGGACAAGCCCGCGGGGCGGGCGTTGGTGCGCAAAGCCCTGCGTGCGGTGGCGGCCACCGGTCGCGAGGTCGAGTGCGATCCGCAGACCATCAAGTTGGCGGGGCTCGAGGGCCAGACCGGCCGGTCGCCGAGCGAGTTGGCAGCCCGTTGCGACCTCCTCTTGGCGCTAGGGGGGGACGGCACGATGCTGCGGGTGGCGCGCGAAGCTGCGGGCAGCGGCACCCCGATCCTTGGCATCAACCTTGGCACGCTCGGCTTTCTGACGGCAGCGCCGGCCAGCCGCCTGAGCCCAACGCTCGAGCAGGTCTGGGCCGGGCATTGCCTGGTGGAAGCGCGCCCCTTGATCGAGGCGCAGCCGGCGCTCGCTGGAACCGAACCGGCGGAGGTCGCGCTCAACGATTTCGTGATCAGCCGTGGGACGGTGCCACGCCTCATCGAGTTGGAAGTGCGGGTGGACGGCGACCTGCTGACCAGCTACCGGGCGGACGGCCTCATTCTGAGTTCGCCCACCGGCTCGACGGCCTACTCCTTGGCCGCGGGCGGTGCGGTGGTGACGCCGCGGGCGGAGGTGTTCGCCTTGACGCCGATCTGCCCGCATACCTTGTCCAACCGCTCCGTGATTGTCAGCCTCCACGCCATCATCGAGGTCAAACTGCGCAGCGAACGGGTCGAGACCTTCCTCACCGCCGACGGCCAGGTGATTACCCAACTCCAGGCGGGCCAAACCCTGGTCTTTCGCCGCAGCCGGCACGCGGCCCATCTGGTGCGCCTGCCGGGCACCTCCTTTTTCGATACCCTGCGCCAAAAGCTCAACTGGAGCGGTTCGAGCACGAAGATCTCGGCGGCGTAGCGCCGGCCCCTGAGGGCCAGCCAACCTAGAACTGCACGAGTGACATGGTGCGACTGAAGGACATCGCCGACCGCGCCCGGGTGTCGGTTATGACCGTCTCGCGTGTCCTGCGGGATGCGCCAGACATCTCGGCCGCCACCAAGTCCCGCGTCCAGACGATTGCGCGCGAGTTAGGGTATGTCCCCAACGCGATGGCGGCGGGTCTCCGGACCCGCCACAGCCGCTTGTGGGGGGTGGTGTTGCCCACCTGCGCCGACCCCATCCTGAACCGCGCGCTATGGAGCCTCGAAACCCAGGCCCAGGAAGCCGGTTACGACCTCCTCGTGGCGCAAAGCCTCCACCGCGCCGACCGTGAAGAGAACTGCATCCGCCGGCTGTTGGCGCGGCGCGTCGAGGGCTTGTTCGTGGCGCCCGTCTACCGCCTCGGGGCCGAGGCACCGATCTATGCCGAGTTGGCACGGCAAGGGACCAAGGTGGTGATCTTGGGCCTGACCGCCCCTTTCTGCCGGCCGTTCACCCAGGTGGCGTGCGACGACGTGGCGGGCAGCCGCCAAGTCGTTCGGCATCTGCTCGAGTTGGGCCATGTGCGCATCGCGTTCCTCGCCGGCCCGAATGCGGCCCCCAGCGCCCAACGCCGCCTCGAGGGTTACCGCCGGGCCTTGCGCGATGCCGGTCTCGAACCGGACGACCGCCTGGTGTTCGCCGCCGGCTACGAGCTCGAGGACGGCGCCAAGGCAGCGGCTCAACTCCTCAGCGAGGGCGCAGGCGCAACCGCGGTCCAAGCGGTCAACGACCTCGTGGCGATCGGCGCCGCCGAAGTGCTGCTCCGCCAAGGGCTCCGCATCCCAGCCGACCTGTCACTCGCCGGGTTCGGCAACTTGCCGGTAGGCGAACGTTTTCGCATCCCGCTCACCACCGTCCGCCAACCGAAGCGCCGGCTCGGCGCGGTGGCGGCTGCCGCCATGCTCGCCCTCCGGCGCGGCCTCGCCCCCGAGGTTCCCCTGCTACCCACAGAACTGCTCGTGCGCGCCAGCACCGGTCCGCCACCCGGGGTGCCGGACCCGACGGCTGTCCGAACCGCGGGCGCGGCTGCCGCGGGTGCGGGTGGCTGAGGGTGGCTTCAGAGTGAGGCTCGCCAAGCGGCAATGGCGGCGCGCATTTGAGCGAAGGCCTGCAGTTGCGGCCGAACGAATCGCGGGGTGAACCAGGGGAAGGTCCCCACCAGATCATGGAAAACCAAGATCTGACCGTCGCAATCCGGGCCGGACCCGATGCCGATCGTGGGGATGGGAATCCGTTGGGTGATCTCGCGCGCCACCGAAGGGGTCACCAGTTCGAGCACCACCGCAAAGGCCCCGGCGGCCGTCAGGCATTCGGCGTCCGCCAGCAAGGCCGCTCGTTCCGTCGGCGTGGCGCCCTTGATGCGATAGCGCCCCTCCTCCCGGACATGCTGCGGGAGCATCCCCACGTGGCCGAGCACGGGAATACCCTCCTGCCGCAGCGCCCGGAGTCGGTCCTCTATGGCGCAACCGCCTTCGGCCTTGACGGCCTCGGCCCCAGCCGCCAGCAATCGCCGGGCGTTGGCCACTGCTTCCGGAGCGGTGGCATAGGTGCCATACGGCAAGTCCGCCGCCAAGAGGGCCCGGGGTTGGGCCCGGCCCGCCGCGCGGGTATGATGTTCCATTTCCAGCAGCGTGACGGGGACCGTGTCCGGGTAGCCCAAGACCACCATACCCAAGGAATCGCCCACCAAGATCAGCGGGATACCCTCTTCGTCGAGGAGCCGCGTCGTCGGGTAATCGTAGGCGGTCAGAGCGGCGATGGGCGCCGCTCCTTTCATGGCGCGGATGGCCTCCGGTGTGACCTTGGCGGCGGTCATGGTGGAGAACTCTGCCTAGCCCCCGGCTACCGACAAGCGCAATCTGGCGGCGCACGCGGCGAGCGCCTTGCCGACTATTCGGGCCAGGATTTCGGCCGGAATTCAAGCTTGACGCTTGCGTCGTGCCTCACTAGATTGCCCGCCGGATAAGTGATTTTATAGCTGGAAGATCCAGCGCGCCGAAGTCGGAAAGCACCAGCCTACCGACTTTTTTGTTCCCCCGATGGGGAAGTGGGTATGAACAACGAACTTGTAGCCATCCTAGAATTCTGGGAACGCGAGAAAGGCATCTCGAAAGACATCCTGCAGGCCGCCGTGCAGGAGGCGGTGGTGTCTGCGGCCAAGAAGGCCATCGGCCCGGCGCGGGAACTGCGCTGCACGATCGATGCCAAATCAGGCGACATTCGCGCCTGGGCCAAACTCATGGTGGTCGAGAAGGTTGCCTCGCAGCACGACGAAATGTCCTTGACGGAGGCTCGCCGTCTCAAAGCCGATGCGCAGTTGGGCGAGGAAATCGAGAAGGAAGTGACCCCGGCCGGGTTCGGCCGCATCGCCTCCCAGTACGCCAAGCAGGCCCTCATGCAGCACCTGCGCAAAGCGGAGAAGGCGCTCATCTTTGCCGAATTCAAAGACCGCACCGGCGACATCGTGAGCGGAGTCGTGCGGCGGTTCGACCGGTCGGATGTGTCGATCGACCTGGGCCGCTACGAAGCGCTGCTGCCCAACCGGGAGCGGGTCCCGACCGAAGAGTATCAAATCGGCGAACGGGTGCGCTGCTACGTGAAGGCGGTCGAGAACACCGCCCATGGACCGGAGATCATCCTCTCGCGAGCCGACCCGCAGTTTGTGGTCAAACTCTTCCAGTTGGAAGTGTCCGAGATCGCCGACGGCACGATCGAGGTCAAGGCGATCGCGCGCGAGCCGGGTTTCCGCACCAAGATGGCCGTGCACTCCCGCGACGACAAGGTCGATCCGGTCGGCGCCTGCGTGGGGTTGCGGGGACAACGCGTGAAGAACATCGTCCGCGAGTTGAACAACGAGAAGGTGGACATCATTAAGTGGGACCCGAACATCAAGGTGTTCATCGCCAACGCGCTCGCCCCGGCCAAGCTGAAGGGCTTCGATGTCGAGGAAAGCAGTCAGCGCGTGAAGATCTTGGTGAGCACCGACCAGTTGTCGCTGGCCATCGGCAAGCGAGGCCAAAATGCGCGGCTGACCTCCAAGCTCACCGGTTGGCAGGTGGACATCGAGCCGGAAGTCACCACCACGATGGGTTTCGAGGAGAAGGTGGCGCAGGCGGTGCAAGGGATGGCCGCCATTCCCGGCCTCACCGAGGCGCAGGCCGATGCCCTGGTGCATCATGGCTTCCTCAGCTTGGAAGATCTGCTGCAGGCGGAGGCGAGCGACTTGGTCGAGATCGCCGAGATCGGCGAGCAGGCCGAGGCCATCCTCGAGGCGGCTCGCGCCGAGGCGCAGCGGCGGACGCTCACTATCCATCCGCCCGCTGCGGCGTAGCCCGCGTCAGGGCCGGCCCGTAGGCGCGTACCGCCTCGCTGGGCCGGACTGCTGGCAAGACTGATTCTATGCCCGTCCGGATTTACGACATCGCAAAAAAGCTGGGGATCGAAAGCAAGGCCGTCATCTCGAAGGCCAAGGAGCTGGGCATTACCACCGCGCGCGTGCCCTCGAGTACGCTGGACAAAATCACCGCCGAATACCTCGAGGAGCAACTCGGCTACAAACCCGCGCCACCCGCCCCGCCCGCGCCGCCCCCAGCCGAACCCCCACCGGTTGCCCCCAGCCCGCCCGTGCCGCCGGCGGAACCCGAGGCCCCCGCCGCGCCCCCACCCGTTCCC